>Ga0315285_10002155_pt1 | contig 20581 bp, 13 predicted proteins | sample YL17G09_36_MG_FD_203698 | JGI IMG/M metagenome (GOLD analysis project Ga0315285, IMG submission 203698) | Sediment microbial communities from Yellowstone Lake, YNP, Wyoming, USA - YL17G09_36 | ecosystem: Environmental > Aquatic > Freshwater > Lake > Sediment | place: USA: Wyoming | collected...
GTTTTCCTTGACCTTCAAGAGAGCGGCCAGGATGTCTTTATTCCCCATGGCCATCCCGATGCGCCAGCCGGTCATGTTGTAAGGCTTGGAGAGGGAGTTCAGCTCGATGGCCACGTCTTTGGCCCCGGGGACGGACAGGATGCTCAAACGCTCCTGGCCGTCGAAGACCACTTCGCTGTAAGGGTTGTCGTGACAGACGGCAATATCATGGGCCTTGGCAAAATCCACGGCTTTCCGGAAAAAGTCCCTGGTGGCACAGGCTCCGGTGGGATTATTGGGATAGTTCAGAAACATAGCCCTGGCCCTTTTCAGGATGTCCTTGGGGATCTGTTCGAAATCGGGGAAATAATCGTTTTCCGCCAGCATGGGCATGGCGTAGGGCTCCGCGCTGGCCATGAAAATGCTGGCCCGATAGGCCGGGTAGCCGGGGTCGGTCATCAGCACCACATCTCCGGGATTCACCACTCCCAGGATGAAATGGTGGCAGCCTTCTTTGGAGCCGATCAATCCCACCACTTCCCCCTCGGGTTTCAGATCCACTCCGTACCTTCGCCCGTACCACCGGGCGATTTCCTGCCGAAACGCGATCATCCCCTTCTCTTCGTCGATGGGATACTGATGATTGACGGGAATCTGGGCCTGGCGGCAGAGTTCGTCGATCACCCTCTGGGGGGTGGGGTCCACCGGGTCTCCCACGCCCAGGCTGATCACGTCGATGCCCTCGGCCCGGGCCTTGTTGATTTTGTTGCGCAGAGTGACAAAGAGATAAGGCGGGATTTTCTGCAAACGATCGGCTACCTGCACGTTCTTTTCCTCCCGAACCTGTTTGATATGTAAGGAATTTTTAACATAACTCCGGGGCAGGCGCAAGGAAAATTCGGAATCCGGAATGGGGAATGCGGAATGGGGAATGGGGAATGCGGAATTCGGAATGCGGAATGGGGAATGCGGAATAAAAAAACCTCCAAATCTTTGACGCCGTATTTAGATTTGGGCGTTTTGATGGACTTTGCGCACTTTCGGTATTCCCTTTTAACATTTGGTGCTTGAGATTTGGTGATTTATTTTTTTGCAGTTTTATTCCACATTCCACATTCCACATTCCGCATTCCGCATTAAAAAAACCGCCCCCCGGTTTCCCGGAGAGCGGGGTTGAATCCTTCCAACGGGGTTACCCCGGATTAAAGCCCGCCCAGGGTGGCATGCTGCTTCATGGCATCGTACTGGTAATCGGCCGGCTTGGTGAGCTTAAACTGGGTGGGCATGGTTACCGGCGGTTCTCCCTTGACCGACTTGGCCAGTTCAAAGGCTTTTTCGACTTTCTTTTCTTCACCCTCCAGGGTAAGAGCGATCGCTCCTTCGGAGCCCCCCACGCCTCCAGCGGCAATCTGACAAGCCCGGACTCCGGCCATGAGGGCGAAGGCCTGGATTTCGGTGACCACTTTGCTGCTTGTGACCGGAACAATTTTACCGGGCAGGCCCATGCTGTATTTGAAATGGTAGATTCCCGAATGAAGAGCGGCCTCCTCGACCGACGGGACCAGCTTTTCCAACCCGATCGGCTGGATGAGATGAGCTCCCCGGGGGGTCACGATGGGCCAGCACATGCCGATGGTGCCCCCTTTCATCCCCGAGGCCCAGACCCCCGCATTCCCCTGCGGATCGATGGCGTTTCCTCCCTTGATGAAAACGTCATCCGCTCCGAACTTCAAGATTTCCACGTTGGAGTCCGCCCCTTCCATCACTTTTCCCTTGTAGATCACATGCCAGGTGCACGGAGGGGGCCCGGAATGGCCGTTGGCAAACCCGTTGGCGATAATGCCCATGGTCTGCCCGGCCTTGGGCTCCACCTTCGTCTTGAGCAGCTCTTCGGTGACATAGGCGTTGGTAATCCCGCGGCCGATGATGATCATTCCGTTCTTCATGGCGTTCTGAACTTCGGGAAGGGCCACGGTGGCCTTGGCCAGGAGCCGCCTGGACTCGGACGGGTTCAGGACCACCAGAGCGCAGATCTTTTTCTCTCCCGGCTTGGGCTCAGATAACTGGACTGGATAGAACATAACACCCTCCTTTGAATTGAAAAATCGCAGAGCGCAACGAGCATCGCGCAAAGCGTAAAAAAACCTGTCCTCCCTTTATGAAAAAGAACATCCCCCAAGATAACTGGTTCGATCCACAGGTGCTTTTATTTTAAACACCGCCCCCCGGGATGTCCACTGAAAAGAGAAAAAAACACAGGCCCAAAATGCGGAATTCGGAATGGGGAATGGAGAATGAAAAACCAGAAAAAAATCCCACTTCCCTTCCTGGAAAGTGGGGTTTTTGGAGCTCTTCGTTAATCCGAGCCCTAACGGCCGATGATGTAGCGCTTGGGGTCCACCTCGGTGCGGAGGATTCTCAGCTCATCCGCGGCGGGGGCCGGGGTGACTACGATCTTCTCCGCCTTGAGGAGGGGAAAGCCGCAGTTTTTCTGCACCTCCTCGAAGGCCAAGCCCTGGTGGATGGATTCCACCCGCATCCGTTTGGTCTTTTCATCGTAGCCCAGCACGGCCATGTTGGTGATGACCTTGTGGGGACCGGTGTTCGCGGGCAATCCGGCTCTTTCCCGGGCGCCGGGACCATCCAGATACCCCGGCGAGGTGATGAAGCTCACCTTCTCCACGAACCTTCGGGCGTCCTGCGGGGTGATCACCATGACCCTCCAGCAGAAGGAAGCGAAGTCATTGGCCCCGCCCGATCCGGGGAAACGGACCTTGGGCTTTTTCCAGTCCCCGATCACGGTGGAGTTCAGGTTGCCGTACATGTCGATCTGGGCCCCCCCCAGGAAGGTGTAATCCACCATCCCTCTCTGGCAGGTCTCCATGATCTCGCACATGCCGCTGGCCATCACCGCCCGGTAAAAGGTCCGGGAATCCCCGACGGAGATGGGCATGGTGGGAAGCTGGGGAGAGATCCCCCCGGCCTCGAACATGATCACCAGGTCCGGGGCATGGGTTTTCTGAGCCAGCATGGCCGCTGCGCAGGGGGCCCCGGTACCGACCCCCACGGTCTTGCCGTTCTCGAGGTTCCGGGCAGCCACTACGATCATCAGTTCCATGGTGTTATATTCAGCCATCGCGTTTACTCCTTGTGGTTCTTGATCTGGATAAGATGTTCCTCGGCTCTCAGGTCGTTGATCCGCTGGATGCCCCCGCAGAGGTCCAGATATTCATTAAAATCCTTGGTCCAGTATATATATTGGTCCAGGAACTTCTTGAATTTTTCCAAATCCTCCTCGGACTTCATCCAGAGCCGCAAATGCTCCTCGTCGGAAAAATACTCGTAGGGCATATTCCCTGGAAAGCTTCCATAAGGCACTTCGCACACGGCGTCGACGAGGTAATAGGGAATGGCCGTATGGGTGGGGTCATTCCGGATCACATCGTTATGAACCAGGCGCTCGCAGGTAATGATCAGGCGCTTGGAGGCCCGGGCCAGCTCCAGGTCGGCGATCGATATGCCTTTCAGCCGGGAGTTCCCGTAAATATCGGATTCATGAACATGGATGGCGGAAACATCGGGCCACAGGGCCGGGTAGAGGCAAAACAGCTTTCCGGTAAAGGGGCACTTGACCGCTTTTGCGGCGCTGTATTTGAAGGTGTCCGTTCCCATCATGTTCCGCCCGGGGAGGAAGGACACCCCCATGGCCGCAGCCTTGAAACGAAGGGCCATGCCATAATTGGTCCATTCGCAGCCCTCGACCTTTCCGCTTTCCATGTAACGGCGGGCGTTGGGGGAAAGCCCCCTCGCCTCCAGCCCGATGATGTAGGCGATGTCGCAGCGGTTGAAGACTTCCCCGGCGGCTAGAATTTGAAAATCATGGGTCGAGGTGTGCCCGGCAAAGGTCAGATTCTTTCTTCTCTGCCGGACGATCTCGTGGCAGATCGCTGTGGGGATCCGGTTGGCCCCGAAACCGCCGATGCCCAGATAGTTCCCGTCGTGGACGAACTTCTCCACTGCTTCTTTAACCGTCATTACTTTGTTCTTGAGGGTTCGGTCCTTCTTCTGAAAGAATTCCCGGGCTTTATCCGCATCCGGGTCCATGAAGAGAGGGCCCTCCCCCTGAGCGACCACTTCAAACATATCTTTTGTTCCTCCTCCTTCGAAAGTTGAACCACAAATCTCGGAAAACAGCGTACAGCGAAATGAGGGGTTGTCAAAGACTAGGAAACTTCACCTCTAAAAAATCTTAGCAATAAGAATGCCAAAAAGGCAAAACGATCTTCTCTTTTTAATTTTTTTAAATCATTGAATAAAAACAATTATTTGTAAGTTCGCGGCAACTGAATAAAATAAATGAAACTTCAAAAAATTTTATTGCCAAAATGTCATTATCCCATTTTTTCTATTTTTCCCCGTGGCAACTATTCAAAAAGAATTTAAAAATCAGATCCGTTTGACAATTTGGCTTATGGGAAAATGGGAGAATTTAGCATGGGAAAAGGGTTAATTAAAAAAAAGCTCCCCCTCCCCACGGCTTCAGGGAAGGGGGTAGTCATCTGTAGGAATACAAACCCAATGGGTAAAAAGGTGGCTTCGGGAATCGTTTTTTAAAACATCCCAAAGCCGATGAACAGAGCAAAAACGGTCATGATGATCCCGCTCCAAATGAGGGCCATGGTGGTGTAGCCCATGACATCCCTTGCGGAAAGCCCGCAAAGCCCGAGGAGAGGCAGGGCCCAAAAGGGTTGGATCATATTTGTCCACTGGTCTCCCCAGGCGACCATCATGGCGGACCGGGTGGCGTCGATGCCCATCATCCTGGCCGCCTCCATGGTGATCGGCCCCTGCGCGGCCCACTGCCCTCCGCCGGAGGGGATGAACATATTGATAATCCCCGCGGCCCAGAACTGGAACATATAGAACGTCTGGGGAACGGAGATGGCCACGAACCAGCCGGCGATAACCTTGGCCAATCCGGTACCGATCATGATTCCCTGGATGCCGCCGTAGAGCGGAAACTGCAGGGCGATGCCGCCGGCTCCCTTAATGGCCATCTCTATCGCTTTGATATAATTGACCGGCTTCCCGTGCAGGAGGACCCCAAGGATGAAAAAGATAAAGATCACCACGTTCAGGTTGAGGTCAAAGCCCTTGTTGGAGAAATGCCATACCAGGTAGACGACCCCCATGGCTCCGAAGATCAAATTGATCGTGTAGCTATGGTCGATCCGTTCCGCAAGAGTGGGGTTCTCGGGTCTGGCCACCTTGGGAATGCCTTTCGTCAATTCATTCGCCTTTTCGGGAAGAAGGCATATGGTCTCGGCCTCCTTCGGGTGGATAAAAGCATACAGGAGGGGCATCGTGAGGATAATCAGCACCGCGGGGAAAAGGTTGAAGGCTTGAAATATGCTTTGACTGACCGGCACGGCCGCACCGGTTATCTTCTCCACAAAATTCTGGGCATGTTTCGGGGTGGCAATCACCAGGGGGATGGAACCCGAAAGCCCCATATGCCAGACCACGAAGCCGCTGTAGGCCGCCCCGATGAGGTAAGCGTAATCCACTTTCTGGGACCGCTTGGCGATCTCCAGGGCCAGCAGCCCTCCCACAATGAGGCCGAACCCCCAGTTGATCCAGCTGCAAATTCCAGCCACCAGGGCGACGATCATTCCCCCCTTGATGGGCGTACTCCCCGCACCGGCAATCCAGACCAATATTCTGTTGACCGGCGGAGTCAGGGCGAGGGCATGGCCGGTGATGAGGATTAGGATCATCTGCATGGCAAACGCCACGATCCCGTAGACCCCGTCTCCCCAGGTCCGGATGAGCTTGATAAAACTCGCGTCGGTAAAGGTCAAGGCCAGAATCCCGGAAAGGAAGGTGAGGAGAATGGCAAAAAGATAAGCATCTGGGAGATAATGTCGCATTACGAAGGTGAAAAAAGAAGCAAGTCTTCTCAACATAGCAATGCCCTCCTTATCTTCTTATTTTACTGCCGATCCGGAAAAAACAAGGGTATATAAGCACAGTTGTTTTAACAAATCAAGTTTAATTCAGCTTTATCCTCCGGGTTGCCCGGCCCCAAAGCCTTAAAAAAATAGGGGCGGTTCGTGAACCGCCCCTACCCTTCAGCCCCCATTTCGGCCTTCCTTATTTCTGCAACTCCGGGACTATCTTTTCGTAATAATCCAGGCATTCGGGGTTCTTCAGCGCGTCCCGGTTCAGGACCGGGCGCCCGTTCACGATGTTGGTGACCGCGCTCTCCACTTTTTTCATATTTAGGGTGTAGGGGATGTCCGGCACGGCCATGATGACCCCCGGAATGTGGCGGGGGGAGGCTTTCTCCCGGAGGGTCTTTCGGATCCGGTCTTTCAATTGTTCGGTCAGGCTGTGCCCGGGGCGAAGCTGGACGAAGAGAAGAACCCGTTGGTCCCCCTTGTAGTTCTGGCCGATGACCAGGCTGTCGGCCACCTCCCCGAACTTGTCCACCACGTTGTAGATCTCCGCCGTTCCGATGCGCACCCCGGAAGGTTTCAGCACGCTGTCCGAGCGTCCGTAGAAGGTGATGCCGCCGGTATCTTTGTGCATGACGATATAATCCCCGTGACGCCAGACCCCCGGGTAGACCTCAAAATAGGCGCTCTTGTATTTTTCTCCGCTGGGATCGTTCCAGAAATAGAGGGGCATGGAAGGGGCTGCCGCCTCGCATACCAGCTCGGCCTGCTGGTCGTACACCGGGTTTCCCTTCTCGTCGTAGGCCTTCACCTTCATGGCCAGAGCCGGCCCCTGAAGCTCCCCCGCATACACGGGGCTGATGATGTTTCCTGCGGCGAAGCAGCCGTTGATGTCCGTACCGCCGGAGATGGAGTTGAAATGAAGGTCCTTCTTGATTTCCTGGTAGGCGTACTCGAAGCCTTCCGCCGAAAGCGGAGATCCGGTCTGGGAAATCTCCCGCAGGGAGGACAGGTCATGATTTTTCCCGGGTTTCAATCCCTGGCTCTTGATATAGTTGACGTAGCTGGCGCTGGTCCCGAAGATGGTGACTTTCTCGTCCTGGATCAGCTTCCAGACGGCCCCGTCATCCGGGTAGCTGGGGTTGCCGTCAAACAGGACGATGGTCGCGCCTACCCCCAGGGAACTGATCAGCCAGTTCCACATCATCCAGCTGCAGGTGGTGATGTAGAGGATCCGGTCTTCCCTCTTCAAATCCGTGTGCAGGATCAATTCTTTCAGGTGATTGATCAGGATGCCCCCCGCCCCCTGGACCATGCACTTGGGCTTCCCCGTGGTGCCCGAAGAGAACATGATGTAGACGGGTTGATCGAAGGGCAATTGTTCAAACTGCAGGGCCGGTTCCCTCTCCGGGGAAAGGAAATCCTCCCACCGGATCGCCTTGGGAATCTGGCTCAGGTCGGGCTTTTCATCCGGATAAGTAGCCACCACAACTTTTTTGAGGGAGGGGATTCCTTTGGCCACCTCGGCGGCATTGGCCACCGAGCTGAAAGGCTTACCCTTGTAATAATAGCCGTTCACGGTGAACAGGACTTTGGGTTCGATCTGCCCCAGGCGGTCCAGGGCGGCCTGGGATCCGATGTCCGTGGCGCAGGAAGACCACGCCGCCCCCACGCTCGTGGCGGCCAGCATGGCGATGGCGGTCTCCATCATGTTGGGCATGTAAGCGGCCACCCGGTCCCCCGGCTTGATCCCCAACTGCCGGAGCGATCTGGCCAGGCGCGCCACAGCCGTGTAGAGCTCCCGGTAGGTCATGCGGGCGTATTTCTGCGTCTCCCCCTTGAAGATGAAAGCCGGGCGGTCGTCGCGATACCGCAGAAGGTTTTCGGCAAAATTGAGGCGGGCCCCGGAGAACCACTTGGCCCCCGGCATTTTCTTCTGGTCGTCCACGACCTGGTCATACCCCCGGGAGGACTTGATGTCGGCGAATTCCCACATGCGGGCCCAGAAATCGGGGGTGTTTTCGATCGACCACTGGTAGAGATCCGCAAAGGTTTTGAGCTTCTGGCCTTGTTTCCCGTTCACGTAATCGATGAAGCGGGACACATTCGCCTTCTTGATCCATTCCTCCGACGGCGACCATAACGGGGTCTTCATGGCTACCTCCTTGGGACAAGATGGGATGACCCTCCCTAGAGGAGAGGGCTATTCGATCATGGGAAAAGGCTTGTGGCGGGAAACCAGGAATGAACCTAGCAAAAAGAAAAGGAGAAGGCAAGGGAAAAAAGGGCGAAAGCAGCGGCGGGACCCCCTGACGCCTGACGCCAAATAACACTTGACAGAGCATCAAATTTGGCTACCATGCTGAATAGAGTTCGCGCACGTCGCTTTCCCTTCCAACCCCTTGACCCGACATCCCCGGAGGTGATTATGCCCGGCAGCTAGCAGAATGTCTCCCCGCAGGGGAAACATTCCCAACCGGACATCAGGCATGGAAGTCGGCCTCGTTCGGCCGTCGAAGGAAAGGAAGATCCAGCCGCCGCCAGGGAGGATCCAGGGTTTGGCCCTCTCCCCGAGCAGATTCCCAGCCCTTCGAAGGAAGAAGACAACATCACGAGAGGAGATAAGACATGAAGGATATCTTAATCGTGGAAGACGAGCTCAGCATCCGGGAGTCGCTGCAGAACTGGCTCATGGATTTGGGTTACCAGGTGGAGGTGGCGCGGGAAGGGGAAGAGGCCCTGAAGCGAATCGGGGAGAAAGACTTCGATGTCCTCATCCTGGATCTGCGGCTTCCGGGCAAAGACGGGCTTCAGGTATTGAAGGAAGCCAGGGCCAAGAAGCCCAAACTTCACGGCATTATCATCACCGCCTATCCCACCGTGGAGAAAGCGGTGGAGGCCATGAAGGGGGGGGCGGTCGATTTTCTGCCCAAGCCGATCGATCTTTCCTACCTGGAAAAACTGGTTGAGGAAAGAACGCAAGTCGCCGAGGCGCCGATGAAGCCCATCCTGGTAGTGGATGACGAAGCCAGCATGAGGGAATCCCTCCGGGACTGGTTGAAGGATTCAGGCTATCCGGTGGAGATCGCTCCGGACGGGGAGGCGGCACTGAAGCTGATTTCCGAAAAGGATTATGGACTGCTCGTCCTGGATTTGAAGCTGCCGGGGAAAAACGGAATCGAGGTTCTGAAAGAGGCCCGCCAGCTCCGCCCCGGCCTGAGGGGAATCATCATCACCGCCTTCCCCTCGGTGGATACGGCGGTGGAGGCCATGCGAGAGGGGGCCATCGATTATCTGCCCAAGCCTTTTACCCTCTCCGAACTGGAGAAGCTGGTGGCGGAAAACATCGAGACGGCTCACGTGGCCATTCTGCCCCAGCCGGTGAGCAAAAAAGCCATCGCGGCGATCCTGAAAATTCTGAGCCGGGCGGGAGAAGACAGCCAGTTTCTCGCCCGGATGGCGGAGTCCCCCAAAGAGGCCCTCCGGGAGTATCCGGACCTGACCGAGGAAGAAAAAGAAGCGATCATGGACGGGGACATTAAAAAGATCGAAAGCTGGGTCGGCAAACTGGACGAACGGAAGGCCACCTGGCTGTGGTGCAGGTTGAGCCAGGAAAAATGGTGAACCGCCTGTCTCTTCGTACCAAGTTGATTGCCAGCTTCCTCTTCGTGGTGGTCGCGGGGGGGGGCCTTTCTTCCCTCATCGGCACCCGACTGGTGGCCGATGCCATCGTCTCCCAGGCCCGTAACAAGGTAAAACACGACCTGAACACGGCCTGGCTCATCTACAACCAGTCCTTGGACAGGATCCGCGACGTGGTTCAATTGACCGCCGCGGGTCAGACCCTTCCGGAACACATCGAATCCCGGCAATGGAAGAAATTGGAAGAGTTCCTGATCAAACGATGCAAGGATTTCGGGCTGGATATTCTGACTCTGACCGATGCCCGGGGAAAAGTTCTTTTGCGGACTCACCATCCCTTCCACACCGGAGACGAGCAAGGATCCGACCTGTTGGTCCAACGAGCCTTGAAAGGGGAGCCGGCCGCTTCCACGGTCATCGTGCCCCGCGAGGAATTGGAGAAGGAAAGGAATGATCTGGCGGAACGCGCCTTCACCCTGTTTGTTCCCACTCCCAAGGCCAAGGAGGTTCCCGTCGATCGGGAGAGTGGCGGGATGATGCTCAAGGCCGCGTGTCCCGTCTGGGACGGGAACGGGCGCTTGGTGGGAGTGCTCTACGGCGGGGCGCTACTGAATCGGACCTATCAAATCGTTGATAAGGTGCGAGACCTTCTCTATGGGGAAGGCCGGTACAAGGGGAAGGAGATGGGGACCGCCACCATCTTTCAGGGTGATTTTCGCATCTCCACCAATGTACTGGATGAAAAAGGACAGAGGGCGATTGGAACCCGGGTATCCGAGGAGGTCTTCCAGGCGGTCCTCGAAAAAGGTGAATTGTGGCTCGATCGGGCCTTTGTGGTCCATGACTGGTATCTCACCGGCTATCAGCCCATCCGGGACCTTACCGGAAAGATCGTGGGAATTCTCTACGTGGGGATGCTCGAGGCCCCTTACGTCGACCTCCGGAACAAGGTGGTGTACAGCTTCTTCGGCATCGGCGCCTTGAGCGTGGTCATCGTCCTCCTTCTCTATTTTTTCATAACTTCGGGAATCATCCGGCCCCTGCGCGAAATGGCGGCGGCCACGGCGAAGATTGCGGAGGGGGATCTATCGATCGAAATTGCCAGCAAATCGAAGGATGAAATCGGTCAGTTGGCCCAATCCTTCAATCACATGCTGGTGCGTTTAAAACAGGCCCGCCAAGAGCTGGAGGATTACGGCCGCGTCCTGGAGGAAAAGGTGGAAGAGCGAACCCAGCAGCTGAGCAAAATGCAGGACCACCTCATCCAGTCGGAAAAAATGGCCTCCATGGGCCAACTGGCCGCATCCATCTCCCACGAGGTGAATAACCCCCTGAGCGGCGTCCTCATCTACAACCAGCTCATTGCCAAAAAAATCAGCCGGGAGGACTGGGACAAAGAGGTGATCCTGGACTACCTTTCCAAAATGGAATATGAGCTTTTCCGCAGCACCAAATTGATTCGCAGCCTGCTGGACTTTGCGGTTCAAACGGAGCCGAAAATCAAAGAGGTCAACGTCAACGAGGTTCTGAACCGGGCCCTGGAGCTGGGGATTCACGCCGGCTCCAAGGAGAACACCCGGGTGGAAAAAGACCTGCAATCCTTACCCACCTTCATGGAAGACCCCGACCAACTGGAACAGGTTTTCATGAACCTCATCATGAATGCCCTCCAGGCGATGCCCACGGGAGGGAAGCTGACCCTGCGCACGTTCATGGAGAATCGGGAGCTGAAAATCGCCGTGCAGGACACGGGTTGCGGAATCCCCCCCGAAAACCTGAGCAAGATCTTCACCCCCTTCTTCAGCACCAAAAAGGAGGTGAAGGGAGTCGGGTTGGGGCTGTCCGTGGCCTATGGAATCATTCAGGGTCTGAAAGGTAGGATCGAAGTGGAAAGCAAAGTGGGAGAAGGAACGACCTTTACCGTCTGCCTGCCCATAACCCAGGAATAGGACCCCCCCAAAAAGCTTTTGCTCGGAAAGCAATTTCCCCGGCCCGAAAAAGGGAGCCGGGGGGTTGGAACCCGGACCGATGACTCGGTCAGAGCCCCAACCCGCATTCCTGGGGTGTTTACACCTTCCGGATATTCACCGCGCATACCTTGAGCCCGGGGATCTTGGCCACGGGGTCCAGGGCATCCAGGGTGAGCAGGTTTACCGCCGCTTCCTTGAAGTGGAAGTTCATGAATACCACGCCGGGGGGGAGGGACTCCGAGATTTTGGCCCTGGCTTTCACCGTTCCTCTCCGCGAAGTCACCTCCACCATTCCGTTCCCGGGATGAATTCCCAGGCGGGAGGCATCCCCCGGGCTGACCTCCACGGTCCCTTCCGGATAGATCTCGGACAGTCCCTTGGACTTGCGGCTGATCACCGTGTGGTAATGGTAGAGGACCCGGCCGGTGGTCAGGATGAAGGGGTACTCCGCATCGGGCAGCTCGGGCGGGGGGACGTAAGGGGTCACGTGAAACTTTCCCTTGCCGCGGGTGAACATCCCTTGATGCAGGATCGGAGTCCCCGGATGCTCCGGAGAGGGGCAGGGCCACTGCAGCCCCAATCCTTCCAGCCGCTCATACCGGATCCCACCGTACGAGGGAGTGAGGGAGGCGATCTCCTCCATGATCTCCGCCGGGGAGTTGTACTTCATGGGGTACCCCAGCCGGGTGGAAAGGTCGCTGACGATCTCCCAGTCCTGGCGGGCGTTTCCAACGGGTTCGATAGCTTTCCTTACCCGCTGCACGCGCCGCTCCGTGTTGGTGAAGGTACCGTCTTTTTCGGCGAAGCTGACTCCCGGAAGGACCACATGGGCCAGCTCGGCCGTTTCGGAAAGGAAGAGGTCCTGAACCACCAGGAGGTCCAGGTGCTGCAGTTCTTGCCGGACTTTGTTGCCGTCGGGGTCGGTCAAAAGGGGGTTTTCTCCCAGGATGAACAGGGCTTTCACCTTCCCTTCCCCGATCCCCTTCATCATTTCCATGAGGGTCAGGCCGGGTTTCGGGTTCAGCGAAACGGCCCAGGCCTTTTCGAACTTCTGCCGCACGGCCTGGTCATCCACCCGCTGGTACCCCGTGTACACGTTGGGCAGACCGCCCACGTCGCAGGACCCCTGGACGTTGTTCTGGCCCCGCAGGGGGTTGACCCCGGAATGGGGCTTCCCGATCTGCCCGGCCGCCATGGCCAGATTGGCCAGGGCCAGGACATTGTTGGTCCCGGTGGTGTGCTGGGTAATTCCCATGGCGTACAGAATGGTCGAGTCCGGCGACTGGGCGTAGAGACGGGCGGCCGCCACCAGGTCCGCCGCCGGAACCCCGGTGATCCGTTCCACCGCCTCGGGAGGGTACTCCTTTACCGCCTCGGCCACCGCTTCGAACCCCTCGGTCCGTTTCCGGATGAAATCCTCATTCTGCCAGCCATGGGAAAGGATGGCTTGAATCATCCCGTTGATCAAGGCCACGTCCGTCCCCGGTTTGTGGTTTAAAAACAGGTGGGCGAATTGGACGAGCTCAATCCGGCGGGGGTCGGCCACGATCAGTTTGGCTCCGTTCTGTCGTACCGCGGCCTTGACCTCGAGGCCGATCACCGGGTGATTCTCGGTGGTGTTGGACCCGATGACCAGGATGCAGCCGGCCTGGCGGATCTCTTCGATGGAGTTGGTCATGGCCCCGGAGCCGAATGCCATCGCCAGACCGGCGACGGTGGAGCTGTGTCAGAGCCGGGCGCAGTGGTCCACGTTGTTCGTTCCCAGGGCGGCCCGGGCCATTTTCTGTAGGAGGTAGTTCTCCTCGTTGGTGCACTTGGCCGAGACCAGGACGCCGATGGCTTCCGGTCCGTACTTGGCCTTCACCCTCTTAAGGCCTTCGGCCACCCGGTCCAGGGCATCATCCCAGGAAGCGGGGCGCAGGGTTCCGCCCTCGCGGACCAAAGGCTTGGTAAGCCGGTCCATACTGTGAACGTAGTCGAAACCGAACCGGCCTTTCACGCACGTCCATCCCCTATTCACGCCCAGGTCTTTATCCGAGGTCACCCGGAGGACTTTATTCTCCTTGATGTTTAAGATGAGCGTGCACCCCACGCCGCAATAGGAACAGATGGTGGAAACCTTCTTCAGATCCCATTCCCGGCCCTGGAAACGCCCGGCCTTGGGGCTGAGCGCTCCCACCGGACAAACGCTGACACAGTTGCCGCAGAACACACAGGGGGTCTCCTGCATGGTTCGATCCAGGGGAGCAGCAATCTTGGTATTGAACCCCCGTTTGGAATGATCCACGGCTTCGCAGTACTGAACTTCATGGCAGACGGTAACGCACCGGCCGCAGAGAATGCATTTATTGTAATCCCTCTCGAAGAAGGGATTCGCTGCCCGGACGGGATAATCATGCTTTTCCCCGTCAAAACGGGGCTTTCGGATTCCAAATTGGTAGGCGTATGTTTCCAGCTCGCAAGCCCCGCTCTTTTCGCAGGTCATGCAGTCGTAAGGATGATCGGAGAGCAAAAATTCGATCACCAGCTTCCGGGCATCCTGGACCCGAGAGGTGTTGGTACGTACGACCATCTTGTTGGCCACCGGAAAGGCGCAGGAAGCCACCAGGGTCCGGGCTCCTTCCACCTCGACCACACACAGCCTGCAGCCGGTGGGGGGGGTCAGATCCTCCCGGTAGCAGAGGTGAGGAATGTGGATCCCCACTTTCCGGGCCGTCTCCAGAATGGTCATCCCTTCCTCGGCCCGAACTTCCCGGCCGTCAATGTCCAATCGAATCTCAGCCATTTCTTTCTTCCTTCATTTCTTTTTTCACCACCGAGATCGCAGAGATAAAGAATTCATAGAATTTCCAACCAAGACTAAGACCGAATCCATTCCTTTTGCCCGCCGCCAATATTGTGCTCATGCTCTTATCGTTTGGCTGGGAATTTGGGTTTGGTCTTTTAAACTTCCAAGCCTTCCTCTGCGTCCTCTGCGTTCTCTGCGGTGAAAAGTTATGAGTGCTCCAGGTCGCACCGCAGGCAGCGCTTGGCTTCGCGGACCGCCGCCCCCTCACTGAACCCAAGGTTCACTTCTTCAAAGGTGCATACTCTCCGGTCCGCGGCCAGGGCTGGCATAGGAACCTTCTTCTGGCTCGCGCCCTCATCCAATCCTTCTCCTTCCCTCTTGGGAACCTCAGCCCGCCGCAAGGCTTGGTAATACCGGTCGCGATAGAGGTCCTGGCCTTTTAAATACCGATCGATGGAGACCGCGGCCCGGTAACCGCTGGCCATCGCTTCCGTCACCGTGGAGGGGCCGGTGACCATATCTCCCCCGGCAAAGACCCCGGGCAGATGGATTCCCAAGGTAATAGGGTCCACTTCCAGCGTCCCCGCCCGGCTGGTCTTTAATCCATCCTGTTGCGGCAGGCTGGACAAATCCGGAACATAGCCGATGGCCGGAATAACCCAAGCGGCATCCAGGAGAAATTCGGATCCCTTCACCGGAACGGGACGGCGCCGGCCGCTGGCATCAAAATCGCCCAGCTCCATTCGCTGGCACTCCAGGCCTTTCACTCTTCCGTTTTCGGTCACCATGCGGACGGGAGCAATCAGGTACAGAAGCCTGATCCGCTCATGCTCGGCCTCCTGGATTTCCTCCTCGTCGGCCGGCATTTCTTCCCGGGTCCGGCGGTAGATGATGGAAACCTCCTTCGCCCCCAGGCGGAGAGCGGTGCGGGCAGCATCGAAAGCCACGTTTCCTCCTCCGACGACCGCCACTTTCCCCTCGAGCTCTATCTTCTCTCCCAGGTTGACCCTGCGCAGGAAGTCGATCCCCGGAAGGACGCCTTGCGCATCCTCGCCCGGAATATTGATCTTCTGATCCCGGTGGGCCCCCAGGGCAAGGAAGACGGCCTTGTATCCCTGCGCGAAAAGCTTTTCAATAGTGAAGTCCCGCCCCAGGGCTCGGCCGGTGTGAATTTCCACGTTATGCTGGCAGATGAAGCGGATGTCATTCTCCAGGATATCCCGGGGCAGACGGTAATCGGGGATGCCCACGGCCAGCATTCCTCCGGCGACGGGCAGGGCCTCCAGGATGGTCACCCGATACCCTCTTCTGCCGAGGTGATAAGCGGCGTTCAATCCCGCCGGCCCGGCTCCGATGACCGCCACCCGGTCATTCTTCATCTTCTCCAGGAAGGTGGGAGGGGCCAGTTTCCCCTGCCTTCGTTCCCAATCAGAGGCAAAGCGCTTCAGGGAGGCGATGGCCACGGGTTCATCGATCTCTCCCCGCTTGCACATTCCCTCGCAGGGATGATTGCAGACCCGGCCGCAGATCCCGGCCAGAGGCATGGTCAAACGGATGAGGCTCAAAGCCTCCTCGTACTTTCCTTCGCCTATCAGAGCCGTATAGCCCACGGCGTCACACCTTACCGGGCAGGTGTTTTCGCACGGAGCAAAGACCAGGGACTCGCACGCGCCCGCCGGGCAGTACCGGTCGCGAATATGGGCCTCATACTCATGCCGGAAGTGGTTGATCGTAGAAAGGACAGGATTCGGGCAGGTCTGGCCCAGTCCGCAGAGAGAAGCATCTTTAATGATCCGCCCCGCCTCCAAGAGGAGCGGGAGGTCACCCTCCTTCCCCTGCCCCCGGGTGATGCGGGTCAGAATCTCCAGCATGCGCTTCGTCCCGATTCTGCAGGGGACGCATTTGCCGCAGGATTCATCCTGGGTGAAGTTCAGGAAGAAACGGGCAATGTCCACCATGCAGGTCTTTTCGTCCATAACGATCATGCCGCCCGATCCCATCATCGAGCCTGCCTGGGTGAGAGACTCATAGTCGATGGGCAAGTCCAGATAATGAGGAGGAAGGCATCCTCCCGAGGGTCCTCCCATCTGAGCGGCCTTGAAGCGCCGGCCTCGGGGGATCCCTCCGCCGATGTCGTAGATCACCTGCCGCAGCGTTGTACCCATGGGAACTTCCACCAGACCGGTGTTGTTAATTTTTCCCGTAAGGGAGAAGATCTTGGTCCCCTTGCTCCCTGCGGTCCCGATGGAAGCGTAGGCCTCCGCTCCATTCAGGATGATGGAACGCACGTTGGCATAGGTCTCTACGTTATTAATGTTGGTGGGCTTTCCCCACAGCCCCGCGATGGCGGGGAAGGGCGGGCGGGCGCGGGGTATCCCCCTTTTCCCCTCGATGGAAGCCAGGAGAGCGGTCTCTTCACCGCAGACAAAGGCCCCGGCTCCTTCCTTGATCTTGAGATGGAAAGGTAAATGAGATCCCAGGATGCCATCACCCAGGAGACCCAGCTCTTCCGCCTGTTCGATGGCCATGGTCAGATGCTGCACCGCCAGGGGGTATTCCGCGCGCACGTAAACATACCCGCTTTCTGCACCGATGGCGTAGCCGGCGATCAGCATTCCTTCCAGAACCAGATGGGGATTTCCTTCCAGGACGCTCCGGTCCATAAAGGCTCCGGGGTCTCCCTCGTCGGCGTTGCAGACCAGGTACTTCACCTTCCCCGGAGCATTGCGGGTGAAACGCCACTTTCGTCCCGTTGGAAATCCGGCGCCCCCCCGTCCCCGTAATCCCGACCTTTCCACTTCCTCGACTACCCGATCCGGGCTCATGGAGAAGAGAACTTTCGCCAGGGCGGAATATCCGCCCCGGGCGATGTAATCCCGGATCTCCGTGGGATCGATTCTCCCGTTGTCGTTGAGGACCATGCGCCTCTGCCGCCGGTAAAAGGGAACCTCATGATCGTAGGTGATTACCCGGCCGGTGGCCGGGTCCGTGTAGAGCAGACGTTGCACCACCTGCCCCTTGGCCAGGGTCTGGGAGACGATCTCCGGGACGTCGTCCACCACGACCTGCTGGTAAAAGATCTCCTTGGGGAGAATGACCACCATCGGCCCCCGTTCACAGAAGCCGTGGCAGCCGGTGCGCATGACATCCACTTTTTCTCCGAGCCCTTGTTTTTGGATCTCCTGAATGAAGGCGATCCGAAGTTCCTCCCCTCCCCAGGCCCGGCACCCGGTTCCTCCACAGATGGTGACACAAGTCTTTTGAGGATCTCTGCCCCGGAGAATGCTGTCGCGGAAGGCTGTCAAATCTTTGGCCGACCTAAGCTTTTCTCTCAACTCACCCCTCCTACGGAATACTTTTTCAGGACCTGATCCACCTTCACGGGCGTGAGTTTTCCGTAATAAATCTTATCCACGAGGAGAACCGGGGACAGCGCGCATGCGCCTAGGCAGGCAACGGTTTCGAAGGTGAATTCGTAATCCGGGGTGGTTTCATTCTCTCCCACCCCGAGAATCTGCTGGACCGCCTTCAGAACGCTCTTGCCCCCGCGCACGTGGCAGGCCGTCCCCCGGCAAACCCGCACCGTATGCCGGCCCCGTTTGGTAGTATAAAATTGAGCGTAGAAAGTGACCACCCCATAAACCCGGCTCAGGGGAATCTTCAGCCCCTGGCTGATGGTCTTCAGGACCTCTTCCGGCAAATACCCATAAATGGCCTGGGCCTCCTGGAGGATGGGGATCAGGGCTCCTTCCTGCCCCCGATACTTTTTCAGGATGGGATCCAGTTGGGAATAGTCAAGCTCTTCCTGCATTTTCCCCTCCAACGGACACGTCGGTCTCTTTCCCCGCGGCGGACATCCTACCCTCGGCCCGCTGCCCCTATGGTTTTCTTATACCTAAAATAGGCGATTGAAAGGCGGGATACAAACTGCATGAATTGGCAAATCCTATGATCGGATAGCGTTGCGCTATCCCTGCGAACTCCCCCAAACTTTCTTATCCAGCGGCGAATGTCCTGGTTGATCCTACTTCGCCCGCAGGGAATAGGTTTTTTCGATCGTTCTCACCAAGTTGGTGATCGTCCGGTTGACCGGGGTGTCGATCCCCAGTCTTTCTCCCTCCCGGACGATGGCCCCGTTGATGAAATCCACCTCCGTCTCCCGCTGGGCCAGAACGTCCTGGAGCATGGAGGAATGATTCGGTTTGGTGGCGATACAGGCGTCTTCCACCTTTTTCGCCGCGTCGGTATAGGGAAGGCGGATCCCTTTCGCCAGGGCTACCCGCTTTCCCTCTTCCACCAGGCCCTTCATGATTTCCCGCGTCGCCGCCTGATCCACCATGACCCCGTTGGCCAGACGGGTGATCGCCGTAACGGGATTCACTCCCGCGTTCACCAGCAGTTTCCCCCACACGTCGTTCCAGACTTCGGACGAGACATGGGTGGAAAGGCCCGCCTTGTTGAAAGCCGCCGCGATCTTTTCCGCCCGCGGGCTCGGGCCCCCGCGCATTTCCCCGAGGACCGTCTCGCCCCGGCCCGCGTAAAGCATCCGGCCCGGCCCCAGGTAGGTGGAGGCGTTCATGGTCACCCCGGCCAGTACTCGTCCCTCCCCCACGATGGCCTCGATGGCTTCGGGGTTGCCCAGTCCGTTCTGCACGGTCAATCCCACCGTTTCCGGCCCGAAGAGGCACCGGGCGCTCCGGGCGGCCTCCTGGGTCTGGCGCGATTTGGGCAGCAGGATCACCAGATCGACTTTCCCGACCTCCTCGGGCTTCAGGGTTGCTTTCTTAACGGGAATGGATACCTCGTTTCCTTCAGGCTCCACGATCCGGATCCCCGAACTACGGATCGCCGAAATAATATCTTCCTTGATATCGATGGCGTAAACCTCTTCCCCGCTCCGGGCCAGGTAGCCGGCGTACAGCGAGCCCAACGCTCCCGTGCCCACGACTGCTATTTTCATGGCATTAAATCCCTTTCGGTTTTTGTTACTGGTTGCCGGTTCCTGATTGCTCGAAACCAGCCCCAGAAATTCGCCGGTAACGAGTACCTAAATCGTATAGGAACTTCCTTTTTTATCCCCCTCCCCCAACCCCCTCCCACGAGGGGAGGGGGAGAATTTTGGACTCTCCCAATTCCCTCCCCCTTGATGGGGGAGGGTCGGGGTGGGGGTGATAATAACTTGAAACCAGCAACGAATTAAGACAAGAGCCGGTCCACAATCCCTCCCATGGACTGGAGGAACGTGGGATTTTCCTCATAGGGAGGAGTCCCCGACAGATCGGCTTCCACTATTTTCGGATCATAAGCGATGAAACCCAAAAAAGGCAAGTCCGGCATCTTCTCCAGCAGAAATTTCCGGTCCCCTTCCCCCCGGATCTTGTTCCCCACCAGGCCGAGATTTTTCAACCCGATGTCCCCGGCCAGCTGGCGGATCTTCTGGGCCACCTCCAGGCTCCGCTGCCCGGGCTCGACGACCACGATGAGCTTGTTCACCGCCTGCGCCGTGGCCCGGCCCAGGTGTTCGACTCCGGCCTCCATATCCAGGATGACCACCTCATTGCGGCCCAGAAGGAGATGGGCCACCAGGGTCCGGACCATAACATTCTCGGGGCAAACGCATCCGCCGCCCCCCTTTTGGACGGTCCCCATGACCATCAGGCGGATTCCGTCCTTTTCCAGGCTGTACTTGTCGGGCAAATCATCCACCCGGGGATTGAGCTTGAAGAAGCCCCCCATGGAACCGGGCTTGGCCTCGGTCCGTTCCTCGATGAGTTCCTTCATCTCGGCAATGGGCGTCAGGCGCTGATCCCGGGGAAAGCCAAGGGCCAAGGCCAGGTTGCTCGCCGGGTCGGCATCGATCACCAGGACCTTCCGCCCCCGGTCGGCCAGCACCCGGGCCAGCCCCGCCACCACCGTGGTCTTCCCCACTCCGCCTTTTCCGGTTACCGCTAACTTCATTATCTCAAAACCTTTCACCGCAGAGCACGCGGAGAACGCAGAGGAATCAGAACAACATTAAAATTTTTTTTGTAACCCTTTAGCTCTTTGAAAAAAGGTAACGGTTCAGCTTTCTGAAAAGATCTCCCAGAAATCCCCCCTGCCCCCCTTTGCAAAGGGGGGTGGGGGGGGATTTCAGCGATGGGTTTCCAAATCGATATGACCTGGCAAAATTTGGATATTTTGCGGGTCAACGACATGGAAAACCTGGGCCCATGTTTCCACAGGGGGGGATAGACTTATCCGCC
>Ga0315285_10002156_pt1 | contig 20574 bp, 18 predicted proteins | sample YL17G09_36_MG_FD_203698 | JGI IMG/M metagenome (GOLD analysis project Ga0315285, IMG submission 203698) | Sediment microbial communities from Yellowstone Lake, YNP, Wyoming, USA - YL17G09_36 | ecosystem: Environmental > Aquatic > Freshwater > Lake > Sediment | place: USA: Wyoming | collected...
AGTCGAACGTGAGATTGGGGATGCACTGCGCGCTGGCGGCGTAATTCGTCATGGGACCTATCAGGCCAATGTCGGAGCCGGATTCGAGCCCTGCCGTGAGCCGGTCGAGCCAACCCGTGGGCGTCAGCGTATCGCTGTTGAGGAGGACGGCGTGGCCTTCGGCGTGTTCAAAACCAAGGTTGACACCGCCCGCAAACCCTCTGTTCTCGCCGGCATGGATGACCGTGGCGCCGGCCACGGAATCGAAATACTCGCCAACGCCGTCCGTCGAGCCGTTGTCGACGAGGATCAGCTTGTAAGGCGGGGTGGTCGTTCGCAGCAGCATCTCGACGCACTGGCGGCAGAACTCGAGTTGGTTGAACGCCGGGATGATTATGGAAACCCGATCACCGCCCATTGGCGTTCAGCCTGTCGCCGGTGCGGAGGATTTGCCAAGGCGCCGGCCACATCCAGGGCAGCCGCGTCCTGGCAATCGCCGAAACGACGGTGCATGAGCCATCGGCTACAGCAATTTTGGGCCTTGGTTCGACCGCCAGCACGGTTCCCGGGTCGACGTCAACCCGTTCCTTTTTGAAATTGCCGCGCATCAGATAGATCGTGTGCCCCCTCCATATGAACCACGGGGTAAAGAACGGCCTGCCCGCACGCATCAACCGGTCGTAATCGTCGGCGGTCCGTGTCCAGTCGATCCTGTAGTCGTCCCGGCTGAGCTTGCGGTCGTAGGTAGCTTTAGAGGCGTTTTGCGGAGTAGCGTGCACCCCTTTTTTCTGGATCTTGTCCATCACCTCGACGACGTGCGCGCCCGCGACCTCGCACCCCCTGCGGTATATCGAGAGAGCCGTGTCAGCGTCCTCGACCGGAAACGGGTACTGCGCGAGGATATCGCCGGTGTCGATCCCCTCGTCAATCAGGTGGAACGTCAGCCCGGTCTCCGTTTCTTTCTGCAGGATGACAGCGGAGAACGGGTTGGGCCCCCTGTGCCTGGGAAGCAGCGAGGTGTGGGCGTTGACGCAGGCGATGCGCGGCAACTCCAAAATGGCCTTCTTCAGGATGATGCCAAACCCGCCCACCAGCAGGATGTCCGGTTCAAGCCCGCGCAGCGGCTCGAGTTCGCGCGCGTCCATCCTGTTGATCCAGATGGCCGGCAGGCCCTTGCGATACGCGAGGCCGTTCAGCGTGCTTTCAAACGCGAACGTGCTCGTGGCCAGCCGGAACAGCCCCCGCTTCCACCCGTGCAACGCCCGACCGTCCTGGACCAGCGCCACAACCTGGTGCCGGGATTCGAGCAACGACCTCAGCATGTTGAGCGCCAGGGTGCCGTTGCCGGCGATGGCGATACGCATCGCCTAGTCCTCCATGAACTCGCGGTACCACGCGAAAAACATCAGGAGGGCCCAAAACTGACGGCGACGGTAAATGTTGTGCGTCCGGCCCGCCAGAATTTGCGACACGTACGACCACCGGAACATCGCCGACTCCTCGATACGCTCCCGCGTCAGGATCTCGCGCGCCGCCTGCTCGATCACCCGCAGCGACGGGCCGCTCTGAGGAACCCGGAACCCTCGCCGCGCACGAAGACGGACACGGCCCGGCAACCGGCCTTTCATGGCGAGGCGGAGCAGCGGCTTGCTCTGCATCCCGTACTTCACCTTCGGCGGCAGGGCTACGGCGAGTTGGACGAGGTCGTCGTCGAGGTAGGGGAACTCCAGCTCAAGCCCGTGGGCCGACATCAGCCGATCGCATTCGGTCAGGAGCAGGTCGGGCAGGCCGAGGTGGAGGTCGAGCGCAAGCAGGTTCTCGACGGCGTTTTCGTGGCCGAAATGCGGCGCGATCACCTCCGCGACGCTCTGCCGGTCCTTAATGGCCTCGCGCATGGGCCCGGTGTAGAGCTCGTGCCGCTCCGCCTTGTCGAACACCGACGCCAGCGACAGGTACGCCCGCACGTTGTCCCGTATCAGCGAAAGGTACCTGCCCCCCCTTCGCAAAAACGCATTGGGCGGCAGCGACGGCAGGATGGCCGTCAACAGGTTGACCGGCACCAGGTTCCGCGTGGTCCGCGCCTGCTGGAGCATGCGGTACCGCGGGTAGCCCGCGAGAATTTCATCGGCCCCGTGCGCGCTGATCACAATCTGCGGCGCGCCCGAATCCAGCGCAGCCGCGGTCTGTTCGGCAATCATCCAGAGTGGCAGCACGCCCGCATCGCCTATCGGCTCGTCAAGGTGGTACGCCGCCTTACCGAACATGGATTCCGAGACCCGCGGGGCTTTCACGGTCTTCAGATCGATCTTCAGCAGCCGCGCCGATTCCTTGGCCCGCCACGCTTCATCCTGCCAAGCCGACTTCAGCGTGACAAAAATGGCGTCGGCGCCCGGTTTTAGAGCCGCAAGAGACGCGCAATCTATCCCCGCCGACCACAACAGCGTGTGCGAACGCGTACGCTCGACCGCTTGTTCGAGCCTGGCTTCGAGCGCGTCCACCGCCGCTTTGCGCCGGATCTTCATCTGCGACCAGTCGAACCCCGCGTACGGCGTCTCGGTAACGCGCTCGCGCGACCACACCACCGCGTGCCCCGGCGTCACCCGGCGCACGTTTTCGATGATGGTGGACGGCCCGGGCACGCAGCGCAGCGACAGATAATGATCCACGCTGGCGAAGTTGATCTGCCGGTCAATATACCCCGATGCCAGCAGACCCTTAAGTTCGCTCGCAAACAACAGCCGGCCGCCGTCCGCCCCGCCGAAGGCGGCGTAATAGAGCGGCTTGATGCCCAGCCGGTCGCGGAGCAGCCACCATTCGCCGCGAATCCGCAACACCGCCGCGTACACCCCGTTGAGCCGGAGTGATGCAGGCTTCCTGGCGGCCTGGCAGAGGGCGCGCAACCCCGCGGGACCGAGGGGCGCGCCGTTTTCCGCGCGGGGCGCGCCATCCACGAGGCAGGCTTCTTCATCGAGTGGGTGCGACGCGGCGACGGTGAATCCTTGCCCGTCCACGACGTACGCAGCCCGGCCCCGGTGCGCCATGGCCCTCGCCATTTCCCGCACGGCCGTCGGGTCGCTCTTTCCGATAATGCCGCAGATGCTGTTCACTTAAAACGCCTTTTTTGAATCGATCAGGAGCGTCACCGGGCCGTCGTTCATCACCTGCACGTCCATGTGAGCACCAAACGACCCCGTCGCCACCTCCAAACCCGACACCGCAAGCCGCCGCACCACGCTCTCATACAGGGGCACCGCCTGTTCGGGCCGGGCCGCCATCGTAAACGAAGGACGCCGCCCTTTCCGGCAGTCGCCGTGCAACGTAAACTGCGAAATCACCAGCAAACCGCCCCCAACCTCCTGCACGGACAGGTTGAACTTGCTCGATGCGTCCTCGAAACAGCGCAAACCAAGGACTTTCTCCGCCATGTAAGCCGCATCCGCCTCCTCGTCGCCGGTCTCCACCCCTAAAAAGACAACCAGACCCCGGCCTATACGGCCGATTGTCTCGCCGTCAACCGCTACGGAAGCTTCCGCGGCTCGTTGAACCACCGCCCTCACGGTCTCTCCTCGGCCTGCACAAAACGCCTGAAACCAGTCTAGCAGGGAACACCGAGAGGATCAAAGGCTGGAGCTACTGCTTATTCAACCGCCCCCTTGGCCGCGTCGTATTGCCACGCACGGCCCGAGTAGGGGTGCCGCGGCAACCCGTCCATCCCGCCGGACGTCTCGAGTTCCTCGAGATTGGCCGGCCAGCGTCCGTGATTTTGCCGGAACGCGTCGATCCCGCCTCGCAGGACCGACCGCGCCCGCTCGACCTGCTCGTCCAGCACCGACGTGTTCCGCACATGGCGTTCCGCGTCGATGAAGAAGCTGCCGCCCAGCGGGTCTTGCGGCAACGCCGCAATCAGGCCGGCCGCGGCCAGATCATCGATCGCCTTGGGCGGCGAGCCGCGCTCGGCGGCATACCGCGCGGCTGCCTCATCCATATTTCCGCAGGCGACCCGCAACTCGACCAGGATCAGCTTGCGTTCCGCCAAGTCGCGCAACAGTGCGTCATCGCTGCCCCGCATGCTCTCCCACATTTCCCGCTCGACTTCGAGCAGGTTGTAATCGCGCTGCAGGGCCTCGGCCAGCACCAGCACGTACTGGGGCGCTTTGCCCGTTTTGATGGCCATGGCCAGGTACCGCGCGGCCTGCTCGGGCGAGTCGGGCTGGTTGGGGCGGTTGAGCAGGTACGTCATCGCGATTTCATACGGCAGCTCCCAAGCGTCCGGGTTGTGCACCATGCCCTTTTCGAGCAGCCGGATGCACGCGTCGTCGTCCGCACGCAGCATCGCCAGGAAAACACCCCCATACCGGTGCGCGTCCACGAAGTACGGGTCGAGCCGCGTGGTCATCTCGCACAGGTGGTTGAGCCAGGTAAAATCGTGGTCGCCCCTGAAATGCTTCCCCGTGTACACCAGGCAACGGATCCAAAGAAGGTCCGCAATCACCCCGCTCATCCCCGCCGTGAAATGTTCGAGCAGGTGTTCGTTGGGCAGGTAAAGGAGCTCGTCCTCGGGCTGCGGCGACCGCATCGAGTCCAGACGGTGCTGTATGGCCGCCATCGAACCGAATGCGGCGACAGCCGCCAGCGCCATGGCCGCCAAACGTCTCATCTACATGTCCTTCCGCTCGAACGCCGCCGAGGCCGCCGCCAGCAGGAACACCGAATAGATCGTCCCGTAAAGCATCGCCCACCCCACGTAAGCGCCCGAAACCGGCACACTGTTGGCCGCCTCACGCAACAGGTTGAAATTGCTGAAGTTCGGCAACACGTAATACAGCAACTCGAGCGCACGTTTTCCCGCCACGTCGTCAAACTGCCGGGGCAAATCGGCCAGGATGCGCGTCCCGTGCCCCAGCACAAAAATACTGAACACCACCAGCGCGCCCAGGATCGGCGATGTCATCGAAGACATCAGGATCGCGAACGCCGTGATCAGCAGCAACTCCCAATAAATCAGCAGCGCCGCCTCGAAAAACACCAGGTCGACCCCGCCGCCCAGCGCAACGATGTACAACGCCGCCGCCACCGTCATCACCGCCGTCACCAAACCCAGTAACCACCCCAGCCCCAAGTACTTACCCAGGATGAACTCATAACGGCGCATCGGCCTCGCCAGGATCGTGTAAAGCGTCCGCTTGTCGATCTCCTTATGTACCAGCGTCGTCCCCACGAAAATGGCGATCAGCACACCAAACAACAGCACGGACGCCAGGCAGATGTCTTTCATGACTTTGATGTCCTGCCCAATACTGATCCACCCGATCGCTTTGGATCCCAGGATGGTGCTTGCGGCGAAAAACAACAAGACGTACAGCACCTTGTCGCGAACGGATTCGCGGAATGTGTTTTGGGCGACGGCAATGATTCTCATGGCCGGCCCGCCTCCTGGCTGCGTATGAAGTAGTCTTCGAGCGACTCGCGCACCGGGTTGAACTCGACCAGCGCCGCGCCGTGTTCCATGGCCGTGCGCACCAATTCGTTGCCCGCCTCGAGCGTCGTCACGTAGAAGTGCGTACCCGCTTCGGAGCGGCGCACGGCGCTGCAGCGAGGAAGCAGCGTCTCCTCCATCTGCTTGTCGACCCCCTCGAGGATCACCTCGACAAGCTGGATCTGGCGTTCGAGAAGCTGGTCGAGCCGGCCCTGGACCGTCAGCCGGCCTTTGACCAGTATGCCGACACGGTCGCAGATCTGCTCGACGTCGCTCAGCACGTGCGAGCTGAAAAAGATCGTCTTTTTGTCATCGCGCAGCTTGAGGATAACGTTGCGGAACAGCCGCCGGCCCAGCGGGTCCAGCCCGCTCATCGGCTCGTCCAGTATCAGCAGCGGCGGATCGCCCACCAGTGCCACAGCAAACCCCAGCCGCTGCCGCATCCCTTTCGAGAAAGTCCGCACGCGCTGATCGCGGATGCCACCAAGGTCGAACAACTCCGCCAGCCGGTCCCACTCCTTCGCCCGCGACGGGGCGTTGAGCCCCTGGAGCCGTCCAAAAAAATCAATGGTTTCGCGCGATGTCAGGTACTCGTAGAAATAGGGGTTTTCAGGCAGATATCCGATATGCCTGCGTGCCCGGGGCAGCCGGCAGTCTTCGCCGAAGATCATGGCGTCCCCGCGCGTTGGCCGAAGCAGGCTGCAAATCAGCTTGATGCTCGTGGTTTTTCCGGCCCCGTTACGCCCAAGGAAACCGAAAACCTCGTTCTGGCCAATGGAAAGGTCCAGCTTGTCCAGCGAGGCCGACAGTGATCTGCCAACCCGCGCGCCGGCATATACCTTCGTCAACTCGTGCGTCACAATCGCCTGCATCAGGATCGCTCCCGCGGATTACGCTCAATCGCTGCAAAATAATAGCACAACTCCCGGCCGTTTCAAGCCGGGTTCTGTGGAGCCCGTGAAAAAGTAGAGTAGTTATTTCACCGCCGCGAAAAGCAGGGACAGACACGATTTTCAAACTGCCGAAAATGCGCTTCCAAACTGCCGGAAGCGAGTCAGTCCCTGTTTTTCGCTCTATCTGTAGAAGATTTCGGTGGTGAAGTTTTTTCACCAGTACCTCAGTCTGGTTTTTCCGTATCCCCCGCGGCTACAATGGCGCCAACACGAGGAGGTCCCGTGTCCATGCCAAGCGCCATTTACGAGCGGCTGCACGAGCACATTTCCGAAATCCACATCATCGACACCCACGAACACATCCCCGACGAGGCCGTGGCCATCGGGCGCAAGAAAAGCCTGTTCAGTTTCTTTGAACACTACGTCTCATCGGACCTTGTCTCGGCCGGAATGACCCACGAGGCCCTCGAAGCCATGTGCGACGAGACCAACGACCTCTCCCTGGCCGAACGCTGGAACCTCCTGGCGCCGTACTGGCCGTACGCCCGTACAACAGGATACGGCCGCGCCATGATCGGCTACATGCACGACCTCTTCGGCATCGTGGACATCAACAAGGACTCCTACGAGGAGTTGTCGGCCCGGATTGCGTCGGCGCAGCGGCCGGGGTGGCACCGGGAAGTCCTGCGTGATCGAGCCCGGATCGACAAGGCCATCGTCACGACGTGGCCGGGCGAACCGGTCCGTTCTGACCGCGACCTTCTCCTGTCGGCGCCCATATTCGATCACTACGCGACGGTATCGACGCGGGCCGAGTTGCAGGCGCTGGAAAATGAGGCCGGGCAGAGCATCCAAACCCTGCCCCAACTGATGCGGGCCCAGGAAGCCGCCGTCGACCGCATGGCGAGTGACGGCGCCGTCGCGGTGAAGGTTTTTCTCGCATATCAGCGGCCGCTGCTGTTTGAGCGGGTCGAGCAGGCGCAGGCCGGCCGGGTGTTCGACCGGATCTGGCTGTCGCAGGCGCGCGACCTCGCGTTTGAAGACGTAAAACCACTGCAGGACTTCATGACGCGGCGCCTGATTGGCTTGGCGGCGGAGCGCCATTTGCCCATTCAGATCCACACCGGTATGCAGGAAGGCAACGGAAACCACCTCGCCAACGCCCGCCCCACGCTGCTCACCAACCTCTTCCTGGAATTCGCCGACGCCCGGTTCGACGTTTTCCACGCCGGTTACCCGTACTGGCGCGAGACCGGCGTGCTCGCCAAGTATTTCACAAACGTCTACGCCGACCTCGCCTGGCTCCACGCCATCTCGCCCCGCGCCGCCGGAAACATCCTGGACGAGTGGCTCGAGATCATTCCGTCCAACAAGATCCTCGGAGTGGGCGGCGACTCGAACTACGTCGAAGGCGCATACGGCCACACGCAAACGGCGCGTCGAGTCACGTGCGATGTGCTCGCCGGAAAAGTCGAGAACGGCTGCCTCTCGATCAACGAGGCCCAATGGCTCGCCACCCGAATCCTGCGGGAGAACGCGATTGCCGCGTTACGCCTCAACTTATAGTCCTATACGTCTTATAGGTCGTATAGGTCCTATATGGCCTCTTCTGGAGCAGTCTCGGGCCGCCTTTCCACCCGTTCCCCGAGTTCGATTTTGAATTTCCTCAGATCGGCGGCGAGGGCGTCTTTTGTGAGGAAGAAATCGCTGCTGTGTACGATGAAATTGGCGCCTTCTTTCGCCCACTCGATTTCCGCGTCGATTCCAAACGAGAAGTGCAACCCCACGCCGACGTTTTTCGCTCTTGCTTTCCGAATGATGGTTGAAACCGCCTGCTTGAACTTGGGGTGTGCGTACTGTTCGGGAACGCCGAGGTTCAGCGAGAGGTCGTGGGGGCCGATCAGGAGCGCATCGAGATCGGGCGCATCGAGGATCTCATCGAGCACTTCCAATGCGGGTATGGATTCGATGTTGACGATCATCAGCTTGCCAGAGGCCCAGCCCGCGAGGTACTGCGCCAACTCCGGTTCCAGTTCCTCTTTCCCATCGAGCTTGTTGCGCAGCCGACGGCCCTTCAGCGGCCTGAATTTCACCGCGCCACGCAGCGCCGAAACCTGCGCCACCGATTCGACGTACGGGAAAACCACGCCCGCCGCCCCGCCGTCCAGCGCCATGCACGCCAGGTAGGGGTCGGGTTCGGGGACACGCACGATCGGCGCCAGGTTGAGCGCCCCGTACGCGGCGCACATCCAGGCAAGCTGCGCACGGTCGATCGGGATATGCTCCGTGTCGAGGAACACAAAATCGAGCCCGCTTGCCGCGATCATGCCGGGCCATTTCGGCGAGGTCGACACGATGCACGTCCCGTAAACACGCTTGCCGGCTCGCAGCGCCGCCTGAAGCTGAATGCCGTTCATCGAACTCCCCTTTCAGTATAGGTCCTATACGTGCTATGGGTCTTATAAGTCCTATTCATTTGGCCTTTCCCGCATTGACGGCGTATTATAGCCAAGCTCAACGGAGGATACACATCATGAGACTTGGCGCGCCGGTTTATGGAGACAGCTCGACACCCGAAAAATGGGTCGCTTCCGTGAAGGCCAAATCCTATAGTGCGGCGTACTGCCCCGTCGACCGAAACGCCGACGATTCCACCGTCAAGGCCTATATGGAGGCCGCCGCAAAAGCCAACATCGTCATCGCCGAAGTCGGCGCATGGAGCAATCCCATGCACAAGGAAGAGTCGGCGCGCAAAAAGGCGCTCGAATTTTGCCAGGCGCAACTCGACCTCGCCGACCGGATCGGTGCGCGGTGCTGCGTCAACATCACCGGGTCGCGCGGCGAGCCGTGGGACGGGCCCGACCCGTTGAACCTTACGCAGGAAACGTTCGACCTGATCGTCGAGACCACGCGCTCGATTATCGATGCCGTCAAGCCGACGCGGACGTTTTATTCGCTTGAAACGATGCCGTGGATGTACCCCGATTCGGCCGACAGCTACCTGGCGCTCATCCAAGCCATCGACCGGCCCTCTTTCGCCGTCCATCTTGATCCCACCAACCTCATCTGCAGCCCGCAGCGCTATTACGGCAACGGCGAGATCATCCGCGAGTGCTTTGAGAAGTTCGGGCCGCACATCCGCAGTTGCCATGGCAAAGACATCCTGTTGCAACCTCGCCTGATGACGCACCTCGACGAAGTCCCTGCAGGCAAAGGCAATCTCGACTATCGCGTTTTCCTCCGTGAACTCAACAAGCTCGAGCCCGACGTCCCCCTCATGCTTGAACATCTGGCCAAAGAAGAGGAGTACGACGCGGCGGCCGCGTACGTTCGGTCGGTGGCGGAAGCGGAAGGGCTGAGATTCATCTAGTGAAGTGCGCGAAAAGCGGGGACTGACTCGCTTTTTCCAAACCGCCTACGGGCCGGAAAAAGCGAGTCAGTCCCCGTTTTTCGCTAACGGCCGCTTACTCGTGGCGGAGGGCCTCGACGGGATCCATGTTGGCCGCCCGGAACGCCGGGTAAATCCCGAACATGACCCCGATCAGCGCAGAGATCGAAAACGCGATGAACGGCGACCATGGCGTGATGATGGTCACCATGTTCGCGAATCGCGTGATCGCAAAAGGTATTGCCACACCCAGTAGCACGCCCACCAACCCGCCGCTGCACGACAGGATCACCGTCTCGATCAAAAACTGAATGATAATGTCGTGGCGGCGCGCGCCGAGCGCCCGGCGGATCCCGATTTCGCGCGTCCGTTCCGTCACGGTGGCCAGCATGATGTTCATGATGCCGATCCCGCCGACCAGAAGCGAGATCGCGGCGATCGATCCCAGCACGACGTTGAAAATCTGCTTGGTTCGCTCGGCCTGCCGCAACAATTCGAGCGGCACCACCAGTTCAAAGTCTTTTTTCTTCCGCTCGCGCTGGAGCATTTCGGTGATGATGGCGGCGATATCCAGCACTTCCTCCTGTTTGTCGACGCGCACGATCGCCTCGTGCAACTCGACTTTCTCCGCCTCGAAACTCCCGCTACGCCGTTTCACCAGCGTCTCGCCGAACCGGTGCTTGGCCGCCGACAGCGGGATGTACATCCGGTGGCTGGCGCCGGCGGCGGCGGTGGTTTCCTGGCCTTTTTCCGCCGCGTCCGCGGGGTTGGCCGTGGCGGTGGCGGCCTCGGCCTGAACGACGCCCACCACGCGGTAATACGCGCTGCCCACACGAACCGTGTTGCCGACCGGCGGGTCCATCGGGAAAAGTTCCGCCGCCATCGGTTCGCACAGCACGCACACGTTCGAAATCTTGTCCATCTCCTCGATGGTGAAAAAGCGTCCCTGCACGAGGTTGAGCTTGCGCATCTCCGGGTACCACGGGATGGTGCCCACAATGTCGCAGTCGACCCGCCGCGAGATGTGCCACACGTACTGGCGGATGATCCTGCCGGGAACGACCACCGTCACGCCGGGAATGGTAGCCCGGATCCGGTTGAGGTCGTCGTACGTCAGCCCGTAGTCAATCGCGTAGGTCCGCCGCGAGGAGGTCCCTTCATCGTCCGGCGGTTTGATGCTCTTCAGGATGATATTGTTGCTGCCCAGCCGGCGAATCTGTTCCTGCGCCTCATGGCTCGCGCCCTCGCCCACCGCCAGCATCGCAATTACCGAACACACGCCGAACACAATTCCAAGCACCGTCAGCAGCGACCTCAGCCGGTGCATCCAAAGGCTGCGAAACCCCAGCCGCACCGTACGCTTCATGTACGAGTACGTCACCCGGGGCGGCGGCGCCGCAAACACGTGGAAATCCAACCTAGTTCCAGACATCGCTCACCACCTGGCCGTCGCGCAGACAGATCACCCGCATGGTCCGCGCGGCGATGTGCTCGTCGTGCGTCACTATGATGAACGTTTTGCCCTGCTTGTTGAGCTCATCGAAAATCTCGAGGATTTCCTGACCCGAACCGCTGTCGAGGTTGCCGGTCGGTTCGTCGGCGAGAATCACCAGCGGGTCGTTCACCAGCGCCCGCGCAATCGCCACCCGCTGCTGCTGCCCCCCCGACAACTCGAACGGGCGATGGTTGAGCCGGTCCGTCAGTGCGACGCGCGCGGCGAGGGCCGCTGCTCTTTCCAGCGTCTCCTCCTCGCCCCTCCCCTGATAATAAAGAGGAATGCCGATGTTCTCGATAACAGTCAGTTGGGGAATCAGGTTGTACGACTGGAAAACAAACCCGAGCCGGGCGCCGCGTATGCCCGAGAGCGCGTCGTCGTCCAGTTGGGAAAGGTCGTATCCGCCCAGCAGGTACTTGCCTGAGGTCGGCCGGTCCAGGCAGCCCAGCAGGTTCAGCAACGTCGATTTCCCGCAGCCCGACGGGCCCATGATGCTCACGTACTCGCCCTGCTTGAATTGGAGGTCCACGCCGCGCAGCGCCTGCACCCGCACCGCGCCCATCGCGTAGGTCTTGCTCAGGCCTTCCAGTTCAATCACCGAGGGCTCAACCATGATCTATTCCGCCGCCGAACCAGCGGCCGGCGCGGTCGGCGCCGCAACGGCAGGTTCCGCAGCCTTCTCCGGGGTTTTTCCTTCCTTGTCTTCCTTCTTTTTCCCGCCCCCCGCGTCTTCTGGCGTAACCGGCGCGCGCAGCAACACCACTTCGCCTTCACTCAGGCCGCTTTTGATCTCGATGAACTCGTTGTTGAATTCGCCCGTTTCGACCGGCCGTTTCTCGGGCCCTCCCAGGCGGGCCACGTAGCACACGCGCTGCCCCTCGCTCGAACTCACCGCCTGGATCGGCACATAGACTACGTCCTGAAGCTCCTTCACATGAATCTCGACTTGCGTGCTCATCCCCGGTTTCAGCCACGGATGAACCCCGTCGATGCTGATCTTCGTCTCATAGACTTTCAAGTCCGGGTTGAGCCACCGGTTCTCGGAATCCGGCAGCACGCCCACTTTCACCACCTTGCCCGTCAGCACATTGTCTTGATAGGCATCCACCCGGATCGTGGCGGGCTGGTCGCGCTGCACGGTCTTAATGACCGACTCATGAACGTTGACCTTCGCTCCCATCTGGTTCATGTCGGGGATCGTGATGATCTTCTGGCGCTCGCGCACCATCGCGCCTTCCTGGACGCGGTCCTCGCCCCGCCAGCTTTCCTGGTTGGCATACACCACCAGGCCCGGCCGCTCCGCCTTGATCTTGCACTTCTGGATCTGCTCCATGCGCTCGCGGCGCCGCTTCGATTGCAGCGCAAACCGGGCCTCGCTCGATTTCAGCCGCGCCTCCGCCTGCGCCAGTTTCGACAGCGCCATCTTCTTGGCCCGTTCGAGCTTGCGATTCGATTCCTGGTGGGTCGACAACAGCTTCTCGGACTCTTTGGGAAATTCGTAATTGAGAAACAACTGCCGGCTCGTGTCCGCCGACTGCACCCCAATTTCATTCCGCTGAACTTTGAGCCGCTCGGTTTCGAGCTCGTTCTTCGTGACAAACTCCCGCTCCGACAGCCGCTGCGTTCCCTCGAACGTCGTTTTCGCCAGCCCCAATTCGCCCTGCTGCATCATGAAGTCGTCCTCGAGCTTGCGCAGCTTCTGTCCGGCCTCGCCATCGCCGAGCATGTCGATATTCGCGTACTTGGAAAAATCTATCGAAATCCGTGTCTGGCGCTGGCTCATGGTTTCCGCATAGCGGGCGTTGGCCGAATTGGCAGACGACGTCGCCTCCTCGAGCACCGACGCCGCCATCGCTGAAAAATCTTTCTGGTTCCTTTCCAGCGCCCCGCCCGCCTCCGCCCGCTCCCTTCTCCTGCCACCGCGCCGCTCCCCACCGGCTTTCCCCTCATCCTTGCCGCTTCCGTCAGTCGCCGCAGGCGCCGCCGATGCAGCCGCATCGGCGGCTGCGGGTGCATCGGCGGATACTGCCGCAACCGGCTGCCCCTCTTTCGGTGTTTCAGCGGGTGGGGTTTCCGCATCCTTTTTCTCGGGCGCGGTCCCGGTTTCGCCCATCACATTCTTCAAGACCTCTTCTATGTTGGGCATTGGGGCGGATTCCGGCATGGGTTCTTCTTTGGGCATTTGTTCGAGGATGCCTTGCGCGGCGATTTTTCCCAGGTATTTCTCGAGGTCCATCAGGGCGAACTTGACCTCGAGTTCCGCGGCCGTTATGTCGCTGTGATTCTGATTGATCTGGATCTCGTAAGCTTCCCGGGCTTCCGTGTACGCGGCAAGTGAATTTTGATACTCCAGTTCGTCGGATATTTGTTTCTCGAGCAGTTCCGTCGCGTCCAGTTCCACAAGCACCTTGCCGTTCGCCACGTCCTCCGGCGTCACGCTGTAACCTTCCTCGACTATGCTGAGGATTTTTGTCTCTCCCTGGACCTCCGATTTGATCTCCTGCGACTCGAGCGCATCGATGCTGCCGCCTTCCGTCACGTCAATCTTCAACGTCCCCCGGGCGACCGTGAACGTCGTGCCGCTGAGCCCCGTTACCGTCTCGGCTTTCTTGAAGAAGCCCCAAGCGCCGAACGCCAGCACCGCAACCACCGCAAGCTTCAACACCAGCCGCAACCGGCTTTTCCGCCTGCGCGCAGGCGGGGTCGAAACGGATTGCGTATCAGGATTCGCCATCGGTGACCTCCTCCCATTGGCCGTTTTCCTTGATAAACAAGATGCCCATGTCGCGCCAGAACTCGAGCCGCGCGATTGTGTGGCCCACCAGCGCGGCCGTAAGGTTGTTCATGCTTTCGTTGAGATCGTTCTGGGCGTCCACCTGGTTCTGCGCGATCACCTGGCCCAGTTCGGCCAGCAATTCCTGCTCTTCGACGCGCCGCTGGTTGAGCTGGACGGTCTGCTGCGCAATCTCATACGCCCGCTTCGCCTGGTCGAGCGTTCGCCACGAGTTGCGGACCTCGAGCTTCACGTTGTCCTCGGCCAGTTCCATCTCCCGAATGCTGCGTTCCTGCTCGATTAGGGCGCCTCGGTACTGGTTTCTCTCGCTCTTTCGCTCGAGCGGCAGGTCCGTGTCGAGGCCAACGTCCCAGCGGGCGCGGTTGAAATCGAACTGCGAGAACCGGTTGTTGTCCAGGCTCGAAACCGAAACCCCGGCAACGAGGTCCAGCCCCGGTTTCAACTCGTTGGCCGCCACGTCCACGCGCCGGGCCGCGTCTTCCCGCTGATCCCGTTGCGTGTACAGGTCCAATCGCGCCGTCGTCGCCACCTTGACCGCCTCCTCCGGCGTAATCTGCGGGTGGATGATACCCCGCTCGGCGAGATCCCGCAGTTCGGCGTCGTCCAGAATCACCGGGGCGTCCGTCGAAAGCCCCAATTCGATCTTGAACGCGTCCAGCGACTGCTTGTACCGCCGCACCGAACCCACCCAGTTGTTCTCGCTGCTCAATTCGGCCTGCAGGACGCGGCCCAGTTCCGCCTGCTTCAGCCGGCCCTCTTCCGCAAACGCCCGCTGCCGTTCCGCGTTCTTGATAAAACTCTGGTAGGCCTGCCAGTTGTTTCTCGCCACGTCGCGATCCTGCAACACGCCATAGTAGCTGCTGCAAATCCGCACCGTGAACTCTTGCCGGAACCGCGTAAACTCCCGAAGCTGGTAGAGCAGGTCACGTTCCGCCTGCGTCAGCCGTTCCGCGGCAATTTTTCTGCCGCCGCCGCGCAGAATCGGCTGCGTGAACGATCCCACCAGCGCACTCGAGTTATCCACCCGCGGGTCGCCCGTGAGGAACCGGAGGAAGTTGGTCGTCAGGTCCACCGCGATCCGACCGCCCCCCTTCAGCAACAGGTCCACGCCAAAACCCGTACCGCCCGACAGGTCCCGCTCGTCAATGATGCGCGTACTCGTCTGATCGAGCCCCGCCGCTGCACCCGCCTCCTGAACCAGGTTGCCGTAAGCCGAGAGCAGGTCCGCGGGCGTCCCTGTCAACTGCCCGATCTGGTTGATCAGACCGGGGGCTTCCTGGGTCAGCCGCGCCATCGTCCCATATTCTTCGACGTCGCGTGTGCTGCGCCCATACGCCGCCTCGCCCGTCCCGCTGAATATGGGCGTGTACCGGTGACGGTCCAGCGTCAGCGAAAGCGCCTGGAGGTACAGCGATTCCTTCTGGTTCTGGTACTGGCGGTTGTGTTTGACGGCCAGTTCAAGCGCCTTCTCGAGCGCCAGCATGTGCCCCCCGACTTCGCCCGCCCCCGCTTCACCCAAAAATGGCGGCGCCTCCTCGGCAGCCGGCAGGCCGTCCAGCGGCGGCAACGCTTCCGACTTGATGGTGAAATTGGGATCCATTCCGGGCACGTCCGGCGTCTTTTCCGCCAGAACCCGGTACGCCTCTTTGTCAGCCGACTTTGCGTAATGGGTGGTCGAGCACCCCGTGATGCATGCCACCACAACCACGGGAACTATCCTGAAGTGTCTGCTCGTCAACGCGCCAACCTTCTGCCGTTTTAAGCCCCGAGATGTATTAAACACTGCCAGCCGCCCCCTGGTTCCACCGGGAAACTACGCCATTATTAAAAATGAGCACCCGCCAGTGCAACGATCATCGTTTATGTACTAATCTCGCAGTTCGCTTTTATTCAATTGGCGCGTTATCGGCCGCTCCCCCGCCCGAAAACCAGCCTCGCACCGCAGCCACGTCTTCGCCTATCGCCGCCGAAAGCTCCCCCCGCGTCGCAAACCGCCGTTCCGGCCTCAGCCGCTTGTGAAACACCACTTCAATCTGCCGGCCGCGCAGATTTCCCGAAAAATCAAGCAAATGCGCCTCGATCAACATCACTTCCTGCCGGACCATCGGGCCTATGCCTATATTGACCGCCGCCGCAAGCGTTTGGTTTCCGAATTTCACCTGCGCCGCATACACTCCCTGGGCAGGCACCGCCGTGTGGTACGGCGCGATGTTGGCCGTCGGGAAACCCAGTTGGTTACCCACTCCCCGGCCCCGGATCACTTCCCCCATGATCGAATACGGACGTCCCAGAAAAAGGCGCGCCTTGTCCAGGTCGCCCTGCAACAGGCTTTCCCGGATCGCCGTGCTGCTCACGCGTTCCCCCTCGATGTAAAGCGACGGCGCCTGGATCACGTCGAATCCCAGGTGAGGGCCCATCCGCTTGAGATAGTGATAATCCCCGAGCGCGTCCCGACCAAACCGGAAATCATGGCCCAACACCAACTGTACCGCCCCGCATCGGCCATGAATGATTTCCATCGCGAATGCGCGCCGCTCCATGTTTGCCACGCGCGCCTCAAACGGCAGCACGAAAAGCACGTCCACACCCGCCTCTTCAATCAGGGCGAATTTTTTGGCGTCCGGCGTCAAAAGGTTTGGGGGGCTGGCCGGGGCGAAAAACTCGCGCGGATGCGGCCGGAACGTCATCAGGCCGGAAGTCCCGCCCAGCTTGCGGGCCGACTCCGCCACCATCGACAGGATGCGGCGGTGGCCCAGATGAACCCCGTCGAAGCTGCCCACCGTCAGTACCAGCTTGGGAAACGCCCCCTGCCAGTCCCAAACGTTTTCAATTGTTTTCATGGCACCGCCGCTGATTCCTATTCAATAAACACCCGTTTGGGGTGCACCCAAAGGCCGGTCGGGCCTGCATGCACCTCGCCCAGCGCCAGCAGCCGGCCCGATTCCGATTTCACCTGCACCCAGCCCTTGCTGACGGGACAGCCGCCGACCAAATCGTCCGGATTCAGCGCCACGCCCGACACTACCGCCACCCGTGATGTTGAGCGTGCCGTCACCGACGGCAGTGTCAGCGCCGCCTCGATCGGTTTCAGCCGCGATGCCACCTGGTCCCGATCCGTGAACTGGTCAACCGGCAACGCATCCTCGACGCTGAACTGGCCCACGAACGTCCGCCGCAACGAGGCCAAGGTCGCGCCGCACCCCAGCGTCTGCCCAACGTCATGGCACAAGCTGCGCACGTACGTGCCCCGCGTGCACTTGACCCGTATCTGCGCATCCGGGGCCTCGTAGCTCAGCACCCGGAACTCGTGTACCGTCACCTGCCGCGGCGCCCTCTCGACCACCTCGCCCTGCCGCGCCCGCTTGTAAAGCCGCTCGCCGCCCACCTTCACCGCACTCACCATCGGCGGCACCTGCATGATATCACCCGTGAACCGGTCGCAGGCACGCTGAATGTCGCCTACCGTCAGGGCTGGCACCGGGTTCTCCGCCACCACCTTCCCGTCCAGGTCATACGAGTCCGTGACGATGCCCAGCCGCATTGCGCCCTCGTACACCTTGTCCAGGCCCGTCAGGTGCTCCGACAGCCGCGTCGCCACGCCCAGGCACAGTACCAGCAAACCCGTTGCGCCCGGGTCCAGCGTGCCCGTGTGGCCAACTCTGCGCGTGCCCGCCGCCCGCCGAATCAGGTCCACCACGTCGTGCGACGTGATGCCAACCGGCTTGTCTACCAACAGGATTCCGTTCATTTCGTACGCGCCTGGCCGTCCCCGTCGAGTTCCTGCCGGATCTCGTTGAGCACGACCTCGCACGCCTCCTCGAGCGGCAAATCGAGCGTCGCGCCCGCCGCACCCGAATGCCCGCCGCCGCCGAACTTGCGCAGGAAGTTGGCGCTGTTGAACGTGCTGTGCGACCGCACGCTCACCTTTGTCGAGTGCTCATTCACCTCGCGAAACAAAATCCCCACGTCCACGCCGCGGATGTTCCGCGCGAAATCCACCAGCCCGCTGAAATCCTCCAATTCCGCCGACGCGCCCTCGATGTCCGCCGCCGTCAGCGTCGAATACGCCACGCGCCCGCCCGCGTCACAACGCATCCGCTCGAGCACCAATGTCAGCAGCTTGAACTTTGGCATCGACAACTCGTCGAACACCCGGCTCGAGATCTCCGGCACGTTGATGCCCGTCTCCAGCAGCGCCGCCGCTATCCGGTGCGACCGCGCGGTCGTGTTGGCAAACCGGAAACCGCCCGTGTCCGTGATAATTGAAACATACGCGCACTCGGCCGCTTCACGGCTTATGGGCGCGCCCGCCGCCATGAAAAGCTCGACAACCATCTCGCCGACCGCCCCGTACGTCGCATCCACAAACCGGATGTCGCCGTCCGGGTCATCTTCAAGATGATGGTCGATCACGATGACTTTTCCCGCCTTTGCCACCGATTCCCGCACGCGGCCCAGCCGGTCCGTCCGCGCTACATCGACGACAATCGCCACGTCCACGGCCTTGCAGGACGCGGAATCAGTCACAATGTCCGACGCGCCCGGCAACCATTGATAATTCCGCGGCACCGGATCCTCGTTGACACACAGCACGTCCCGCTTCCCCAACGCCCGAAGCAGGTGATAAACACAAAGCATGCTGCCGATCGAGTCGCCGTCCGGGTTCGTATGCGAAGTCACCAGAAAACTATCCCCCGCCGAAACCACCTCCAACACGTCGTTCAACGCCTGCTTATTCTTCTTCAGTGCTGCCATCCTTCTGACCTTCTGGCGGTTGTTCCCCGCCCGGCTGTTGTTTGCCGGCTTCCTCGCCCGGTTCCGCCTCATGCAGTTCCCGGAACACGTCCTCCAAATGGAATACCCGGTCCAGCGTATCGTCCGGGAAAAATCGGATTTCCGGTGCGAACCGCAGCTTGAGGTTGCGCGCCACCACCCCGCGCAGCCACGTCGCGCTCCGCTCGAGGCCCACCAGCGAACTTTTCTTCTCGCTCTCGCTGCCGTACAGGCTCACGTAAACGTTCGCATACTTCAGGTCCGGCGACATCCGGACCGCCATCACCGAGACAAAGCCTATCCGCGGGTCTTTCAAACCCTTCACGATAAGCTGCGCAATTTCCTCCCGCACCAGTTCGGCGACCCGGCGCGGGCGTCCCTTATCGCTCATAGCATTTCTATCCGGTAATCGAGCAGTTCCACCCCGTTTTTACTGGCCGAGAACCGCGCGATCTCGTTGAGTTGATCGTTTGCGTGCCGGCTGTCGTCGGACACCACGCAGGCCGCCAGCCGAGAACGGCCCCATGACTCTTTAAACTCGATTTCCGCCACCGAACAATTAAACCGATTGTGCAGCAACTGCTTGAGGCTCTTCATCACCCGGCGCTTGTCTTTCAACGACCGCGACTCCGGGATCAGGAAGTCCATCTGCAGCAACCCGATCGTCATCTTGTTCCACTATGGGTCACCACAAAACACCTCTTGCACACTGGGCCGTTTCACTGCGCGCTGATCGTGCCTAAGCGAATGATTCCCAAACTTTGTCTTGTGGTGACGCCTAAGCGGCAACAGGCGCGGTGGCGCGCCTGTTGCTCATAACCATATGCCCTTTGCGGCGTTCCGCGTCGTCCCGAAGGCCGTGTCTTCACGGCCCCTAGGCCAGCGCCTTGGCGACCTGCTCGATCTTGTACGCCTCGATCACGTCGCCTTCCTTGATGTCCTCGTAATTCTCGAGCTTGATGCCGCACTCCAAGCCCGCCGTCACGCTCCGCACATCTTCCTTCCCGCGCCGGAGCGTGCCGATCCGGCCCGTGTAAATAATCTGGTCGTCCCGCGTCAGCCGCACCTGAGAGCCACGCACAACCTCCCCGTCCAGCACGGAGCAGCCCGCAATGTTCCCAAACGTCGAGGACCGGAAAATCTGACGGATTTCCACGTGGCCCGTCACCGTCTCCTTGCTTTCCGGAGCCAGCATTCCCTCGAGCGCCGCCTTCACGTCGGCTATGGCTTCGTAAATCACCCGATAGGTGCGGATATCCACGCCTTCCTGCTCGGCCAGTTTCTTGACCTTCGCGTTGGCCGTCACGTGGAACCCGATAATGACCGCGTCGCTCGCGCTGGCCAGGAGCACGTCGCTCTCATTGACGCCGCCCACGCCCCCGTGAACCAGGTCCACCCGGACTTCTTCATTGCCCAGCTTGGCCAGGCTCGTGCTGAGCACGTCCACGCTGCCCTGAACGTCCGCCTTCAACACGACCCGCAACTCGTTCTTCTCGCCCGCCATCAACTGGGCGTGGAAATCTTCCAGCGTGATATGTTTCGCCGCGGGGCCCAGCCGCTGCTTGCTCAGTTCGGTCCGCCGCTCCGCGATGGCCCGCGCAACGCGTTCGTCGCTGACCACGTTGAACGTCGTGCCCGCTTCCGGCGGCTCGCTGAATCCCGTTACGACAACCGGCGTTGCCGGGCCCGCTTCCTGCACGTGCTCGCCCCGCGAATTCTGCAGCGTCCTCACGCGCCCGTGCGTCTCGCCCGCCAGGAAAAAGTCGCCCACCCGCA
>Ga0315285_10002160_pt1 | contig 20538 bp, 15 predicted proteins | sample YL17G09_36_MG_FD_203698 | JGI IMG/M metagenome (GOLD analysis project Ga0315285, IMG submission 203698) | Sediment microbial communities from Yellowstone Lake, YNP, Wyoming, USA - YL17G09_36 | ecosystem: Environmental > Aquatic > Freshwater > Lake > Sediment | place: USA: Wyoming | collected...
TTCCGCCGGCCGGATGCCGAGTTCGTCCAGAAGGTTCGCGGAAAGCCAGGTGAACAGGGACCCGGTATCGACCAGAAGCTCGACCTCGCGCTGGCGCTGGGGGTCGGCTGGATTGCGAATCGACACCGCTACACGAAACAAGACCATGACATGCCCATTATAGTCCTTTCTTCGCACCCTTCGGTCAATGGCGGCGGCGAAGGATGGCGCCGGTCAACAGCGCACCCAGAATGCTCATTCCCAGGAAGCCGAACAGGTAGGTGATAGCCCAGGCCAGCACCAGGAAGGGGCCGCCGCCGGGCGCATTCACCACCTCCATCACGCGGTCGGCATTCGGTGAGTTCATCAGCTCGGCCCGCTGGCGGAACTGGTCGCGGAGAAATTCCACCAGGCCCCAGAGCTGCCGCCGGATCAAGGCGTGAGAGATAAAGGCGACCAGGAAAGCCACCAGGAAGCCGAAAAAGCCGCTCAGCAGGCCGAGCCGGCTCGCTTCGCCGGGAAGCACGGAGCGGCCGAACTGCACCCGAAAGAAAAAGACGGCCAGAGCGCCGCAGGCCAGCGTCCACAAACAGCAGAAGTCGTCAAGCTGGGGCACACCGGCCAGCACCCCGGCGGCAATACCGGCCATGAACGCGGAACCGAGCATGATCGAGGCCGTTGCCGGGAGAACCTCGCGGCCTTGGGCCGGCGGAGAAGGCGGGGGCGGCGGCGGGCCGGGCGCAGGCTCAGCCGCCGGCTGCTGCGCTGGTTCGGGCGCGGATTCCTGCTCCGGCTCCCCGGCGGGCGCTGGCTGCGCGCTCAGTTTCTGTCCGCAGATCGGGCAAAAATACGCGACCGGCGGCAATTCCGCGTTGCAGTATGGGCAGCGTTCCATCAGTTGGATGTACCCTCGGTGATGTTCGCCAGGGCGATTTGCGTCTTGTGACGGACCCGCCAGATGATCACGCGCCTCTGCTGCTCGGCATCGCGCATGACGAATTCCACGCGACTGCGGCCGCGCCGCTCCTTGAACTCGCGGCCCAGGCGCTGGCGATAGAAGGAAGCGACCCGCGGCAGCGCGTCGTCGCTCTGGTATGTCGCAGCCACTACCTGCCAGTTGACTTCCGCCGGGATTTCGACCGAAATCATCGCCCCATCTCCTTTGACCCGCCGCGAGCCGGGATAGATGGGCAGGCGCAACTCGGCTTCCGTCGGTTCTCCCTTCTGGACCTTCAGCGAACCCGCGGCCGTATCCACCTCGACCCGCTTGTCGAGCTGGCGAATATCCATGCTGATCTGGCGAACCAGGTAGCGGGAAAAGACATAAATGCCGCTGAAGACCAGCAGGCCGGCAAGCCCGAGCACTCCCAGCAGCACCCAGGCGAAGGTGTAGTCGGGACGCCGGGGGGAGGGTGGTTGCGGTGTGCTAGCCATGGTGGTACTCCTCAGGCCTGGGAGCCCAACCGCGATTGTAAGACAACGGGTCAAGCAACCAGCGCTCGAAAGCATCCGCCAGCAGCGGCGCCGCGGCCGCGCCCGCCAGCAGGCCCGTCAGCATGCGGCCGGCCGCCCACGCCGGCCGCAGCCCCAGCCATTCGCTGAGGACGTCGGCGGCCAGCAGGGCCAGCGAAGCCAACAAGGTTTCAGCTTTCCGGTTCCAGGTTCCAGGTTTCGTGCCCGACGCAGGAGCCGAGAGCCGGAACGCGGAAACAAATAGTCCAACGGCTGCTCCGATGTAAATCCCGAGGCAACGCGCGCAAAGGGCCATGGGCGCTCCGGCCATCCAGAACGACCGGCCAGGCTGCTGGTGGCAAAGCGGCCGGAACAGCGCGTGCATCTCCGGCGAATGTAAAAGAGGCGCGGCGGCGGCCAGCGCCGCACCCCCGGCGCTCAGTAACGCCAGGGCGACCGATATGGGACGCAGATGAACGCGGATGAACGCAGACTGGTTCTTGTTCGTATCAGATCTGGGTTTATCTGCGTTCATCTGCGTCCCATTCAGTATATCCGTTGAAGGCCGGCGAGGCGGGCCGGACTGAAGCCGGCCCCCACAGGCGCGCAGCCGAGGTCCGCGGCTTTTAGTCGGGCTGCGAAAATTCAGGAAACTTTCAGGGTTGTCCCTCAACATTTATGGGCAAACAAGAGGAACGTGTGTTATATATTTTGGTCCGCCGGCCGAGTCTGCTTTTAGATTTTCGCATGCGTCCTAGTTATTTCTTCTTGATCGCTTTCACCGCCGTTCTGCTTGTCACAACGGCGACCCCGCGCACGGCGGGCCAGCAGCGCGACCCGCTTACTCTTCAAAAGGCGCTGGAAATGGCCGATCAGCGCAACCTGGATCTTCTGGCGGCGCGGCAGCGGCGGGCGCTGACGCCGGCCAGAATCCAGATCGCGAAACAGCGGCCGAATCCGACGTTTTCCTTTGGAGCGTCGCGCGATACGCCCCATCAGGGGCTGGCTTTCGAGCAGCCCCTGGAATTCCGTTTCCAGCGGCAGCGCCGCATCGAACAGGCCACCGAGGAGGGCGGGCTGACGGAATTGGAGATCGCCGCGCTGTCCTGGCAGGTGCGCTGCACTACGCGCGAGGCGTACTATGGGGTCGCTCAAGCGCGCGCCGAATCGGCGCTGCTGGCCAAGATGCAGGGGTTGGCCGAGCGCCTCCGGGAGATCGCCAAGGAACGCTTCGAGGCCGGCGCGGTGGCGCAGGTGGAGGTGCTGCGGGCGGAGGCCGAGGTGGCCCGGGCCCAGGCGGAGGTCCTGCTGGCGCGCCAGTCCGAGAAGGTGGCTTTCAGCCAACTGAACGCCTTGCTCAACCAGCCGGCCGCCGCCACCTGGGAGTTGGCCGGATCGCTGGAAGACGTGCTGCCCCCGCTGGCCCTGGAAGCCGCCGTCCAGCGCGCCTACGACCTGAACCCGGAGCTTAAGCACCTGGCCCAGGAGCGGAAGGTGGAGCAAAGCCGCTTGGGGGTGCTCAAGGCCGAACGCTACCCGGCCCCCAGCGTGGGGTTCGGCGCCGATTTCAACGCGCCGGAGGAGTTCCGGATGGGCGGCCGAGCGCAGCTTTCGCTGGTGTTGCCGCTGTTCACTCGAAACCAGGGTGAGATCGCCGAATCTTTGGCCAACCAGCGAGTTCTGGAATCGAAGACGGCCGCCACCAAGCGGGCCACGGCCGGCGCTGTCGAGCGGGCCTACCTGCGCTTGATGGCCCTGGAGGAGCAGGTGCAAATCTATCGCCAGAAGCTCCTGCCCTCGGTGCGGCAACTGGAAGCCCTGGCGGAAGAGAGTTATCGGGCCGGCAAGTCCGACATCCTGTTTGTGCTCGACGCCCAACGCAATGTGCACGAAGTCGAGCACAACTATCTGAGCACGCTGGCGGCGCAGCAGAGCGCCTATGTCAGCCTGGAAGAAGCAGTGGGAGGAACGCTGGAATAATGAACTTCTACAAACGAAATACTGAAAGACCGGAGGCTGGAGACCGGAGGCAGGAGGCAGTGTCCGATAGCCGGCTGCGTCGCCTCCAGCCTCCAGCCTCCAGCCTGCAGCCTGCCTTTCGGGCCCGGTTGGGCGGCATCCTGCTGCTCCTCGTGGCGTTGTCTTTTTCTTCTTGTTCACGCAAGCCGGCTGGTGAGGATGCGGGGAAGAAGGGCGGCGAAGGCAAGGAGGAGGCCAGCCAACTGGTGGCCGAGGTGACGGTGGCGCTAGTCGAGCGCGCCGACATCCAATCGGCCATCCCCATGACCGGCACCATCGCCGCCCTGCCCAACCAGGATGTGAAGGTCAGCGCCCAGGTGCCGGGCCGCATCACGGAGATGAAGGTGACCGAGGGCGACCAGGTACGGCAGGGCCAACTGCTGGCCAAGATCGACGACCAGCCCACGCTGCGCCAGATCCAGCAAGCGGAGGCCGCAGTGGTCCAGGCTAGGGCCAACGTCGAGAACGCCCGGCTGAACCGCGAGCGCAACGAGAATTTGCTCAGCCGCGGCATTGCCGCCAGAAAAGACGTGGAGGACGCGCGCACCCAGCTCAGCGTGAATGAGGCGGCACAGCGCCAGGCCGAAGCCGCGTTGGAGATCCAGCGTTTGCAGCTTTCGCGGACCGAGGTCCACGCGCCGCTTTCGGGGACGATTGTGAAGCGATTCGTCAGCGTGGGCGAGCAGGTGGACGGCACCGCGGCGCAGCCCCTGTTCGAGCTGGTGAACCTGCAAGAGGTGGAGCTGTTCGGCAACCTCCCGGCCGCCTACCTGGACAAGGTGCGCGAGGGGCAAACGCTGCCGCTCACCATCACCTCGCTGCCCGGCAAGACCCTGGCCGGGCGCGTGGTGGCTGTTTCCCCTTCCGTGGATCCGGCCACCGATGTGGGCATGGTGAGAATCCGCATCGCCAATCCCGGCGGATTGCTGCGCCTGGGGAAGTTTTTGACCGCCAAGGTGGCCGTCGAGACGCATCGCCACGCTTTGGTCGTGCCCCCGGAGGCCGTCTACCGCGACGCGGAGGGCAAAACGATCCTCTTCCGCGTGGCCGGCGACAAGGCGGAGGCCGTGGATGTGCAGGTGGGCTTGGAGACGACCGAGCGGGTGGAGGTCATATCCGGCGTCAAGGAAGGGGAAACCGTTATCCGCACCGGCGGGTACGGGCTGGGCAAGCAGGCCAACATCAAAGTTGTCACGGCCAAGCCCAAGGAATGAGGCACTCGTTCACCACAAGGGCACAAAGGACACGAAGTACACCAAGCGAATACCTTTGTGCGCTTTGTGTTCTTTGTGCCTTTGTGGTGAGTAGCGCTCAAACAAACGGTGGGCAAGATGAACCTCGTAGCTTTTTGCCGGCAGCATAACCGCGCCATCTATCTGCTGACGGTGTTGCTGGTGGTGGCCGGCCTGATCACCGTCTTCCAGTTGCCCAGCAACATCTACCCTGAGCTGCACTTCCCGCGCATCATCATTCTGGTTCACTCCGGAGACCTGTCTCCGCAGAACATGCTGCTGACCGTGACCCGACAGATCGAGGAGTCGGTGAGCACGGTGCTGGGGGTGCGCCGGGTGCGCTCCAAAACCATCCGCGGCGGGGCCGAGATTTCCGTGTTGTTCAGCCCGGACATGGACATGCCCTACGCGCTGCAACTGGTGCAGGCCCGGGTCAGCGAGGTGCGCAGCAGCCTGCCGGCCAATACCGACATCGTCGTCGAGCGCCTCACCCCCACGGTCTTCCCCATCCTCAGCTTTGTTCTGAACGGCAATGTCCCGGCCGCCGACCTGCGCGACTATGCCTACTACGTTCTGCGGCCGCTGTTTAGCCGCGTTCCCGGCGTGGGGCGGGTGGAGGTCCAGGCCAGCGACACGCGCGAGGTCTCGGTCATCGTCGATCCGCAGAAGCTGCTGGCCCACCGGCTCTCGATTGTGGACGTGGGTGATCGCCTGCGGGCCACCAACCAGGTGACCTCGGTGGGCCGCCTGGACAAGGACTATTCCCAATATTTGGTGCTGGCCACCGGGCAATACGCCGACCTGGAGGCCATTCGCGACACGGTGGTCGCGGTCGAGAATCAGACTCCCATCCGGCTGCGGGACATCGCCGAGGTGCGCGACGGCGTGGAAGACCGCCTGACGCTGATCACCGGGAACGGGCAGCCGGCCGCACTGATGAACGTCACCCGGCAGATCGGCGGCAACATCGTGCAGGTCTCCGGGGATATCAGCAAGCTGGTCCACAACCTGGGCTCGGCCATCCCGGCCACCCTGCACCTGTCGTTGGTCTATGACCTGGCGGGCTTCGTGCGCGACGCCATCGGCAACGTTCGTGACGCCATTTTGATCGGCGGCTTTCTGGCGGTGGTGATTCTGTTCCTCTTTCTCCGCTCCGGCCGCACCACCCTGATTGCCGCTACCATGCTGCCCCTGACGGTGATCGGGACCTTCTTCATCATGGGCCGGCTGGGGGGAACGCTGAACCTGATGTCGCTGGGGGGCCTGGCCATTGCCATCGGCCTGGTGATCGACGACGCGGTGGTGGTGGTCGAGAACATCTATCGGCACCTGGGCCTGGGCCAGTCCGCCCAGCAAGCAGCCGAAACCGGCACTCACGAGCTGCTGGGCCCGGTCATCGGTTCCACCGTCACCACCGTGGTGGTCTTCCTCCCCCTGGGACTGCTGAAAGGGGTGGTGGGCGAGTTCTTCTCCGCGTTGTGCCTGACGCTGGCGGCCTCCGTGCTGCTCTCGCTGCTCTTCGCGCTCACGCTCATGCCGCTGCTCTCGGAGCAGTTCCTTTCTCCGGAGCGGTACCGGCCCGGATCCGCGCACTTCATCGGGCCGGTGAACCGCCTCTATGAATGGGGCGTGCGCTGGGCCCTCCGCCACCGGGCGCTGATCGCCGCGGCGACCGTGCTCTCCCTGGCGGCCGGGGTATTCCTGTACACCAAGGTCGAGACCGGCTTCCTGCCCGTGATGGATGAAGGCGGTTTCGTGATCGATTACCTGACTCCGCCGGGCACCTCCTTGAAGCAGACCGATCGCCTGGTGCGCATGATCGAGGAGCGGGTCAAAACCACGCCGGAGGTGGCGGCGTTCTCCCGGCGGACCGGCGCGGAGATGGGCTTGTTCGCCACCGAGCAGAACTCGGGCGACGTGCTGGTCAAGCTCAAGCCCCAGTCTGAACGCAAGCGCGACGCCGAGGAGATCATCAGCGACCTGCGGGAGCAGTTCAAAAAGAACATCTCCGGCATGGATGTCGAGTTTGTGCAGCTCCTGCAGGACATGATCGGCGACCTGGAAGGCTCTCCGGAGCCGGTGGAGGTGAAACTGTTCGGCAGCAACATGGCCGATCTGGAGAAGCTGGCCGAGGAGATCGGTCCCAAGATCGAGAAGATTCCGGGCATTGTCGATTACAAGGCCATTCAGAAGGGCAACCCGGAAATGCGCATCAAAGTGGACCCCGGCACCGCCGGGCGCCTGGGCCTGACCGTGGACCAAGTCTCCCAGCAGGTGAGCGCGGGGTTGCTGGGAGTGGAGGCCACCGAGCTGCGGCTGACCGACCGGACCATCGGCATTCGGGCCCGCTTCCCCGACAGCTTCCGCTTTGATTACGCCAACATCCGGCAGTTCCCCATCGTGACCCCGGCCAGGCAAATCGTTCCCCTGTCCATGATGGCCGAAGTAGACAGGTTCCAGGGCGAGAACCAATTGCTGCGGGAGAACCAGCGGCTGATGGCGGTCCTGACGGCGCGCCTGGAGAACCGCGACCTGGGCAGCGCCATCCGCGACGTGAAAAAGGTGATCGAGGGGACCCGCCTCCCCGTCGGCACCACCTGCGAGATCGGCGGCCAGTACGAGAGCCAGCAGGCCGCCTTCCGCGACCTGCTCTCGGTGCTGGCGCTGGCCATGGCGGCCGTGTTCATCGTCCTGGTGGTGCAGTTCCGCTCCTTTGTTCCCTCCCTGATCATCATGTCGGCGGCCCCGCTTTCCCTGTTAGGCGTCTTCGGCATGCTGATCCTCACCGGCACGGCGCTGAACGTTTCCTCCTTCATGGGCATCGTTTTGATGGTCGGCCTGGTGGTAAAGAACGGCATCATCCTCTTCCAGTACGTCCACCAACTTTGGGAGGTACAGGGAATGCCCCTCAGCGAAGCGCTGGTGGCGGCGGGAAAAATCCGGCTTCGCCCCATTCTGATGACCACCCTGTGCACCTTGTTCGGGCTGCTGCCCTTGGCGCTGGGGCTGGGCTCCGGCGCCGAACTGCAGAAACCGCTGGCACTGGCGGTGATCGGCGGGCTTTCCATCTCCACCTTCATCACCCTGCTGGTGATGCCGGTCTTTTATTCCCTGCTGGAAAGCAAAAAGTAAGAACAATCGGGAGGGGCGGCTCGCCGGTGAGCCGTTAGAGTCAACTTATGAAACTCAGACTCTTGTTTACGGTCTTATGTCTGGCTGTTCTTTCGTATGGTGCCGAGCGAGTCGTCGGCGGCCCTTACGTGGTCAATCCCGCGCCGAGAGCCGCGACCATCGGCTGGGTGGTCGAGACCTCCGACGTAAAGGTCGGCGCCGAAGTGGGGAAGATGGACCGAACCGTATCGGTCCTGCGCGGCGACAAGGTTTCGCTGACGGGCCTCAAGCCCGGCACCACCGTGTACTACCAGGCGTTCGCGGGCGAGGAAGGGAAGGGGCGCTTCAAAACGCCCCCCGCCGGGCGCGCCTCTTTCAAGTTCGTCGTCTTCGGCGATACGCGGAGCAGGCACGAACTGCACCGCAAGGTGATTGCGGCGATCGACAAGCTGGATCCGGATTTCGTGGTCCACACCGGGGACCTGGTGAACGACGGGTACGACACCTCGCTGTGGCCGACGTTCTTCGACATCGAGCGGCAACTGCTGCGCAAGACGGTGTTCTTCCCCGTGCTCGGCAATCACGAGCGGGACAACGCCCGGTTCTACGAGTTCTTCGACGTCAAATTGCCGTACTACTCGTTCAATTGGGGCGCCGCGCACTTCGCCATGCTGGACAGCGACGTGCCGAACGTCGCTTCGGGGAGTGGCGCGCGCGAGCGCTTCTGGGCGGAGCAAACGCGCTGGCTGGAGGACGACCTGGCGCGCAATCAGAAGGCCGATTTCCGCTTCGTGGTCATGCACCACCCCGCTTACACCGTAAACATCACGAAGGGCGCCCACGTGAGCCAGGAAACACCAGTGCTGGTGCCGCTTTTCGAGAAGTACAAGGTGGCGGCGGTCTTCGCCGGGCACGATCACAACTACCAGCACCACCTGAAGAACGGCGTGCATTACATCGTGACCGGGGGCGGCGGCGCACCGCTGGCGCCGGCCGAGGCGCCTTTGCCCGGCAACATCACGCTGAAGGTGGAGAGCGTCGAGCACTACGTGCCCATCGCGGTGGAGGGCGATCGCACGCATATCCGGGCCATCGCGCTGGACGGCCACGTGATCGAGACCATTGAGTTGACCGCAGCGGAGAGCGCGCTTTCGGCGGCCGCCAAGCCTTAGGAGCGCCCGCGTCCTTCAGCGACCGTCCCCTCTCTGGCCAGCGAGGTGTACGATTACGGAGGGGGGGCCCGCGGCACCAACGTCGCCGGCGCCGGCGCCTACCGCCGGTGGATGAGATCGTGCCCGAGCCGCCCGGCGGCGCCCAGGCCGACCAACGTGACATGGCCGAGGGCCGGGTCCAGTCCGCGGACGGGGACACCGTGCGCATGCAGATTCTGAAGGAACTCGAGCAACGGCGTGCTGGTCGTTCTTCATCCTGAGGCTCGCACCTGCCAGCACAGGGCCGGCGTATCTCAAACCCACTTCACAAGGCGATGGCTTATTCAATGAGTTCGAGTCGTCGAAGATCGTCCTCAGTCCATCGCGTGTCGCAGAGCATTCGGTGGGGCGTCCGGATCGTGAACGTATCGGAGCGCCTGTGGTAGGCAACTGTGACGCCTCTGCCGTCGGCGTGCTTGTAGCGGTGATGGCTTCCTTCAATGCGCACCTCGTAGAATCCATCCTCTTCGAGAGCGCGGATGAGGGTTCTTGCGTCCAGGCCGCGCGCCATCTTCACACGGTCACCAGGACGGCGGGAGATTCAACTTCCAGGATGACGGCGTCGGGTGGGATCGGTTTCCCTTCCTCGATCATCTCGTCGACGATGAGTTTGACCGCTTCATTGATCCGCTCCAGAGCCTCTTGCCGAGTGTTTCCCCAAGTGTAAGCCCCTTCAAGCGAGGGACAATAGGCGGAGAATCCGGGCCGTCCGTCTTCGAAGTGGTCCTCTTCGACAACAACCCGGAACACGTAGCTCTTCAAAGCTGGTCCTCCTGCCCTTCAGCATAGCATCGCGGCCGGCTCCTGCGGCCTTCTTTTGCCGGAAACCATCGGAGAGCAAATCGGGTTCAAACCGCCTGCATTATTCATGAAAATTAACCACGGATGAAGTCGCCGCGGCGACATAAACACGGATGATTTCAACACGCCGTTTCACCAGGCACAAGCACCTCACCAGGCGGACGACGACCAGTGGAACACTCAGGCTCCGGCAGCGTGTTGGACCCGCGTGTGTGAACACCAGGCACATCACCCCACGATGTTTTGTGGCATCCGCGCCCATCCGTGTTCATGTCGCCGCGGCGACTTCATCCGTGGTGAATTGTCCGGGTCAGTGCGCTGCAAGGCGGCTCACCTGATGTATCCTACTGCCGATTTACCCGGCCCTGGTAACAGGGAGGTCAACCATGCTTCTGTTGCGCATCGCCCTGGTTGCCGGTTTGCTTGCGCTCTCCGCGCTCCCTGCTGTTCTGCCGGCCGCGCAGCAGGCCCGCTGGGAAGAGTTGAACGCCCGAGTGATGGATCTGTATGGACAGGGGAAGTACGCGGAGGCCACTTCGGTAGCACAGGAGGCTTTGCGGGTCGCCGAGGCAACCTTTGGCCCTGAGCACCCCGATGTGGCCGTGTCGCTGAACAATGTGGCGCTCCTGTACCACACCCAGGGCAGGTATGCCGAAGCCGAACCGCTCTACCAGCGCGCCCTGCGGATCACGGAGAAGGCCCTGGGGCCCGAGCACCCCGATGTGGCCCTCTCGCTGAACAATCTGGCGGAGCTGTACAGAGATCAGGGCAAGTATGCCGAAGCGGAACCACTCTGCCAGCGCGCCCTGCGGATCAGGGAGAATGCCCTGGGGCCCGAGCGCGCGAATGTGGGTACCGCGCTGGACAATCTGGCGGGGCTGTACCATGCGCGAGCGCAACCCGAGAAGGCCGAGGCCTTTTTTCAGCGTGGCCTTGAGAACTTCTTCAGTCAGTTCGAGCGCTATTTCCCTTACATGAGCGAGAAAGACAGGCTCGCCTTTCTGGATACAGTCTCGGTCAACTTTCCCGCCTATGCCAGCTTCTGCTCCTCTTACGGGGCCCGGAACCCCGTTCTCGCCGCGCGACTCTACGACTCCTGGCTCTGGCGAAGGGGGCTGGTGGCCTCGGGCATGGCCGCCCTGCGCTCACAGATACTCTCCAGTGGCGACAGGCAGGCATTGGCGCTGCTCGACCAACTGAACGCCAAAAGAACGCTGCTGGCGAACTTCCTTAACCAGCAACCCACAGACCGGGGTGAATGGAAGAGGACTTCCGAGCAATTGAGCCGGGAGGCCGATGAGATCGAGCGCGAACTGGCGAGAACGACCAGCGCCTGGGCCGAGCAGAAACGGCTCGCCCGCGCCAGTTGGCGGGATGTGCAGAAGGCATTGGCAAAGGATGAGGCGGCCGTCGAGATCGTTCGCTTCCCCTTCCACGACGGGAGGCGCTGGACGGACAAGACTTACTACGCCGCGCTGGTCATCACCCCTGAAAGCACAACCGCACCCACGCTGCTGCCACTGGGCGAAGCCGAAAAACTAGAAGGCGAGCCGCTCGAAGAATATCGCTGGCGAGTCGCGACGCGGGGCAAGCCCGATGAGAAGAGCGTGGGCAGAACCGGAGCCGACCTATACAACGTTTTTTGGAAGCCGCTGGAAACCGCGCTGGCCGGCAAGAAACGAATCTACCTCTCGCCGGACGGAGCTTTGAACCAGGTTTCCCTGGGGGTCGTCCTTGCGGAGGGCGGCCGTTTGCTGATGGAAGACCGCGATCTGCGTCTTGTCTCCAGCACCAGGGATATTCTTCGCCAGAAGCAAGGCCCTGCGGCCGGCTCGGCCGTCTTGATTGGAAATCCCAATTTCAACCTGTCCGAGGCGCAACAACGGTCTGCCGCGAGAGCATTGCGGCCGGCGAAGGAATCGGAAGTGCTCCTGGCGGCTGCCCTCGGCGGCCGACGGTCCGGCGAGCAACGCGGCCGGGCGCTGGAGCCGCTTCCGGGCACCAAGGCCGAATTGCAGTCGATTCAGGCCCTGCTCGGAAAAAAAGGGTGGCGCGTGGAGGTTTACGAAGGAGACAACGCGCTGGAAGAGCGAGTCAAGAACGTCAGCAGACCACGGGTGTTGCACGTGGCCACTCACGGCTTTTTCTTTCGCGACCAGAAGTTCGCGCCACGGTCGCTGGGAACCGATCGGCCGTCGGGCCGCGAAGACCCGATGCTCCGCGCCGGTCTCTACTTTGCCGGCGCTAACCGGGCTCTCACCGGCGGCGGCGCCACCGCGGACCTGGATGACGGCGTACTGACCGCATTCGAGGCCACGGGACTGAACCTGCACGGCACCGAACTGGTGGTCTTGAGCGCGTGTGGAACCGGGCTGGGCCGAGTAGAAAGCGGGGAAGGTGTGTTCGGCTTACGCCGCGCGCTGGAAATGGCCGGAGCGGAAGCGGTGTTGATGAGCCTGTGGTCGGTGCCGGACCAGGAAACCCAGGAGCTGATGCGGCTCTTCTACGAGAAGTGGCTTGCGGGAAAAGAGAAGCACGCGGCGCTCCGCGAAGCGCAGCTCGAGATGCGGCAGAAGGTCAAGGAACGCTACGGAGAAGACCTGCCTTTCTACTGGGGCGCGTTCGTGCTTGTGGGCAAGTGAGCAGCAGGAAGAAGTGCGCCCATAAGGTCTCTTGAGTCGGGCAAGCCCGTTAAAACGATGAGGACCGGACTGCCCTACCTTGGCGCCGCTGGCGCGAGGTCTCGCAGGACCTCGTCATAGGCCGGCGAATTGATGTAATCATCAAGGGCGTAGACGCGGGCCCGCGGGGCAATCTGCGCCACGCGCGCCGCCAGGCTGCGCTGGCACACCACCATCTCGGCGCCGGCCGGCATCTCGCTCAGCGCCGCGTGGCGGACGGGGACATCCACCCGCGCCGCCTCCAGCTTGCGTCGCAATACCGCCGCGCCAATGACCGAGGAGCCGGCGCCCGCCTCGCAGACAAACAGAATGGCGGCCGGCCGCGCGGCGGGTGACGGCGCCGCCGCGGCGGCAGGCTCGCTCGCGAACCGGAACTGCTCCGCGCCGGCCTCCGGCGCAGGGGAACGCGCCACGATTGGCGCGGCCACCGCAAAGGTCACCACCGCTCCGGTGGCGATGCCGCAGAGCACGGGCAGCAGGCCGCCCTTGGGCGCCAGGGCGATGGCGGTGAAGATGCTGCCCGGCGAGTAGGTGGCCACCAGCCCGGCGTGCATGGTCACGAACACCGTGGCCGCCGCGAAGCCGCCGGCGATCATCGCCAGCAGCGTCAGCGGATTCATCAGCACGAAGGGAAAATACAGCTCGTGAATGCCGCCGAAGAAGTGGATGATCAGCGCCCCCGGAGCTGAACTTTTGGTCGTCCCCTTCCCGAACAGCCAGTAGGCGCACAACAGCCCCACGCCCTGTCCGGGATTCGGTTCGAGCAAAAAGAAAACCGACTTGCCAAGCTGCTTGGCCTCGGCCACGCCCAGCGGGGCCAGCACGCCGTGGTTGATGGCGTTGTTGATGAACAGCACCTTGCCGCTCTCGATGAACACGGCGATGAAGGGCAGGTAGCCGGCGGTGGTAATCTTCCGCGCTCCGGCGGCCAGCGCGGCGGTCAGCCCGCCCACGAACGGTCCGGCCAGGGTGAACCCCAGCAGGGCCAGCCCCATGCCCAGAATGCCGGCGGAAAAATTGTTGGCCAGCATCTCGAAGCCCACCGGGACGCGGCTGACGCAGCGCCGGTCAATCTGCTTCATCAGCCAGCCGGCCAGCGGTCCCATGACCATGGCCCCGATGAACATCGGAACGCGGGTGGCGGCCACCATGCCCATAGTGGCCACCGCAGCCACCAGGCCGCCTCGCGGGCCGTGCACCAACCGCCCGCCGGTGTAGCCGATCATCAGCGGGAGCAGATTCAGGATCATGGGTTCCACAAGCCGGGCCAGGTACTTGTTGGGAAGCCAGCCCGAGGGCATAAACAACGCCGTAATAAGGCCCCAGGCGATGAAGGCGCCGATGTTGGGCACCACCATGCCGGCCATGAACCCGCCCACCTTTTGCAATCGCGCCTGGATCATAAATTCACGGCTGCCCAGCGTGAGCTCTTCGGGAAGCTCCGTTCGGCGCCCATTGTGCACCGCTTCTGGAACGGGCGTCAACCGAACTTCTGGTATTCTGACTGGCTGGAAAGATGCGATGCGGCCCGGTTGTGGCGCCGTTTCCGAACTGCCGTATCACATTGTGGGGCATGCGCCGGAGGGCTCGGCGCCGGGAGGACAAGCGATGACCATGAAGCGGCGTGATTTTCTGCGCTTGTCGGGGATGTCGGCGGCGGCGTTGGCGCTGGCTGCCGCGCAGAAACCGCAACCTGCCCGCCCGAATATCCTGCTCATCATGGCTGACCAGTTCCGCTTTGAGTGGATCGGCGCGCGGGGCGCCCGGTTCCTCAGAACCCCCAACCTCGACGCGCTGGCCGGCAACGGCGTCCTGTTCACGCGCGCGGTGTCCAATAGCCCGGTGTGCGCTTCCAGCCGGGTGTCGCTGGCCGCCGGCCTTTACGGAAACCGCCTGGGAGCCTACGCGAACGGTTCCGCCTTTTACCCGGCCAAGGCCAACGGATTCCCGGAGTTGTTGCCCAGTTTCTACAATGTGCTGGCCGCCAACGGCTACCGTACGGGCATTGGCGGCAAGTGCGACCTGAGCAAAGGAAGGCCGCCGAAACTCGCGCCCGGCCGGCAGGCCTGCGTCATGACGAACGACTCGCGGAGCGGATTCCCGCTGACCCGTGAGCTGGGTTTTACCGATTCCTGGGTGATCCCCAAGTGGAGCGGAGAGTACCTGCAGCAGCTCTTCGGGCGCAACGATCTTCGGGAAATCTACCGCGAGGACGAGAAGAAACGGGCCCTTTCGAATCCCTCGCCGGCGCTCCCGCCCTGCGCGCTGCCGGACGAGTTCTACTACGAGCACGTGCTCGGCCGGAAGGCGGTCGAAGTCCTGGACACGTTTCACAAGGAGGACCCCGCGCGTCCGTGGTTTTTCCATGTCAATTTCCACGCGCCGCATCCGCCACACGACGCGCCTCGGAAGTATCTGGATATGTACGAAGGGGTTGAGTTTCCGCCGCCGGCCGTCGCGCAGGAACCGAACCGAAACAGAGCGGCAAGAAAGAACGTCACCGCTGCTATCCTCCGCAGAATCCAGCAGCACTATGCGGCCATGATTACGCTGGACGACGAGTGGATAGGGAAACTGATCGCGACCCTGAAGAAGAACGGGCAGTACGAAAACACCGTCATCCTCTTCTCCTCGGATCATGGCGAGATGCTTGGCGATTTCGGGCTGTTTGCCAAGAATCAGATGTACGAAGGTTCACTCCGAGTGCCCCTGGTTATTTCGGGGCCTGGCGTGACAGCGCGCGGCCAGAGCCGTGCGCTCGCGGAGCTCGTAGATCTCTATCCTACGATTTTGGATCTGGCCGGGCTGGGACACGGCCGCGCGAAACTGGACGGCAAGTCTCTGGCGCCCCTACTGGCCGGGAAAACGCGCGAGCACAAGGAGTATCAATACTCGGAGTGGGGTCCGGCGTCGGAGCCGCCGTACGCGCAGCGCCGCATGGTATTCGACGGCCGCTACAAACTGATCGACGCGCATGCCTCACTGGAACTATATGACCTGGACGGCGATCCACACGAAACCCGAAACGTGGCAGACAAGAATGGAGACACAGTCACAAGGCTGAAAGCAGTGATGAACGGCTACAGCCGGGGTGCTTTGCCCCCGCAAGCTCTCGGCTCGGACCCGGAAGCCGCCGATTGAGCGACGTTCCGCGTTCAACGTTACGGATTGTACGGCACCGGCTGGTTGGGTGGATGACCATGGAGCGTCTCGTAGGCCACCATCTCCTCGAGTTTCCGCTTGAACACGGGTTCCGGCCAGCCATCCGGCACGCCCACCGGTGTGATGCAGATTCGCTGGTAACGGCTTGGGATCGCCAGCACCTCGCGCGTGATTTGGTCCGGAATGCCGTCGGTGAGATACGCCGTTCCATACCCGAACGCCCGCGCCGCCAGCATCAGGTAGGCGGCAGCGATTGGTCCGTCGTGCTTGAGCGCGTATCCGGAACAGGACGACTCGGAATCCACCAGCACCACGACATATACGGGTGCTGAGAAGTAGCCGTCGATCATTCGGACACTTTTAGCCCTCCGGCTTTCGAGTTCTTCAGCCTTCATCTGCTTGTTGTCGGCCGCGTTTTTCTCGAAGCGCTTCGCAAGCGACGCCAGCGTGGCCGTTCTCATCGCGCTGATTTTGGCCTTGTCGCGCACCACGAGGAACTTCCACGGCTGCTGGTTCATGCAAGTCGGCCCCCGGCGCGCGGCATCCAGAATCTGCTGGAGGTGTTCCTCGGGCACCGGGTCCGGCTTGTACTTGCGAACCGTTTGCCGTTTGGCAAACAAACCAAGAAACGCAGCCGGGCTGGTGGCGGCCGGGTCGGCGGCCGCCGGCGCGGACGAAATGCCGGCGAGAACGCCGCCGGTTACGCCTGCATACTGAATCATTTGTCTGCGTGTCGTCGTCATCAACATAGGAATGCATCCCAAGAATGAGACACGAAGTTAACGGGGCCGAGTACATTTGAATGGCAGGAGAGATGGATTTGGCCCGAGGTGTCTACAGCCGGTCCCCGGTTTCCCATTTCCCGCCATTGCCCGGGTTTTCCGCACATGGACCCCGGACACTCGCTACACACATCGCTACTTGCGGATCTGGTTATCAAGAGCGTTCAGCACCTGCTTCGTCCGGGCGGAACCTAAGACTTCCCGCAACCAGTTGAGAAAGGCCTCTTGAGAATCGAGCCGCCTTTCGCTCCTCTCGTCAGAAGCTGTGACGTAGACCGGGTAAAGCTCAATCCCATGGTAAACGGCCAGCAACTGATACCTGTAGTTGTCGAGGGTCGGCGCGACAACGTACAAGCGGTGATAGAACTTGTCGCCACCAGCAGACGTGTCGACTTGCCCCTCGATAAGGCCCTGGCGCTTGTTGGTCAACAGCGCCGCCTGCTCCCGCAGAAACACAACGGGCGGAGTGATTTGCGTCTGCCCGAGCGGCGGCCAGAAATCTCGGTCTTGTTGTGCCATGCGGCTGTCCCCCTTCACAGATCAATCTTAAATACAATCGGCAAATGGTCCGAAGCGCCTCTTTTATCGGGATGGCCACTGCGGGTGATCAGCGGCCGCCCTGCCGCGCTCGTCAGTATCCGGAGCCCGTCCATTTGGAATCGGTCGATGAGATCCGGCCGGACAACAACCTGATCGAACATGTTCCAGAAATAGGTCACTTGCTCTGCCCTTGTATAGTAGTACGTGCCCGCCGGCCGCTCGGGATGGTCGCCAAAATGGCTCCACATTGGATTGTAGAAGAAACGGTACTGCCTGTCTTGAACAGTTCGTTCACCCCGAGACGCGACCTCACGGCTCATCACCGCATGGAGCCCGCTCGCCGCGACCATTCCCTTGTCGAAGGGATTCATGTTCAGGTCTCCGACGAGGATCGTCCTTCTGTGGCCTACCTCGCCTTCCACCTCAGTGATCTTCCGAGCCAATTCGGGGCAATAAAAATCAAGACTGTCCCCCGACCACCGAATTCTGCTCGGAAGATGAGCGGCCGCGACCAGGACCTCTGTGCAAGCGGGGAGCGCCAACCGGCAGACCGTAGTTCGATCGTCCTCAAGCACCGGATGCAGGAAACTCCTTGAGAACCGAGTGAAAATCCTAACACACGGGCAGAGGCTCCGTGACAAATGGAATTTTGTGCGTCCGGCTGGGTTGAGCGTCTGAAGGATTAGCTCCGGTTGAAGCGCGCATTCGGCGAGGATCAGCACATCGACGGCATGCTCGCCGACCAAGGCAGCGATGTGCGCTTCCAGGGTCTTCTTGTTCAGGTTCCAAAAGAGGAAAGTCGTCAACATGCAATTGTTATCGGCGATGTATCCAACGCCCGATTCTACCACGCGGCAGGACGAGCGGGCAGCGCTAGCAGCAACATGGAAAAGCAGGGACGGGAAAGCGAGGACGGGACGAGAAGCGGGACGTCACCTGTACAACTCAAAGCGCCCTCCGTTTGAGAACAGTTTGGGGGCGGGTCTTGACATTTCGGCGTGTGGGCGAGTGAATAACGGTATGGCGGAGAAATTTCCATTGCAGGCCATCTTCGTCGCGATGCTTTCGCCGGCGTTGGCGCTGGTAGCCGCGCTGGGCCCGCCCTCTTGGAGCGACACGCCAACCGTGCCCGGAAACACTCAGATGACGCTGAACTGGCGCCCGGGGGCCGGCGCTTTTACAGGTTGCCGGGTGCGTTATCGCACCTCCAATTCCTCCGAGCCTTGGGCATCGATCTCGAATCTGCCCGCAAGCCTAAGCACTTATACCGTAGTGGGACTGGCGAACCTGAAGTCCTACGAGTTCCAGGTTGGTTTCGCCGACGCCGCCGGCGATGTCGCCTGGAGCACGAAAGTGCATGGGCGCCCACGCGGAAACTCTCACCCTTCGGGCTTGCATGGCGGCGGACAGGTGAATGCCATCGTCAGGGCGACCGGCGGAACCATGGTGGCCGGCGGGGACGTTTCCGGCTTCCAGCGGTCCATCGACGGAGGCGAGACGTGGTTTCAGTCCTCGCGCGGCATCATCCAGGGCCCGGGCAGCCGTGGCGTTGTCTCTCTGGCTTACGATGCCGCTTCCGACACGATTTATAGCGTCACCGGCGGAAGGAGCCACGGTAATTTTTGGAAATCGACGGACAACGGCAGCACCTGGGTGCTTCTTTCGTCGGGGGCGGAGCTAGGTGTGGAGGCGAACAGTACGGATTACCCGCGCCGCGTCGGCCACCTGATCGCCGTCGATCCCGCCAAGCCGGGCACTATTTACCTCGGCACGTTGACCGGTATCAAAAAGTCGAGCGACGGCGGCGCGACGTGGACCGCGCTGGCACTCACCGGCGAAGTGGTTCGCTCGCTCATCGTCGACGACGGAGTTCTCTACGCCGCCATAGAGCGAAGAGGTGTGTATCGCTGCACCGCCGCCGGCTTGGCCACGCTGCTGAACGGGAACGGTGCTCCCACCAACCCCGAGGAAATCGTCGCGCTCGGTGGAAATCTGTATGTTGCCGCGAATACCGCCGGAATTGTCCGGCTCGAGAATGCCTCTGCCGCGCCGGCCGGCACGGCGTGGGCGGATCTGGCCATCGGAAGCACTACGGCCAGGTGGTGTGCGATCGATGGCTACCTCAGCGGCGGCAACCACGTGCTGGTCGTGGGCAATGCGAACCCCGAGCAGATCGGAACCAGCGGGCGTTATACCACCGTGATGAAGTGCGCAAACGCGCAGGCTCCATCGGGATTCAAGTGGACCGATATCAGCAGCGCCGGGACGACCACGGTCAAACCCACCCTGGCGGCAGGCAACGGCGAGACCTATTGGCGGGTGGACCCGGCCAAGGGCGAAGGCGCGGCGCCGGCCTGGGCCGCGAGTAAGCGGCTGGACGGGCCGGTGTTCGCGATCGACCAGATTTTCATCGATCGCGGCAATCCCGACAAAATTCATGTCGTCGGGCAGATGGGTATCTGGCGCACGCTGGACGGGGGCGCCACATGGGAGCCGGCGGTTATCGGACTCGGAGCCGCGGTTCACAACGCCGTGGCAGTCGATCCGCGCCATCCCGGCTGGGTGTATGTGGGCGACACCGACAACGGGCTGTGGGTCTCGCACGACCACGCCGAGTCGGTGGCGTATTGCACGCGGCCACCTTCGGGAACGAAGCCGACGGTTCTCGACATCGATGTGGATGCGGCCACGGGTCTCGTTTACACAGCCCTCGGAGACGATATCTGGTCCTATGATCCTGTCCGCCGCTCGTGGTCACGAGTCAAAGGAGCCGACGGAAAGACCCTGAAAGAGGCCACCGGCGGAAAGACACCGCATGGAGTTGAAGTCGGGCAGGTCTCCGGCTCCGTCGTGATCCTGGCGGCAGTCGAGCAGAGCGGCCTGTGGCGCCTGGCGAAGGGCGGCACATGGATGAGGTCGCCGAGCGGACCAAGTCTCACCTCGCTCCCCAGGAAGGGGACGCCATTGGAGTGGCCCGCCGGCGCCTTGCTGGTTTACTACTACGATGCCGACACCGGCGTCTGGCGTTCGCAGGATGCCGGGCAATCCTGGACGCGGATTTGGAACAAACACTTCGGCGGCGGCGGCGCCGGTAGCCTGGCCGTCACCGCCGATACCAGCCGGCTATTCGTATCGTCGAGGGACGGCCTCTTCCGGCTCGACCGCGCGGATACCGGCAACCCGGTCGGCAGCCCTGGCGGGATCGTTGTCAACCATCTCGGCGTCCCCGATCCCGGCCCGTTGGCGGCTGCGGGCGACACGCTCTGGGTGACAGGCACAGCGTCGCCCTCGGGAACCGCGAAAGTAGTGCTGTGGAAATCGACGGACGGCTCCACCTTCACTGTCTTCAAAGACGATTATTACCAGGGAGCGGCGGGATTCGCGCTCGGCCTGGCGGTCGAACCAGGATTCCAATACACCGCGGCCGGCTCGATGGGCCTCGTCGTCTCACACCATTAGATGCGCCCTTCCCCTTCACCGCCCTGATTCTCGCCCGCCTCGCCCGCTGCGCATCAGCGATCCGCTTGCGGGCTTCCGCCGGCATGTGGCGGACGCCGCCCGGCCGGCC
>Ga0315285_10002161_pt1 | contig 20526 bp, 16 predicted proteins | sample YL17G09_36_MG_FD_203698 | JGI IMG/M metagenome (GOLD analysis project Ga0315285, IMG submission 203698) | Sediment microbial communities from Yellowstone Lake, YNP, Wyoming, USA - YL17G09_36 | ecosystem: Environmental > Aquatic > Freshwater > Lake > Sediment | place: USA: Wyoming | collected...
GGTTTTAACGGGCGGCAGCCCGAGACTTCTTGCTATCCTAGCAGAATTTTCAAAAGGAAAAGCCTTGACTGAACTCATGGACGATCTGGTTATACTCATCGATGATCATACTACCTATTTCAAGGCCAATGTGGAAGCTTTGCCCTCCTTGGAGCGTCGGATTTTTGTAACGTTAGCGGAAATATGGGAGCCAGCAGAGGCGCGGCAAGTTGCCCGACGCTGTCGTTTGGAGGTCAATAAAACCAGCGCTTTACTGAAAAGGCTCGTTGAAAGGGGCGCTGTCGTAGAGGCGGGAAAGGTGGGGCGAAAGAACCTCTACCAGGTATCAGAGCGCTTGTACAACATCTACCATCTCATGCGTTTATCAGGAATCGAAACAGATCGGGTTAGAGCCCTCGTTCGATTCATGATTCCCATGTATGGGCAAGAGCGCGTTGCTCATGCCTTAGCCGCCGAGGCCTGCCGCCATGAGGGTGAGCGCCGCAAAGCCTGGATTGATGGTTACCGGGAAATACTTTCCGTGTGCATGGGGGAAAGCCTTGAGCGCCTTCGTCAAGCTACTCCTGAATCCTTTCTTGTGTTGCCAGAGACTGCCGATATCGCCCGCACATTTATTACGGTTCCGTCCGATCGTAAGGTGAAGCAGCAGGAGCAGGAGATCAAAATTTTGCACGATGAAGCAGTCGAGGCTTACAAGAAGGGCGATTTTCAAAGTGCCATAAATCAATTAGACCTCTTGCTTTCTCGCTTTTGGAATAAAGATGATCCCGCCTTACGCAAGCGGGTGACCTGGGCGCTTTCCATCAAAGTGGCTGCGCTTATATCCCTTGACCGGAGCGAGGAGGCGATTGCGGTTTTTGACGACTTGATCCATCGTTTTGGTGATTCCGATGCCGGGGTGCTTGTCGGCAAGGGCGCCGTACTTGAATACCTTGGCCGGAAGGAGGAGGCGATTACGATTTATGACGACTCGATTCGTCATTTTGGCGATTCCGATGCCCCCGCCTTACGAGCGCCGATTGCCGCGGCGCTTGTCCGCAAGGGGTTTGCACTTTCCTCCCTTGAGCGTAGGGAGGAAGCGATTGCGGTTTGGGACGAATCGATCCGTCGTTTAAGCGGGGCTGATGAGCCTGCTTTGCGCGAGCTGATTGCCCAAGCGCTTGTCGGCAAGGGCGCCGTACTTGACTCCCTTGGCCGGAGGGAGGAGGCGATTACGGTTTATGACGACTTGATCCGTCGTTTTTGCGATGCTGATGACCCCGCCTTGCGCGAGCAGGTGGCCTGGGCGCTCAACGGCCGGGCATGGTCGGTTTATGCGAAGAAAAATAATTTGATGGTTGATCAAGCTATCCTCGATGCAAAAAAAGCCATTGAAATCGATCCCAAAAGTGTCTATCGCCATACCTTGGCGAGTCTGTTCGGTCTGGCATCACGATGGGAAGACGCTTTTACTCAGGCCCGGTTCTTCGCTAATGATGATCTCATCTTAAGGCATTCGCCTGATGACGTTATTGAATTTCTTGTTTATGCCGCTTCGTCAGGCAAAGCCGAGGAAGCCTTGCGGGCAATCAAAGGCACAAAAGCCGAGTCGGCAATGGAGCCCTTGGTAGTTGCGCTAAAGATGGCCGCTGGCAATCCTTTTCGGGCTCCGCAGGAGGTGGTCGAGGTGGCCAAAGATGTCCTTAAAAGAATCGAGGAACAAGCAAAGATGTTAGAAAGAAAATCCGATTAAAACCGAAAGTGGATAACCAACGATTAATTATGATAACCATGCATCGGTTATTCAGCTTAAATGGCTCCGGTGTTCTTAAGTACATAGGTGGGAACGCTTTGTCTCATCCACCTGAAACCTCCTGTTCTGAGGTAAGAGAATAAGGGGTCCATGCAGAACGTGCTTGATGATTGCCCATCTTGTAATGGAGATGGATGTGATTCCATAGAAAGATCCGAGTTCGGAAAGCCCTGTTCATAAAAAATGCAATAGCAGATCGCAAGAAATCAAAAAAAGAGACTTCCGAATCATTCGTATACCGTGAAGAATTTTGGTCCATGGAAGTGAATCATATGGGCGGGATTCACTTCCACCCAGACTTCCGTTTCCCATGCAATATTATCGATATGCCTCTTAAATTCCCGAAAATCTGGAAAAGTACTGATGTAAACTTTTCTTTCCCTGCATCCTGCAAACACCTTCTCCAGTTCAATCTGTCTTTTTGGAGAAAGCGGGCCGTGTGATGTAACCGCCTCTATCAGGAAAAGGAGATTCTTTGATTCATCATAGAGCACAACATCTGGCAACTTATCGTGCTCAGTAATTAGAATGTTAAGCTTTTTGAGGACTGCCTCATCCTTATGGAGCAGCTTCCTTGCTGCATCTCCGAGGGGCGCAATAAGAGGGCACATCTTCATATGTCAGCAATTATTTTCTTAACTACTCTTTCTAACTGCCCATCTGACATAAGTGTTTCTGCCCCCGCTTAACCATACCTGAACCAGTCATCCCCCCATCTTACGCTTCTTTCCATGGATTGATAATCGTCACTCCCGTATGCTGAAAATCATGCTCATTTCGAGTGACAAGACGATAATTCCCCTGAAGTGCGATCGCAGCGATGAGGGAGTCAATCGCTGTGATCCGTCTCCCTTCGTTTTCTAACCGCCCAGTGAGTTCTCCCCAGATCAACATGACTTCTGTCGTGATTTTAAGAATTCTTCCTTGGAATCGGAGCAACAAATCCGCTTCGAGCCATTCTTTGACCTTATCTCTTCGTTTCGAAGGGGAAAGTTTTTCGATACCTTTCCGTATCTCACCAATCGTAATGACACTCAGGTACACCGTGTTTGGGTCAAGACGATCGAGCCATTCTACAACTTTCTTGTCTGGTTGCTTCGAAATGAGTTCAGAGATAACATGGGTGTCAAGAGGGGAACGGAAGAAGGGGGCGTGCCCTCTTCCATTGTCCCAGATTATGACGTAATTACCAATCCGTTGACTGATCTCATTCCATTGACCCCTCTCTGTTTTTTCTTGACAAATCCTTTCTTTTGACTTATTATCAGCTAAAATTGATTATTCTGATTATTTTGGATTATCAGAGATACCATAAGAGGAGGCAGGAGATGTCGAAAAAGAGTGAAAAGATGACTGTGTGTTCACCCGTGACCAAGGACATGAGCTTCTGCAAGGTCGAATCGATCATTAGCGTAGATGAGCGAGGGCAAATGGTGCTTCCGAAAGAATTGAGAGAGAAGGCAAATATCCGGGCAGGCGATAAACTGGCCATTGTCAGCTGGGATAAAGGTGGAGAGATTTGCTGCATCTATTTGATAAAGGCGGAATCTCTTGCAGACCGAGTGAAGGATTTTCTCGGTCCGATGATGAGAGAGATGATCGCAAGCTAAGCAAGGAGATTTCTTATGGATGAAACAAAATGCTTTTCCTCAGAACCACAGAATAGTTGCACGAGGGACGCAGTCACCTGAACTCCTGCGCAACAGGTTCAGGTGAGCCTTCCTCGTTTAGAACAATCCTTTGTGACGGGCTCGATACTAACCCCCGTTGGCCCCATCCCCCAAGTTTCTTCCTGTTTGGTATGGGCAGATACCTTAGGAACCTTCAAAACCCGCTGGGGAATAGGCCGAATGCATTACACGATCGACCCTGGCCTTTATGCGTTCGGAAAGCCCAATGAGAAGTCTGCTGTCTTGGTCACAGCCAATTACAAGATGAGTTTTGATAAGCTTCGTCAGGCATTACCTGGCCGGGATGTCTGGATCCTAGTTCTCGATACCAAAGGCATCAATGTCTGGTGTGCTGCAGGCAAGGGCACCTTTGGCACCACGGAGCTTGTTGGTCGAATTGAATCGAGCGGTTTGGCGCGAATTGTTTCACATCGGGATCTGATTCTGCCTCAGTTGTCTGGTCCAGGAGTTGCAGCCCATCACGTAAAGAAATTATCCGGATTCAAAGTGATCTACGGTCCCATCCGCTCAAAAGACTTGCCGACTTTTTTGGATTCTGGGTTTAAAGCAACCCAAGAGATGAGGCTGAAAACCTTTACGACCCGGGAGCGAATCGGACTGATCCCTATGGAACTTGTAGCAGCGTTGAAAGCAGGCCTAACTGTCATTGCCATCCTTTTCCTTCTTTCCCTCCTTGGAAAATCGGACCAGGGTTGGACGAGCGCTGTCAATCATGGCCTCTTTTCCGGGCTGGCCATCTTGACGGCAATCTTCGTTGGTGCAGTTTTAACACCTCTATTGTTACCGTGGCTCCCCGGCCGCGCCTTTTCCGTCAAGGGCCTTGGTTTAGGGCTTCTGTCTGCTGTAATCCTTCTGGCTTTTGGAAGGCCAGACCGCCTCGAAATGATGGCCTGGCTCTTTCTCATTCCTGCCCTTTCGGCTTACCTGGCTATGAATTTCACAGGAGCCTCAACTTACACTTCTCTCTCGGGAGTTAAGAAGGAAATGCGCTGGGCTTTACCCTGTCAGATAGGTGGAGGAATGATTGGTGTCGCTCTCTGGATCGGATCGCAATTCTTTCTATAAGGAGTTCTAAAATGATGGGTCAATTAGTCTATCTCAAAGATGTAGCTACCTTAAGGCTTGAACAACAAAAATGTATAGGCTGTGGCACATGTCTGCTCGTTTGTCCCCATGCCGTCTTGAGCCTGACCAATGGGAAGGTAGAGATTAGAGCCCGTGATGCCTGTATGGAATGTGGGGCCTGTGCTCGAAATTGCCCAGTAGAAGCCCTCCGTGTGAGTGCCGGGGTGGGCTGTGCCGCTGCTTTGATCAATTCCATGCTGAGACGAAAAAATTCTAACTGCTGTTGCACGACAGACTCAGAGAAAAGCTCAAGCTGCTCATCCGAACCTTCTCAGGGACCTGCCGCTCCAGGTTGTTGTTAGATGTCAGAACGATCAACTTAAAATAAAAAGGCCCACTCTGCGGACTGCAAGAATGGGCCTTCCTGTTTATTTCTATGGAATTCCGACAGGCTACCCGGCGCTTTCGGACGACATCGTCCCCCCGCCCTCCGCAGCCGTCTCCTCTCCAGTATAGCCTTCCACCCAAAGCCTCAATTCTTTATATTTCTGGAGACCAGTTCCAGCCGGAATCAGACGCCCCATGATAACATTTTCCTTCAATCCTCTTAAATAGTCTACCTTTCCGGCAACGGCCGCTTGAGTAAGCACTTTGGTGGTCTCTTGAAAGGAGGCAGCGGAGATAAAACTATCGGTGATGAGGGAGGCCTTTGTGATTCCCAAGAAGAGTGGTTCCCCGACGGCCGGTTGCCCCCCCTCCCTTAACACCCGCTCATTCTCTTCCTCAAAGGCAAACTTCTCCACCTGGTCGTCCACCAAAAAGTGGGTGTCTCCCACCTCTTTCACCCTCACTCTCTTGAGCATCTGTCGAACAATCACCTCAATATGTTTGTCATTGATCTTTACTCCTTGAAGTTTATAAACCTCCTGGATCTCATCAACTAAATATCGGGCCAAGGCTTTGTCTCCCAATACCCTTAAAATATCATGGGGATTCGAAGGCCCATCCATCAATGCCTCTCCTGCCTTGACATAGTCGCCTTCATGGACACTGACATGTTTTCCCCTGGGGATCATGTACTCTTTCGGTTCACCCACATCTGGCCGGATGACCACCTTCCTCTTTCCCTTGAAATCCTTTCCAAATTCAACAATACCGTCGATGTCGCTGATCAAGGCATATTCTTTTGGCTTTCTCGCCTCAAAAAGTTCGGCCACTCGGGGAAGACCTCCGGTGATATCCTTTGTCTTTGTAGTCTCCCGTGAAATCTTTACGATGATATCCCCAGCCTCTACCATATCCCCTTCAGAAACAAAGATGTTTGCCCCCACGGGGAGGAGATACCGGGCCTGAGAGACAGAGCCGGGGATGTTCGTGGTCTTCCCCTTCTCATCCTTGATCGAAATCCTCGGCCGAAGTTCTGTGTCTTTTGACTCGGTAATCACCTTTCTGGAGAGCCCGGTAAACTCATCCACCTGTTCCTGCATCGTCACTCCTTCGATGATATCCCCAAATTTAACCCGGCCTGAGACTTCAGTTAAAACAGGGATGGAATAAGGATCCCATTCTGCCAGCATCTCCCCTTCCTTTACCTTCTGTCCATCTTTGCCCCTCAGTTTGGCTCCATAAATCACGGAATAGCGCCGCCGTTCTCTTCCACTTTCGTCTAAGATAGCGATCTCCCCGTTTCGGTTCATGACGATCAGGCTGCCCTCACGGTTCCTGACCGTCTTGAGGTTGATAAATTTTACCTTTCCATCGATCCGGCATTCCAGCGTCGTCTGTTCGGCTCGCCGGCTGGCAGTTCCACCGATATGGAAAGTCCTCATCGTCAATTGTGTCCCCGGCTCACCGATCGACTGGGCAGCGATGATCCCAATCGCCTCTCCCACAATGACGAGTCTTCCGCGGGCCAAATCCCTTCCGTAACAGAGAATGCATACACCCCTTTTCGATTTGCAGGAGAGGACGGATCGAATCTTCACCTTCTCAATCCCAGCATCCTCTATGCGATCCGCTAAGGCCTCATCAATTTCCTCATTCCCTTTGACAATCACCTCCTCGGTGAAGGGGTCCCGAATATCCTCCAGTGCCACCCGGCCAAGAATTCGTTCCTTCATCGATTCGATGATCTCTCCTCCCTCGACCAGAGAGGTCACGTCAATCCCATCCAGGGTTCCGCAATCGTGTTCCGTGATCACCACATCCTGGGCGACATCGACCAATCTTCGAGTAAGATACCCAGCATTGGCTGTTTTCAATGCCGTATCCGCCAGTCCCTTTCGAGCACCATGGGTAGAGATGAAGTATTGTAAAACGGTGAGACCTTCCCTGAAGTTCGCAGTAATCGGGGTTTCGATAATCTCACCAGAAGGTTTGGCCATCAGCCCCCGCATCCCAGCCAATTGCCGAACCTGTTGTGCACTGCCCCGGGCTCCGGAGTCGGCCATCATATAAATCGGGTTAAAACTCTCAATGGTCTCTTTCTCCCCTGTAGGACTCACTACCGTTTCACTCCCCAACTCCTTCAGCATCACATCGGCAATGTTTTCAGTGACCTGAGCCCAAATGTCGATGACCTTATTGTAACGTTCTCCATCCGTAATCAGTCCCTCCTTATATTGTTCCTGGACCCTTTCAATCTCCTCTTGCGCTTCTTGAAGGAGGCTCACCTTGTTGGAAGGAATCAACATATCATCAAGAGAGATGGAGAGTCCTGCCAATGTCGCATAACGATACCCCAAATCCTTCAATCGATCGGATAGAAGGACAGTCTTCTTTTCTCCACCAAACCGGTAGCAGTAGTCGATGAGAGTGGCTAATTCGCCTTTCTTCATCACCTTATTGATTAATTTAAAGGGAATCTCTTCGGGAAGGATCTCTTTGAGGAGGACCCGGCCTACGGTTGTCTCCACCAACTCCCCTTCCATCCGGACCTTTATTTTGGCATGGAGGTCGACTTCATTGGCATCGTAGGCGATCCGAACCTCCTCCGGATTGGAAAACACCTTTCCTTCTCCCTTCACATAGGGACGTTCCCTGGTCATGTAGTAAATCCCAAGGACAATGTCTTGTGTGGGTACAATGATCGGTTTCCCATTGGCTGGGGAAAGAATATTATTGGTGGACATCATCAGAATCCTTGCCTCTGCCTGAGCCTCAACGGAGAGAGGAACATGAACGGCCATCTGGTCTCCATCAAAATCGGCATTGAAGGCGGCACAGACCAAGGGGTGGAGTTGAATGGCCTTACCCTCAATGAGAACGGGCTCGAAGGCCTGAATGCCCAAACGGTGAAGCGTTGGAGCTCGGTTGAGCATCACAGGGTGTTCCCGAATCACCTCATCCAGGACATCCCATACCTCGGGGTTCTCCTTCTCCAACATCTTCTTAGCGCTCTTGATCGTGTTGACCAAGCCTTTTTCTTCCAATCGGTGATAGATGAAAGGTTTGAACAGTTCGAGAGCCATTTTTTTAGGGAGGCCGCACTGATGTAATTTCAGTTCCGGACCGACGACGATCACGGACCGTCCGGAATAGTCCACTCGCTTCCCCAAAAGGTTCTGTCTGAAACGGCCCTGCTTCCCCCGGAGCATATCACTTAAAGACTTGAGGGGTTTCTTGTTCGCCCCTAAGATCGTCCTTCCCCTCTTCCCATTATCAAAGAGGGCATCCACCGCCTCCTGAAGCATCCGCTTCTCATTACGGATGATGATCTCAGGTGCATTCAATTCGAGCAGTCGTTTGAGGCGGTTGTTCCGATTGATCACTCTCCGGTAAAGGTCGTTGAGATCTGATGTGGCAAACCGACCTCCATCCAAGGGGACAAGAGGCCGAAGATCAGGGGGGATGACCGGGACCACCTCTAAGATCATCCACTCCGGTTTGTTCCCTGAATCCAAGAAGGATTCAATAATTTTCAATCGTTTTGCCAGACGTCGTTTCTTGGCCTCCGAGGTGGTTTCCTTCATCTCTGTCCGGAGCTTCTGCGAAAGCTCTTTCACGTTCGTATGCCTCAATAGCTCCCGAATCGCCTCGGCTCCTTGGGCCACTACAGGTTCATCCCCGAATTTTCCCTTGGCCTCTCGGTATCGATCTTCAGAGAGGATCTCCCCTTTCTTCAGAGGCGTTCCCTTTCCATCGAGTACGAGATAGGCTTCGAAATAGAGGACCCGCTCCAACTCTCTCAGCGTCATATCCGAGAGGATACCAATCTTACTTGGGATGCTTTTGAGAAACCAGATGTGAGCCACGGGGGTGGCTAATCGAATATGGCCCATCCTCTCCCTGCGCACCTTCGATTGGATCACCTCCACCCCACACTTCTCGCAGACAATACCTCGATGTTTCATCCGTTTATATTTGCCACAGTTGCATTCATAATCTTTGGTAGGCCCGAAGATCTTAGCACAGAAGAGCCCATCCTTCTCAGGCTTAAAGGTTCGGTAGTTAATGGTCTCCGGCTTCTTCACCTCTCCATGGGACCATGACTCAATTTTTTCTGGAGAGGCGATGGAGATACGAATGGAATTAAAACTGATCGGGCTCTTCCCCTTCTCATAGAATGATAGATAGTCTTCCAAGGCTTTCCTCCTTCTATTTTCGCCAAGCGCAGAGCGCAAAGCGCATAGCGAAAATAGATGTTAGACTTTGCGCTATGCCCTATGCTCTATGCGCTATGCGTTTTTTGATTAGATCTCTTCCCGTTTTTCTTCGATCAACTCCGTATCCAGGCAAAGGCTCTGTAACTCCTTGACCAACACGTTGAAGGACTCTGGAAGTCCAGGCTCCAAGGTATGCTCCCCTTTGACGATCGCCTCGTAGACTCGGGTCCTTCCCGCCACATCATCTGATTTCACCGTCAAGAACTCCTGAAGGGAGTGGGCCGCTCCATAAGCTTCTAAAGCCCACACTTCCATCTCCCCTAATCGTTGTCCTCCAAACTGGGCTTTCCCACCTAAGGGTTGTTGAGTCACCAAAGAATAAGGTCCGATGGAGCGGGCATGAATCTTATCATCCACCAGATGGTGTAATTTGAGAAGGTACATATAGCCTATGGTGACCTTCTGGTGGAAGGGCTCTCCAGTCCTCCCATCGTAGAGGGTGGTCTGTCCCGTAATGGGAAGTCCGGCTTTTTTCAAATGGTTTTTAATCTCTCCTTCTGAGGCCGCATCGAACACAGGGACAGAGACGAAGATCCCTTTGCCTAATTTCCGGGCCAATTCGATGATCTCTTCATCGGTTGCCTGATCCAGATATTCATTCACTTCTTTAGAAGAATAGATTTCTTTGATCTTTCTTACAAGCAATTTTGGATTGAAGTGTTTCTGTAAATATTCGTCGATCTTCCAGCCTAATCCTTTTGCGGCCCATCCCAGGTGGGCTTCCAAGATTTGGCCCACATTCATTCGGGAAGGGACTCCCAATGGGTTGAGGATGACTTCGACCGGCATCCCATCCTCTAAGTACGGCATATCCTCTTCAGGAAGAACTCGAGAGATGATTCCTTTGTTTCCGTGACGTCCGGACATCTTATCCCCAACAGAAAGTTTACGTTTCATGGCGATGTAGACCTTGACGGTCTTAATCACGCCAGGGGCCAATTCATCTCCCCTTTTCAATTTGGCCAATTTATCTGCAAAGACCCCCTTCACTACATTGATCTGGAGCTCCCCATGGTTAAGGAACCGGTGTACTTCAGGAATCACCCTCTTGCCCTCCACGACATCGATCTCTACCAGTCGATCGAAGGGAATGGCAAAAAGGTGCTCCTCCTTGATCCGATCTTTGGCCTCCAGATAGATACGGTTTTTCTTCTCATCAGCGATCCGGTGGGCGGCTCGTTTACTCATCAGATATTTCCCGATCTTCCTCCGTGTGCTGTTCATGATAATTCGAATTTCATCCGCCTGATTCTTCAATAATCTCGCTTTCTCCTGATCCTCGATCGCCTTCATCCTCTCATCCTTCTCCTGCCCTTTTCGAGAGAAGACTTTCGCATCGATGACGATCCCTTCGACGCCATGGGGGACTCTCAGGGAAGTATCCCGAACGTCGCCTGCCTTCTCGCCGAAGATCGCCCGAAGGAGTTTCTCCTCTGGAGAGAGTTGAGTTTCTCCTTTGGGGGTCACTTTGCCAACGAGAATGTCGCCGGCCTTCACCTCTGCTCCAATGCGGATGATACCACTCTCATCCAAATCTTTTAATGCCTCCTCCCCAACATTGGGGATGTCACAGGTAATCTCCTCTTTTCCCAACTTCGTGTCCCGGGCCATGCACTCCAATTCTTCGATGTGGATAGAGGTATAGGTATCCTCTTTCAATAACTTTTCGCTGATGAGGATCGAGTCCTCAAAGTTATACCCTCCCCAGGGCATGAAGCCGACGAGCACATTCCTCCCCAATGCCAGTTCTCCCATATCCGTTGCGGGTCCATCGGCAATCATCTCCCCTTTCCTGACCCGCTCTCCAACGCGGACGATGGGTCTTTGATTGATACAGGTATTCTGGTTGGATCGTTTGTATTTGATCAAGGTATAAATGTCGACCCCAGGGTCACTCTCTTTCTGACCATCCTCATCGGCGCGGATGACAATGCGAGAGGCATCCACATCTTCAACAACCCCATCTCTTTTCGCAATGACCGTCACTCCAGAATCTCTCGCCACGATGGCCTCCATTCCGGTGCCGATCAACGGTGCATCCGTCCTCAAAAGAGGAACGGCCTGACGCTGCATATTCGAACCCATGAGGGCTCGGTTGGCATCATCGTTCTCCAAAAAAGGGACGAGGGCAGTGGCGACACTGACCAATTGCTTGGGGGAGACATCCATATACCGAATTTCCTCAGGTTTCACCATGACAAATTCGCCTCCCCTCCGGGCGGAGACAAGGGGGACGGTAAACCTTCCTTCTCGATCCAGGGGCGCGTTGGCCTGAGCGATTGCGGGTTTCTGCCCATCCACCTCTTCCTCTTCATCAAGGGCAAAGAGGTAACGGATGTTGTTTGTCACTTTCCCATTGACCACTTCCCGATAAGGGGTCTCAATAAATCCATAGTCGTTCACACGGGCATAGGTGCTGAGAGAGGTAATGAGACCGATGTTTGGACCCTCTGGCGTCTCAATAGGACAGATCCGACCGTAATGAGTGGGGTGGACATCTCTCACCTCAAACCCTGCCCTCTCACGGGTAAGCCCTCCCGGGCCCAATGCAGAGAGTCGACGCTTGTGGGTGATCTCAGAGAGGGGATTCGTCTGATCCATAAATTGGGAAAGCTGACTGGAGCCGAAAAACTCTTTAATCACGGCAGAGAGAGGTTTTGAGTTGATGAGGTCATGGGGCATCAAGGTCTCAACATCTTGGAGACTCATCCTCTCCTTAATCGCCCTTTCGATCCTCACCAGCCCAATGTGATATTGATTCTCCAGTAACTCTCCAACGGTCCTTACCCGCCGGTTTCCCAAGTGGTCGATATCGTCGACGGCGCCTTGGCCATCCTTCAATTTGATCAAGTATTTTACGACCTCAAGGATATCCTGCCTCCTCAGGGTTGTCTTCTCATCTTCCAGGATCTTCCGAACCCTCCCCTGAACATCATCGGTGATTGTCCCATCCTTCAAGGAGGGCATCAGCCCGATAGGATGAAGGATCTTCGCCAGGCGTTTAATCTCATCGTCCATCTCTGGAGTGGCGATGGCTTCGTCAAAATCGAGCCACCCTTCCAAGATCCGATCGACCAGCTCCTTCCCTCCTGCATAGGTTGCTCCGGCTTCCAACGCCTCTTTCTTCCATCGATCGGTGAAGACCAACACTTTGGGAGGATTTCCCTTTAAACCCAGTTTATGATTTAACTTCATCCTCCCCACTTTAGAGAGGTCGTAGCGTTCTGAATTGAAAAAGAGGTTGTAGAAGAGTCCGATCGCTGTTTCAATCGTCGGTGGGTCTCCAGGACGAAGCCTTTTGTAAATATCAATCAGAGCCTTTTCAGATTCCTTCTCCCGTATCGATTTGCCGGGTTCGAGAACGGGCAACTTCTCCCTATCCTCTCGACTCAACTCGATCTTATCCATCACCAATGTATCTCTTAACGAAGAGCTGACGTTAATGTTGTCGATGAAGAGGATCTCAAAGGCCTCGGTCTTCCTCTCTCTGATTTCATTGAGAAGTTTCTCTGTCACCTCCTCGTTGCACTCGGCGACCACTTCTCCGGTTTCAGGGTCCACCACATCCTTCGCCAGATACCGTCCGATCAGATCCTGGGGCTCGACCGGTATGGTATTGATCTTGGTCATCTCCAATCTTCGGAAGGATTCTTCTGTGATCCGACGGTGTTTCTTCAGGATGACCTTGTGGGTCTCCGGATCCAGGATGTCGGCGGTCGCCTTCTGTCCCACCAGCACTTCTTTCGATATCTCTCTAAGAAATTTTCCTTTCCGGATGAGGATCTTCTCCTTATGATAGAAATAGTTCAGAAGTTCTTCACTGGTATATTTCAGGGCCCGAAGAAGGATGGTCACGGGGATTTTTCGACGTCGATCGATCCGAACATAGAGGAGATCTTTCTGGTCAAATTCAAAATCGATCCAAGAGCCGCGATAGGGAATGATGCGAGCATAGTAGAAGATCTTTCCTCCGGTATGGGGTTTGATCTGATCCTGATCAAAAAAGACCCCAGGAGAACGATGGAGCTGGCTGACGATCACCCGTTCTGTCCCATTGATAATGAATGTCCCATTTTCAGTCATTAGGGGAATTTCACCAAAATAGACCTCTTGCTCTTTCACCGCTTTGATGTTCTTGGCTCGGGTCTCCTCGTTCACATCCCAAACGACCAAGCGAACGGTCACCTTAATCGGAGCGGCGTAGGTCATCCCCCTCAACAGACACTCCTCCACATCATATTTGGGTTCGGTCAGACGGTAACCGACAAATTCGAGAGAGGCGGTTTCGTAAAAATCTTTGATCGGGAAGACCGTTTTAAAGACTGCTTGAAGCCCAACAGGTTCCCGTTTATCCGGATCTACATCGGCCTGGAGAAATTTTTCGTAAGATCTCTTCTGAATATCGATCAAATTGGAGATTTCTAATACCTCCTTGATCTTTGAGAAGTTCTTGCGACATCTTCGGTAGATGGGAATAATATTGGCCATAGAGACTCCTTTCCCTCAAATAAAAAGTCCCCTCCCTTTCGGACTGACCTTCATCATTTGCTCTGTCCTTCTGGGAAGAGACAACGATGTCCCTCAATTACCTCTAAATGTTTTCCTACTTGACTTCGACCGTCCCCCCAGCCTCTTCGATCTTTTTCTTTACCGTCGCTGCTTCTTCTTTTGAAATCCCTTCTTTGACAGGCTTGGGGACACCCTCGACAAGGTCTTTGGCCTCTTTCAGACCCAAACTGGTCAGTTCCCTCACGACCTTAATCACTTGGATCTTCTTGTCGCCAAAACCCGTCAGAATCACATCAAATTCCGTCTTCTCTTCGGGTGGAGCGGCTTCCGTTCCAACACCTACCCCTGAAGCTGGCATTGCAGCCACAGCCATTGGCGTAGCGGCCTTGATACCTAACTTTTCCTCGAGGGCCTTCACCAAATCGCGGGCCTCCAACAAAGTCAAACTGCTGATCTCTTCAGTAATCTTTTGGATATCTGCCATTTGAAAAATCCTCCTATCTCTATAATTAGAAAGTGGAAAATAGAATGTTGAGAGTGTTTTTAATAAAGAATTCTACTTTTTACTTTCTACCTTCCACTTACTTTCCACCCTCTACATTCAAATATCATGTTACGGGACTTGTCGATTCAGCCAGTTGATCCACCCGGGCTTGAATGACGCCGAGCATCTGTTGAAGAACGCTGAGGATAGCTCCCATGACCTGTCCCCCTGACGTTTGGATCTCTCCCAATATTTGTGCCAAAAGCACTTCACGAGAGGGCATCGTGGCCAAGGCTTTCACTTCTTCAGGGGGTGCCACCCTCCCTTCGATCAGACCAACCTTGATTTCAAGGGGAGGCTGTGTTTTTATGAATTCCAATAAAACCTTTGCAAGGAGGATGGGGTCTCCATAGGAGATAGCGATGGCTGTTGGGCCTTCAAAATAATCACCCAACTTTTCCAAATCCGTCCCTTTGGAGGCGAGCCTCATCAACGTATTTTTGATGACGTGATAGGAAACCTTCTCCTCCCTCAAACGTTTTCTCAGGTGATTCATCTGGTCGACATTGAGACCCCGGTAATGGGTCAGGACCACCGCTTTATATCCTTCGATTTTTTTGTTAAAATCGGATATAATTTGTTCTTTCTCTTTTCGATTCAATGTCCTTTACCTCCTCAACGGGGCTGGTGATGTCGCCTACTATTTCAGGATATTTCGTACCATGAGTGGATCGACCTTAATCCCAGGCCCCATCGTGGTTGACAAACCGATGCTCCGGAGATAGATTCCCTTACTGGTCGGTGGTTTGGCCCGGAGGATCGTCTCTAAGATGTTTTTGATATTTTCTAATAGTCGATCAAACCCAAACGACACCTTCCCAACGGGCACATGGATCACCCCTGCCTTCTCTACCCTAAACTCCACCTTACCTGCCTTGATCTCCCTAATGGCCCTCTCCAAATCGAAGGTGACGGTTCCCACCTTAGGGTTGGGCATCAAGCCTCGAGGACCCAATATCTTTCCCAGTTTACTGACCAAACCCATCATGTCGGGTGTGGCAACGGCTTTGTCAAACTCCAACCACCCTTTTGAAATTTTCTCAACGAGGTCCTCCCCTCCCACAATATCCGCACCCGCATCCCAAGCCTCTTTCTCTTTCTGCCCTTTGGCAAAGACTAATACCCTGACCTTCCTACCTGTCCCATGGGGAAGGACGACGGTTCCTCGCACCATCTGGTCTGCTTTCTTAGGATCCACACCGAGACGGACGGCGAGGTCTACCCCTTCATCAAACTTGGCGTATGCCGTCTCCAGGAGAAGTTTCACTCCCTCCTCCAGCTCATAACGTTTATTCCGATCAAACTTGCTTTTTGCCTCTAAATATTTCTTTCCTCTATCTGCCATGTCTCTCTCTCATACAATCTCCAACCCCATGCTTCGAGCCGTGCCCTCGATCGTACGAATCGCACCCTCCATATCCACTGCATTGAGGTCTTTGAATTTGATCTGTGCAATCTCTCGGACCTGGTCTCTGGTGACCTTGCCTACTTTGTTTCGGTTGGGCTCCCCTGAACCTTTCACAATCTTGGCTGCCTTCTTTAAAAGGATCGAAGCCGGAGGTGTCTTGGTCACAAAGCTGAAGGATCGATCCGAATAAATGGTGATCACCACAGGGATGATCATCCCTTCCTGCCCCTGGGTGCGGGCGTTGAAGGCTTTGCAAAATTCCATGATATTGACCCCATGCTGCCCCAGAGCTGGCCCGACCGGAGGAGAAGGATTGGCCTGCCCTGCCTGGATCTGAAGCTTCACCATCGCCACTACTTTCTTTGCCATCGTTCATTCCTCAAATGGAGACTATTAATTTTTTTCCACTTGGATAAAATCCAATTCCACTGGAGTGGCCCTTCCGAAGATAGAGACCAACACCTTTAGCTTCCTTTTTTCAGGTTTAACCTCTTCGATCGTCCCAATAAAATTGACAAAGGGACCATCGATCACACGAACGCTATCTCCAGTATTAAAAGAAACCTTGCCTTTTACCTTCGAGACACCTTCCTTCATCTGAGATAAAACCTCTTCCACCTCTTTTCCCGAGATAGGAATAGGCTTTGTCCCGTCGCCGGCAAAACCGGTAACCTTCGGTGTATCCTTTACGATATGCCACGTCTCTTCATTCAATTCCATTTGGACCAATATGTATCCTGGAAAGATCTTCCGTTGAGAGGTTTTCCTCTTCCCTTTTACCAACTCGACCACGGTCTCTGTAGGCACCAAAATGGTAGAGAAAAATTCTCCCTTGCCGAGGTTTTTAATACGCTCCTCTAAATTTTGTTTGGCCCTGTTTTCAAAACCCGAATAAGTATGGACGACATACCATTGGTGTTCCATGAATCCTACCACATCACATTTCAAATGATACTGATGAGTGAATCATATGAGTGAACCCCGTTAGAAAGGATGAGGCTTTAAACCCCACCCTTTCTAAGGTAAACCCCGTTAGAAAGAGCTTCGCCCTTCTAACGAGACGGCTCACATGGGGCATTAAACCCCGTATTCGCCCCGTTTAGAGATAAATCTCTAACGGGGTTCGCTTCAAAAGGAATTTATCTTCATCCCCGCTGCAAGCAGCGGGGTTTTCTAACGGGGTAAATATTATTCATTTTTATAATCCCCGCCATAAATGGCAGGGCTTTCTAACGGGGTGAATGGTGAAAAGGGAGAACCACGAATCACCCTCACGAATCACGATCACCATTTTAACTGGTGGCCCTTTTCAATAACTCTTTGATGAGATTTGACAGGCCTGAATCGACAATCCCCAAAAAAAGTGCGATAATGAAGACTGCTACCAAAACGACTGCGGTGCCGGAGAGGGTGTCTTTCCGCGAAGGCCAAGTCACTTTTTTCAATTCTGTTTTGACTTCCCTTAAGAATTGTTTAGCACCTTCGAATTTCGATCGGATTGAAAACTCCATCGCCTCACCTTTAAGAATGGAAACCATGAACCACGGGAGATTCATGGTTTCCATGCACCTTATATGGTTCATGGCGAGCCATATACCTTAACATGGTATATGGCAGGCCAGGAGGGATTCGAACCCCCATCACCCGGATTTGGAGTCCGGTGCTCTATCCGTTAGAGCTACTGGCCTCTATTTTCTACTCTCCGCCTCCCAATTTCTGCCATCATTTCGTCTCTTTATGAACTGTATGTTTGCGGCAGAAGCGGCAGTATTTTTTTAACTCCAATTTATCCGGAGTGGTTCGCTTATTCTTTGTAGTGGAGTAATTTCTCCGCTTACACTCCGTGCAGGCCAATGTCAAAATATTTCTCATCGTCCAGCCTCGAACTTATTCCATGATATCGCTGATGACGCCTGCGCCAACGGTTCGACCCCCCTCCCGAATCGCAAACCGCAACTCCTTCTCCATCGCAATCGGCGTGATCAACTCCACCGTCAAATTCACATTGTCCCCCGGCATCACCATCTCCACCCCCTCCGGCAACGTCGCCACACCCGTCACATCTGTCGTCCGAAAATAATACTGTGGCCGATACCCATTAAAAAAAGGCGTGTGCCGACCCCCCTCCTCCTTCGTCAATATATACGTCTCCGCCTTGAACTTCCGATGCGGCGTAATGGCCCCGGGCTTCGAGACCACCTGCCCTCGCTCCACCTCCTCACGCTTCGTCCCTCGCAACAACACCCCAATGTTGTCCCCCGCCTGCCCCTGATCCAATGTCTTCCGAAACATCTCCACTCCCGTACACACCGTCTTCACCGTCGGCCGGATCCCTACAATCTCCACCTCGTCTCCCACCTTCACGATCCCGCGCTCCACTCGTCCTGTCACCACCGTCCCTCGTCCACTGATCGTAAACACATCCTCCACGGGCAACAAAAACGGCTTGTCAATCTCCCGCACCGGCTCCGGTATAAAATTGTCCACCGCATCCATCAACTCCAATATCCCCTTACACCACGGACACTCCGCCTTCCCACACCCACACTCCAGTGCCTTTAACGCACTGCCCCGAATCACCGGCGTCTCCTCCCCAGGAAAATCATACCCACTAAGCAACTCCCTCACCTCCAACTCCACCAAATCCAATAACTCCGGATCATCCACCATGTCCACCTTGTTCAAAAATACCACGATAGACGGCACCCGCACCTGCTTCGCCAGTAACACATGCTCCCGCGTCTGAGGCATCGGCCCATCCGCCGCCGATACCACCAATATCGTCCCATCCATCTGCGCCGCACCCGTAATCATATTCTTGATATAATCCGCATGCCCCGGACAATCGATGTGCGCATAATGACGCTTCACCGTCTCATACTCCACATGCGCAATCGCGATCGTTAAACCCCGCTCCTTCTCCTCCGGCGCCTTGTCGATCTGATCAAACGCCATATACTTCGCCAACCCCTTATTCGCTAACACCTTCGTGATTGCTGACGTCAACGTCGTCTTCCCATGATCCACATGCCCTATCGTCCCCACATTCACATGCGGCTTCGTCCTCTCAAACTTCGGCTTCGACATGGCTCAAACCCTCCTTATTTTTCAAAAAGATTATAAAATTTACCTCTCCTTTGGAGCCCACGATCGGATTTGAACCGATGACCTCTTCCTTACCAAGGAAGTGCTCCACCGACTGAGCTACGTGGGCCAAAAATAAAAAAAAACTTGCCAATTGGAAACGAAAGGCTGGCCAAATATTTTGAAAAATTTATTAACAATATAATTTTGACACAATGGAGCGGGAAACGGGGATCGAACCCGCGACCCTCAGCTTGGAAGGCTGATGCTCTACCAACTGAGCTACTCCCGCTTTCGTATAAACCGCAAATCTTGTCAAAGGATGATACCCGATCGCTAAATCTCTTGTTGACTTAAGGCAAATTGAAAATCGTTCCATTTTTAAGATGAACACTTACTAAAGTCGAAGTAAGTGGGCAATCCTTTCCACTCAATTTGTTTGATTCAATAAGACCGGAATAAAGAAATGAATAAAGGCTAAATAGTTCAATCGATCGGCGGATACCCGGCCTGGTGGAGAGGGGAGGATTCGAACCTCCGAAGGCATCGCCAACAGATTTACAGCCTGTCCCCTTTGGCCGCTCGGGAACCTCTCCAAATCTAAATCTTCTTTTTTGATTTAAAAACCCCCCGGTATAGAAAAAGAATGGAAAATCAATGAGTTATCTAAATGGAAAAAAACTCAATAAGAAATTAAACTTATTATAAATAACTGAAAATGATTTGCTTGTCAAGAAATATTTTTTCATTGTCATTTTTCAGATTTTGAACAGTCCTTTTCCCTATTTTCTATTTAATGGACGAAGGTTTTGGTTGTAGGGTTCGATCTCTCCTCTTCTACCCTTTTAACGAGATTTTGGTCGATCAGACCGTGGGCAAAGTCCTCGGTCTCTTCCAGATCGATTACTCTCTCTTTGAACTAACCCCTTGCCTCGAACCTCCATTCAGAATATACTTAAATTATCAGGAGGTGAATTGTTCTGAAAAAATTTAAAACATCTCTTTTAACTATCTCAATAACTCTGTTTTTTTCTCTCCTCTATCCTATCTCGATGTCTTCCCAGACTACCTCTCACGAAAAGATTATTCTGAAGGGATTCGATGGGAATCCCCTCACTATCGATAGCAAAATTCCTTATAGCCCTAAGAGGACCTGTGGTGTCTGCCATGACTACGAGCGGATAACACGTGGTTACCACTTCCAGCAAGGCCGAATGGATGGTACTGGGAAAATAGTCATCAGTGATACCTTCAATCAAAAGTATTCCTGGAACCTTTCCTCGGGAATGTATGGAAAGCATTGACTGGCCTCTGCTGACTCGAGCCAGTTGGCTAAGAAGGTTAATCAGCATCCTTCCGAGATTGATAAATCTTCCTTCTTTTTCGTCCAGAATTGTGGGGCCTGCCATCCAGGAGGGGGATGGGGGGAGTATGACCGTAAAGGAAATCTTTATTACAACGAGGAAATTAAAAAATTTGGTTATGAACTCTCTGAGGAAAGCTACTTATTCGATGGTGACTATACCCCTTATAGCATGGGAGATATCGGTTATGGAGCTCCTTGGAACCAAAGCGGTGTGAGTGAGGCCGATTGCCTCATCTGTCACTTGAAGGGGTATCAATGGAAAGAACGTGGAGCCACTTTAAGGGGAAGGTTCTTCAAATATGGACCCGCTGTAGGAGCGGGATGGGCCAACATAAAACTTTCTCAGGATGAGTCTGGAAATCCGAAAGTGGATGAGGTGAATGTAGACTATTCTAAAAAAGAG
>Ga0315285_10002163_pt1 | contig 20520 bp, 21 predicted proteins | sample YL17G09_36_MG_FD_203698 | JGI IMG/M metagenome (GOLD analysis project Ga0315285, IMG submission 203698) | Sediment microbial communities from Yellowstone Lake, YNP, Wyoming, USA - YL17G09_36 | ecosystem: Environmental > Aquatic > Freshwater > Lake > Sediment | place: USA: Wyoming | collected...
ACGGACCAGGACACCCTTCCCCCCTACGATCTCCTCGACGAGATCTTCCACTACCATATCGAGCAGCATGAGTCACCGGCCGAGATCGTGGCGAGAGGCTGTGATCCCTGTGTTGTCTACCGGGTTGCCCGCATGGTGAAGTGTGCAGAGTTCAAGCGGAAACAGGCCCCGCCGAGGATCAAGGTTACCGACCGGGCCTTTGGCATGGGATGGAGGATTCCCATTGCTGTGAGGGAGTGGGATCTTCCCGGGGGAAAATGAGAATCAGGTAATAATACCGAGGGAATATTCATGGTGAGATACTAGTCTCAGATTACTCCAATTCCTGTTCTAGAGAGGTTGTATCAACCCTAGATGTCAAGCTCGCTCAGCCTGCGAGCAGGAAGGAACTTGGCTCCTCAGCATTGCGAAATGTTAACCCCTTGATCGTTTTATGATATAATGATACCAACAATTAGCGGAGTATTTCTCACGGTGTCTCTTATGAAAATCTCCGTTGTCGGTGGCGGTTATGTTGGACTCGTGACAGCCGCATGTTTTGCTGAGCTGGGGCATGAGGTCTCGATCATTGATCGTGGGGCCGCGAAAGTGAATGCTATCAATGCAAAAAAGCCTCCAATCTATGAAGAGGGGCTTGAAGAGCTGTTGCAGCACCATGTAGGAATGCGGTTACGGGCAAGTACGTCGTATGATTCGGTTCCTTTTTCTGATCTCACATTCATTTGTGTTGGAACACCCCCGAACCCTGACGGGAGCGCAGATCTCTCAAAAATGAAAGCAGCCAGTAGATCCATCGGATCAGTATTGAAAAATTCCAGCAATTACCATGTGGTTGTCGTAAAAAGCACGGTTCCCCCGGGTACAACTGAAAACATCGTGGTTCCAACAGTGTTACAGAAATCGGGGAAATCAGACGATACCATTGGTTTTGCGATGAACCCGGAGTTTCTTCGTGAGGGACGCGCGATCGCGGACTTCATGCACCCCGATAGGATCGTGATCGGGAGTAGGAATCTGCGGGACGGCGATAGAGTTGCGGAAGCTTACAAAGGAATTTCTGCCCCGATTCTAAGCACCGGGCTCCCTGCTGCGGAGATGATAAAGTACGCATCGAATGCGTTCCTGGCGACAAAGATCTCCTTCTCGAATGAGATGGGAAATATCTGCAAGAAACTTGGAATTGATGTTTATGAAGTGATGAGGGGTGCTGGAATGGACAAGAGAATCGGTCCATATTTTCTGGATGCCGGAGCCGGATTCGGGGGCAGCTGCTTCCCAAAGGATGTTCATGCACTCATAAAACTCGCAGAAACAGTTGGTGAAGACCCCATACTCCTCCGATCAGTAATTGACGTCAACGAGAAACAGCCAGGGCGGATTGTGCAGCTCCTCAAAGCACGAATTGGAGATCTCAAGGGAAAACGAATTGCTGTCCTCGGGCTTGCCTTCAAGGACAACACCGATGATATCAGGGAATCGCGATCCATACCGGTAATCGAAGAACTCCTGAAAAGTGGCGCTGTTATCGCGGCTTATGATCCAATGGCAAACTCATCAATGCAGAAGATATACCCCTCCCTCACCTATTGCAGTACTGCAGCGGATGCACTCCGCGGGGCCGAGGGGTGTCTCGTGATGACTGAGTGGCCGGAATTCAAAAATATTGAGAAAGAGTTTGATCTGATGGCAAACCGGCTGATTATCGAAGGGCGGCGGATCCTCTCCTGCAAGGGAGCAGAGGGCATATGCTGGTAATGCTGGCATTTTCTCTTATTGGTTACAGGTGGATGACATGAAGAAGGAGCAGACGGTTCGGAAAGTGGTGATTCCGGCCGCAGGATTTGGAATTCGATTCCTTCCTCTCACGAAAGCCCAGCCAAAGGAGATGCTTCCGGTTGTGGATAAACCGGTCATTCAGTATGTCGTTGAAGAGGCAATCCTCTCAGGCATTGATGATATCCTGATCATCACCGGCCGCAACAAACGGGCGATTGAGGATCATTTTGACCGATCCTTCGAACTTGAAATGAAATGTAAGGAGAATGAGAGAAACCCATTCTCCGATGCATTGAATTTTCTCTCACAGATGCCAGATATCCACTATATCCGCCAGAAGGAACCGATAGGGCTTGGGGATGCCATCCTCCATGCAGAACAACATTGCGATAATGAACCCTTTGCAGTTCTTTTAGGGGATACCATCTGTATCTCCCCAAAAGGGGTCAGACCCTGCACTTCCCAGATGATTGATGCCTTCAACCGCTATCAGCGATCCATAATCGCCATCGAACCAGTGCCTGATAACAAGATCAAGGATTACGGCATCATCGAGGGAGAGAAGATTGGAGACAATGTATATGCAATCCACGATATTGTGGAGAAGCCATCTCCAGAAAGGGCGCCTTCAAACCTCGGTGCCATCGGGAGATACATCCTCACCCCAGAGATCTTCCCCTTGTTAAGGGAAGTTCCTGCAGGATACGGCGGAGAGGTTCAGCTCACTGACGCCCTCCGAGGACTCCATGAGCCCATTGGACTCATCACCAATTGCCGACGGTATGATATCGGGGACAAACTTGGATGGATGAGATCAAGCATCGAACTTACCCTCCAGCGGGAGGAGTTCGCAGATGAGATGCGATCTTTTCTGGCATCGCTCCTGAGACGGGGACCTTCATGACCTTTGACACTCGCGAAGAACTCAACGAGATCAGACATAACCTGGGGAAATTAACCTTTGAGGACCTGCATGTCCTTGTCACGGGTGGGGCGGGTTTTCTCGGCTCCTGGGTCTGCGATGCCCTCATCGATTTAGGTGCATGGGTCACCTGCATCGATAACTTTGCGAGCGGACAGGAGGAAAACATCAGCCATCTGAAGGAAAATGAACGGTTCCATCTTATCCAGCATGATATATCCAAGCCGATCCCCATTGACGATCCCGTTGATCTCATCATTCACATGGCAAGCCGTGCCTCCCCCTTTGAATTCGAGCATTACCCCATCCAGATCCTGAAGGCCAATACCATGGGTGTGCTCGTAGCCCTCGGGATAGCAAAGAAGCATAAGGCACGGATTCTCTACACGTCCACCAGCGAAGTATACGGCAATCCTGCTATCGTCCCGACACCGGAATCGTATAACGGGAACGTGAACCCTGTTGGACCCAGGGGATGTTACGATGAAGCGAAGCGGTGCGGCGAAGCGTTCGTTGTGGCATACCGGCGGCAGCATAACCTTGATACCCGCATCGCCAGGATCTTCAATACCTATGGCCCCCGAATTCGATGGGACGGGATTTACGGACGGGTGATCCCGCGATTCATCGACCAGGCCCGGAAGGGAGAACCTCTCACCGTCTTTGGGAATGGATCCCAGACCAGGAGTTTCACATACATCACCGATCAGGTGGAAGGATTATTGAGAATGGCGGCGATGGACTCTGCTGAAGGTCAGGTGATCAACATCGGGAATGTCGAAGAAATTGCTGTTCTCGAACTTGCGAAGAGGGTGATCGCCCTCACCCACTCTCAATCTCAGATCACGTTCCATCCATTGCCGGAAGACGATCCGATCAGGCGACGACCGGATATCTCCAGAGCCAAGAAGATCCTGGGCTGGGAGCCAAAGGTTCCATTAGAAAAGGGAATCAAAAGGATGGTGGAATGGGTCGAAACGTAAGAGGAATGAACCAGCATACGATGATATCTCCCACAGAAGAATCAGTTCATTTTATTTTTCCTCATGTGAAATTGGTATCGGTAGGGAACTCTATATGAAGAATGTCGTTATTACGGGATCAAGCGGATTAATCGGCAGTGCATGTGTAGAGAAGTTTTTGCAGGAAGGATGGCAGGTTACGGGAATCGATAATTTTGCCCGGCGCACGTTATTTGGAGAGGATGGGGATACCCACAGCAACCTTGAGAAATTCAAGAATTACGAGAATTTTTCCTTTATCGAAGCAGACATTCGCAATAACGAGGTGGTTCTCCCCTGCATCATAGCGGCGGACGCAATAGTCCATTGTGCAGCACAGCCCTCTCATCCCCGCTCGCTGGAAATTCCCATGGAAGACTTTCAGATCAATGCCTATGGAACGCTGAATTTACTTGAACTCACGCGACAGCATAACAAGGATATTCCCTTTGCGTTTATGTCCTCGAACAAGGTATACGGGGATTATCCAAATTACTATAACTATACTATAATCGAGAATGAGGTGTACCGACGGTATGAGAACACTGCATTTGAATCCTTCAACGAATCTCTGCCCATCGACGCCTGTGGCCATACACCCTTTGGGGTATCGAAGGCTGCCGCAGATCTCTATTGCCAGGAATATGGGATCAATTACGGGATGAAGACAGCGACATTCCGCGGGGGCTGTCTTATCGGCTCCAACCAGAAAGCGGTTGAGATGCATGGTTTTCTCGGATTTTTTACCAAACAGATCCTTCTGCAGAATAAGCTGTATCTTTATGGGGGAGGATACCGGGTCCGCGACAATATCCATTCCAGCGATGTGGCAGAGGTTATCTACTGCTGGGTGCAGAAACCAAAGCCAAACCAGATCGGGAAGTATGGCAAGCCTTATAACCTCGGTGGGATGCGTGCCAACTCCGTATCAATTTACGAGACTATTGCAGCCATCGAAGCAAAGACAGGGTTAAAGGCCAATTTCAAGGAGGCTCCCGAACGTGAGAGCGATCATCTCTGGTGGATCAGCGATATGTCGCGGTTCAAAAATGATTATCCTGACTGGAAAGGGCCGGAAAAAGATCTGGATTCTATTTTTAATGAACTTATTGAGAACTGGATAGCTCTATTCAATCTAAACATTAATCTCAAAGCACCCCATTATTTCCGGGAGCTCCGCACATGAAGATTCTGATAACCGGAGGTGCAGGGTTTATCGGGTCAAATCTTGCGATTTACCTGAAAGAACACTCCCCTTCATCCACGGTTATCTGTTTTGACAATCTGAAACGCAGAGGTTCCGAATTGAATCTCCCCCGGTTAAAAAAGTCGGGTATACAATTTATCCATGGTGATATACGAAACGCCGAAGATTTTCAATCGGTCTCCCCATTCGACCTGATGATTGAATGTTCAGCAGAACCATCAGTACTTGCCGGTATTACGTCGTCTCCTTCGTATGTTCTCAACACGAATTTGATGGGTACTATCCATTGCCTGGAAGAAGTCAGAAAGAATCATGCTTCCCTGATCTTTCTCTCAACGAGCCGGGTCTACCCCTTCAAACCGATGAATGCACTTTCCTATACTGAAGAGGCGACCCGTTTTTCGCTTGCAGAAAATACCGGCAAACGCGGCGTGACCCGTGAGGGGATAACCGAAGAGTTTCCGCTTCAGGGGCCCCGTTCCGTATATGGTGCAACAAAATTATGTTCTGAGTACCTCATTCAGGAATATATTGAATCATATGGCATCAGGGCGATCATTAACCGGTGCGGGCTTATTGCAGGACCCTGGCAGATGGGCAAAGTCGATCAGGGCGTGGTGATGCTCTGGGTTGCCTGCCATCTTTTCAGAAAAGATCTCACCTATATAGGGTATAAGGGTACGGGAAAACAGGTGCGGGATGTTCTGCACGTTGATGATCTGTGCGATCTGGTTCTGCATCAAAGCAAACGGATTGATGAATTTAATGGAGAGATCTTCAATGTTGGGGGAGGTATTGAGAATAGTATCTCCCTTCAGGAAATGACTTTACTCTGCAAAGAGATTACTGGTGAGACAATTCCCATTGGTTCCAATCCCCAGACACGATCGAACGATCTGATCTGGTATATCTCCGATATATCCAGGGTTTCCCGTTCATTTGACTGGAAACCACAAAGAACCGTAAAAGATACTATCATTGATATTAACCGATGGCTTGGTGCCAACGCGGACATAATTGGTTATATTATGTAGGATGCCCTGAAATGACCCGTGAGAATGCCTATTTTGTCTCGTGCATTATTCCCGCAAGGAATGAAGAGGGTAACATCGCCGCAGTCATCGAGGCATTATCTTCGGTATTGAGCAAAGATGCCAAGATAAGCGATTATGAAATTGTTGTTGTGGATGACAACAGCATAGACTCCACCGGAAAATTGATCGATATACTCGCGAAAAATGATTCTCATATTCATGCAGTTCACCGGACCATGTCCCCCGGTTTTGGTAATGCCATAAAAAGCGGCATGGCAGAAGCAAAAGGAGATATCATCATCCCGTTCATGGGTGATCTCTCGGATAACCCGCATGACATCCCGCGGCTTGTTGAAAAGATCGGAGAGGGCTATGATGTTGCCTATGGTTCACGGTTTATCGAAGGCGGCTCTCTCAAGGATTATCCCGCTGCAAAAAGAATTGCAAACCGGGCTTTCAATAACCTGGTCCGGCTATCCTTCGGGATTCCCCACCGGGATATTACCAATGCGTTCAAAGCATACCGGAAAGAAGTGATAGATGCCATCGGTATCAGTAACCTTGAGTCCAGTGGTTTTGATCTCACGGTAGAGATCCCGATCAAGGCACATATTCTTGGTTTCCGGAGTGCAGAGGTGCCTGTTCAGTGGTACGATCGTACAGCAGGAGAGGCAAAATTAAGATTATCCCGGAATGGTTCGATCTATGGCAAACGGTTTTTAAGTCTTTTTTTCCATGGAAATCTTATCGCCCTCAAAGATCTCTTCCGGTTCTTTGTGAAAGGCTCCTGGCTTGGTATTGTTCTGGCATTGCTTTTCGGTGTTCTCATCCTTGCGTTCCTCTTTACCTTAACCGGATTCTCCAGCATTTTCTCTCTCCTAGAACAAGTGTCATGGTACTGGATCATTTTGAGTTGTATTGCAATTCTCTTCTCTTTTTTCATAAGAACATGGCGGTGGAGTGTTCTATTGCGGAGTGCCGGCTATGTCTATCCACGGGATATCCTGTTCAAATGCCTTATGTTCAGCTGGTTCCTGAATTACCTTGTTCCGGCGCGTCTGGGGGATATCGCCCGTGCCGTTGCCCTCAAGACAACGTCCGATGCACCGTTCGGTATGACACTATCCACCATCGTCATTGAACGGATCCTCGATGTGATAACGCTCGCGCTGTTCTTAGGGATCGCTTCATTGTTTTTCTATACATCATCGTTTGTGTATGTCGAAGTCGGGGCGTTTGCCATTATCGCTGCGATGTTCTTCGCGCTGCTCATTATGTACAAATACGATGAAACCATTATCCGATTCTTCGAACACCGCATCCCTTCCATACGCCCGTCTCTGGTTCTTCTTAAGGAGGGACTGGAGAGTATCTCAAAAAATCCCGAGGCAATGGTGCTCTGTTTTTTGCTCTCGCTTCCGGTCTGGCTCCTTGAGATTGCAAGCATCTTCTTTGCGGCACGGAGCGTCGGCTATGACCTGTCCTATGTCTATGCCGCAACAGCTGGTGTGTTGGCTTTCATAGCACAGACACTTCCCCTTACCCCGGCAGGTCTCGGGGTCCACGAAGCTTCAATTACCGGTGTCCTGCTCTTATTCTCAGTTCCCAGTGCGCTTGGAATGTCAATTGCCCTTGTCGATCACTTTGCACGGGGTCTTGTCATCTATGTGTTCGGGCTGATGGCAACAATTCATATCGCATTCGCATCAAGATGGTACTTCAGGAAAAATGAGGGTAAAATAAAATGAGGTCGGTTCAGGAATTTAATATGGGAATTTATCGAAGACGATTTGAAGAGGATATAGAATTCAGAAAAGAGATGTATACCATTTTATGTGAAAAGTTTTTCAAAAATACATTCCGCAGGACGCAGTAATACTCGAAATTGGAGCAGGGTACTGTGAATTTGTCAATAATATCCGGGCAAAGAAAAAAATTGCACTTGATGTAAATCCGGATACATGTATTTATGCAGAGGATACCGTTCAGGTTATCCCTGGAAAATCTACTCATATGAACTCCATAAAAGACGAGAGTATTGACAGGGTATTTGCGAATAATTTTTTTGAACACCTTACAAAACCGGACATTATCCAGACTCTCTTAGAGGCTCGTCGTGTACTAAAACTGGGGGGGGAAATTATGATTTTGCAACCAAATATCCGGTATTGTGCCAATGATTACTGGATGTTTTTTGATCATATCACTCCTCTCGATGACCGAAGTATGGCGGAAGCATTGGAAATTACAGGTTTTTCTGTAAAGGAATGTATACCGCAATTTTTACCTTATACTACGAAGAGCCGGTTGCCGAAATCCTTGATAGGGCTTAAGGTTTATCTAATGGTTCCCTTGTTATGGAAAATGTTTGGGAAACAGGCATTTGTCCGTGCTGAAAAAGTAAGAGATTAATGAGTAAAAATGTTTAATATTAGGACTCACGCCGGTTGGTTCCGACCGAAAGATCTAAGAACTAATAAAACCCATTAAGGGTTAGACAAACCCGGAATGGAGATCGAACGAGCGTGAATCCCCCGAAATGCACGAGCAGTAATTTTGTCAACTTTCTCATATCGACGTATCAAGTGTGCACATGCTCGGAAGCATCCCGGTGCTTGCCAAACGAATCAGAACCAATCGCCCATGATTCTGTCAAGCGGTAATTAGAGAGGTCGCATCACAATACGGAGGCGCTGTATAATGAAGCAAAACGGATAGTCAAGCATGACAAAGGTGTACTGGTAATTGACGACAGCACCTTGGACAAACCTTATTCTCATCAGATCGACATGGTAACCCGGCACTGGAGTGGGAAACACCACCAAGTCGTTCAGGGTATCAACCTAATATCGACGATCTGGACCGATGGATCGGCGATTGTCCCCGTTGATTTTCGGATCTATGATCCTGAGAAGGATGGGGAGAATAAAAACGACCATTTCAGGGACGTGATCCTGGCTGCAGAAGAGCGTCACTTTCAACCAAATTGCGTTCTCTTTGATTCATGATATTCGAGTATCGACAACCTGAAACTGATCCGGTCTCTGAAATGGTACTGGGGTACTCGCCTCAAATCCAACAGGTTAGTGGATCCGGATCATACTTATAATCGCCCAATATCGAAGATTGACATACATCCTGAAGGAAGAGTTGTTTACCTGTGCCAATATGGTTTCATCAAGGTTTTCAGAGTTGTTCATTCGGATGGAGATGCTGAACATTGGGGAACAGATATCCTCGATGCATCAGAACCCGACAGAAAATCGTTCAAAATCTTGGGTGGAATATCGAAGTGTACCACTGTGGCATTAAGTAGTGTTGCGGCATCGAGAGATGCCAGGGACGCAAAGAAATTGTCCAGCGAGGTCATATTTTTCTTTCATTACTGGCTTTTCTTCGCTTGGAACCTCATCCGTTGCATACGGGTATCAGCTGGTACGAGTCGAAACGCTCGATTCACCGAACGGCAACTTCCCGCTTTATCTCACAACCGACTTTCTAATCCGATTCCTTTTTGCAGGAGTTATGACGGGAGTTTCTCGCTTCAGACTAATTCAACCGCGTAAGTCCTACGATTATCATGGATATAAATGAAGAATGGGTCACAGGTAACCGATATCTGGATATGACTGAGTTCCTCGACAAACAAATTCGGGATGCTGAATCAGGGATTCGTTCATTTCCTGAATGTCCGGTTGTATCGGTTGCGGATCACTAACTTACCAAATTGAACGGTTCGGGGGAGGGACAAGCCTCCCCCTCACAATAGAGGGGATTGCTTCCAGAGGTTGTTTGTTGAGCGGAGCTGGCTAATGCTTGTCAGCCACCAGGTTTTGCGATCTCGGTTGTTGTATCGGCTGGTCTGTGGGCAGGTTTTTTTTCAAATTTCAAATGGTTTCGATGGGTTTATACGCCATTGGTTAGGTACATTGCATCCATTAGAGCCAGTGTTGCCGAATTTACAGTTGGATCTTTACACTACCGGGAAAAGTAATTATGAAACAGATGCCAGAACAATTAATCAATCAAATAACTGCTGATTTTAACCAAGGTGTTCAGTATTCAAAGAAATACCGAATATTAATATTTTTTTCTTTTCTGTTAATATTTTTTGTCATTGGTTTAGTGCACAATTTACACTTATTTACAACAGTAATTTTTGAAAATGGAGACTATGCAGCAAATTCTATCCTTATTAATTTAGCAAAGTCCCTTCAGTTATTCGTAGGTAATTCTTCAAGAATGGGTTTTAGTCATCCAGGCCCAGCTTTTTCATATGTTATGGCCATTTTTGAAAAAATCCTTTTTGACGGTCTCCATTTAGTTCCTTCAGCATTTAATGCACACGTAATAGGTATAATGTTCCTCAATTCATTTTTTCTCGCAATCTGTTGCTATATTTTCTTTGATTTGACCAAATCTGTAATAAAGACACTATCTGTGGTTGCATTAGTGTTATTTTTTTATTCGTTAAACCCAGTTTTACTTTATTCCTCATGGATGCCTCATGCATATTTTGCTCCTTTTTTTGCATTTATACTTTCAGCATCAGCAGTATCTGCGAAAAGATCTTCTTTTATTTGGGTCATGGTGCTAAGTGGATTGTTTTTAATCCACGGTCATGTTGCTTTTATTCTAATTACTTGTCCCGTTTTTCTTATCTCATTAATTCTTTGTTCATCAAAATACGAGTTCAACATCAATAGATTTGTACAGGATAACCGGTTCAATATCATTGCTTCATTAATTATCATCCTGATTTTTTTATATCCAATCCTTGTAAATACTATAATAAATTACCCTGGAGAGTTCGGAAAATATTTTCAGTATAGCTCGAATCGAGTTCAGCAAACACCAAATGCCTATTCTATCGTGGAATTTTTTTTACCTTTCTGGTCAATAGTTGTGACATCAGTACAATTCCCATCTACACTTCCAGTTCAGACATCTGATGCTTTCGCTGGATTCGTCTCTATAATTTTAATCAGCAGTGCGATAATTCTTATATATAATTACACGTCGGGAAAAGAAATTAAAGACATAATCCGGAATGCTTGTATCATAATATTTGCAGTTTCCGCTTTATTTCTGATCTACATTACTAAAGGGATAGATGAGCTCAGTGCTCTCAATCACTATACGGGCATATTTTTTTATGCGGTCCCCTTACTATTATTATGTTTAATTTTAATTGGTGTTATCTCAACAATATCAAATTATAAGATTATAACATTAATTTTAATAATCTCTCTTATTGCAATAGGTACCACAGCATCTCTGGGTAATTTTACAAATTCTTATGGGGGATCGCCTAATACCCAAGAGATCATAAAAAAACTGCAATCCGATCCCAGATGGAATAATGATACAATTGTTTTAGATTTCCCCCATGATTATTGGCCAGACGTCGCGGGAATCGTAATAACCAGTGAAAGACTTGGAAAGCCAATATATCTGAATTCATATTGGGAATTTATGTTCACTAAATATCATATGATCGAAAACAATCAAGATCCTTCAAAAAAAATCTGGCATATTATTTTGACGGATAAGAAGAATGTCAATCAGAATGTGATTTATGCCAATCAAGCATATTCCTTGATCGATGATCCAAATTCGACAGTAGTGTGACGATCTTTCTATATACAGTTAATTTCATCTACGAGAGGTTATTTCATGAACACCCTATCTTTTTTGATCTACGTTCAATTTTTTGTGGACCTGTTCAGAATCTTATTAACATATTTAATTGGATTCTCAATTGCAGGTCCGGCATAAAAATTTCTCATTATTTGAGTGTCACTCCAATCCCAATATTTTGCATATGGATTTGAAGTATCTGAAACTAACTTCAAATCTCCACTAGGATAATAGCATACCCCAACGGTTTGAGCAAATATTGACCAACCAACTAATAATATAATAAATAGAGAAATTACATGAAATTTAGTTATATTGGGCCATGTAGAATTCCTCAATGAGGAGAAAACATAGGTTCCTGTTCGTACATCGTCCGAGGTTGTAGACCACTACCCGCACCTTGATCTCCTTCACCTGGTTCCGGTACGTCCTCGATCGGACGTTCTCCCCGTATCCCCGCTTCAGGACGGAGAAGGCGGTCTCTGCGAGGTTCCTCCGGTGGTAGAGGTCCTCATCGAATGCCCGGGCGAGCTCCCGACGGTACTTTCCGTGGATCCTCTTCCGCCGCCGGTCCCGGACTGGAATCAGCGAGGAGGCCCCGAGCTCCTCCCGGATCTGCCGGTGCAGATCCTCGGAATCGTACCCCTTGTCCAGGACATAGACGGCAGATCGCCGGGTTCGGTGGCACTGGGTGAGCAGCGTCCTCGCATGGACGATATCGTGACTGAAGTTTCTCGATATCCGGAGGCCGGTGATCACCTGTTTATCGGTATCGACAGAGATTGATGTTTTCAGGTAGCTTCGCCGGGTCTTTCCGGTTCTCCAGGTATAATAGGAACTTGCATAGGAGCTCGTGATCCCCGAGGAGTCGATGGCGGTGACCGGAATGACCTTGCCCCATCCGTACGACAGCCGGGTCACTTTCTTCAGGATGATATCGAGGTAGATCGACCGGATCCTCTGCAGGAATTTCTGCAAAGTGGTGAAGTGGGGGACTCGCTCCAGTTCGAGGAGCTCTGTGATTCCGCTCATCAGCTCGATAAGGTCGACGGTTTTTCGGTAGTCGGTGCGCAGGACTTCCTTGAACAGGATAAGGATCAGGTGCTGGTGCTGGGTGTAGGTTCTCCTCGAATATTTGCAGGAATAGTGCGGTATCCGGGAGCTCCGGACAACCGGGATGAGTGCCTCAATTAACCTGATATACTTATTCGATGACCTTAGCCGTGGCTCCTTGTTGTCTATTCCCATAGAACTATCAAGGAGCTATCGTACCTTAGATCTTTCGGTCGACGGTATAGTATCTCATTTCTGGATGGTTTCTACAGAGCCTAAAGGCTCGAAATCCGATATCTAAAATTACCGGGATTTCATACTGTACACCCTGGAGAGCAGTCAAGGCCTCGGATGAAAAGGTGAGGATCACTGTTTCTAAAATACTTGAAGTAACTTCAATCAGCAGAAGGAAAAAGCCGACGGTAAAAGCAACCCCGAAACCCGGGAAAAAAAGTCTTTTGTTATCCTTAAGAACCTGGATTCTCTCTTGGATAGTCGGATGGAATTTTCTCAGTATCTCAAACTTAGAGAACTCTTTCCCAACACTTTCCTCCAGAGTCTGTATTAGTCCGTCTGGAGATTTTTCCCATTCGAGGACCCTGGCATCTGCATAGAATTCCCTCACACGGATGATCTGGTTTCGCAGGATGTACACAAATACGAGGATTATGATGAAAAAAAATGTGTACTGCCCAAATACCGTCAGAGCACGGGCGGGATTCATTGCCCCGAAGAGGGAGATACTTTCACCGAGGGACGTGCCAAGAAACAGGATATAACTCATTTCATACAAATAAACGGCTACCATAGTTCCCAGGGAGAGTAAAAGGAAATTGAAAAGAGATTGCCATGCTGCCGCTGCCAGATACGCCTTCTCGACATCTCCATTGACAATATGCCCTAGTTCGTGAAGGATTATCAGTTTGAAGCCTTTGATGTTTTTCCTGAATTTCATTATCAATCCGCCATTTATCCCAATATATAAATCGTTTTTTGTGCCGAAAGTGAAGGCGGATTGCGACGGGTCCAATGGCTGGTAGGTCAGAATTGGTGGCTTTGCGACGGGAAGGTGTGATTTACGCAGCTTTTCTAAGCACCCATATTGTTCTGGAAATTTAATCTGGCTGAATTCGCGTAATCGCGATTCCCTGAGGATCTTTTGGGGATATGTTCTATAGTTTCGGTATGTGTAAAGGAGAATACTCAAAGCAATCACGAGAACAAGCAGGAATCGCACAACCAAGGATATTTCGAGTCCTGTGAGCTCAAACAAAATAATAACCCAGAACAGGAATGCCCAATAGAATGGAATGAAGATGCCGAGAAAAACCAATAAATAAAATCGGATATCGGTCTCCGAAAGATACATGAAAGGATTTAAACGCACATTTTCTTCCCTCATATAACTTCCATTTGTTTGAATTTGCCGATGAGGGAATCAGCGATGATATTTGCCACCTCCTCGTCCACTCCGTGGATCAGGGCATTTTTAATCACATATTCCTTGATTTCTTTGATTCTGTTAGGTGTGGGGGCCTCTTTTTCGATTGCGACTTTGTCCTTCATTGCTTGCTCTACTTTTTTACCTATCGTTTCCTTGAAGGCAGCTATACCAATATATGCCACAGCGCCCCAGATGATGGGAAGAACTCCCGCGGTAATGAATTGTCCCACAACTTCTTCGCCGAAGCCGAGCATTTTCTCCTTTTTTGGGGGATCCTTCTCCAGGAACGCATCGGGATTGCTGAAGAATTCTTCTTTAAAATCGTCGAATAAGTCCAGTTCATCAGGTGCAACTTCTTTTACGATTTCAAACGACAGGCGAGATACCAGTTCCTTTTGATTTCCCTCCATTTCCTCCTTTTCCACTGTAATGATCCCCCTATGCAGTTCAGTGGCAATGTAAAGACCTTGAAGATATCTACATAAATTACTTCTGGGTGCATCTTCGTGACCTTTATATTTTTCTCTCACAACGGTTCGGTTGCTGATGACGGGACCTTGCCCTGATCAATCAGGGGTCCTGTCTTCAAAGTACCCTGAAAGCACCAGCACCAGCTCCTGGCACGGGGTTCTTCATGCACCTACGGGACGCTGGAAAAATCCCATCCGGGAAGATTTTAGCAAAACCCCAGAAAATACAGCAGAATCGAAGAATAAGCGGAGGAGATCCATGAAGATGAAGACAAGAGATGGCAGGGCACAGCCGAACAGGAATCCTGTCAGGAGGCGGACAGGATTACTACTCTCCTGGTACCCGGAAGCCTGCGAAACTCCATCAATGATCATGGGAATGACAAGAATCATGGTCCAATACCATGGAGACCGAATATTCATCATCGCCAGTGACAGGCCGGCACAACTTCCCAGGAGAATCCCGAGACATCGTGAACAGAACCACTTTTCCAGCCCGAAGAACCGGATACTCCGGTCCTTCCTTCGATGACAGAAACAAAAGGCAAATCGATACTCCCGGATATGGAAGATAAGAATCGGCCCGATATGCTCATCGACGAGGAGTTCGATGACACTCATGGTTGTCCAGACTTCTCAAACTCTAGTGAAGGTTGGTGAATAGAAAAGCTTTATCCTCCGGCAATAGTATTCCCTCACAAACAATGAGGTGAGGGGACATGGAAAGGTTCTGTTCTGAATGTGGAAAACCTATCGTCAAAGAGGGCTCCCAGTTCTGCCCGGAATGCGGAGCAAAGATAGCACCCGCCCCGCAAGTTGAGCAAAAACCGACGGTTCAACCGACCGAGGGTCCAGTATCGGAGACTCCTCCATCGAAATTCAAGCAAGCAGGAAAATGGATCGCAATTTGTTGCGGTGGAGTAATCCTCGTTGCCGTCATCGCCGCATTTATCTTCGGAATTATGGGTGGTGATGGTTCAATTTCATCCCCTAAACCACTCAGTAGCCAGCGTGATGCAGCAGATGGTGCAAGGGCGATAGTCCAAATGATGGATGGGATTGTATCGTCGATGGGGGAAGGCAAGTACACAAGATATGCTATCAACGGTGAGGGTGGAACAGCCTTCGTTACAGGAAGTATGTCGAGGAGCGCGAGTTCCTCGGCGGACGGGAATTCGGTAAGTAGTAGCGTAAACCAGAACTTTGTCATCGAATGTGTTGGCTATCGCAAAGTTGGTTCAACCACTATCGATGGCACGATCACGTATTCTTATTCCTTTTTCAGCAGCCAAAATAGATTGACTTATAGCAGTTCCGGTGATGTCCATTCGTACACCGGAAAAGATGTAAAAATAACTTCACCATCCCTCTCGGATACGGTTTCCTTTAATATAAATAGAAAAGGACCATCTGGGATGAATGGAAGGATTTCAGGAACATCAGGAAGTTGGCAATTACAAGGAGAGTAAATGGAGAAGTGCATACATCATATTCATGCTCATTCTCGATGGATTACTATGCTAAAAACCGCCGGGAGAATGGCCAACGATAGGCCCTCTCCATACATTCTCTCCACGGGGGCACTCGAGGAGGAGAACTGCACCCTGTGTTGTTTAATATTCAGGTATTGCATTTTTTCAATTTCTCCGAGCCATATGCATCCTCCGGTTCTCTTACACTCTCGGAAATCTGCATAATTTATCAGGGTGGCATGTCTTAAAAGTCCCCACTTCAGCAACGGCAACAGAACCCTTCGTGAAAACGGCACCCCCTTTGCTGCCTGCATCTCAGGATTGGTCTGGGGATCCGGAGACTATTATGGTGGCATGAAAATTAGCTCTCTATCAGGGAAGAGCTATTGTAGGCCTCATTGAATCGTCTTTGATAAAATAGGATGAATATCGTGGCTCCTTTCAGCCATTCGGGTTGATCACCCGTCCCAGGAAGAGAATGGTTCCGGTATCCTCATCCCGGATAAGGATGATGAACGGGTGGTCAGCCCTGAATTCGGGCACGGGTGGCTCTGTTGCGGCCATAATGCCCACCACAGCCGCCGTTGCTGCCGCGGCCTCGGTCCCTTCTTCGTTCACGGCAACGAAGGCCTTGTGGAAGATCTCGGTTATGAAGAGGTTCCTGGTGCCATCCATTCCCGAGAGATCGGCTGCCTCGGGCTCGAATACCGATGGCATGCCCATGGCCCCCAGGGTTCCGGACAAACTGTATCCCGTCTCGAGTGTGAACTTTGGGAAGAATACATTCACCCGCTGGTCCCTGATCGCCCCCGAGAGCTCGGAGATTCTCTGCCAATCAAGCCGATCCTCCACGGCAACCAGGTCATCACCTTTCGGGAGGAGGATGAGCATGGACAATCCTTTCCCCGTCTTATGCGCGTAAGGCATCCTGAGTACCTGGAGGCTTTCGGCCTCGTAGTACCCGAAGACCGCATGCTCGCCTCCCATCATCATCATCGGCACCTCAACGGTATTGTTCGGGGCTATCCTGAATTCCTCTTTTCGGGTATAGTTCACATTGAACTGCTTCAGCCACATGCCCTTGAAATAGACGGCATTTGTGATGACGAGCCGGGTGAGGGGATCGATTGCGCCCGAGGGTATCAGATTCAGGATCTTATTGTTCGTCCGGTCCTCCACCCACCGGTTGATGGTCGTGCGCGAGCCTTCTGGATTTGTTATGAAATTAAGGTTGGTTGCGTTCGCGCCGTAATAGCGCTGAACCGTCTGGACGTAATCGGGCAGGAACCGGTAGGTCCTCTCCGCCCAAAGGGCATTCGCCGTGGAGAGAGTATACCCATCCTTCGCCTGGTTTATTCCGGCTGAAATCTCCTGAAATCCCTGTCTCCGGGAGACATCGTCTATTGGGAAATGGAACACGGACCGGATCTCATGTGCCGTAACACCTCTGGCACCCTCGCAGGTTATCGCAAGGGCTGAGGAGATGCTGAAGGGCGAGAAGAACAGGTTGCTCTTCACCTTCTCCGGATCTCCCCGGAGTTTTGAGTACAGGTCAAAGGCGAACTGGTTATTCGCTTCCACTGCACTCTTTTCAGCGTCGGATGCAGTAGCGTTCAACACTGCAGGAGTCGCTGTCGGGGTAGTCAAAACGGTCGGAATGGGGGTCTCTGGAGGATTCGGGCCCGGAGGGCCGCTACACCCCGAGATGAGGACGAGGATCGCAAGGAGGGTAACCGTAATCCCCAGGGATACCATTCTTTCCGTCATAGTATGCCCTGATTTCTTTTAACATATAAAGCGATTGGCAGGTGGATCCTCCACCCAGGGGGCCCTGAAGTTCATCATCATCTGGGTCTTCATCGCTCACTTTTCCACTCTACACTGGCGAAATTGAAGAGGGAGAGGAACATCTCAAACAGTTAGATAAAACGATACCCCAGTATATGGAGCATCCTGGCGACAAATTCGACAGCGATATTGGCTACCTAGAGAGAAGGCATTGAGACCGCGCGACGCCGAGAAAATGGGTGTTGGGCGACGCACGTTGAATTATATCAAAGATAGGATTCGAAAGAAGGGGGATGTTAATTTGAACACTAATGCTGTAAGGAAATTACTCGCGATTTGAGTAAAGACATTAAAGAAAATTTGAGGCTGAAAAATCATTCAATGAGTCAGATTATCGAAAATGAAAGCCGTGTTTGTATCACTTTTACCCCCTCCCAACCGAACCCTAACTCATCCTTGTGCTCTCCCTCTCCTCATGGCAACCGAATCCTGGTCCACTGCCCTGCCTGCGGGTCGGTCTTCACTTCACCCCGGGAGGATTCGGAGATGTGGGAGTGCCGGTATTGCTATGCGGTTTTTCCGGTTGACCTCGAAAGAAACTCCTCGTTTGTGTAATATGATTTTCCCCCGGTCAACCAGAGAATATTCTGGCACAATTTGTGTTTCCAATATTCACGATCACCGTGTGTGGTGAAATTATGACAAGATTGGCAAAGAGGAAGAAACATAGGCCGGTAATTTTCAGGGATTCCATACCGATCCATAATGGCGGTATCCTGTAGTTTTTCCTCTTCAATCTCTGCAACCTTCTCTGGATTTAGTTTATAGACCTTTGCGAGTTCAAGAAGGGGGGATGTGGCTTCTTCGATAGATTCGATCTCCTCGTCCGTCATAGAAATGAGTATTTTCAAATGGTCAATATGGCAACAGGCCAATTTATCATAAAACACATGGTGAACATCGAATTGTCTTCTTATAGAACCTCTTTGTTTGCCGCACAGCATGCAATAATCTCCAAAATTATCTCTCCAAAACGAACGTATCCGTTTTTTCAAAGAATGATTGAAAAGATGGCAATAGGGGAAGAAAGAGATCCCTCCTTTCCACCAAGGAACATTATCTCCTCGAAACCATTGGGATCGGCCTTCCCCGTAACATTCTTTTGAGCAATACTTACCTCTACCTTTAGGGATTCTTGATCGACGAACATCAAATGGCATCCCGCAAATTTCACAAGTTCGCTTCGCAGGACCTCCTTTCCACGTAGGAGCTCTCTCTCCTCGAAATTTTTGGGATCGGGCTTTCGCGTTACAGTCTCGTGAGCAATACTTACCGTATCCTTTTTTTACTCTCGATCGACGTATATCAAATGGTTTCCCGCAAATTTCACAAATTCGCTTTGCATCACCCCCTTTCCAGCTATGATGACTCTCTCCACGAAATCTGTTGGAATGGGCTTTGTGGAAACATTCTGGTGAACAATACTTACCCTCTCCTTTTTCTATTCGCGTCCGACCAATCTCAAATTCCGTACCGCACATTTCACAAATTCGCTTTGCAGGCGGACCCCCTTTCCAGTAAGAACTATTTTTTCCCCGATATCTTTGAGATATGGCTTCCCAGTAACATTCTCGTGAACAAAATTTACCCCTTCCACTTTTAATTGCCGATCGACTAACCTCAAATTCTTTCCTGCAGATTTCACAAATTCGCTTTACAGGACCACCACTCCATGAGGGATTCCTCTCTCCTCGATATGTTATAGAACATGCTTTATCGGAACATTCTCGCGAACAATATTTACGCCCCCTTTTGATTTCGGATTTCCGAACCTCAAATTCTTTCCCGCAAATCCCACAAATTTGTATCATTTTTATTCGGCTATTGCCCCTAGATTATTTCATCATGAAATAAGATAAATTGGCGGTCATTCAAAAACCTGTATACATATCGGGCACCACCATCCGACCGGGGAATACCACTTTCTCCCTCCCCCCACCCTACTCTTCATGGCGAGGACCGCCCCCTCCTTCTTCATGCAGCCTTTCATCCGTTGCCCTGCCTGCAGATCGGCCCTCACTTTGCCTTGGGAGAATCCGGAAAAATGGTGATGCCCATTACCTGCAATTCTTGTTTTCCGGTGGAGTCGATTGGTGAAGGCGGCCTTATTTCAATTATTTTTCGTATTTTTTCTCCTGAAATTTTTATAAATTGATCATCAGAGGTTAATATTCCAACATATTCTTTGGGAAAAGTTTTGGGATTCATTTCAAGAATAAATACATTCTCAATAGGCAAAATTCCATCTAATTCAATTGTCGATTTGTTAATTGGAACATGTAATAATAGACTTAATGCAAAATAAAAATAAATTGAAGTAAATTCCATATATGCCGTTGATATCACATTAAAATTCCAATAAATTCCAAGAAATGCGATTAAAAAAGTAAGGGATTCAATCGACTTTAGTAATATGTCCATATTCGCTCTAAGCGTCAAAAATTGAGGCAATGCGACAAATTTTGATAATTTTGAATAACTGAATAGAATTGGAGAAAGGGGCCTATATGCTACACCAATCGCAAGTGAGATCGCATAAAAAATTATTAAAATTGGCCATGTAGAATTCCTCAATGAGGAGAAAACATAGGTTCCTGTTCGTACATCGTCCGAGGTTGTAGACCACTACCCGCACCTTGATCTCCTTCACCTG
>Ga0315285_10002165_pt1 | contig 20510 bp, 19 predicted proteins | sample YL17G09_36_MG_FD_203698 | JGI IMG/M metagenome (GOLD analysis project Ga0315285, IMG submission 203698) | Sediment microbial communities from Yellowstone Lake, YNP, Wyoming, USA - YL17G09_36 | ecosystem: Environmental > Aquatic > Freshwater > Lake > Sediment | place: USA: Wyoming | collected...
ATGAAGTCAGAAAGACTATTCAATGTTTTTTCTCTCCAATGAAGGGTAGAAAAGGCTCGGAGAAAATTTGGCAGTAGATCTTTTCTCAATTTTTCTGGTATTTTTGTGAACAAAGCAACCCATTTACTCCGCAGATATCTCTGGTACCCTGCGAAGTTTTCATCCCCTGCATCTCCCGTCAGAACAACCTTCACATAATCTTTCGTCAAATTTGCCACATAATAGGTTGGAATCGCTGAAGAATCCGCGAATGGTTCGTTATAGTACCATACAAGTTTAGGTAGAATTTCAATTGCGTTTGGTTTCACAATAAATTCATGATGCTCCGTGCCGAAATGGTTCGATACCAGCCTTGCATAGGAAAGCTCATCGAACTCCTTTTCGTCGAACCCGATGGAAAATGTCTTGACCGGCTTCTCGCTGAGACTCGCCATAAGGCCAACGACCAGACTCGAATCGATTCCTCCGCTCAGGAAGGCCCCAAGGGGGACATCGCTGATTAACCTGAGTTTTACAGATTCTTCCAGTTCGGTTCGTATAAAATCACATACCTCCGATAAGTCTTCATAATTGTTTTGAATTGGACTAAAATTGAGCTTCCAGTATTGTTCTATCCTCACGTTATCGGAGCCATCATAGAGAAGGTAATGGGCGGGGGGCAATTTCTTAATCCCTTCGAATATTGTATCTGGAGAAGGAACGTATTGATAGGTGAGATAATTATGTAATGCAAATATATTTAACTTTCTTGACACGTCTGAGTCTTGAAGGATGGCCTTAATCTCTGAAGCAAAGATGAAACGACCATTTCCGTTAAAATAAACCAGAGGCTTTTCCCCCAGTCGGTCACGTGCCATGAATAATCGTTTCAGGTTTGAGTCCCATATCGCAAATGCAAACATTCCACGAAAACGGCTCAGGCATTCAACACCCCATTCTTCATAAGCATGAAGAATGACTTCTGTATCAGACCTCGATTTAAAATGATGGCCGTTTTGTTTCAGCCCTACCCTTAAATCCTGGAAATTATAAATTTCTCCATTAAAGACGACCCATACGGTTCCATCTTCATTGCACATCGGTTGATGGGCAACTTCTGAAAGGTCAATGATGGAAAGGCGCCGATGACCTAAACCGACTTCAAATCCATTATCCACAGGAGGCAGCTTAGAAGAGATTTTAACTTCAAAATATTCACCCCCTCTGAAAAAGACCATTCCTTCATCATCTGGCCCCCGGTGGGCCAGGACATCGCACATCTTCTTGATGGCCTCAACTTTTGTACTTTTTCCAAAATTAATCTCTCCACAAATTCCGCACATAGATTGTTCCCTAATTTACACCATCCAATACCAGGTATTGCCTCTCCTAATGATTTCCCATTGAAAAATTCCTGTTAATAATAATTTGAAAGAACGTGTGATCCTCATTCCTTTACACCCTCTGCGAAGAGAGTATCACCTAAATTAAGTCTCTCAATCACACTGTAATAGACTTTGTGGACAACCTTGAGGAACCTATTCGTCCTAAATTGCGATACCATGACCTGGCTTACTTTATTTTGCCGTGTGTATTCGCCTTCTGATCTTTTTGGTAGACCACGCATATCTTGATAACACACTATTGGATTGAAGCCTCCTGTTTTGGAACATATTTTGGAAAATCCAATATCATTGAGCATCTTGTATAGGTTTTGTGGAGAAAAATAGAATAAGTGATCCCTGCCCACATAGCGATATTTTTCTTTGATTAGCCGTATGCTCAGACCCTTCCAATAAGGAACTGACATAACAAAAAAGCCGCCGGAACGAAGAACGCGGTATATCTCAGTGATAACCTCTCGGGGGTTCAATACATGTTCCAACGTTTGCCAAGCTACGGCGACATCAAAAATTTCATTTGGATATTCTGCGTCATGAATCGTACCCGTCATAACGTTCAGTCCTTGTTGCTCTCTTGCAAATTTTGAAGAGGGAACACTCAACTCAACTCCATACGTTTCCCAACCATCATTCCTGCATTGACCAAGAAATCCACCGGCTGCAGCACCGATTTCCAATAATCTATTGGTTCGTCGAAAATCCAAGAATCGTCGTCGATAATCTGGGTAATGGCCGGTGGTCGCAATAGATTTAGGTAGCACATAGAACTCTTTGCCATAGGTGTCGTAGATCTCCTGCAATTCTTCTTTGTCAGGCTGAGGGTTTATATAGACCAGCTTATCATATGCACATTGAACAAACGTACATCCTTGTTTTTCAAAAAGCCTCAGTATATTATTATTGCCGCAAATGGGACAGATCACCGTTCTACTCATTGGAGTACTTCCCTTTGATTTAGTCGTTGCATCATTTTTTTAAAATAACTCGGAATATCCAGGTGCAGATAAGCACTGATGATAGCAATCAGTATTTTTATTTTAAATAACCAACACAACACTTCATGGCGGTTCCAGCTTTTTTGGGCAAGTTTTAAGGCCTCCTCCCAATTTTTATTGGATAGGTTTATCCAGGAAAGAGAAAGATAAGCTATCGCACCCCTATTCTTAATGAATTTTGTTAGGCCAAGCTTTGCCAACTCTTCATCAAAAGAAATAATAAATTCGTCGCAATATTTCATAAATCCCAAAAAAATCTGACTATTTTTATTTATGGTTATGGAAAGCGGATGCCTCCTCCAAAAGCCAAGAACCTCTGGAATAAATTCAAAATGCCCCTTAAGAGCCAGTTTCATCCATGTCGGATAGTCGACCAGAGGGAGATAAGAGGGTTGTTCAAATCCTCCAACATCAAGGAGGGCAGATTTCCTTATCATCACGCTCTGCGTCCCGATGGGATTAAACCCCTGAAGAAAGAGTTTGAAGGTGGATCCCAGGGGTCGATTATCCAGCAGGTCCTTTTTAAAAGGGGTTGAATAGACGAGGGACCTCCCGTTCCATACGTAGGCATATTTCCCGTGGCTGAGGACGACCTTCTCCTCTTCGAAGGCGGGTAGCTGCATCTCGATCCTTCGAGGAGGAATAAAATCATCTCCTTCAAGAATGAGAATGTATTCTCCCTTTGACATTTCAAGAGCGTGGTTATAATTTTCTCCCAGATATTCTATCCCTCTGTGCTCTTTACGGATATATGTGATCCTCGGGTCATTGTATCGTCTGACAATTTTCGCAGTGTCATCGGACGATCCATCGTCAATAATAATCATTTCCCATTCTCGGCGGGTCTGTCTGAGGACACTCTCAATGCAATCAGCAATAAACCCCTCATGGTTGTACGTAGGGGTGATGACTGACACGACTGGTTTCATAAATATTTTTCGCTCATGCGTATGTCAACTCTTCCCATTCGGCTTCCTGTCCAAAGCCCGATCATTTCAACCCCAATAAATACGCCATGGTACGTTTCAGGCCTTCCTCGAACCCTATCCGAGGATTCCAAAGAAGCTCCTTTTTTGCCAAAGAGTTATCAAGGACATTAGCTGAAACGTCGAAGGCCCGACCCTGCGTGAAACTCACCTTGGCGCGAGATCCGGTAACGATCTCAATTTTTTCAATCAAGTCACGTACCGATAGCCCTACTCCACTGCTAATATTAAATAATTTATGCTTCCCACTGTATTTAAGCAGGGCTACGACAGCGTCTGCCACGTCCGAAACGTAAACATAGTCACGAACGACAGAGCCATCGCCCCAAACCTCAATCTCCTGCTCCCTAAGGGCCTTGTATAAGAATACCGTCACGGCACCTTGTGAATGATGGGGGCGTTGACGCTCACCATATGCATTGGAAACCCGAATGATACAGTAATCAAGACCATAAAGGTGATGGTACAAGCCCAAATACTTCTCAATAACCAGTTTTTGAATTCCATAAGAACAAAGGGGATCTGTCTGATGGCCTTCGAGTATGGGCTTTAATTTTGGAAGACCATAAATAGTTCCTCCGGACGAAAAGAAAATAATTTTCTTAACGTCGCTATTCCTTATCGCTTCCAAGAGATAAATTGTTGGAAGCACATTTGATGAAATATCGTACACTGGATTTTCATTTGAGCTCTGCGGCAGCGTAGTGCAAATACAGTGAATTACAAAATCCACATTCTTAACAATTTCCTTAAGATGCCTCTGATTCGTAAAATCACCCTCCACCCACTCTACCCCAGACAGAAAATGATAAGCGTTCTCTCTATTCACCCACTCCTTCTCAAATATACGAACGTGCCATCCCTCCTTCAAAAGAGCGTCGCAAACGTGAGAGCCTAAAAACCCACCACCGCCGAGTACCAGGCATTTCATCTCTTCATTTCCTCTCTCTTAGCACTTCCCAATACACCCCTTCCAACTCATCAACATATTCCTGGATTGATTTGGGATGAGTAATATTTCCAGCCAATCTCTGCAGTAACGAACCATCTTGAACGACTCGTTCTAAGAGCACACAAAGCCCCCTGCAATCTCCCTTCTCAAACAGCAGACCGTTTTTCTCATGATGGACGACCTCTGACATGCCGCCGAGATTCGATGCAATCACAGGCGTTCCAGAAGCATGCGCTGCATAGATCACCAGAGGTGTATTCTCATACCAGATTGACGGTACAACGAGCACATCGAGCATTGAAAAAACTCTTCCGATTTCATTTTTATCAAAATGACCGCAAAACTCAACCCGTCTATCATTATCATTCATGCCCCTCAGCCTTGCCACGTACTCCGGGTAATCATCGAGCTTGCCATACACCTTGACACTAATGGGAAATTCAATGGGCAATAGTTTTACTGCCTCAAGAAGAACGTGTGCCCCTTTATGCTCGCTTAAAGTGCCAATAAAACCAACGCGAAGTCTTGATTCTCTTTGTTTCGGAGAACTTTTCTGAAACGATTCTAAATTAAGTCCGTAGGGAATATGGCAAACACGATCGGGCATCATGCCGTTTTCGATAAGGATGTCCCTCATGAACCTGGTGGGAGCAATCACCCGGTTGAGTGCATTCATCCTTTGGCCCAGTATGACCTTGCGGTCACTGAGATCCCGCAGCAAGGGTGAATACCGTTTATCGGGCCACCAGGGATGTCTGGATCCCCAAATGAATAAAGCTAATAGGCGGGATGGTAATTTTCTTGCATACCTCCAAATCCTTGACTGGGAGGCAACATGATAAATGCAGTTCAAGCTCAAGTCATCGGGTCCTCTGCAAAGTTGATTGTCCGGTAGCCGCAATTGGCTGTTAACACAGATTATCCAAAAATCTGTCGGAGTGAATGCAGTGGGAATACCATTCTCCAAACAAACTTCGATTGGTGAAGACGAAAGTCTTAAAAGGTGAAAAAAATGTACAATGTCCGGCTTTACTTTTCTAACATACTCCCTAAAGTACTTAGCGAACAAAGGATTGTCATATTCGGACCTTATCCCACTTTGTCGAAGAGCTGGAATCTGGTGATTATGGTTGTAAACATGAACCAACAAGCCATCGTATTCATAGTTCGTAATTGGCCGATCACTTGCTGAAAGCCTATCGGCCGGAAACCCCGTCCATATTTCTACATGATGACCGCGGCGTTTTAGTTCTTTTGCAGTTTCGTAGGTCAATATTTCTGTCCCTGCATAAAAAGCTGGAAGGAATTGATGCACCGTTAAAATGATCTTCACGCGAACTATACTCCTTTGACCTTCACACCAACTGAATGTTTTTCATCTCTAGCTCCACGATATTGGCCGAGATTGCTCGCTATCATTAAGAAAGGGACCTTCAAGATGAGTTTCACTTTTTTCTTGACATTCGGCTCGTTTAGCAACACATATCTAAGACCTCCTATTGTTCCGACGATGATCGAACGTAAGAGTTGAAGCAGCGAAGGTATCGTCTCAAGTTGAAATAGTTCGTACAATTTCCTATGACACATATAAGTTCTTCTGTATTCATAAACGAAGGAACGGTTATGAGAATGGATAACCGCAGCCTTTGGCTGATAGGCTATGACCCATCCAGCCTCAAGAACGCGCTTCGCCCAATCAATGTCCTCTCCAAAATCATTCTGCCGGAATGGAATCTGCTCCCATACCCTTCGACGAATTGCAGAACACACATTGTCAAATATGCAGAGATGATATTTCTTCTCAGGAGTCAAATCAGCAAATTCGTTTAGACACTTTATTCCTGACAAAGAAAAACTATCCCGACCCGTGAGATAGTGCCGCAGATTTCGCTTCGTCAATATGTCCGCATCCTCTCTCGGAATCTGCTTCACGTAAACTCCGGCAATCTTAATCCTTTCTTCAGAGAATGTATCAACTATGTTTTTAAGCCAACATTTTCCTTGAGGCACAGCATCTTGAGTCATGAGGACAATGATTTCTCCGTAACAGTTCTGTATGCCATAGTTCCTCGTGAGACCGTGGTCAAACTCATTGGTGGGTATCTGCAGGATACGGGCATTGTATTTTCTTGCAATATCCAAGGTCCCATCATTGGAGCCAGAATCGACAATCAAAAGATCCACGACTTCCTCATGTTCTTGATTCCTAATGGAATTTAAAACGTTTTCAAATAAGGATCCTGCGTTTTTAGTCGGTATAAGAATCGACACCTTTACGACCATTACTTCTTCCTAATTTAAGGTCGGCCCTTAAGAAGCCCAAGCAATCTCCTTAACGGAGCGGTTATCTTCCAACTCCAAGAGTTTAAAAAAGATTGTATTTGAGAATTGCATTCATTTAACAATTGATCTTTTTGACGAATCTGTTCATCCACTAATGAGAGATTGTACATTAATGCGATAATTCCGCCTGCCTCCTCATCTAAATTATTCTCACGTTCTTTATATCCGACCATAGCAGCGTAATATAAACCGCTATTATACACTCGTTTAAGGATCGAAAATCCACTCGGTTGGCATTTTTTTTCAAAGGTTTTCACAGCATTTATAATGTCATATAATGCTTTTTTTGAATACAACCTCTTCTTCTCATACCCCCTACATGAATATCCTATAGGTATCCCTAACCTAAACAAATCAGGACTATACCATCCTACCATTCTTTGTCTTTCAGCAAATCCTTCAAAGTTTATTTGATGGTCATGATATCCCTTGCAATTTTCTCTAAAATGGAATATTAACCCAATATTTTCTAAGCGATATCCTAGCTCAATATCTTCCCACATAGCATGCTTGAAAATATTTTCGTTAAAAAGTCCATGAGTTAAACAAAAAAGTCTTTTCAAGGAAATATTACTACTCCAAAAGAAGCGATAACCAATATTTTCTGGATTTTGGTTTGAGATAAGGTCAAAATTAAATTGTTGTCCACCATCTTTTGATGTTATAAGTTCCAAAAAAGGATTCATATCAATATTTTTTGCCCATTCAATTGATCCTAAGCAAGCATTGCTGAACTGGGGCCATTCTGAATGAAATATTAAGTGATTCTCGACGAAGTTAGATGATATTAGGATATCGTCTCCTATGAGGATTATAATTCGGCCAAGAGCATTTTTTATTCCCACATTTCTTGCCGCTGCCGGCCCTGAATTTTCAATATTAAAATATCTAAAATTTAACTTTGTAATCTTATTGTATTCCTCAAGAAAATATTGAGTACTATCTTTAGAACCATCATTTACAACAATTAATTCAAAATCCTCTTTAGGATAAGTTTGGTTTTCAATAGCCGCTATGGTCTTTTTTAATATATCAATCCTATTATATGTTGGAATTACTATTGAGGTTTTGTATTTATGCTGTTTTATCTGAATGTCGAATCTCTCAAAAATTGATTTTGCTTGAATTGAGGCTGGTTTCTCATAGCCCAATAATTCTAAAAGGGTTGGGAAAATGTCAACCATTTCTATTGGATATTCGAGCCTTGTATTTAGGCCGCATCCAGTACTTATTAACTTCGCCCAATTACCGCTAACCTCTGGCAAATAGCCATGTAACCCTCTGCAAGGTATTTCCCGCTGAAAAAAATTAGGAAATATTCCTATCCCATCGTTCACGACAAAAATTAAATCCCCGAATTTATTGTGTTTAAAGCAGAAATGCAATCGCTTATAATCAGTTTCGTTCAATACTCTCCCATCGGGGATTGAACTTAATAATTCAAATACCCTCTTCGCTACTTTTTCATTAAAAAACCAAAACCTCGCCTGTGTCGAATCCAGAAAATAAAGGAAATCATTCTCAAATTTAAGATCGATTCCTTTGAGCATTGATTCGATGTCAATATTCTTTTTTATTTTCACTTGCCCGTGGTCTCCAAAGATAATACTGCGAACAGCTGGGAAAGTCTGATTAAGTTTCTTGAATATTTGTCTTATAGCCTCATCGATTTCCTTAAGTACACATTTTTGTTTGTCTGAATGGGGACCCGATTCATGACCAGCCCAGTCCAATTCTGAAAAATGGAGGTAGATAAAGTCTAAATTCGGATTAAGACTGCTAACGAACTGCTCCATAACGCCTTTTGTCGTACCAGGTCCCTCCGGGTATGCTATCCATAGCCACTTTTTTCTGTCACTTCTTAAATAATCAAAAAGTGTTTTATGGCCGGTTATAGCTGAAGGGTCTGTAGTATGATATTTTTCAGAAAAGTCGAAATATTTAAGCAGCTCAAAGGGAATCTCGGCAGGACTGCCGATATGCTTTACTAAACTATAGCCTCTTCTTTCCGCTTCTGCTCTTACAGCGCGTGAGATTCTGCTTCTATCTTTATGTCTGATTTTAATGGAACGGAAGAGGGAGTCTACAGGATTGTAACAGAACATATGGGCTATATCACAATCTTCAGGCTGAAGCCCTGCAAAAAATGCAGGTCGAAGCTCAAATGCAAAGGTTTCCTTGACTACCCCCTCTATGTTCAGTTCCCCTAAAGAATAAAGAAAAGGCGAATCAAGAGGGTTTACGTAATCATGCCTTAGTCCATCAATCAGTATCAATAACACAATATTCTTATCCATAATCATCAATGATACAGCTCATGCCAGAGACAAGCTGTCCTTTCTCTTAAACTTTCCCATCCTGTAGTTTGGAAAGAAGTTTTTATTATATCCTTCAACTCTTTCTTTGCCATTTTTAAAATCCTTCTTCTACGAAAAAAAGAGGCCTCTAAGTATAATAGAAGCAATAATTCTACCCGCTCGATTGGTTGGTTGGTAACCAAAATCTTCCTTTTTAAAGCCTTCCAAATTTTTTCCCCTGGTTGTGTTGATCCTAGCTCAAAATATTCAGAAATGACTTTACCATACTCATGGATTGCCTTTTTCCAATACTCGATAGCATCAAAATCGATAAGTGTAGAAGGTCGAAGTTTAAACTCTGTTGCTCTTTCATTAAGTTTCTGCAAGTCCTTTTCTTGGGGAAACTCTGCTTTAAATATATCTCGTCTTTCTTGATAGCTATGATGATATTTGCCTCTTTTAATTAATAGAGCTTCTACACATGCAGAAACAACTTTTCCAGTCTGATTCACAAGAAAGAATTTTCCCTCCGTTGTCATACATTGTTGTTCAAACTTTTCAGAATAAGCCTCAATAGCGCAAATCAAACGGTTGAGAAGTAGAGTTTTTCCTGATTCAGGGTCGACATAGCCTTCTTTGTATTGCGGTATCAAATCAATGAGGTTCTCTCCCCAGAGATGCCGTCCGCCATATTTTAGGTCATAGTTAAACTGAGTTGGAGGCAAAGTGGTTAAGTTGAAGTATTTAATAGGAATCAGGTCAAGAAGTCTAATGCCTATTTCACCTACTATATTATTTTCCATAGATCGGAAATCCGTTTTGTCATCGTCAGAAATAATGACGAAAAGGTCATAATCATTCACAGCCTGAATTCTCCCCTGGCTAATCAGTACACTACCTTCCCCACGGCCAAATCCGCCTCCGAGAATAATTGAATGGATGTGAGTTCTTGCCGTAACTCTCTCAATAATGTGTTTCAAATCGGCAGCTACCGTCTCGTCAACTTTCTTATCATCTAAAACTGTGTATACTCCCATATGCTGGTGGCGTCCTATCTGCTAAATAATTTATAATGATGTTGCATCTTCTTGACTTGAAAATAGTTCCTTTCTTAAGGTGCTTTTAATCCAACTGAAAACATTTCTCAAAGAATATATTTTCTGTTTCAATGGCAATTCCATTGATGGAATAAGTGTCTCAAATTCGTTAATCAAATTGTTTCTCAACTCTATAAGTCTGGAATCAGGGATTTCTGTAAGATTTATTGTTAGCTCTGTTGCATCTTTATTTAAAGAAGCTATATATGATTCCTCATTTGAAATAAGCCCCCTTCCCTTGCATTCTTCGTATAAAATAGTCCCGGGATATGGGACAGGAAAGAAAGGGATATTAAATATTTCATTCCGTTTGAAAAACTCTCGGCTTTCTTGAATTGTTTGTTCCGTTTCACCTGGCATACCTATTATAAAAGTACCTGTTACTATCATTCCTACTTTACGACTTAATGCAATCGATTTATCCACATTCTCTATTTTCTGCCGTTTGTTCATTCTATTCAACATTTCCTGACTGCCTGATTCAATACCGTATCCTATCCATTTGCACCCTGCTCCGTACATAATTTCCAGTGTTTCTTTGTCGACCAGATCCGTTCTCCCGATGCATCTCCATGTAATCTTTATTCCTTCATGGATAATGTTTTTACAAAGTTCTTTAACTTGTATTGGATTGACATTGAATATCTCGTCAAGAAAATCAATATGCCCGATACCATAACGATCAATAACAGTCTTTATTTCTTCAATTACATTATTGACATTACGATGCCGAGTTTTTCTACCAAAATTGCGATAACAGAACGTGCAGTTAAAAGGGCAACCACGTTCGGTAATCATAGTGATACTTGGCACATTTGTGGGCACCAAATAAGAATTTTTCGTGTATTGGTCCATTTCGAATAAATCCCATGCAGGAAAAGAAATTGAATCAATATCCATCGGTGATTCTCTTCTCGTCGAAATAATATCTCTTCCTCTTTTTAGTAAGATATTGGAGATGAGAGCAAAGTCTTTATTTGACCGTATAGCTTCAACAATATCAGTTATGACCTTTTCACCTTCCCCAATACAAACAATATCAATATCTGAATTTCTCAACAGGAGCTCTCCGGCTGTGCATAGAGAGCCACCAGCAAGAACGAGTGCATCAGGGGTATATTTTTTGATTTGCTTTGATAACCATTTGCTATATTGGTAAGCCGTTACCATACTCCCTATTCCAAACAACTTGTATTTACCTTGAGTATTCTTTAGAAAATCAGTTAAGAAATTTTGGTCATATCCGTTTAGATTTATATCAAGGACTTCAACTCCACATTGAGCCTGTCTTAACATGGCACCTATGTACCCTAATCCCATAGGATATGCGCCTTTTGTCGGGTAGGCTGTATTCAATGGAGGGTTTATCAAAAGAGCATACATGTTATATTCTTACCTATCTATGTCCACTTCACTTTTTCCCTGTTTCACACTTACTGCGGAATCAAGGTTGCAGATACCTGACATTTTTTCCGACGCTAATACCTCGAACACAAGGCAATCTGAAACCCAATCTAGGCGCCTGATACCGTTAGGAGTAATCTGGCTTACGGCTGCAGTTATTGTATATTCCCCCGGGACGAGGCACATTTTTTGTGCGAAACTGACTTCCAGGTTGTTATTTTTTGAAACCCTTGGAATATCAACTCCTTTCCAGCCGGTATTTGTCATATAAACATCGACTCCAATTCTGTTGCGAATAGTGAAACCTACAAGAATGTCCCTTAGTTCTTCATAGAATAGCGCCTTTATCTTTATTTCAGTAGCTTCGTTAGTGTTAACCGTCTTTCTAGGTTTCCCCTCACCGTTAAGAATGGTTACGTCAACTATCTCGGCCTGGAATGATCCATATCTCTGGTTTTTCTTACCCACCCTCCTTGAGGCTAACTCTTTGCCGGTGGGTGATTGTTCCTTCTTCATCTCGGACGCAATCTTTTCAAAAATGAGCGCATTATAGACATCCGTTACTTCTTTTGGTTTTCCCCTGTCTATAATTTCTCCTTGGTCCAACAATATTGTTTCTTGACAGTTTTTCTTAATGGAATCCATATTATGCGAGACAAAAACGATTGTTCCCCCTTTTTCTTGGAATTGTTGGAATTTCCATAAGCATTTTTGCACAAACTGTGCATCTCCTACTGATAACGCTTCATCTACTAATAGTATATCCGGTGAACTATGAATGGCTATTGAGAAACCCAGCCTTACATACATCCCGGAGCTATAATTTTTTATGGGAGAATCGATGAAGTCACCAATACCAGCAAATTCTACAATCGAATCAAATTCCTTGTATATTTCCCTTTTCTTCATCCCCAAAATGGCAGCATTGATGTAAATATTTTCTCTACCTGTAAGTAACGGATGGAATCCAGCTCCTAATTCAATGAGTGCCCCCACTTTGCCTTTAATTGTGATTTTGCCCTTATCAGGCCAGAAAATACCATTTAGAAGTTTAAGCAATGTTGTTTTGCCAGAACCATTGGGGCCAATGATTCCAAGTGCCTCTCCCTTTTTCACTTCAAAGGAAATATCATTTAAAGCCCAGAATTCATCTTTTCTCAACCTATCCGACCGTGAACTAAACTTGAGCATATTCCTGCTAATGTCAATTCCTCCATAAAGCATGGATCTTTTTAAAGATTTGCAGTATTTTTTTGACACGTGTTCAACGTTTATTACCGTTTCTTTATCCATTTCAGATTCGCTCAGCAACTCTTGCTTCAGTAAGATGGAATGCATATAAGCATCCCAAAAATAAAATGACTGATATAAGGCAAACTATTAAGAAACCTTCCCATTCAAGAATCACCCCTTTCAAAACAAGATTCCGGGGAACAGAAACAAGGTAATAAAGTGGGTTATATTTTGTTAATGTCGCTAAAATCCCTATACGTGGTTTCCCATATAAAACTGGCGTAAAAAACATCATGAACGTCAAAAGGATTGAAATGATATTTCCAAAATCTCTAATCACTCCATTGACGAGAGAAGCAAAAAAACCAAGTCCTATGGTAAATAATATTAGGGGAATCATAAATACAGGGATAAGTAACCCAGCGATACTGGGTGTCATTCCATATCCAACAAATAAAACACTCACAATAATGATTTGTATGATAAAAGGGACGATAGCTTTTGCAGCAGCGGCAATCACAAGCGATTTTTTTGAAAAATTAATTTTCAAAATCATTGGTCCTGCATTGACCAGTGAATTTGAACATGCCACCAGTCCGTTTGAAAAAAACTGCCAGAAGGCTATACCAAGTAAAGCGTAAATCGAATAGGGTGCGCCAATATCGCCAATGTTCAGGACACCCGATCGATTCAACACGATAAAAATGCCTATACTTACAAGCGGTAAAACCATCGCCCAGAGGATTCCAATGAAGGATTGTTTGTATGCAGACAGGAAGTCCCTTTTAAACAATTGATAGGTTAGCCATCTGTTTTGTTTAAGTTCAATAAATATCTCTCTAAAAATTGCAAGGTATCCTTTCTTTAGGGAATTATCAGGTTCGTAAATAGTTATAATCTCTTCCATATCAATTAACAGTGGCTGATGGAATCCCTTTTGTTACAGTTTGAAAAACTCTCTCCTTCCAGTCAAAGATAAAAACCTTCTTTCTTTGCTGGCATAAATTTCTTGCTTTTTCCAAAAATCGATTATCACAAAAAAATTGTCGAATTCCCTCGGTAATGCTTTTCGTATCCCAAGGATCAAACATTAGTTCGTCATACTTAAGAATATCCCTAATTCCAGGGATATTGCTTCCTATGCAGGGTAAATCAAATCCAAGGGCTTCCAGCATCGCGTTTGGGATTCCTTCGCTTTTTGAAGGCAAAACAAAGAGGTCTGCGCTAAGAAACACCTTCCACAACTTCTCCCTTTCAAGCCACCCTGTAAAAATTACCCTCTTGTCGAGACTCAATGCTTTTGTCAATTCTTTTAAATATTTCTGGTAATAGAAATCCGACTTTGTGGATCCATCTCCAGCGACCAAAAGAAATAAATTATTCATTCCGATTTTTGGCAGACACTTTATGAGAGTTTCTATATTTTTACCTCTGCTTATGACACCAGCAGTCACCAGGACCTTTGCCCCCTCGGGGATCCCAAATTGGGTTCTCGCCTGGGAAATATCCCCTTGAAGGGAGATTGACATTGGAGGAATATCATTGAGCAAAACATTGACTTGAATGTTCTTCTTCCCTACACGTTTAATAATATCTTCTTGGATCGACGCGTTGACAGTGATGATCCGATCCGAAGAAAGGAGGCCCAGATATTCGATTATTTTATTCAACCATAAAAATGATTTAGATGATTCTCTCATCTTAAGACCAAACGTGGAGTTCCCCCGAATCAGTGTGACCATCGGTTTCCTTAATATCCGTTTGGGAATTGCAAGTATAAATGCATATAGTGAACCGAAAGCTACAAACAAATCGATCTTTTCTCGCCACCCTATCAAAAACGAATACGAAGGAAATAGAATTAAAACCAATAACTTGGCTACCAAGCTATTCCTCATTTTAAATGGAAGATAAATTACATGGTTATGATAACCTGGATAGCCTATCTGGATAGGTGTCAGGGACAGACAGTGCACTTCGCATTGTCGCTCCAAAAAAGATTCCATTAGCATTATAAATCTGTAGTAAGCCCCTCCCCTTCTCATGGTATACATGGCTGTCATTACCTTCATCTCATTAACCTAGAAAATAACGTGACCGTGTCCGTGTCTCGTGTCCGTAACCTATTGAATTTTCATGGTTTGTGGGTGACGAACCCGTCATGAAGGATTACCTACATAACCAAAAGTTTATATTCATAACTTCCTGGCTTCCTTATGGAAAACAAATATCTTTTATACAAATCGAATTGGAGCCATAAATCTTTCTTACTCTTCCTTTTTTCTGGTCATTCTCCGCCAAAGAAGTGATTAAAATACAATCAGGTTTAAGTTCCTTAATACGACTCACGGGTTCGAGTTCATAGCCAAAAATGATTTGAGCTTTGAATTTCTCGTCATCCTCAACGATTCCTACTAACTTGAGGGCCACCCCTTGAAGCGTGATATAGGCAACTTCCATCTCATCACTCACCCCGTAAAAGACTATCCGTTTCATACCATCATGTTGCATCTCTAAGAATCTTTTGCCGACAATTCTTTTCAATTCCACATAATGCTGAACCCTGAACGAAATCAGGTGCAGGGTAAGTCTTGCTTTTTCCACCAAACCCTTTGGGGTGAGATAATATCCAATCCTTCGGTGATTTAAACCTCGGATTCGAATCAATCCCTTCCGAGCCATCCTCCTTAGACAAGCGTTCGTTACCCCGAGAGCAATGCCGAATTTGTGACTCAACTTACGCTGAGAAATGATCGGATTCTTTTCCAACTCTTCAAGAAGTCGAAGGTCTCTCATCTCATCTGAAGGCTTAAAGATGTTTGGATTTTCTCCTTTGATATCCATTTTGCCAACTGACTATGACGGCTTCGTGGCCCTCAACCATGAAAATAGTCTTTAGGTTAAGGTTACGAAGCCAGCTTGGTCTATCGTCGACGGGTTACGTGAAGATCTTAGACCAACAACATAACCGTATAACGAAACCCTTTATTTTCTAGGCAACTTTTGTAAATTAATGGACAATTTCCGTATACCGTTCACTTCATGAACAAAGAATTGAAAAAAATTTGAAAAACTTAAGAATATCTACATGTTATTGAAATTAAATAGAATTTGGTTAGAATTCATTTGTTTCATCCTTAAGAAATAAAATAATATTGAGTTAATATAATAAATTTAAGCAATCCTTATGCCAAAAAAGTTGAATAAGGTCTTAGGGAAAAACTATATCATACTCATTCAGGATTTTTTTCTATGATTTGAATGAATTCCCGATAAATCTCTCGTATGTCAATCAGTTCATTTTGAAGGATTTGATAAAGGATTTTCAGGTTCATCGTATTGTAGAAATGAACAATACGATTTCGAAACTGAATCATTGAAATATATCGGTCTCTTCGTTCTATTTTAAGAAGGCCATGTTCCACTAAGATATCGATCACTTCACCACTGGTGCTTGGAGTTCGCAATCCCAGGGAGCCAATGATATAGCCTCCAATATCTACAAGGGCTTGAATAGAGGTTTGAAGGCGATGCAAGGCTGAGTCGATGTTGCGGAAATCTGATATAAATTCTTCATAGCTCATGGCACGGAAAATCTCAATTTTCTCCAGGTTTTCTGGAATGAGATCGAGTTTACTCCGAACGTCCTCTTTCCTCATCGGATACCACACCTTCTTAACCGACCTTTCGTGTGAAACTGATCGATTAGCTTTAAAGTTGGCTGGAAATCCAAATAGGCTTGAATGACCATTTGAGTGAACCGGATGCGGTACTTTGGGTTTGCATCGTATATCAACTTCCCAGTTCGTAGAACAGCATGTTGCATAGTAAGAGGTTGATGGTTGAGGGTGATGAGGTCGACCCTCGGTATATTGAGTTGTTTCTGAAGCTCATAGGCAAGGAGAAGTTCCATTCGTAGAAGTTCAATACCGGAAGGAGCTTGCCCTTCTTCGATTAAAATTGCAATGTCCAGATCGCTTAATGGGCCTTCCTGGCCACGAACCGTTGAACCGTATTGGTAGGCGGCTACAATGAAAGAATAGGTTTTAAATAGAGGACCAATCGTTTCGATGTCAATCTTCTTCATCTGGTTTAAGGGAGGTTAAAGTTTTTCAGCGTTTCGGCGAGCTTACTATCTCCTCTTTATAAACGGTCCTTTGATTTGATATTTGCATTATTCCCGTTAATGGTCAAGATAAATTTCAGAGCACAAGTAATGCCTCACTCTCCCATGAAAATTTGCCGAGATCCGGCGGGGATGCCGGAGAAAATCTTATAGCGGCAACATCAGCTTGTCCCTAAACTGAAAGAATGACCCAAACAGTGCGAGGCCTGTGCTATTGATGGTGAATGTTACCCCTACCCCAAAAAATCCGGACCATCCGCTTGATAAGATTTTCGGAGGCATTCCTGCTGGATCATCGGATTTCGCCCACGCTTCAGTGAGGCATTACGGGCACAAGCTAAAGCCTTGAATTACGAACCTCTGGAGCAAGGAGCTCTGCATAAATACTTTCTATATTTTTAATATTTACCGACCAAAGTGCTTTTTTCTCGACAATAGAAAGATTCTTTATTCTGCTTTTTTCAAATAATGACTGATTACGAATGGCATCAATAATTCTGTTCGCTAGATATTTTTCTTCATTAACCGGGACCAAAAATCCATTCTGGCCAGAAGCGATCCACTCTCTATTGGCAGGAATATCGGTGACGATGGGAAAGGCCCCTGACCCCATTGCCTCCAGTAATGAAATAGACGTCCCATCATACAAAGAGGTTGAGACATAAATATCTGCTTGAGTCAAAAGATTTGGCATCTCCTCGTGAGGAACTCGGCCCAAGAATTGAACCGCTGAATTCACATTCAATTTTTTTGCTTCCTTTTCTAAATGATCCCTTTCAGGTCCATCCCCAGCAATGAAAAATCTTATGTTCGGTTCTTCCTTAAGTACCATTGGAATGGCTCGAATCAACAGAGAAACATTGTAGATGGGCAGAAGATTTCGATTACTAAGAACGGTTAAAGGACCGCTGTCCAAACTTCTTTTTCTATCCTTCCCAACCTCTAAAAAGTTCTCATCGATACACATCGGGAATACGGATATTGTTTCCTCTTTAATGCCCAGCTGTTCTATCTCTGTTTTCTGCACTTCTGAAACACAGATGATGTGCCGCGCCTTCTTACAAATATAGAGGAATACTTTAAGAAGAAAAGGCCTGTCCATGGCCATTCTAAGGTCAGAACCATGGATTGTTACAATGAGAGGTCTTTTCAGGAGAGTCCCTGCAAAAACACCAATCAGTCCAGTTGGAATGACCCAGTGGGTGTGGATCAGATTGCATCGGTGTCTAAACAGAACATAGATCGTAATGAAGAAACCGAAAAGATAATAAATAATCATTCTCAGATAGGGAATCTTTTCATACTCAATCAAGAGTTTATTTCTGGCAAAAAAAGGGAACCGATAGACCTTTATACCATTCTGTTCTTCGAAATAATGACTCCCTCTATAAATTTTTGGGGTAACGACACAGATTCTATATCCATTTCTCTCTAATCGAGTCGCCATTTCCTTTATAAAATGACCTCGATATGAGGAATCGAAATCAGGATAAGCATTAGTAAGGAATAAGATCGACTTTTTCATCGATTATCTTTGCATGGAGCATAGAGCATAGGGCATAGAGTTCTTCACGTCAAAGAGCCCTGGAAATTGGTTATTTGTCGGCAAAGACGGTCAAGATGTGTCAAAAATACATCCAAGCGTTCGTTTGAGATAAGGTTCCTTTTCTGCAATAAAATCAAAATATTAGCATTTTCAAAGGTAGATCTGCGGGCCATATTCAAATATTGTTTGAACTCTTTCTTCGAAGAAGAGCCTGAACCTTCTGCTATGTTATTTGACATAGACATTCCTGCTCCACGTAATTGTTCCGCAAATCGATATAGTTTCTTCTCCTCAAGTTCATCAGCAATGTCAAATAATTCGTCTGCAATCTGAATCGCCAATTGCCAGATCTTCAAATCCTGAAATCTAAATTTCGCCATTTTTTAACTCTATGCACTTTGCCCTATGCTCTATGCCCTATGCTCTATGCCAATCAGCTCTTTTCGTAATTCCAGATTCTCTTTCTGAATCCTCAGAATTTCTCTACGAAGGGAGACCATCTGGATCGCAATGAATCCAAAAGAGAGTATCTGAATCCCCCCTAAGATCAATAAGATAGCAAACGTTATTAATGGTCTTCCTGGGGTTAATTCTCCTGAGAATCTTAAATAAGCAACGTATATCCCTATTAAAAACCCGATACCAAGGGTCAGGAGTCCAATAAAACCAAATATCATCATCGGTTTTTCAAAAATAGAGAAGGCGATGTGAGAGATAGCAGTCTTTCTAAATCTGAATTTGGATCTCCCTCTTTTCCGGTTCGTTAAAACGACGGGAATCTCTTTAACACGAAAGCCCAATGCGATTGCTTTAGAGAGGACTTCAAGATGGATCTCTTTCCCATCCGATTCAAGTTCAAGGGAATCGAGAACTTTTCTCCGATAGGCACGAAAGATTCCAGTGGAAGTATAAATCCGGTTGGGCATCGCAAATCTGAGGATCTTATTTCCCAATTTGCTGATCCATAGGCGCGAAAATGGCACATTTATAACACTTCCACCTGGCATGTAAGGAGATGCAAGGACAAAATCGATATCTTGCTCGTTTCTTAATATTTTAACAAAATCCATTATATAACGAGGATCATAGCTCAGGTCAGCGTCAATGGATACAACGATCGCCCCTTTCGATTCCTTAAACCCTGTCCTAAGAGCCATTCCCCGTCCAAAATTTTTTGAATAAGAAACTACCTTAACCTTTCCATTTTGTGACGCTACTCTTTCCAAAATTTCCAGGGTATTGTCAAGACTTCCATCATTCACCGCAATAATTTCATAAGTACCCTGAAAAGAAGCCAAGGCCTCTTCTACCCGACCCAGGGTTGCTTCTGCGTTCTCGGCCTCATTGAACATGGGAATGACGATTGAAAGATCCATTTTCTCATTGTGGCAGAGCGCAAAGTGCATAGCGCATAGCGCTCCGGCTCTTATCTCAGTGAGAGTTAGAAATCTCTTATTTCTTCCCAAATCCTTGATATTTTGAATTTCAGATCTACCAAATCTATCTTAATAACCCTCCAAATCCTCTTCAGGCTTACACCAAAGTATTCATGGATGAGGACGTCTCTCAACCCTGCAATCTTTTTCCATGGTATTTCTGGATATCGATTTTTGAAATCTTCGTCTAAATTTTTTACAGCTTCACCAATAATCTCTAATCTCCTTAAAACTGCATCCTGCACCTGCCGATTCCTATAAAATTGCTCCTCCGTTGTAAACTGAACGTACTCTTCTATTGCTTCTATGCTTTCAAGTATATCCTGTATATAAGGCCTCATATCCCTGGTCATAATATGACTACCTGTTCAGCTAAAATCCTCTCCTTAATAATGGGTTTAATAGTATCGTATTCCACCAAATCGATCCTCATTTTAAGTGCTTCTTCAAGTTCTAATTTAATCCCTATAAAGTCAATTAGACTCATATCGCTTTTAATCTCCACCAAAATGTCAACATCACTACTGGTTTTTGCTTCTCCTTTTGCTAAAGAGCCAAAAATTGCAGCTTTTTTAATGCCATATCGTTCGAGTATTGGGATAATTCTCCCCTTGATTTCCTCAATAGTCATTGCTTTGTCCCCTTATTCATAATTTGCTGGTTTCGTTATGATCATCTAACTTATCTCCTAAATTTATCGTCCCATTCCAATC
>Ga0315285_10002166_pt1 | contig 20499 bp, 20 predicted proteins | sample YL17G09_36_MG_FD_203698 | JGI IMG/M metagenome (GOLD analysis project Ga0315285, IMG submission 203698) | Sediment microbial communities from Yellowstone Lake, YNP, Wyoming, USA - YL17G09_36 | ecosystem: Environmental > Aquatic > Freshwater > Lake > Sediment | place: USA: Wyoming | collected...
TTACGTGACTCCTTGCGAACCCCCGTCGTGAAGCGGATCGAACATCAGGGACAGCCCTGGACTGTTCAGGAGCGTGCAGCACTCAAATCCCGTTACAGAGTGCTCTGCGAACAGGGGCTTTTAAAAAAGGTGATCATCGCAACCCTCTGCGAAGAATTCAAGCGGGGTCGCTTCTCCATTGAAAAAGCGTTGCAGAAGATGTGAATCACGATAAAAATAAGAAAAATTTGTGTGAGATTGTGAGCGATTAGAAGCGGGGCTTCCGGTGCTTCGGAAGGCAGTCCCGACAGTAAACGGGTCTTCCCTCTGTGGGTTTGAAGGGGACTTCACACTCTTTGCCGCAGTCTGAACAGACTGTTTTTGTCATCTCGCGGGGGCCGTAATTTCTCGGGCCGCCACCGCCATAACCTTTTTTTTCCATTGTTTTACTCATGCAGGTTTGACGCTGCGAACATATATCGAACTGCTGGGTATAAATACATCTCCATGGTGCCTGCTCTTGTATCTTCTTCACGGGATAATCTCGCAGCCGTTGAACTTTTCATGAGAAAAATCACCAGGTCCTATTGTACCCTGATCGATCAGTGAGCGGATTTTTGGGAGTGCATCCAGAAGCGCATCGTGCAGGTTCTCAACGGTTCCGCAGATGACCCTGCGCTCCTGCTTTTTCCATGGGTGAACGATATTTGCGTACAGGCACCTGCCGCCGCAAAAATTTTTAATGTGACACGCCGGACAATCCCCGCCCACGGAGATCAGGGGAAGGTCAAGGGGATGTGTCCTGCTGATATGCCCAAGATAATACTCCTTCATCCCCACCATGACCGGACAGGGGGTAATGTGCCCGTCCGTCATGATACTGTAGTTCGTGTGCCCGGATCCGCAGCGCAGCAGGCTCGTTCTCCCGTTCAGGAGATCATCCATCGTGCAAAGGAACGGGTACCAGCGGGGAACGCTTCCCTGTTCATCGATCCGTTTCATCCATGTTTTGACTAGCGTACGGATGCCGGGATTATAGTGCTTTTGTACCCATGAAACAAAATTCCGGTCAGAGAAATCGTTCGAAAAGTTGGCGTCCAGCTGCCAGTGAATCGATGAAAAGGAATAATCGGGATTATCAGCCATCCACGAAACGGCACTCACAATGTCTGTGTCATCGGTAACGGTCATGCGGGCGATGAGCTCACCGGAAAAACCCGAATTGACTATTTTTTGAATGTTCTCCAAAACTTTCCGGTACGTTCCATGACCCCGGTGGCTGTCAGTGATGGCTTCCTGCCCGTCAACAGACACCAGGATGGTGGAAAACCTGTTTACATATCTGGGTTCAAGCCGGTCGAGCAGCAACCCGTTGGTCTGGATCATGAACCGCCTGACGGGTGCATCATCCATGATCTTTTTGACCAGATCGATCTTCAACAGGGGTTCCCCGCCATAGAATGTGAGCGTCGGAGCGGGATCCTCCCGTAAAAAACTGTAAAGCAGATCAAGGTCGTAATCCAGGTCGACAGGGAGGTTTTCGTCGATCTCGACACAACCCTCCTCACCTGCATTGCAGCCTTTAAACATTTTTGCCCGGCAATACGAGCAGAAGAGGTTGCATTCGTCCGTCAGGATAAGATGATAGTACAGGAAAATCCCATCAACATGGGTCGTGAAACCCGATAAATGCCGATCTCTGCAGAGCTGGCCCTGTAACCTTTACCAATGCATCCTTCACTTTTGGATTATGGTATACTTTAATATGGATGTGGAATTCCTTGTGCTGCTATGTGTTTTTCTTTTATCCGCAGGAAAGTTTTATTGATATGTCTTATTAATATACTCTGTGGAACATGGATAAGACAGTTATCGCCCTGATTTTACTTTTTCTTACAGTATTAGTTGAATATCCCATGATCTTTCCCGGTCAACCAGTTGCAACGCCAATTGAATCTCCTGCGGCGATCATTAATCCTTCAATATCCCAGATTCCATCCCAGACTCCACAAAATTCCACAGAAGCCACACCCATCATCCGGCAGAACTGTACCCCGCTGCCGTTAACAAAATCCCTCAAAGACAGCGAGTTGTGGTTCACGATCAGGGTTCCAGAAGACTGGAATGCGACCACGGTCTGGGAACGGGGATATGGTACATGGATCGGTTATTATTTTTATACGGTCCTGGGTGTTGAAGAACCCGTGTACAACCAGACTGGTATCACCAGACGGATCAATAGCACACGCATCACGATCATGACCTATGCAATAACGAGAAACCAGGACCAGGATTACCGGAATGATTTTCGTCAGAACTGGATACCAACTCCCGTTGAGTCAACCGAAACAATCAACGGGATTGTTTTTGACAGGTTCGAATCAAAAGGGGAAGGGGCGGCAGTCGGCTATGTTGTAAAAAAGGCAAGTGCCAATGAACGGGGGTACGCAACCGTGATCTGGTATTATGTATCCCCGTTTCAGTGTCAGGAAGAGATCGAGAATATTATCCATACCTTCCGCTACCTCACTGAACGGCAAATTCTTCTTGGCAATGTGCCCGGGGTCGAAATCTCAATTTTCCATCCTGACCGGTGACATCATCCGTTCTTTTGGAATTTTTTAATAACCCCGGGTTTACGGGACACATTCAGAGTGCATCTCCGGATGAACGGAGAACGTGGTAATATTCCGGGATATCAGGTAAGAAGGTGCTCCACCACGATCTTCAATCCAATCAGGATCAGGATGAGACCCCCGATGACCTCAACCTTTTTACCCAGAACCGACGCCAATTGCGTGCCGGTCATTACACCGGTGAACGAAAATACACATGCAACCGTGCCGATGATGAGTGCCGGCACGACGATATTGACCTGCAGGAAACCAAATGAGATTCCAACGGCAAGGGCATCGATGCTGGTGGCAAGTGACAGGACGATGAGAGGGACCACCTGCATCACATTGACAGGCCGTTCATCCTCTTCGTTCGTAAATCCCCCGATGACCATCCTGATGCCGATGGCTGCAAGGAGCAGGAATGCGACCCAGTGGTCGTAATCGGCGATCAGTTCCGCCAGATGTGTCCCGGCTGCCCACCCCAGAAGGGTCATACCGGTCTGGAACAGGCCAAAACAGACGGCAATGATGACGGCTGCGTTCAGGAGTTTTACCCGTGTCGTGGTACCGATGGCAAGCGAAACGGCAAAACAGTCCATCGACAACCCGATGCCGATCAGGACCGGAACCAGCACATCCATGAATTCCGGTAGTGTTGGCGGTCAGCGCTGATAATCCCTTTCACCATGGTATGCGGCGTAAAATTGGAGGAATTCGGGACAGCCCAATGATGGTGCCTTTCATTGAGGGAGGTCGTTTCAGCACCCGTTCTTCCGCCGGGCATGCAGGTACCCCATGAGGCCAAGCGGTGCGTGGCACGGTACCCGGTCAAGGGTAAACTCGTAATGCCGGCTGATATAGTCCAGCAGGAGCGGGTCCGGTCGCCCACAGATCGGGGGGAGGTGCAGTTCCATCTCAATGCGCCGTATACCTGCGAGATCCTTAGGATCAATCATCCACTCCGCCCCTTCACAGTCACATTTCAGGAAATCGCAGCCGCCCGCGATTGCGATAATGTCCCGCAACGGGAAGGTCGGCACGCGCACCTCCCGTTCATCCCACCGGACCTGCGCAGGGGTCCCGTCGCCAAGCGCCCCGCACACAACCCGTACCTCCACCCCATTGAGCCCGACGTTCCCGAGCAGAAGATCGCAGGTCACTGGTTCCACGGCAACCACATGCCGCGAGAGCCGGGCAGCCCGGATGGCAAACGCACCGACGTTTGCCCCGATATCGATCACGATATCGTCCTCCCGTATATCATCATAGTGGTATTCAGGAACACTGGTAATCTGGCGGCATTGGGCAGGAAACCGCAGGAACTTCACCTGGTCTTCGGTCATGAAATACGGTCGCCTGTTCCTAGGCTGGCGGTACACCTTCATATGAACCCCGGAGAGCCGGCCCAGTGTATGTACGGTTTGGTGCCGGCACACTATCCCGCATGGATGCTGTACAAGAGAAATGCGGGATGGTTGGTAAGAATGTTTTCCAAGAACCGGCAGGCACAAAAGAAAAAAACACATATACCTATAAGCATTATTGCTGTAAGTGACTCAGTTGTATACAAAGAATGGGGTAGCATGGACACCCAGTACCTGACTTCCGGCGAGTCAATCATCCTGACGTTACAGGATATTGTTGTGAGCGGCGTACGAACCGACGTGGTTCTCACCAGCACCCGCATTATCCTTGTTGACGATGGAAAGGATCAGGTCATTCATCAGAGTATACCATTTGAGATAATTGGTTCTGTTCTGATGGGAGACAATGCCTTTCACGAGCCGACCATAACTCTCACCATCAACGCCCCGTCCGGTGAGACAAAAACGGTCGAGTTGATATTTTTCAAAAAACCGGGTATAGAAAAAAGATACGAGCGTGACAGGCTGGTGGCAAAAATCGGAGAGCACATCTCTCCTTCGCTGGTACATGCATCCCCAACCGCCCTGTCTTATTCAGGGAATGCCGCCGGGGCAGAAACCGGTGCCCGGCCCAATACGGGATCCGGTGATTTACAGGATGCAAAACCTGCCCCCCGCCCCCCGGCACAGGAATGGAATCCTACCTTTTCAGCGTATAATTCACGGTCCCCGCCCCCTGCTGATCCATCAGTACGGTTGAAGTTCAATGCAATCACGGTCATCATCATCATCATCCTTGTCGCAGTTATCGCAGGAGCGTTGGTCTATTCACAATTCGCGAAGGCAAAACCATCAGGGAATGCAGGAAGCGCGGTGAACCAGTCCCCCGCGACACATTCAGGCACGGCCGACACAGCGGCGGCAACAATGACAATCCAGCAAACAACCGCGCCGGAAGTGCCCCCCACGCCATCATCCCCGCCACAAATGCTCGTTCCCACATCGGGTGTATGGGTCCATGTTCAATATCCCGGCAACTTCACCGGGACTGTTGGATCGACCAAAGGAGGCTTAAGGGAAGTGAATACCACCGGAGAACAGTATTATCAGGTGCCGGCCCGTGACGGCATCGTCGATGTATCCCTCCAGAAGCAGGAGGGGTCGCGGGATGAGCTGGCGGTCGAGATCTACCGGGATGGTTCACTGGTCAAACGGAGCAACACAACTGCCCCGAAAGGAACGGTCGATCTCCACGTTAATCTGTAGACATACAACACCTTAAGTCCCTCTCGCAGCGCACACAAGAGCCGGTGAAGTGACGGGTTTTCTACCGTCATAAAAAAAAAGAAAACAACGGGTCAGGATTTTGACCCGGTCCTCGGGACTTTTTTTGTGATCTTCCCGGGTCGTGGCCGGTCTGCAAAAGGTCCCGGATCCTGTTTGGGGCTCCCTGGTTCCGGATGGGGCGAATGTTTTTTAGGGAGCGCTGGTTTTTTCTGTGGATGGTGCCGTGGACGGGGACGGGGATGGTCAAAAGGGTGGTGGCGGTCATCCTCCCTATCCCGTGTCCTGTCCTGACTGGACCGGGAACCGGGCTGTGGATCAGGCGTGCGTTGCCCGGATGTAGGTGTCCGTCTGGGTGACATGATCATTGTTTTGTTTCGCATTGTTAAATCAATTCCATGATCCGGGATGGGGGGGAAATTCCGGAGCTCCGGTCGATTGATATAGAACCGCCGGCTATCGATGATCAGGGATTATTCCGGTATCATGTCTGTGGGCACCAGCAACAACGAACGGGACAGATGCGAGCGGGAGTCTGACAGGATCCAGAAATTTTTTATCCGCCCGTTTTTCCTCTCCCTCACGATCGGGATTCCCTTCTGTATCTACAAAATGCTTTTCGGAATCACTGCAGTCCGTATCGGTTCCACGGCGGGAATTTCCCTTATCCTCTTTGGCTGGTTCGTCATCGCATGGGCAGGGCTTGACCTCATGATGAATACGGGGCGGGTAGTCCTTGACCTCCTCCACCGGCCCGGTCGGTTTGAGTATTGCACGATTGCACAGGCCGGGCGGATCTTCCATTTGCCGATGGTCTTTCTCGCGATTGACACCCTGATCTCGTTTGCAATTATCTGTTTCATGCTCTGGTCAGGATGGATCATGCATCTCACACAGACCGAAACGTATCTGTGGTATGCTGCAACAACCCTGAACCTGATCAGCCTCTCGCTCGTCTCGCTCTACAATGAGATAAGAAAGGTCTGACCGCGAGAAATACACAGGCATAAATGGGAGAAATTCCCGTGTGTCCTGAATACAGTGCACAAAAGAGAGGAATTCCGGATCAGGAGTGGCAGCGATCTCCTGCCATGGCGGGACAGCAGCGGATGCCTGCCGCCAGTGGATATGCATGGCGTGGTTTGACCGGGAGTATGTCCCCCGTCCAGCCACCGCGCCCGGGTTACAGGGCGCCTCCTTCCTAGGAGGGAACCATCTTTTTAGGGGGTTTTAAAACTCCTCTTCTTTGCTTTGGACGCTCTCGTCCGGTTTTTTTCCTGATGCGGGTTCTGAAAGGATCTTTGCCAGCGACACGGTGCCGGTCATGTCCCCAAGGGTCATGGTATTTAGAACGGTGGAAGGGACGATGACAATGGTCGTGTTTTTTTGCTTCAGTCCTTCATAGAGCATGTTCATCGCCCTCAAATGCAGGGCGATAGGATTGTTCTGGTAGGTCTTTGCCGCCTCCTCAAACTTTGACGCAACCTGGCGCTCCGAGTCCCCGAGGATCACCCGTGCCTGCCGTTCGCGTTCCGCCTGCGCCTGCATGGACATTGCGTCCTGCAGCTCGCTGGGGATCAGCACATCACGTATTTCAACTGAGCTGACATGGACGCCCCATTCGATCGTCCGCTTATCGATGATCTTCTGGAGTTCCATATCGATTTTTCCCCGCCCTTCCAGCATATCGGACAGAAACGACTTGCCGATGACCTCACGGAGTGCGGTCTGCGATGCCCAGCTGATCGCGGACCGGTAGTCCTCGACCTCAAGCGCCGCTTTCCGGGGGTCGAGTACTTTCCAGAAGAGCACGGCCTCAACATCGACCGGCACGGTATCCTTGGTCAGGGTCTTTTCGGCTTTAAAGGAGGTGGTGATGACCCGGTTATCGATCCAGTATGCGATCTTCTCGGCAACGGGTATGATAAAAAACAACCCCGGCCCTTTCAGTTCGGTGAATTTCCCGAGGCGCAACACGACCGCCCGCTCCCACTGGTCGGCGATCCTGAGCGCTGCGGCGATTATAGCCGCACCAATGAACCAGGCAACCGCTGCCAGAAGGGGGAGCACCAGGACTGCTCCACTCAACCCGACATAGAGCAACCAGAGTGCAGGGATGGAGAGGATGACAAATAGAATGTATTGCATAGGGTGCTGCTGTGGCATGACATCCCATCTCTCACTTGAAACGATATAGGTATAGATACCTGCAAAAAAAGAGAGAAGAAAATCGTGTGCAGAGGGGCGAAGGAAGTTTTTATTTTGCATCGTCCCCGAGTGATTCCCTGCTTCGCACCTGGTAGAGAACCATCGGGTCCATCTCGCGGTACGCATCCTTTGCCGTCCGCATGATGACGTTTGTGACACCGGAGTTCACGATCATCTTGGAGCACAGAAAACACGGCCAGATCTGGGTCAGCTCATCGTTTTCAACATCAAATCCCGCAAGGTAGAGCGTGCAGCCCCGCGCCTGCTTGCCCGCCTGTATGAGCGCGTTCATCTCCGCGTGCACGCTCCGGCACCGCTCGTAGTTGGAGCCCGACGGGATGTGGTGCTCCTTTCGCCAGCAGGTCTTCAGCTCGGTGCAGTCCATCTGCTTGCGGGGGGCGCCGGTATACCCTGTTGAGACGATCGTGTTGTACTCGTCGACAATAATGGCGCCGAAGTTGCGCCGCAGGCAGGTACCCTGGTGGGCACACCGCAGTGCAAGGTCAAGGAAATAGTGGTGCCTGGTGGTCCGCATTCATGAAATTATTGCAGAGCCCCGTAATAAAGAAGCGTGGTCGTATGTAAACCGTACCAGGAAGCCCGGGCCGGATATCCACGTCCTTCAATTGATAATCAAAGCAAAAGCACAGGGAAGGACGTGCACCGCCACCGCGTCTCATTCCGGATCATGGAAGACAAACCGGGGGTTTTATGACCATCCACGCGAATTTTGAAATAAGAATGAAAGAATGGGAATATAACCCGAATATCACGGGTAGGCAAAAATTCACCGCTGTCATGGTCGGCGCCGGGCTCGGGCTGTTACTGGCAGTGGTAAATATCATTTTCAGGAGATTCCTTGAGGAATGGCAGTTCATGGCGCTCTCGGTCTTTGTTGCCGGGGCAATAGTCATCTTCGGGCTGGCGTACCTGCCCAGAATTTAGAAACTATAGGTACCTTGTATCGTACTGTTACCTGCAGCAGAGGCTTACTGCGGTTCTCCAGTGAAGGTTTGCGGCAGACTCAACAATCATTGCATGACAAGGTTGTATTTCCTCGTCATGACTTCAGGTAAAACCGCCAGGTACAGAACACATCCTTCGGGTGGGGATCCGGCGGTGCAAAAATGCATTCAACACAGATCCGTTCATCGATCACCTTTGCAAAGCTCGTAAACTCCGCCCGGTGCATCTCCTTGCAGTGGTATTCCCCATCGCCCCGTTTCAGCCGTGCTTCCTGTGTAGGGCAGGACGGCACCGTGATGATCACCTCGTTGTCCCGTTCATCGATCCGGTAATCCACAAGCATTGTCCAGGGATACAACCGCAGTGCCTGTACAAAGCCTGAAAGGCCCTTGTCGTGTATGCGGAAGCGTGTCTTCATGTCTTTTGCTGCCATTGAAGCTACCCTCCCCCATACCTGTTCGTTGCATGTGTCGGCAATGGCACTGCCGTACTTTTCTGCTACGTAGATATACCAGAACGCATCCACGACGCGATAATGCCAGAGGAGAAATTCGAGATACTGATGTTTTTCCGTGCCGGTCATTGCATCAAAAGTGTCAAGGTTCATGCCACTCAAGCCGAATCACCCCCCCATGTGACCATACAAGATCCCATATCGTTTGATTGACGACACTGTTTATACAGTTTTCATTTTTTTGTCAGGTACGGGAAGCCGGAACATGATGATCCGGATTCCGGAATAACCAACGCCCGGAATACCAAGAGATCCCGCTGGTTATGCCGGTAACCACGTATGACCTGATTTAACGTGCCGGAACACGGCGCGGATCACAAACCCGACCACCAGAACAGATGCCGACAAGACGACAATTTTTACCCACAGGGCAGGAGAGAGTGGTACGGTATTGAACACCGATCCGCCGTACTGCACGATCAGGACCTGGGTGGCGACAATCACGCCCATGACGATAAAGAACGTCGGGTTGCCCCGGAAAAACAGCGGCATGGGCCCATCCATCGCCCGGCAGTTGATGCCGTTCCAGACCTGGGCAATGACAAACGCCGCAAACAGGACCGTGCTCACTTCCGCAGGGGTTGTTCCCCCCAAAAACCCGGTTATCATCTGGAAAAGTCCGGCGATGATGAAAAATACCCCCGTCACGATAATAGACACTGACATGAACGGAGTGATGATGCGCTCATCCCGCGAGACCGGGGAGCGGTTCATCAGCCCGGCGTGAGGGGCTTCCGAACAGAGCGCGAATGCCGCAAGCGTGTCCATGACCAGGTTAATCCAGAGGATCTGGAGGATCGTGAACGGCTCCGGAAGGCCCAGCAGCGGTGCGATGAAGGTAAGGATACAGGCACAGAAGTTGATCGTGAGCTGGAAGAGGAGGAACCGCTGGATGTTCTCGTAGAGTGACCTCCCCCACCAGACGGCATTCGTGATCGAGGAAAAGGAATCGTCGAGGATGATGATGTCGCTTGCCTCCCGTGCGACTTCTGTCCCTGCAATCCCCATTGCAAGCCCCACGTCCGCGTGTTTGAGGGCAGGGGCATCGTTCGTTCCATCCCCGGTGACCGCGACAACAGCCCCTTTTTTCTGGAGCGCTTTTACCAGCAGCAGTTTATCCATCGGCTCAGCCCGCGCCAGCACATCAAGGTCCTGAACAGCATCAGCCTGGGCATCTTCCGAAAGCGAGCGGAACTCTCTGCCGGTCATTACTGTGCCGTTTTTATGAATCCCTGACTCATCTGCTACGGCTTTTGCCGTATCAGGATTGTCACCGGTGACCATCCTGACCCTGATGCCGGCGTTCTGGCAGCGTGTCACCGACTCCCTGATATTATCCCGGAGGGGGTCGCGTATGCCAACATAGCCATCCCAGATCAGACCTGATTCGCTGTCGTCACCGTCCACGATCTCCTTATGGGCAAACGCCAGCGTCCTCATCGCCTGCGATGCGAGCCCGCTGACACCGGCAAGATCGGGATTCTGAATACAGAGCCCGGACAGGATCTCAGGAGCCCCCTTGACGAGAAGGTACGGCCTGCCTTCGATGCGCACGACCGTTGACATCCGCTTCCGCTGACCGTCAAAGAGGTACTGTCGGTTCACCGTCGTTTCTGCCCGTAGCTGCATATAATCGAGCGAGCGGTCGCGGAGCCAGCGGAGCAGCGCACCTTCCGTCGAATTCCCGATTACGATGATCCTGCCATCCCGCTCCTCGAGATGTGCGGTGCCATTCACAGCGGCATTGAGGGTGATCCACTCCGCCGGTTTCTGCGGGGGACTTCCCGGACGGTCGGGATCACCCGCCGATGACGCGACCACTCCCATCTGGTTTTTTGTAAGCGTCCCGGTCTTGTCAGTGCAGACCGTGGTCGCCGAGCCGATGGTCTCGCATGCGATCAGCCGTCGCACAAGACAGTTCGCGTGGGTCATCTTGCGCATGGCAAGCGACAGCGAGAGCGTGACGCTCATCGGCAGCCCTTCCGGCACAGCAACTACGATAACCATCACAGCGACCATGATATAGTTGAGGATTTGGTTCGCGGTGGACAGGTCAAAACCGGTCAGCTCGCCAAGGATAATGCCACGGACAAACAGCGCACCCGAGATGAGCACCGCCATGCTGTAGCCGAATATGCTGATGAGGCGTGCGAGCTTCTCCAGCTTATGTTCGAGCGGTGTCATGGTGGTATGATCGATTCCAAGGGATGCAGCAATCACTCCCATCTCTGCAGAGTCACCCACAGCTGCAGCGATCATCCGCCCTTTCCCTGCGGTGACAAATGTCCCTTTCAGAACACGTGCGTGCACTTCTTTTTGTGCAGGCTCGCTCTCGCCGGTAAACGCAGAGTCATCGGTGAACAGGGCATCCGATGATGAGATCCAGCCGTCTGCCGGTACAGCATCTCCTGCTTCGATGAGAATGAGGTCACCGACAACAATATCCCGGGACGGGATGGATGCCGGGTGCCCGTCCCGGATTACCTTGACTGCCATCTCATCGCGGTGTGCGTTCAGGACGTCAAATTCCCTGCTGCTCCGGTATTCATTAAAAAAGGAGATGCCGGTCGCAAGCAGGATCGCGATGATTATACCGGTGGTCTCCAGGAAACCGCCTCCCTGAAGGATGGCAACGATGGCAGATATTGCGACAGCGATGAGCAGGATTTTGATGATTGGATTATCAAAGTTCCTGAGGTATTGTTTCCAGAGAGGCTCCCGCACCGGCGGGGTCATTGTATTGGTGCCAAACCTCGTGCGGATGCCGAGGACCTGCGATGAGAGCAGGCCAAAGTCCCCCGAAAGGTTCATAATCTCATCAAATGTCAGCATGGGTCCAGAATCCCGCCATTGACCAGATCGCTCCTGTTCTGCAGATACAGTATGCAGGTTCCTGAATGATAACCTGTTTTATTGGCACTATCCGGCAGGTCTTCCGGATACCTGCGGTATCAGGGTAGGCGACCTGTCGCACCAGCCGGTATGCAGTGTGAATAAATGCGAAATGAGTTCCCCATTTTTCATCCATTCTATGGGAGGCTGATCACTTCTTCTCACCTGTACCCTCCGGTCCTTCCACAGGGCACGGGCGGACCGACCTGAAGATCCCGATCACAATCGACCCGACAATAAGCAGCGAGAGCACAATGATTGCATAAATGACATAACTGAAATTCTGCTGTACAACCGGGATGCTTCCGAAGAAATAGCCGGCAAGGACAAACGCGAGGATCCACATTATGCCACCGACTACGTTATAGGTGAAGAACCAGCGGTAGCTCATCTTCCCGACCCCGGCAAGGAATGGCGCGAACGTGCGGATAAACGGCACGAAGCGCGCGATCACGATCGTCATTCCCCCATACCGTGTGAAGAATTCTTCTGTCTTGTCAAGATGATCGCGGCGGATCATACAGTATTTTCTCTCCAGCACCTTCATCCCAAATGTATGCCCGATCCAGTAGTTTACGGTATCACCGAGCACCGCGGCAATAATGAGCGATACAATCAACACTTCGATGGTGAGGTAGCCGCTCCCCGCGAGCGCCCCGGCAACAAAGAGGAGCGAATCGCCTGGCAGGTAGGGCATCACAACGAGCCCGGTTTCGCAAAAGATGATCACAAACAGGATCAGGTAGGTCCAGAACCCGTAGGTCTCAATAATTCCGGGCAGATATTTATCGAAATGAATAGCGAGATCGATGAAAAAAAAGAACGGGTCCATTCCTGTTATATGGGACACGGCAAGCGATAAAGGAATTTATGAAAAAAAAGCATCATAACTCAAAAAACGCTCCACCGGCATGGCAACAACAACCGAGGCAGTGAATATCCGTTGATTCGCCGTACTCCGGAATCATGACATACTCTTTTCTTTGCTCCAGTACTTGAAAAGCTCAAACCAGACAATGCTGAGCACACCGGCACCGGTACATGCCACGAGATCAAGGAGTGGCACGTCGCCAAACCTGAAGAGCTCCTGGAGTGCCGGGACATACAGGACGAGGAGCAGGCAACAGAGTGTCCCGGCAAAGACCCAGCCAAGCGCCCTGTTTGGCGTACGCAATGTTGTGATAATGGTCTCAGACCACGACCGGTTTGTCAGGATCAATGCGAGATTCGCTATCACGATTGTCGTGAACGTCAGGGTCCTTGCTTCGTTTTCACCCAGTCCCCGTGCAAGTGCACTGATATAGACAATCAGGACGACACCCAATACGACAGCTCCCTGGAGAAGGCTGAGGGCAAGGGTCCGCCGTGTAAACAACCCTTCATCCGTTTTGCGGGGCGGGCGTTTCATGACGTTCTGCTCTTCTTTCTCTGACTCGAATACGATCGAACACGCAGGGTCGATGATCAATTCAAGAAAGACGATATGCACCGGGAGAAGGACAAGCGGAAGGTTGAACAGCACCGGGATGAGCGACATGCCGGCAATCGGCACATGGATGGAGAAAATATACGCGATTGCCTTTTTTAAATTATCAAAAATCCTTCTGCCCATTCTCACTGCAGACACAATGGAGATGAAATTGTCATCAAGTAATACAAGAGACGAGGCCTCCCGTGCAACATCAGTCCCCCGTTCACCCATGGCAATGCCGATGTCCGCAGACTTCAGTGCCGGGGCATCGTTCACCCCGTCACCGGTCATGGCAACAACTTCCCCGTTTGCTTTCAGGGCTTCCACAATCCTGAGTTTCTGTTCAGGGAGAACCCGTGCAAAGATGGTGACAGTACTGATTCGCTGCCCCAGTTCCTTGTCGTCCATTTTCTCGAGTTCGGCACCCGTGATGCAGTGATCAGCATTGGATAAACCGATCTGCCGGGCAATATTCTGTGCCGTCAGGGGATAGTCCCCGGTGATCATGATCACCCTGATGCCCGCCGAGTAACATTCACGGACCGCTTCAGCGACCTGCGGACGGACGGGGTCAGAAAATCCCACCAGTCCCAGGAATTGGAAGGTGAAATCATGTTGTTCACCGGGAAGTTCACTCTTTGTGAACGAGGCTTTGGCAATTCCCAGGACACGAAGCCCTTCTGCTGCCATCGCGTTAATGTGCAGGGCAAGGTCCTGCATCATCCCTGCATCAAAATGGCAGAGGTCGGCAATTGCTTCCGGCGCCCCTTTTGCCGCGATGATATACTCGTTGCCGTCAGGAGATCTCCATACATTGGACATCGCAAGGAGATCCGGTGAAAGGGGGTATTCGAGAACAAGCTGCCAGTTGGTATGAATATGCTCAGTTTTTCCAAAATCACCTGATGAAAGCCGGAGCAGTGCTTTTTCCATCGGGTCAAACGGGTCTTTTTTACAGGCGAGAATGCTGAACTCGGCAACTTCGTGGCAGATGTCCGGGACAGAATTTGTCCCCGTCGCATCGTACCCGCACACCTGCCCACCTGCAAAAAATTGTTTGACCGACATCCTGTTCTGGGTGAGGGTGCCGGTCTTATCCACGCAGAGGACCGTTGCTGAACCGAGCGTCTCGATCGCCGGTACCTGCCGCGTAAGCACATTCTTTTGCGAGATCCTCCATGCACCAAGGGCAAGGAATATCGTCAGGACGACGGGAAACTCCTCAGGAAGAATCGCCATCGCAAGGGTAATCCCTGCCAGGAATCCTTCAATCCAGTTGTACCGGGTGAGGCCATAGACAATCACGATGATGGCACACAAGGAGAGCCCGACCAGCGCAATCGTCCGGACGATCCGTGCGATCTCCGTTTTCAGCCGGGTCTCACCGCGCTCCACCGTTTGCAGGACTGCCCCGATCTTCCCCATCTCGGTCTTCATGCCGGTTGACCTGACCTCAACCAGTCCCTGCCCCTGGACGAGAAGTGTGCCTGAGTAGACAAAGGGCTGGTCATCACCTCCGGCGCGATCAGCCGCCATCCCCTCTTTCCATGGTATTTTCCGGACCGGTACCGATTCACCCGTCAGGAGAGACTCATCAACCGACACATTATTGGACGACAGAACAATGCCATCGGCCGGGACACGATCTCCTTCGGAGAGGACGAGCATGTCCCCGGTCACCACCTCACGTCCCGGGATCCTTTTCTGCTCACCCTCCCGGATTACCAGCGCCCGCGGACTGGAGAGGTTCCGCAGCGCCTCCAGTGCCCGTTCGGTCTTCTGCTCCTGATACACGGTGATTGCGATGATGACGAGCACAAAACTCATCAGCATCATACCCTCGGAAACATCCCCCAGCACGAAATAGATCAGGCCACTTGCGACGAGCAGGAGGAACATCGGTTCGTGGATCACTTCAAAAATAATCCAGAAAATGCTGCGCTTTTGTTGTGACGGGAGCTCGTTATAACCCTCATTCCGGAGTTTTTCCTGCGCCTCATTATTGGAGAGCCCGGCAACTGAATCGATATCAAGGATGGGCATTAATCTGTTCCACCTCAAAATGGGAACGCACTGTCATAAAGCCCAAAGGTATTCCCGATAGTACGTCGCTTTGCCCTCAACAGCTCAACAATGCCCGCGGGACATTTCATGATTCCACGTAGGTTACAATTGTGATGGTAAAAGACCTTCGATCTGTGAGATCTCCTATCGGGGCAAAAAATTATCTGACTGGGGTGAGATCAGAACTCACACGCCGAATTTCTCCGCAGACCACGCGATGATGATGCCGCCGATGAGGGAACTGGCCAGCGCCGACACTGTCCCTGCAATAAAGAATTTTGCAGGCAGGTTGATGAGCAGCAACATTCCGAAGAGTGAGGGGACACCCGATATAAAAAAGAGGATCAGGCCGTATGACACCCCCTTCGTGAGTCCCTCGCCCGGAATGCCGGGCGACACGATCCAGAATACCGCTGCAGAGATGAGCGCAAGTGCGAACGAGACAAGAACGCTCATTGCGAAAAATGTTGCCGGGGGCGGGCCCATGTCCGGCATCATCAGTTTGCTCCAGACCGGGAAATATTCCGGCATCAGGTAGATGTCCATCGTTGCTGCCGACTCGAACATGATGACGAGCTGAGATGTAAGGGTGAAGAGGACTGCCGCGATAAGGACGGGCTTGAGAGCCTTTTTATTGAATTGTGTCATCAGATCTCACCGGTTTTACCTTGTTTTTCTCTCTTGTGTTTCAGGTATTTTTTTGTTTTTGCTTATCAATCCGGGTTATCAGGAGGGGGATCACGATTCCTCTCCCTTCGTCAATTTTCTTCATCCTGCCCATTGCCGTTGGTGCCGCTTGTTGAAGGGTATCACTACACTCATCGGACAAATGGTTTGCCAGCAGTAGTCAGCGAGTAGATGATCCAGTTCCCCTGATACTCCCCGGTGATCAGCCGTCTAAAAAACAGGAATCCACAGGACATCGGGTTGTATCGTTACTTATAATTATTATTTTCAACATCTTGTGAGATTTTATTGAAAAAACGATGATTACATCCTCTGTGGCATGGTTCTTTTGTGCAGGTACATCGTGATAACGGTGAACACCAGCGTGAACACAGCAAGCGCAATGGTATCGACCAGCACCGGGAAATAATGTGTGTCGGTAAACGAGTACCGGACAAGATCGGTGAAATAGGTGAGCGGGGAGCAGACCGCAAGCACGAGTCCCCATGCCGGCATCTGCTCCAGCGGGATGAAGATGCCGGAGATGAAGACAAGCGGGAACTTGATCAGCGAGGAGAGCATCATGATGTTCGACGGCACGTTTGTCGGTGGCACGGCGAGCAGCATACCGATTGCCGAGAAGCAGCACGCGGCAAGGAAGATGGCGGCAAGCAGCATGATGCCGTGGAGGAGCGAAAGCCCGAGCGCCAGCCCGATGATGACCGTAACTATCGTAATCCCGATGCCGAAGAGGATGGAGGCGATCATGTCGCCAAAGACAATTGCCTCGATCGTGATCGGGCACGATGCGAGCCGCTCAAGGGTTTTTGCCGAGCCCTCCCACGGAAAGATGGCGGGAGATACAGCAGTCGCCGTGAAAAAGAGGGTCATCCCGATGAGCCCCGAAATGAGAAATGAAAGGGGGAGCTGCCGGCTGCCCATAAAGAAGGCAAGGAAGAGGAAGACCGGCATGAAGACCCCGAAGATGAGCACGGGGCCCTTGAAGTAATAGATGCGGATATCCTTCTTTGCTATCGCCCATGCCCGCCGTACCTGTTCGGGAAATCCTGCCGGGTTCATGGTTTTGCCTCCTTTGTCAACCGGAGGAATGCCTCATCGAGCGAGGGGGCAAGCGTGTTCAGCGTGACAATCCCTGCACCGTTCTGCTGGCTGAAGGTGACGAGGGAGCGGATGGTGGCATCCTTATCCTGTGTGGTAATCTGCCATTTGTCACCGGCCCGGTGTACTTCGGTAACACTCCCAAGTCCAGACAGGGCGTCGCCAGGTATCTCATGGTCAAAACTCACTTCAATCTTGTGCACCCGGTCAATTGCCGTCTTGAGTTTTTCCGGCGCATCGATGGCTACCATCTTCCCGCCATGGATGATGCCGACCCGGTGGCAGAGCCGGTTTGCCTCCTCCATGTTATGCGTGGTGAGAAAGATGGTGGTTCCCTGCTTGTTCAGGTCACGGAGCAGGGAGAGGATCATCTGCGTGCTCTGCACATCGAGACCGCTCGTGGGTTCATCGAGAAAGAGAAGTTCCGGTTCATGGATGAGTGCCATCGCAAGGATGAGCCGCTGTTTCATGCCTTTTGAGTACGCCTGCACCTTCTGGTCTTTGCGCTCAATCAGCCCCACCATTTCGAGCAGATCGGAGGAACGCTGCTCTGCCCAGGCACGCGGGAGCCCGTACAATTCGCCCATCAGCATCAGGTTCTGCCATGCAGTGAGATCGGTGTAGGCATTCGAGGTCTCCGGCACGACGCCGAATCGCTGCTTTGCCTGTACCGGCTCGGACCGGATGTCATGTCCGAGGACCGTGGCGGTGCCGAAATCCAGCGGAATGACACCGGTCAGCATCCGGGTGGTGGTGGTCTTGCCCGCACCGTTCGGGCCGAGGAAGCCGAAGATCTCGCCATTCTGCACATCAAACGAGATATGGTCTACAGCAGTGCTCTTGCCAAAAACTTTCGTCAGATCTGACGCATGAATTATGTCTGTCATATGGTTCGTATCCCCTCAGACGTCTTCGCGGATGCCGAGAAGGACCATCCGCTGGTTGCACCGGATCCCCCGGTTCTCATCCTTTTTCACGGAAACAAGATGCATGGGTTTGACGGGATGCTCAACGGTTCCTGAAGTTATGATGCCCTCACCCTGAAGTACTACAAACACAACGGCATATGGCTCCGGGTGGGGCGGGATCACCTGCCCGGTCTCAAGGCAGACGAGCACAATGTTCGAACCTGCGGTTTTGATCAGGTCTTTTTTGACCGGGCCCTGCCGGGAAAATTCCGCTGCGTTGAGGAGATCCATTACTTTTTCACCATTCTCCGGAGATCTTCTATCCTTCGATCCATCCCATCCAGCCGGATTTTCTCCATGGTTTTCATCGCTTCAAGCATCCTGATCTCATCTTCGGCGCTAAGGGTTCCGGTACAGCAACACTCCCGAAGTCCACCTGATGATTCGTTGCACACCTGTCGGCACATAGTACTACTCTACTGAATTGTCTATGCTTTTTACTATCAACAAGATAGTATTAAAGATATTCAGTATATAGTATTGAAGTGACTATGTGCGAAGATAGCGAGACCCTGTGCGTATGTGCTTTCGGAGGCATCCTCACAACGATATCGAAAAAATGGGCGCTTCTGATCATCAACAAGCTCGGGGTATCAGGGCGGCTCCGGTTCAATGACCTTATGTCAGAACTGGAAGGGATCAGCCCGAAGACACTCTCCGACACATTAAAAGAACTTCAGGCAGAGGGGATGATTGGTCGGGAGTCCTTTTCTGAAATTCCGCCCCGCGTAGAATATTTTTTGACCGATGACGGGTCAGAGCTCCGGAAAGCGATTGTTCCCCTGCTGCGATGGGCATCAGACCGGGATAACCGGAATGGAGACCGGTGTGAGGTAATATGCCGGCGACGCACGTGTCACCCGAAAGGAATGCCCTGCAATAAAAAGCAGGTATCTCTGCGATGAACCCAAGGTTCTCTAAAACATTGGGAATGCGTGAGTCGTGAATATTGCGCGAACTATTGTCGTACTTCCCTGCGAACCGCCGCGATCAGCGTCTCAATCTCGTCAAACTTCGGGTCAGCCATGCCGTTCTTTTCGATCCCTTCTTCAGTCGCAATGATATGGATGTGGGGGGTGATGCACAGACTTTTCAGTTTCTTTCCTGCACACCGGTCAGCGCACCCGTCAAGCACCACCACCTTCCCGCCATTGATCACCGCATCCATATCCCAGGTTGACTGCTTTGCGTGCAGGTGCCCTTCAAAGAGATCCGGTTCTTTCTGCGCAAGGATTCCCGCAACCTGTGTCGTAAGTTTCCCGGTATTGGAAACCCCCGAGCAGGTGAGGAGGATCAATGGACGTTCATCAGTAATTTTCCCCACCTTGAAACCATTTTCCGCAAACCTGGCAATAATCTATCCATCATTTTGTTTTAACCGCTCTCACCTTGACACTCCGCACCGAGTCGCCGATCCGGCGCAGCTCTTCTTTGGGGATAGAAAGGTTGGCAAGGACTGCCTGGGCCGTAGGATCGTTCACCATAAGTTCAATCGGGTAGGTTGACTCCACAAGCACCTCAACCTCTGAAAATCCGGCCCCGTGGATCAGGTCGAGATACACTCCTTTCCGCACCGCACCGGCAAGGCAGCCGACATACGCAGCGACTGATGAGAGGACTGCCTCCGGAAGATCCCGTTCCAGAACGATGTCCGAGACCATGAGTGTGCCACCGGGTTTCAGCACACGGTACGCCTCGCGGAAGACTCTCGCCTTATCCGGAGAGAGATTGATAACACAATTGGAGATGATGAGATCAACGGAGTTATCAGCAACCGGCAGGGCTTCGATCTCTCCGAGCCGGAACTCAACGTTGGTTGCACCCGCCTTTTTTGCATTCTCCCGCGCCTTTATCAGCATCTCGGGCGTCATGTCAACACCGATGACCCGCCCTGTCTTTCCGACCTTCCGGGCAGCAAGGAAACAATCGAACCCGGCACCGGATCCGAGATCAAGTACCGTGTCCCCTTCATGGATCGCCGCGTGGGCAAGCGGGTTCCCGCAGCCAAGCCCGAGATTTGCCCCATCCGGGACAGCACCCATCTCCTCAGCTGAGTACCCGATCTTCCCGCTGATCTGTTCTGCGGTAACTGCTCCACCACAGCAGGAAGAGTTCGGGCCGCAGCATCCACAGTCACCCTCCGCTACCGTTGCATAACCCTTCCGCACCATCTCCCTGATATCCTGCGGTTCTTTCTTTTTCATTATGTTACCCCTCCAAAGTACTCATCAATCCATACCGCAATCTCATCCCGCACGCGGCGGTACCCTGCAAGGATCTCCTCATCAGTACCTGGTGTCAGGTGGGGATCAAAAAATCCCTTGTGGATCGTCTTTTTTGCCGATGGCACAATTGGGCAGACTGCATGGGCATTGTCGCAGAGCGT
>Ga0315285_10002167_pt1 | contig 20497 bp, 27 predicted proteins | sample YL17G09_36_MG_FD_203698 | JGI IMG/M metagenome (GOLD analysis project Ga0315285, IMG submission 203698) | Sediment microbial communities from Yellowstone Lake, YNP, Wyoming, USA - YL17G09_36 | ecosystem: Environmental > Aquatic > Freshwater > Lake > Sediment | place: USA: Wyoming | collected...
CATTCGATATTACGGCCTCTATGCCAATGCTCATCGGGGAAAAGTCCGGAAGGCGAGGGTCTCTCCTTTTGTTCTGGGGATGGCCGAGGAAGATCTCAAGCCCGTTCCCTCAAAAGGCTGGGCAGAGATGATCCGGAAGGTCTACGAAGTCGACCCCATGATCTGTCCCAAGTGCGGAGGCTCGATGAAGGTCGTCGCCTTCATCGCGGAGTATGCCGTCGTGGATCGGATCATCGACCACCTGAAGTTGCGGTTCATAGCGGAAAAGCCGCCGCCATCTCGAGTCTTTTCCCAGGTCGCGCTCATGGCGGCCGAGGGGCCGGCCGAGTATTTCTGAGGACGCACGAGTTGGAGAGTCTAAGGATGTCTATCATTTTTTGGGGGATTTCGCGGCCGTCTGAAACATTAACCCGGTCGGATGACATGCGTCACGGCCGGCTTATCGTTCTTGACATCGATCCGCGGCCCGGATTATCATTTTTTCGCGATGGGCGGTATCGATTACGAGCTTAATGGGACGGGAAATGCTTCGCCAGAAAAAAAGAAAATCCTATCCCTGACAAAATATCCGGCCGCGATAAAAAAGACCTAAGATGATTCATTTCGATATAACGCGATAAATATTTTAGAATATTTTCAAAAAATTGAGAAATTATTCCTCTATATTTTGTATATATATAATGAAGGGAGGAAAATCTAAATCTGTAGTTTTGCGTCAGCGGGAAAGATATCATAAAGTGAAAATATTAAAGGCCAATTTTATTAATAATAAGATAATAGAACTAGTCGGAAGGTTTGCCCTGGGAAGCGTTTTCATATATGCAAGCCTAGATAAAATAGCTTTTCCTCGAGAATTCACTAAAATAGTCATCGCCTACCATATTCTGCCGGAAAGACTAGCTATATACTTTGGTTTCCTCATTCCTTGGGTTGAATTAATTTTTGGAATTTTGCTTGTAGTAGGCCTTTTTATACGGACGTCGGCCCTTATATTATCTTCTCTCCTTTTGGTTTTTGTGGTAGCAATCGTATTTAATAAACTTTCGGGTGGAGAAATAGCCGCCTGTGGATGTTTCTCAGTCAATGCGTCAGAAACTGGAAATATATTTTTTCTATTGTCGCGGGACATCCTTTTTCTGTTCTTGGGAATTTTTCTAGCCCGTAGAAGCGATAAATGTATACATGCAAAAATTTAAAAAAATGAAAATATCAAAGCTAATCATTGCGATCACAATATTTATTGCGATTTTATTAGTTGTTTTCCTGAGAAAAGAACGAAGGACCGAAACGTCCGGAATTCTTTCGAGCCTTCCAGAGTTTCAATCAGTTGATATAAATGGCAAGATATTCGGGAATTCTGATTTATTGGGCAAGAATGTTTACGTTCAATTTATAAATGCCTTAGATCATGATCAATTGGGCTTGTTAGATGCGGTTTATTCAAACTGGAGAGGTAATGATATTATTTTTGTTGTATGTACAAAGGAAGAGAATTATTTGCGTGCTAAGCATGAGTCCATGTATCCTTCAACCATAATCTTAAATAGTAATTATGAATACCTTCAAAAAGCATTCAAAGTCCCCTACAATCTTGGAATCTATTATTTATTTGATAAATCAGGGAAATGTATTGATACAGGACGAAATACGGTTGGATATGTTGAAGGGCCAAAGGTGTCCTTAATAAGCTTGATAAAGAAAGATAAATTTGTAATGGCTGATTTTATTCCTATAAATAAAGATATTAGTACAATCGGCTGGTTAAAACAGTTAGGCGATATTATTCGTGAACACGATAAAGAATATTATCTTTTCGCGCTTCTTACTAAGATATGTGATACATGCGAGGGAAAACAGACAATACAACTTCTCAAGAACGTATATTCCGGCGATAAAAAGAAATACTTCATATATCCGAGTTTAGTTTTGAATGCAAATAAATTTAACCAGGGCGATATTTCGAGTCTTAGATCTCAATTGAATATAGAATATCGTATAGAAATTGCAGATCATTCGTTGAACGAAAAATGGAATTATTATATTGATAAATACCGAGAACTTGAATTATCAGATATAGTTTTTCTCGTCGAAAAAAGAGGAATCATAAAAGAATTATTCTATCCTGGCTGTAATTGTTGGAATGATTTCTTAGAATTCACTCTTTCAATTGCCAATAGTATGCAGAAATATTAAGTGAGAAAAAGAATCCTAGCTAAATTTTGTATATTTCTTGTTGCATTAAGCTCTTGTTTATGCCAAGAAGTCAATGATAAATCTGTGGAAATTGTCAAATGGAAAAAGAGATTAAAGGACTATCCATTTCCTAAATGTGCTATTACTCTTGAGAAGATATTTTCGTTCCCGAAGATTAAAGAAGGAAAAGAAGATTTGTATTTATGGGATCCGATATCAATTATCGAGAATCGAAAAAAAGATATTTTTATATCCGATAAGAAAGCTCATTGCATTTATCAATTTGATCCTAGTGGAAAATATATAAGAGCGATAGGGCGAGAAGGACAGGGTCAGGGAGAGTTGATACGGCCAATAGAATTGATGTGCATTAAAGACTATTTGGTCGTGAATGATTCAGGGAATAGACGCATTCAATTTTTCGATTCAAATGGCAATTACGTGAAAAGCTTCAAAGTATTTAAAACTTATTCTGATATGACAGCGAACAAAGACGGGCTAATATTTGCTGCCCCTATAAGATTGACTCCAGACGATCTCCTTATTGATGTCCTTAATGAGGAAGGTAAATTGTTGTATTCTTTTGGAAAAGGCTTGAAATTCAAGGTCGATTGGAATCAATTAAATCGAGTCAAACTATCGACAAATTCTAAGGGTGAAATTCTTATCGCGTTTTGGCAATTTGCGATTGTCCGCAAATATTCTGCAGAAGGAACCATGTTAGCAGAATATCGAATAGAGCATAAAAAAATGAAATCTTTAGAGAAGATGAATATGAATCGGATAAGCTTACGCTCTAAAGGGGATAAAAGCAAGAGCGGATATATTGTCATGAATTTTGCCCTGCAGGCAAAAGAAGAAGGTTTCTATACCTTGTCTTTTAGCGGTACGCCAGTTGAAATATTAGAGTTTAATAATGAAGGGAAGCTTGTGAATGATTACTGGTTCGCAGAGTACGAATATGTTCCGTGGGATTTTTTCGTTAGAGATGAAGCTGGGGCCAAGAAGATCTTCGTTTTGCATAGAGGCCTTCATGAAAACGAAATAGATATTTTAATCCCTAAACAAGAAGGAGGTATCAAATGATTAAAATAAACAGAGCATGGTTAGCAGTGGCCATTTTACTGCTAGTATTTTCCTCGACGCTACTACTCGGGCTGGCGCCCGGCAGCTATTCATGCAGTAATTTTCTCTGCTGGGGATGTACTGTGTCGGGAAACTGGGACTGTGGATGGATCGATACGACGGGACTTTGTTGCGGGTATTGTTGGAATTATGGTGAGGTCATCGAGTATAGGGTATGTTGCTATCCCGACAATTGCTATCTTTATTAATGATTTCTAATTGGAATGCGAAAGGAGTTCGTTAATAATTAGAAGCAATAAATAATATCGATGAATCCGTCAGCCGCTTAGGAGGGAAGTTTCTGCTTCATTCGGAGGCCGTGATAGTCGTTTTCTGAACCCAAAATCGGGAAAGTTATTGTAATTTCCTTTGCCGAGTTATCTGCGATAATTTCCCAATAAAACTGCCAGCAATGCCTGTCCTCGCGAAAAAATGATATTGCCGACCTTCGAGCCGCAGTCATGAACAAGAAAATAGTTGTGAGATGGGTCCGCCGGCGACATCATCGTTGCGGACGACCGGAATACCTGCCTAAAGATGATAGACCTCTGTCCCCCATCGCAACCATATGTTCTTAAAAATACTCCGCCCTCTCCTCGGCCGCCCTCAAGGCGACCTACTGTAAGACATGGGAGGCCGGCGGCTTCTAGGCAACGAGCGTCAACTTCAGATGGTCGATAATTCGGTCCACTGCGGGAGAATCGGTGATGAAGGCGACCACCTTCATCCCTCCCACGCACTGAGGACAGATCATCGGATCGATTTCATAGACTTTGCGGATCATGGCCGCCCTTGGAGCTAATGTAAAGTAATGTTTGCATGCTTCCAGGAAAAGGGCTGATTTCGCCAGGCGCTCTTAGCCCGTTTCATCAGACGCGTGTATGCGGCGTCCTAGCGGCATGAGCATATCCCCCGGAAGTGTCGCATCCAAATTTCGAGACTCGAGGCCTCATGCGAACTCTCGCGCTTACTTCCGGGTAGACGAAGCAGACCTTTTAATTTACTTTTCCCTATAGGGTTCTCCTTTTTCCAAAATCCAATAGGTCGCCTCAGCCAGATGCCTGGCCACTGCTACGACGGCTTTGGCGTGTCCCTTCTTCTCTCGAAGTCTTAGGAAAAGAAAGGCGGCGTGGCGGCCAATCCAGCGTTTATGAAAGATGGCAATCGTATTGGCGGCCTCGGTAAAAGCCCATTTGAGGTAACGGTTCACATCAGGCCGAACCGGACCGTGAAAGATCTTGTCTCCGCTCGCTTTGATCCGAGGTACTGTGCCTGCGTAGCTGGCCAGCTTCTCCGGACCCGAAAATCGGTTCACATCTCACACTTCCATGGCTTTGACCACGGCCAGGATCTTCCCTACGCCCGGAACGCTCATCAGAAGCTGCATCGCCGGCGTCGCTTTAACGACAGACTCGATCTGCCTTTCGCTTTCCATGATCTGTTCTTCGACCTGATCAAGAAGCTCAAGCTGTTCTTTCACGCATTGGGAAGTATAGGACGGGAGCTCATGGAGGCGATCCTCTAGAAGCTTCCGCCCCGTCCCTCTAAAGATGTCGTTGACTTCATCGATTTTGATGGCGTACTTGGACAAGGTCGCTTGGATCCGGTTCTTAATCATCGTCCTCAATCGGACAAGAGTCATCCTCATGCGCGGAAGTTCTCTTTGATCACGCAGCTGGCTTGGCGGAATCCAAATCGAAGGAAGCGTTCCATTCCGCAGCAGGAGAGCCAGCCCTTTGGCGTCAAGCTTGTCGGTCTTATCAATCTGGCCCATAAATAACCTCTCTATTATAACTGATATTAAGATGCGAAAAGTGAGTTCAATTTATTAAAATGTCTTGTTGTCGGTTGATGTTCTCCTCTTTCCCAGCCCGCCGGCGTTGTCGAATCGACACCAAGCTGCTCGGCTAGCTTTTTCTGGGATAGCCCATGAACTCGCCTGTATTCTCGAATCTCGTCTCCCAAATTATCGGACTTTTTCTCGAACGGATCGCTTCCCAGGAACTCGATAATCTTCGGAATCTGGGCCAAAGTCGGTTTAACCCGATTTTTCTCCCAAAGATATATCGTGGTATCGTCGACATGAAACTTGAGGGAAAGTTGGCGCTTGGTGAGCTTCAAATCCAGCCTCCGGGTCTTAATCCAGTCGCCCCAGGTCCGCAAAAAATCAGGGTATTTCTCCCTGTGAACCGGTTTCTGAGCCTTTAAAGTCAAATGGCAAAAAGGCAACGCAACCCTGCGAGGATGTGTTCAGGGGACTGGCAAGGGAGCAGGCTGACTGTACGGAGGCTCAGAGAAACAAGTATTACTCGAAGATCTCCGGCCCGCTGCTCGACCGGATTGATATTCAGGTGGAGGTGCCGGAGGTAAAATTCAGGGATATTGTGTCCAGGGTTGAGAGCGAAAGCTCTGAAGCAATAAAAGAGAGGGTTTGCCGGGCGAGGCGCATCCAGCTCGAGCGGTTCCGCGGAATAAAAATTTATGCCAATGCCCAGATGGGGCCGAAGGAAGTGAAGGCCTTTTGTCGTATCGACCGGGAAGGGGAGAAGCTCCTTGAGACGGCGGTGACGCGGCTGGGCTTCAGCGCCCGGGCCTACGATCGTTCTCTCAAGGTCGCCAGGACAATTGCCGACTTGGCGGAAGAGGATAGCATCAGCCCGGCCCATCTCTCCGAAGCCATTCAGTACAGGATGATGGATAGGTATTATTAAGCGTTTCTTATCTGTTTGATTCGTCTAATATCATTATCGTTTCACCCATAAATAAATCCTGCCACGAAAACGAGCTTAAATTTGTTTGGAAAGATCTGCCTAATATGAAATTCTACTTTGTTGAGCTATTTGACTCTACGCTCGACCTTTTATGGAGAAGCAATGCCGTTCTCCAGCGCGAAGTCATTCCGTCTCAGGATTTGTTCCAGAAATTAATCCCAAAAGAAACCTATTTTTGGATGGTAACAAGCGTTTTTGAAGGCGAAAACAAAGTCAAATCTAGATTAATAAAATTGTGGTCGTCACGAAACTCTAAATCATTATATATGTATAACTTACGAGCGTCCAACTCTCGTTTTTCCTAACCACTTCTAACTCATTTTATATCAACAACATAAAGGGGTGTTTTCCGGATTGGAAGCGCGTTTTTGGTGCCTTTTGGAACCAATAAACCGGCCAGTTAGGAAAAACAACTTTCGTGACAGACGCATTTTTATGCTCTGCATCATCTTTTGAAATGAATACGTTAGTTCTCCTAACCTCTGTCTTTCTGATACCCTCGATACGGCCGATTATCGCCGACCGTCACGAAACTCGAGGGGCCCATGAAAAATGTTCCTCTTTTCAAGGCCGAAGACCTTCCTCCGAGAGCCCGTTATGAAAAGCTCTTTGAAAACCTGCCCTCGCTTCCGGATCTTTCGAAGGCGACGGGGCGCCCTCCTTTTTCCAGGGACGCCATTCTACGAGCTCTTATCTACAAAAACCTTCGAGGTCTTCCATCGTTAACCGACCTTGTCTTTGAACTTGAGAACAACCCTGTCATGGCCGAGGTTCTTGGTTTTTGCCCGGGCCGGCCAGCTCCCTCCAAAGAGCGGTTCTCTCAATTCCTGAGAACTCTATCTCATGTCGATCTTCAAGCCGTTCGTCTCACTCTCGTGCGCTGTCTCATCCAGGAAGGTGTGATCACGGGAAAGCACCTGGCTCTGGACTCCTGTTCGATCAAAGCTAACGTCAAGGAAAATAATTTTAAGGCCTCGGCTCAAAACCGGTTCGATAAGACACGTCAACTCCCGGGCGATCCCGACGCCAGGCTGGGTGTTCTCCTCCATTACCCTCAAGCGTTTCAAACGAAAATCGCTTGGTTCTGGGGATATAGAAATCATATTCTGAATGACGTGGTCTCGGAACTTCCTCTTCATGAGAAGACTCTTCCGGCAAACCATGACGAAAAAAGACAGGCCGTTCCGCTTCTCCGGGAGGCTCAAGAAGCTCTCTCCCTCTCCGCAGAATGTGTCATCGGGGATGCCAACTACGATACCGAAGAAATCCTTTCCTATATCTTCTTCGAGATGAAAGCTGAACCCATTATTCCCCGAAACCAGCGATACACTCCCCCAACTTCCTTCACCATCAAGAGAGGAATCGTCACCTGTCCCGGCCTTCTGGAAATGCACAGAAGGGGAAAGATGACCTGCAAGGGGAGAACGTATATCCAATACGCCTGTCCTCTTCACTGGGGTAAGAAGTATCGGGGGCAATATCTTCTCTGCCCGGCCGCCCATCCCAAGTTCTTCAACCAAAAGGGCTGTAACTATCTCATCCGCCTGAGCCCCAGCGTACGTGATCAGATCGCTTACGGAACGAGGCGATTCAAACTTATCTATAATCAGAGGACATCGGTGGAGCGAATCTTTTCCCGCCTCCTCGCGATCTCAATGCAGCGACCCACGGTGATTGGCTTGGCGGCGGCGAAAAATCACTGCACGATCGCCCATATGACCGTGTTGCTTGTCGCCCTCACCGCTCATCGGCTGGGCTACGAGGATAAAATCCGCTATGTGAAATCGTTCCTTCCCAACCTGACCCTTCAATGAGTTTCGTGACGCCCTATTAATAAAATTTAAGATATTTTGACGGAATGACTCTTTGTTGCCTCATCTATCAAATACATGATCCGACCGGTTCTCTCTCTGGAGAGGCTGTCGTTCCTGGAGCCAGAGGCCAAGGTCAGCTACCGCTACGGCCCAGACCGCGCCGAGCAGGAGACGATGGATTATCTGGAGTTCATTGCCCGAGTGACTTCCCATATCCCGGACAAAGGCCAGGTCACCATTCGATATTACGGCCTCTATGCCAATGCTCATCGGGGAAAAGTCCGGAAGGCGAGGGTCTCTCCTTTTGTTCTGGGGATGGCCGAGGAAGATCTCAAGCCCGTTCCCTCAAAAGGCTGGGCAGTGATGATCCGGAAGGTCTACGAAGTCGACCCCATGATCTGTCCCAAGTGCGGAGGCTCGATGAAGGTCGTCGCCTTCATCGCGGAGTATGCCGTCGTGGATCGGATCATCGACCACCTGAAGTTGCGGTTCATAGCGGAAAAGCCGCCGCCATCTCGAGTCTTTTCCCAGGTCGCGCTCATGGCGGCCGAGGGGCCGGCCGAGTATTTCTGAGGACGCACGAGTTGGAGAGTCTAAGGATGTCTATCATTTTTTGGGGGATTTCGCGGCCGTCTGAAACATTAACCCGGTCGGATGACATGCGTCACGGCCGGCTTATCGTTCTTGACATCGATCCGCGGCCCGGATTATCATTTTTTCGCGATGGGCGGTATCGATTACGAGCTTAATGGGACGGGAAATGCTTCGCCAGAAAAAAAGAAAATCCTATTCTTCTGACACATGCCTTAGCGGGAATATTATTAATAGAATGAATGATTTCTATCGTGATCACCATGATAAATATGGTATAGCTATAATTGCAAAAAATTTCACTAAAGATGATCTATTCAATATGAGAAATAATTTAAAGATCTATTTTGAATTAGATTTGCCGACCAATATATTAAGCGAAAAAATGGATAAAATAGTCTCTGAATTTAATGAAAGTTTATTAAATAATATTGTTATGTTCACAGATTCCAGAGGAAAGATACTTAATCTATTTTACAATAGCTGTGATTGTTGGGGACTGTTTTCAAGTTATATTGTAAATTTTCCAACAATTTCAGAAAAAGCAATTTCTAAATAGGAGGAACTGAAGATGGATACAAATCATAAAATGGCAATAGTTTTGTCTCTATTAGCAATTTGTTCAAATTCATTTAGCAAATCTGCGATAATTGAAAAACCTGATAATACGAAAAAAACACCTATTAAAAGAGTTTCTTTTTTCCCTAATAATGAACAAATTGAAAAAGGATATATATTGAAAAATCCATGCCCTATATGTATCGGCTACGATAATACACTTTATATTGGAGATGTGAATTACTGTGTTGTTTATAATTATGATAAAAATGGAGAATATATTAAATCGTTTGGGAAAAAGGGACAAGGGCCAGAAGAATATGGAGCAGTGCACCATTTAGCCGCTTTTAAAGGGGGGCTAGCTTTGGAGGATGGTGAAAACATGCGCATTTCGATAATTGACAATAAAGGAAAACAAACTAATAGCTTTAAAATATTTAAGTCATATTCCGATATTGCTATTTCTGAAGATGAAAAGATATTAGTTTCGCCGAGACGAGAAAATCATCTTATTGAAATTCTAGATAATAAAGGACAAATAATTGGCAGCTTAGGGGAAAAATTAAAATTTAAAAACAAACATGTTGCACTAAATGAAGTATTTATCCAAGCTAATTCAAAGGGAGATATTTACGTAGCATGGAAATATTTTCCAATAGTGAAAAAATATAGCCAAAGAAGAGGCTTCGAAGCTGAATATGATATAGATGACCAAGGAATACGAGAATTAATTAAAAAGAATAAATCGGCGAGCGATTCTGTTATGAAAAGTAATCGCATATCGCTAATGGGAATTATTAATTGTTTTTTCTTAAGTGATAACTATTTTTATGTATTTCTATATGGAAACGATAGGGCTAGAATTGTCGAATATGATTACCGGGGAGAAAAAACAGCTATCTATGAAATCATAGATGACCTAGAGAAAGTAATATATATAAGTATGGGTGTGATTGAGAAAGGCTATGAAAGAACGTTTTATGTAGTTCAGGCCTTTCCAGAAGCTCAAGTGGATATTTATAAAGAAAGCCATTAAAAAATCTATTTTCATAGGAGGTGTATAGTGAAAAAGCGCAAGGGTATCGTGATCGGAGTGTTTATGCTTTTTGGGATGTTTAGCTTTTTTCAAGGAACTGTAGTCTACGAAAGATACTGTGACGATCCCCAAATGCCTACGGAATGCCACGGTTGTACAGATGGTTGCAGCGGAGATAGGGTGGTGACTGAAGCGTGTCAAATACGTTGTTCTACAGTGGCGGATAAGGGATGGATGACTGTGACCATTAATTGTGAAATGCCATAGCCGTAATAACAAGATAGTGGCTAGAAAGGAGAGAAAAATGAAAAGACGGATATCGAGTCTTGTTTTACTTCTTCTTATTAATTTTTCCGTTCTGCTATTGGCTACTTTTATTATCTCTGAACAACCAAAATGGCAAGATTGTCAGACTGACCTCCACTGTACTAATGAAGGATCCTGTGGTTCTGATTATCAGTATAATCAGGGTTGTCAATTATTTTGTGGGATTAAAATACCGGCGGGGGTTTTTTATGACCAAATAGATTGCGGGCGAAAGGTGTGACTCAGGTCATATGCCTGATTTTGCGGGCATACTTCAGCTCATTCGAGAACCGCTCGACCGTCTCATTGTCTGAGGCGATTTCCGGTTTCAGCAGCTTCAAAGCGATTTTTTCTTTTATTTCTGTACCGAAGACTTTATAGACCTTGCCCAGCTCTTCGATGACCTGGTAGCGGCCGGCAAAGGTTGAGCCCATTGTCAGTTCTTTAATAGGCGTTTGGAGAGTCTCTGTGGGAGAAGCAAAGGGTTCCTTTGGAGAAGGGAGCTGAGCTGCACACTTCTTACAAAACTGGGAATCGGAAGTGTTATCTGTATCGCACTTCGGGCACTTGATGGCCATTGCTGACCCCTTCTATTTGCGATGGCTTAAGATTATCAGGGAAAGACGGCAGAGTCAACAGGGCTGGAATCGAATCGGAACGGATATTGCTATTTTCGTCATACAAGCACAACTTCGGACCAAGTGCCCATGGGCGTGGAAAATTGATCACTTGTGGGCATTGAAAAATAATACCCTCCTTATGGGAGATTGGAGTATTTCCCATCTACCTATTTAGCAGGTATCCAGAATTTCATACGGGCGATGGTTAGCGTTATGCCAGTCACTTCAAAGGGTCCGTCGAAGGTGATGAGGCTTTTATCAATTGGAACTGCTATGGGCCAGTTTAAACTCCCGCTGACCGGCGGCATGCCCCAATGTCCTCCCCGAGTGATGAAGCGACCATCGGAGAAAAAAAGGAGCTCGTATACCCCGGACAAGGGACCCCACCGGATGAATTTGAGAAAATCAACGTGGACACGCCTCTTCCGGAACTCGAAATCCGCGTGAAAATGACGGGGCTTGATGGAGCCCATGTCTCCTGGCTTCTGGGAAAGGTACTTTCTGTCGTCCTTAGCCCGGTGTCAGACGACCGCCGGCCCGGAAATACGGCGATAGCGTTTGCCGGAGAACTCAAGCCTGTCACGGCTAAGTCTTTTTACCTCTCGCAAGCCCCACGACCTTGCCCCAGCAGGTTTGTATCGGCCCTGATACGGTCGCCTATAGAGCGGAGCGAAATAGAAGGACCGGGAGTCCTTCTCGAACTCGCCGGCAGGTCCGATGGGGCAGGCTGTCTCCGGGAATCCATTTTGATTTGGACGTTCTTTCATGTGTTCCTCCTCCTTCCCAGCTATCTCAGCCAGGAATTGCTTGATTTCAGGCTTCGGGACGGCACTGTCGGGGGCAAGCCGAGGAGGATTGCGGAAGGATGAGCAAAAAAAACCCGCTCCACCTGGCATCAGGTGAGCGGGTTCATTCGCTCGGACAGTTCGTTGCCGCTTCTCTCAGCGGCCGCATCCTCGCCTCTGGCGAATTGGCACCTTAGGTGTCCGTCCCAGGTTGCCGGGCTCTTATAAGAGCCTCTCCTGATGTCACATTAATAATATGCCTAGTCGGGGAAAAAAGCAAGAGCGTGAACTCGTCCACTACCTTAGTGATGGCGGGGCTCGATGAGATTTCCGCCAAATGCTTTCTGTTTCTTCTTGCGGATAGGCCACGACCGAAGCCCCTGTAAAAAAGATAGCAAGAGTCATTGTCCGATGGCTGAGTTCACCCTGATTAACAGACGAAAAAACCTCATATTCTTACAAAGCCTCCTACTCCTGCCCTTTGAAGTTTCGGCGCTGGAACTTCAAACTCTACAGGCAGGAATGGCCATGATCGACGCCCACAAGTCAACCTGGATACACAAACGCCCTGTAGAATGTCGCCAAATGCCGCTGTACACGCCCTGGCCGCCCTAGAATCGTTTTTTATGCCCCTGGGCGTGGAATTCCTCAAACCAAAATGCTCAGATTTGCGCTTTCTCTCAAGACAGACTGACTCAAAATGCCCTTTCAGCCACTTTCGCCGGACGTTCCTGGGGCAACGTAGCGCTTCTTTACAAAGCCCCCGACGTCCGCGAATCTTAGCACCTGATATCCTCACGGCGTCAAATTTCAGAATTAAAGTGCCACCCTGCAACCAGGATCAGAATTAAAAACGCATCCTGCAACCGGCCGGATCTTCGAGGACTATCGGAAGCGGTTCGCGGACATGCTGTCCCCGGCCGACCGGCAAAGAGTTGAGGAGCTGACCCGGGAGTGCCGGCGCCGCAACCGGAGGAGTCACGGCATTGGGTGTCCTCAGAAAGGCGAACATCGAAAGCGGGCAGAAGGTTCTGATCTACGGTGCCTCTGGAAGCATAGGCACCTATGCGGTGCAACTCGCCAAGTCATTCGGGGCGGACGTCACCGGGGTCTGTAGTACCGCCAATCTGGAGGTGGTGAGATCTCTCGGGGCCGACAGGGTGATCGACTACACACAGCAGGACTTCACCGAGGGCGACGAGACCTATGACGTTGTCTTCGATGCCGTAGACAAGCTCTCGTCCTCACGGGCCAAGAGGTCCTTGAGGAAGACAGGCGTCTATCTCAACGTCAACAGGGACTCAGGTTCTGGAGGTGGGAGTCCCGAGGACCTTGTCTTCCTCAAGGAACTCATCGAGACCGGGAAGGTCCGGACGGTCATCGACAGGCGCTATCCGCTGGAGGAGATCGTCGAGGCCCACACGTACGTCGAGAAGGGGCACAAGAAAGGACACGTGGTCGTTACCGTTGCCCCGCAGCCGAACATCCTGGGGACGATGGACGAGAGCACCTCGTAGAGGCTGTCGTGACCTGCCCCCCTAAAACCGGTCCAGGCATAATGCGAGAGAATACCCGTTTTTCGCTGGAATTGACAGTGCCGACCGGCCGGGAGTATATGTAGGCGTGGTCAAACGGGGAGATTCATCGGCCGGAGCAGGAATTCGTGGCGTCCCGGGAAAAGCAAATTCCTTCTATGATGATGTGATGCAAGGGGTATTTTCTATTTTCTTCTCCTTTCTTATCTTGCCTTCTCTTTAGGTCTTGTGGACCATCCTTCTATCCGTGCCCCTAGCCCGAAGGCTATGTCCGCACACACTCTAACATCAGGTCTCGGCCCCTTAACCTATCACACAATGCGGCCTTCTCAGGCCCATTAAGAAATTTCTCAAGGCGGCCGCGTTATCTTGGATAAGCAATGTAATTCCGTCCTTCTTTCAAAACCTTATAGATGATCGTCAGAAGCCGTCTGGCCGTAGCCACTTTAGCTTTGTTCGCGCCTTTTCCGCGGGCCAGCCGTTCGTAAAAGCAGCGCAGGTTAAAATCCGCCCGGATGGCTGGCCAGACGGCCTCCACCGCCGCCCACCGTAGCCAGCGATTCCCGGCTCTGATGATCTTCCCATGATGGGTCCTATCGCCGGAGCTGTGAGTCGAAGGGATGACCCCGGCATAGGCATGAAGATGGGCCGCATCGGCGAACCTGGCGAGATCCGCGATCTCCACGGCAACCAGAACCGATAAATATTTTCCAAACCCGGGAATCGTCCGGATGAGCTGAGCCTCCCGGCTTTCCTCGTAGAGCTTCCCGACAAGGGCTGTCGACTCCTCAATCCTCGTCTCTAAATGCCGATAGGTCTTCAGGAGCGCCTCCAGCAGTCTCTTCTCACCCCGGGCCAAATCAAGCTCCAAGAGCGCCTTCTGACCTTTCGCGGAAAAAATATTCGTCTCACGCGCCACGTCCTCCCGGACCTCTTCTTTCTGTTGAGCGAGGAACGCATAAACCCGATTCTTGAGCGCCGTCATGGCGCTCACATAAAAAGCCCTCTGCCGCAAAACCCTCTGCGCTTGCCGGTTCTCCACCGACCGCCGATAAACCTCCGGGATCATGTTCATTCGTAAGAGATGGGCCAGCACCTCGGAGTCCCGTTTGTCCGTCTTGATCTTCGCCCGAGCGATTGCTTTCACTTCATTGGGATGGGCGATCTTGACCGCCACCCCCATCTCATCTAAAACATCCACCATCGTATAGCTCGATCGTCCCGTTTCAATGACGGCTTCAACGGCCTCGAAACCTTCAAGGAACTTCTCGATCTCGGCCTGAATGTTGGGAATCCGGCCGGATCGAAGCACCTGACCTTCCTGATCCATCAACGTCATGTGAGAGTATTGACGATGATGGTCAATTCCGACATAATTCATCTGTGCACCTCCTTAAAAAAATTATCCTACGGGAAGTCTATAAAACTCCCCGAGGAGGTGCATCACATCATCATGTTACCTATCTTCAACGGTGTCAGCTAAACTATCATGAGAGACGGAATCCGTAGCTTAAGAAATCAGCACGCGAGTCCGAAACCGCCTGACGACGAACACTCCTCATTGTTTAGAATCGGCAGGCAAGCGCTTGAGGACGCCATGTTTCTGTTTACGACCGGCACATTAAACAGGAGAAGATCCTCGCGACATTGAAAAGAGTCGTAAGCCTCTAGCGGCTCAAGGAGCTAACTGAAGGAGCTTATGGTGGCTCTCAATTTACGAATAAAAGTTGACACGACCCGACGTAAAGATGGGGTCGCGATTAATAAAGTCGTATAGAAAGTTGTCCTTTGCTCATCAGACAAGGGGAAGGATTTTTAGGTTTCATTCAAAAAATAGGTGATAGATCGAATGAAAGGCCTTATTATTTTAAATCTTAGCTTTTTTGACTATTCTTATCGGTCTATTGCTGAAAAACAATATTACTAATCCAGGAATCAAAAATAAAAGATCTCTGATAATCAGAAATAAAATGTTTGGTTTTATGTCTTCTGGCGAAGTTGAAAAACATCCACAATTTATATTTATACCTCTGATCGCATTTATAAGGATTGCTATAATGAAAATCGTAATCAGTGAAGAAAGAATAAATGCAGATAATTTTGGAAAATATCCCAAAAATAAGAAAATGCCAAATGATAGTTCGATCCATGGAATAATAACTGCAAATGCGATAATGAACGTTTTTGGTAATAATTGATAATTTTCAATTATCTTTGAAAATTGAATAGGATGGAATATTTTATCAATACTAGCAAAAATAAAAATGCTTCCTAAGGCACACTGGCAGACTGTCTGAACTAACTCGTTATTTAAAAAGCCATATCTAATTCCACGCATATAATCAGATAAATTGACGATTCAACAACATTCCCTTGATATATTTAGAACTGAACATAATTTTTAATTCTTCTGTTTTCTTTCACAACTTTTAAATTAATTTTTATATCAGCAATCCTTTCACATTTTATTATCTTTTTTATTAGCTCTTTCGTCCTTTCATTGCCATTAAATATTTTCCCTTTTAAGTGAAACGTCCTACGCAAATTATCTATATCAATTGATTGGAGTTCTTCGGGAACAATAAATAATACATCGGACGCATTTTCTTGTTTATATAAAAAAACACCAGAATTACAAAGATTACATACATTTCCGTATAGAAAATATATATACTTAAATTCTTCTATGTTGGTTTGATTTACATAATTCGATATATTAACAAATTTTAAATTAATACATGGATACAAATAATATAGCAAAAATAATATCATCATAGATAACAATAATCCAATTCTGATATTTCTTTTTTTCATCAATAATATATTTTCGATAAATATTTTATTCTTTATATAAATTCAAGTAATATCCATTTTCAGTATGCATGCAAACTATAAAGAAAATAGTTCTTTCAATCTCTAATATAGAAAAACAAATTACCCAATCTGACGCAACGTCATTTTTTAATATTCTATATTCTTTGCTTAGCTCTAGAGTATCCAGACTTAGGACTTTAATAGAGATCTCTTTATTAGGAGAATTCTCTCCCGGCGTGTAATCACCGCTAAGCAGATAAACAAATCGTCCGCTAATATATGCATCTTTAAAAATATAATTTCTCGGATATTCCCTAGATCCATCTTTGGAAATTTTTAATCCATCGTGAAAATAAATCTTTCTGTTTTTATCTAATACAGCAGTACCTCGTTTCCCAAAAACGTTTGCAAGATTTTTTTTTAATATTTGCTCGCCATTTAAATTATATTTTATAACATCGCCAAAACCCGAATTTAAATAATAAAGAAATGACCCATCAGTTAATAAATTCCCGTCGTATATTATTTGTTCAATGTAAAAAGGATTAAATTCTTTGAATAAAGATAAATCAATTTTATGGAATTTCTTTCCTAAATTATTAATAAATCGCCCATCTTTCGAATATATTTCTATTAAATGGTCATCTTTGGGATCAATATTTAGCCAATAAATCTTATTTTCTATTAAAACAAATATTGGCATCGCAGAAAAAGTTTTAAATTTATTAATGAATTTTCCATTTAGAAAATAAAAAGAAAAGCCAAGAGCATCTTTAACCGCGAGTTCATCCTTCCATATAGATATCCTATTTGGATATTGAAGGTCTCCTGGGCCTTGTCCTGGTTTTCCTATAAAGCTTGAGAAAACTATATTATCCTTTTCGAATCTAAATACTACAATGTTGTTTTTAAAATTTTCGACTGCATAAATATTGTTATTAAAAATAATTAAATCTACCAAACTTCTAAAATAATAATCATCATCTTTTTGTGGATAATAATATATTTTTTTCAATGTAATTGCTTCAACTGAAAAATTAGCAGTATTAAGCAAATTGAACAAAACGAAAAAAGAGATAATAAACTTGCACTTAATTTTAAACATATTTTTAATTAATATATGCTTTGATCAAACTCAAACAAAATAATGTTAGCTTTACGGTCCAGGTTTTGGGCGTCCAGAATAACAATCAAGATCAAATATATTTCCTTGTTGCACGCATTTTGAAAGTATGCATGCTAGGGCCTCATCGGGATCATTGCATTGACCGTTGTGACAATCCATCGATGGAAACGATCGTTGACAAGTTACGGTACCTAAACTTGAAACAGCATTAGAAACGAAAAAATAGGCAATAGAAAAAGAAAGTAATAAAATAGCAATTGCCGTTTTTCGTAAAGCTTTCATTTTTCTAACTCCTTATACCGGCATATTACAGGGATGGTCAAATAGTTGCCCATTCTTTCTTCTGCAGTTGCTGAGATTACAATCAATACCTTCTTCGGGAAGTCGACAACCACCATTCCAGCATTCTGGATGCGTAGGGAAACTAAACTGGCAATAAGCAAATTCGTCAGGCTCTGCTGATAATAGAATCACCGTTTCAAAAATAAATCCTAGGAACAAAAATATCAGCAAACCCAAAAGCATTTTTGGAAAATGGTGTTTGAATAGTTGCATATAATATCCTCCTTTTTTGATTTAGAATAGCAGCCGGAGCGAACCAAGATAAAAAATCCATAGGCATGAAATCCCCCGTTTTATGCAGAAAAGCTTTCATATATGAATATTTATTTAATTAAACTTTTTATTACAATCGTGATCAAATTCTTCGCCATTGTGTCTATGGCAGTTATGCAAAATACAATAGCCCATGGGTTCCGCAGGTTCGTTGCATCCTCCATTCGTGCATTCTGGATATTTTTCTGGAAATATATTCACACAATAATTATATCCTTGATTAGCTTTAATAGGAATTGAAAATATTAATAATATCAATAACATAAATAATTTGTTTCTCATATCATCCTTCCTTTTGGGATATTCACTCAAAATATTTAAAATATCATTATTATATTAATAGTTTTCGTGAACTCGTCTGTCAATGCAATTTATATGTTTATATTTTTATTTAAATGTTATTATTTTTCTATTATATACTTTCTTTGAGACCTTCATTCTAATCTTTTATAGAAACTGAGGACTGACCCCCAAAATTCGAACCACCCTGAGTGCTAAAAATTAAGAGTTGATCTGCTCCCCGGAACTTGGTCCATTCCAAATGCAATTTTTTTGATAAAATTGGGCATTTCGTTTTTGCTCTACGGCAAGCGGAGAGCGGGACGCCGATCGCGGAGATTATCCGGAAAATGGAGATCTCGGAGGTCACGTTTTATCGTTGGAAGAAGAAGTATGCGGGGATGGGAGTATCGGAACTCCGCCGGCTGAAGCAGCTCGATGATGAAAACCGCCGGTTAAAGCGGTTGGTGGCCGATTTAACACTCGATAAACAGATGCTCCAGGATGCGCTATCAAAAAAGTTCTAAGGCCCGCCGAGAAGCGGGATCTGGTGTTTGTAATGAAAGCATCCTACCAGGTTTCCGAGCGGCGGGCGTGCACGACCTTAGACCTAGTGTAGCGTCTCATTATTTCCTTTCATAAATTCCGGCCTGATTTCGCCTGAAAAACATGTAAAGATATTTGTGAGACAGTACACTAGCTCGGTCGACGATTCGCTACGAGAGTACGGCGGACCCGCAGACGGCGCTTCGCATGCGTCTTAGAGATTTAGCGATGTCCCGTGTCGGGTATGGATATAGACGGCTCCATATCCTGATTGAGCGGGAAGGATGGTCGGTGAATCACAAGCGTGTTTACCGTTTGTACCGGGAGGAAGGATTGGCCATGAGGAAGAGGCCCCCCAGGCGGCGCAAGGCCTGTTTGAAGAGGGACCTGCGGCCTCTGGCCGCGGAAAAGAACGAGTGTTGGAGCATGGATTTCATGTCGGACGAGCTCTTCGATGGGCGTCGGATCCGGCTTTTAACGATAGTGGACAATCATACGCGTGAAAGCCTGGCGATTTATATCGGCCAGAGGATCCGCGGCTGCGAAGTAGTCGAGGTCTTGGAGCGGATCGTGAAGGATCATGGAAGACCTCGGACGATCCGGGTTGATAATGGCCCAGAGTTCATCTCGAAGGATGTCGATCTCTGGGCCTATTGGAATCACGTCACTTTGGACTTTTCCCGTCCGGGGAAGCCGACGGACAACGCTTATATCGAGTCTTTTAATGGCCGGTTCCGGCAGGAGTGCCTGAACGAACACTGGTTTTTGAGTTTAGATGATGCCCGGGAAAAAGTTGAAGCTTGGCGACGGGATTACAATGAAGCACGGCCACACAGCGCTCTTGGCAATGCGACTCCGGAGGAATACGCTGCTCAAGGCATTTCGGAAAGGGCTTCTTTAAATCGAGATTTTTCGGCGGGTAAAAATGGACTTGCATATTCAAAAATTTGCTGATAGAATGGACTAGAAACGGGGGGCAGATCATGAGGTCCCAAATTAGCCCTCTAAGTGATTCGAAAAATGGGGTCATATCCCTGTTTCATTCTTAAGTGAGACGGATATATTCCAAATTGTGAATAAAATCGTTTGCTAAATGAGAGTGGTTCATAATCGAGATCTATAGCGATTTCTTTTATCGATCTCTCTGTAAAAACAATCTGGTACAAGGCGAAACAGTACCTATTTATCAGAATGAATTTTTTAAGGGATTTACCAGTTATTTCTCTAAATTTTATTGAAATCCATGACGGGCATCGGTGAACAAAATTCGAGATATTGGAAAGGTTCCAATTTTCCCAAGGTCTTTCTATTATTTCTTTCTCGACACGGACGATTTTACTGACTGGATTTAATGGATGTAAAAAATGATTTCTAAAACCATAGTGACTTGGATTTTTTAGGCTCTCAACAACATATTCTTTTAAAGAAGGGATATTTGTATTCTCAAATATAGTTAAAAAGTATCCCTTTGAAAATTCTACAAGCCCTGAAAACAATACAGGCCTAACAATTACGAAAGGAACATTATACTGAGATGAAAAAGCAAATGAATTTATGCAATTAGATAATCGACACGCATAATCGCAAATATGAACAATTAACTGAATGCCCTCTTCAGATGAGAGGTTTTCTTCATATTCAGCAAACGTTATTGAAGCTGACTTTGGGAAAAAGTCAGTTTTGAAGAATGACCTATATGCCATATTTGTTCGGACTAGTATCCTCTCTTTACGTTCTCCGGACCCACTCATTTGCTTTTCCTCCTTTATATATATAAAGGATA
>Ga0315285_10002169_pt1 | contig 20495 bp, 21 predicted proteins | sample YL17G09_36_MG_FD_203698 | JGI IMG/M metagenome (GOLD analysis project Ga0315285, IMG submission 203698) | Sediment microbial communities from Yellowstone Lake, YNP, Wyoming, USA - YL17G09_36 | ecosystem: Environmental > Aquatic > Freshwater > Lake > Sediment | place: USA: Wyoming | collected...
AGAACTTCCTTTTGATCTCTGGGTTGTTCATCGAGTCAAGCTCTTCCCTCTGGCAATCAATTCAATTTTTCCCCCCGCCCTAATGTTTGCTTTTGTCCTTTCTGTTCCCAAACCGGGAGAGAAAAATACCCAAAGGATTATTGAAAAAATAAAGGAAATTGTCTACCAAGGAACATATAGAACCACCCCTCTCACTTTGAGCCGGCCAGAAACAGGGAAAAAATCCCTCCGAGCTAACGCCTTCCGGGGAATCTACGCCCTGGCTTTTCTTCTTTCTTTTGGCCTGATTATTTGGGGACTTTATAAATTAGAATTCAATTTCTTTTCCGTTCTCATCTTTCTTTTCTTTCTCACGGTCGTCAGCTTTTTTGCTTACCGGGTCAGTCAGGCCGCTAAGGAATTAATTCTTGAGGAAAAAGAAAGCCTCTTCTCGGCCATCTCCGACTTCTTCGTTGTCCCCATCCTAAGGACGGGGAGACGCCTCTCCTCAGAACTAGCTAAGGTGAATGTTTTAAACTTCATTCTCGACTTCTTTATTGAGGCCCCTCTCAAGAGTATCCTTGAAATAGGGGAGGAGTGGCTGGCTTTTTTGCGAGAAAAGAAGGAAGAAGTGGTATAATACTCGAAGAGGATTATGGGGAGAAAACACCTTCTCACCAAAGCGATTTCAATCACCCTTATAGAGTTTCTTTTGGGATTATTGAATCCTCCCCCAGCACGAAGGCTGGAGGATTCTTCATTCGTGGTTGCGCTACTCCGCCTTCGGCGGAGCGGCGACTCACGCCCTAGCAAAGCTGGGGCCATTCGCCTTGCAGCCGATGAATTAAAGAGGTAGACGATGAAAGTTTTATTTCTCGGGACTTCAGCTGGTTGGCCACTGCCTCGTTTAGGTTGTGATTGTTCCCTCTGTCAATCGCAAGATCCTCGAGATAGGCGACTCCGGCCGGCAGTTTTAGTTAACGAAACCGTTCTTATCGACGCCAGCCCGGATATCTATCACCAGCTCTTCAGTCTTAAGGTTGATCCTCGAAAAATAAAAGCCCTCGTCCTGACCCACAGCCATCCGGACCACCTTTTGGGCTTTTACGACCTGACCCATCTTTATAATCGCGAAGAGAAAGAACTGAAGCTGGTGGCGACCCAGGAAACAATCAATGGTCTTCGTCAGGTTCACAGGCTGCCTTTTACTCCTTTTAGGCAAGAGGTTGTCAGGCCCAATGAAGTCATTGAGCTAGAAAAAATTAAAATGGTTCTTTTTCCTGTCGAGCACAGTCAATCGCCTTGTTGCGGGGTCAAAATGAAAGGGGAAAAGCTCTTTGTCTATCTCCCTGACTTTAGGAGACTGCCTCAGTCTGAGTACAAAAAATGCCGCGAGGTCCACCTCCTGGTTTTGGACGGGTCTTCTTTGGGGAGACGGGGCCAAACAAGAATTCATCAATCAATCGAGGAAGGAATCAAGCTGGCCAAAAGGTTAAAGCCGAAAAAATGCTATTTCACCCACCTTGGCCACATCACCGGCACCTATAAAGAGCTGGAACGGTTTGTTCAGGCACAGGGAGGGCAGAACTTCCACATTGCCTACGACGGTTTAGAGATTGAAATATAGATAACTTAACATGTAGAATGGAAACAATGAAGCGCCTGCCAATCATTATTACCCTTCTCTTTCTCCTTTTCTGGCCTCTCGTTATTGCTCATGCCCAAGAAACAACGCCCGTTTTTGACTTCAACCGTGCCTATAATGATTATGTTTATATCTACAGCCAATACCGCCAGGCCCACACAGAATATATCGTCGCTAAACAGGCCTATCTTAAACATAAAACCCTTACCAGCAAGACTGAAGCTCAAAATAAAACCCTGAAAATGCTCGAGTTAAGAGACGACGTTATCCGCACCTATTTAACCGCCTTGAGAATGAAGATGGCCGAGACAACCGGCATCTCTAACTACGAACAAAATATTCTTTATCTGAAATTAGACGACGAGGTGACTTGGTACATCGACCACCGTAACGCCTTAACCAGTGCTGGTAATTTAGAAGACCTCGTCGACTCCGCCAAGGAAACCCAAAAAAAGTATGAAAAGACCGAAATTCTGATTTATCAAACCCTAGGCACTATTTTAGCCGGCAAAGAAGCTGGCCTCCGAGAAGAAATTAATAAGCAAATCGGCGAGTTAAAAGGAAAGGTGGCCGAAATTCGGCAGAGGGGCGATAAAGACACGACCATTCTTGAACGCTGGCTCCTGGAGGCAGAAAATCGCCTCACCCGGAGTCAGGAAAAACAATTTGCCTCTCAGCAAACTTTAACCAAATTGAACCCTTACGACCGCAACAAAAGCAACGACTACAATAAAGCCCAATTTTCCCTCGAAGAGTCACACCAATATCTTAAAGAGGCCAACTCTTACTTAAAGGAGCTTATTAGGGAGGTAAAACTTGCCGATTAAAAAACCAAAAGAGCCAATCGTTGATCAAAGCTTTGAAAGTATTCCTTCCCAAGAGGAAGAAATGCCTAAGAAAGAAGGGCGGTTCCGCCTGCCGATTGGAAAACTTCAACTTCAAACGAAGCCCAAGAAAATTCTTCTCTTAATCGGCGGTCTTTTAGCCACCTTGGGATTATTTGTCTTTCTTTTTAGTCTTATCAAAGGAACAATCCGGCCATCCCGACCCTCGTCCTCGCCAACCCCAACGCCGACCATCAGTGAAGACGCTCTGTCCTCGCCGTCGGCCTATGCGACCGACTCGGCTATTTTAAAAATCGGCGCCGAGCTTAACCTCATCGAAGAGAAGCTCAATGTCACCGACCTCAAAGAAGCCGGCCTTAATCCTCCTGTTTTAGACATGGAGATTGAATTCGAAGAATAGGGACTGCTTGCATTTGGGTTTTCTTCGTATTAAAATTGCCTCATGACGACCACACCACTGGCAGATCGCATCCGTCCTAAAACTCTTTCTGAATTTGTCGGTCAAGAGCACTTGGTGGGTAAAAAAGGCATTATTCGTCAGTTAATTGAGTCCGACCAGCTGCCATCGATGATTTTCTGGGGCCCGCCCGGTTCTGGTAAAACCACCCTTGCCCATGTGATTGCCAACACCACCAAAAGTAACTTTCTCCATCACTCTGCCGTCACCACCACCCTAGCTGATGTTCGAAAGGCCATCAAGGAAGCAAAAGAAAGGTCATTAGCGTTTAACCAGAGAACGATTTTTTTCCTTGATGAAATCCATCGCTTTAACAAAGCTCAACAGGATGCTTTCTTGCCTCACGTCGAAAAAGGAACGATTATCTTGATTGGGGCAACTACGGAAAACCCTTCTTTTGAGGTCATTGGCCCGCTTCTTTCCCGGAGTCGGGTCTTTGTTCTCAATCAACTTTCTCCAGAAGAAATAAAAACTATTACCAAGCGTGGTTTAAAAGAATTAAAGATAAAAATTGAGCCAAAAGGCGTTGATTTTTTGATTCAAGCGGCCAACGGCGATGCCCGAATCGCCCTTAATGCTATCGAAATCGCCGGTTCTCTCATTAAAACTAACCAAAAAGCCACGCTTCAATTAATTAAAGACGTCTTCCAAAAGCAATCTCTACTTTATGACAAGAAGGGCGATGGACACTACAACACTATTAGCTCATATATTAAGAGTATGAGGGCTTCAGATGTTGACGCCGCCCTTTATTACCTTGCTAGAATGGTGGAGGCAGGTGAAGACCCATTATTTATAGCAAGGCGAATGGTCGTTTTTGCTAGTGAAGATGTTGGAATGGCCCAACCAACCGCCCTGGTGGTCGCTAACGATGTCTTTAGAGCCTGCGAAACCATCGGCTACCCAGAGTGTGCCATTAACCTCGCCCACGGAACAGTTTACTTAGCCAAAGCCCCAAAAGACAGGTCAGCCTACAATGGCTTACAGGCAGCTCAAGAAGACGTTAAAAAACACGGCAATCTCCCGATTCCCATGGAAATCCTCAACGCTCCTACTAAACTAATGAAAGAGTTAGGCTACGGTAAGGGGTATGAACCCTATCCTGAAAATAAGTCACTGCTACCGGGCAAACTAAAGGGCAAGCGGTACTATAAAACAGAAAAGTAATTATGTTTATGTTAGAATAAAGTTGAAGATGGAACAAGTTATCAATAATCCTCTTATTTTATTGCCAATTGTGGCCTGGTCGCTTTTTTGGAAGGGTCTCGCTCTCTGGCGGGCGGCTAAAGACGATCAGCAATACTGGTTTATTGCCATTCTGATGGTTAATACTCTTGGCGTTTTGGAAATTGTCTATCTCTTTCGGTTTGCCAAAGAGAAAGGTTTTTGGGAAAAATTCCGAGGTAAAATCTTGAAGCGCTAATCTTCCTCCCTGCCCGGGAAAACTGCTTTGGACAAGGTTAAAGTTGTCTTTAGTGAAAAATATCTGAAATATGATTTTGGTCCTGGCCATCCCTTTTGGCCTGGCAGAGCCCTTCTTTTTCTAGAAAAATTAGAAAAATACAAAATTCCTCATGAGGTCATTATTCCTAAAAGGGCTACCGATAATGACCTTCTCCTCGTCCATACCGAAGAATTCCTGGAAAGAATCAAGCGGCTTGCCCAATCCGGCGGCGCTTTATCGATTGACACGCCGGTTAATCCTGATGTCCTTGAAGCCGCCTATTATTCAGTGGGAGGGTCAATTCTGGCTCTCAACGAAGCCATAAAAGGAGAGCGAGTCATGAATCTTTTGGGTGGCCTCCATCATGCCGGCATCTCTAACAGCTCCGGCTTTTGTCTTTTCAACGATCACGCCATTGCCATCAGAAAGCTCCAAAAAGAAGGCAAGATAAAACGGGTAATCGTCTATGATCTCGACGTTCATGCCGGTCAGGGAACCCAGGAAATTTTCTATCGTGATCCTAAAGTTTTCACTATCTCGATTCATCAGGATCCGACAACGCTTTACCCCGGTACCGGTTTTGCCCATCAAAAAGGCGAAGGGGCGGGGGAGGGCTACAATCTGAATATTCCCTTACCTCCAGGAACGGGGGAAAAAGAATATCTCGCTGCCGTTGATAAAATTCTTCCCTTGGCAAAAGAATACTACCATGATGTAATCATTTTAGTCTTAGGAGTAGATACTTATAAGGACGATCCGCTGGCGGGTTTTCAACTTGAAGAAGACACTTACCGGCAGATTGGCGAGCGATTCAAAAAATTTGCTAAAATAGCAATCATGTGTGCCGGAGGTTACTCGAAAAAAACACCAGACCTTTGGCTGAGTTTCTTAAAAGGCTATTTATAAGAACCTTGCCTTCGGCAAGAACCTTGTTTCTCGCCGGGGCTCAATAAGAACCTTGCCTTCGGCAAGAACCTTGTTTCTCGCAAGCTCGAAATGATAAAAGAATTCACTCTTTCCACTCACGAACACTACCAGTTAATCGACATCACCGACTGAATCGAGGACATCATTACTAAAAGCAAGGTTAAAGACGGTCTTTGTTTGATTTTTACCCCTGGGTCAACGGCGGCTATTATTCTCACCGAAAATGAATCAGGTCTCAAGCATGACTGGCTAAAATTCCTCAAGAAAATCGTTGAGGGGAAAAAAAATTCCGCCGAAGGCGGAACAGCTTCTGGTTGGGAACATGACCGAATCGACGATAACGCCGACTCCCATCTCCTTAGTGGCCTTCTAGGGCAGGGGAAAACCCTGCCGATAGAAAGCGGCCGGCTCCTTAGAGGCACTTGGCAGCAAATCTTCTTCGTCGAACTCGACGGACCTAGAAGTACAAGAAGGGTGATTGTCAAAATAACATTCTCACCAGACTAAAGTCTGGTGTTTCACCTCTAAAGGAGAATGTTTTCTCTTGTTCAATTCATCCGAGCAATAAATTGCTCGGCATTCTTGAACTGTCGAATAACGGGGTAAAAGAAAAACCCTTGTTTTCACCGAAGGTTTGTTCTAAGATAGCAACAGCCAAAATCCCCTGCCTTACCATCCATGAATCATGAGCGATACCAAGAGCTTTTAGAAGATCAGTTTAGCGCTATTTCTTCAGGAAAAGCGCCAATAGAGCCTCCCCCAAGGGAAACACCAAAATTACCAGGGGTTGAAGGGAAAGTAACACCGTATCCTGACGCTCTCTGCGAATACGTCACCTATTGGATATGGGGCGGGGCTAGGGAAAACCTAATTAGTGATTATAATCTTTCCTCTCTAGTAAGCGCTTTAGAAGACATCCAATCAAGGCTTGCTTCTGCTAACGCAAAACCTTATCAAAAAAAATCAGTCCCTTTCTATAGAAAACTGGCCACTCCATCGACTCAAGGGCCACCAAGAAGGCCGGCGGATCCCTCGCTTTACAACCTGTTTGAGGGTGTTGACACCATCATATGTAGCCAGCTTTTAGAAATATATGACGAGACGATAACCCTCAATAGACCAATTGGCATGCTCATAACATACATCGAATCAGCCCTAGCCGTTGCCAAAGAAATTACCCGCCCAGAAGGAACTCTCCAAAATCTTCCCCCTATGATAGAACGTTTAGTTCCTCAAGTAGAAACGGCGGGGGTCAGATTCAGTGCGGTTATGATTACTGAAGAGGCTAAGACTCACGGAGACTGGTTAGAGCCAGAAAGAGAAAAGGTTTTTCCCCAACGCCGGCAATTTGATTTTTATCGTCAAGAGGCGGCTCTTTATCCTTACAACGTGTTTGAGGTAAGAGCCGCTGGAGCAGCTGGACCAGAAGAAATTGAAAACATGTTAAGGGAAGAAATAGGGGACTTTTTGCAAAAACTTAGCACGCTGACTGTCTGGTGGTACCAGAACAGAAAGGGCGACTTCCCTTTCCCAGAACGTTTAATCATTACCTATCTCAGGGGCTCTTCATCCCATCTTTTCTATTCTATGCCTCTCAATGCCTGGTTTTTTGAGCAATGGATTAATGCTTTAGAGACAAGGCGTCAGAATTTAAGAGGCTCTATGCCAAAATACGAAAACCCTCTTGATTTGTCGACAACCCAATGGACAGCGGCGATGCAAGCTGAACAAGAAATACCAGAGATTGAGACATTTATGGATATCTTGATCAGGCGATGGAAAAGGGTTGGCTTGAGAGAACAAAGAATAAAAGACAAAGGCGGAGAGATAGAAACATGGCGCCAATGGGAAATGGCCTAAGATGAAGCCTCCCCCAGCGCGCCCGCCTGCCGGCAAGGCAAGGAGGCTGGGGTTTTTCTTTTTGGAGTCGGCTTCTTTCTTACCTGCTTCATCCCCCAGCATGAAAGCTGGGGTATTCGCAGGAGCGAAATAAACCCCAAACTTTCCTCTTGTCTTCACGGGCTGTTTATTCTAAGATAGACCAGTCTAAAAACTCCTGTCCTTCATAATTATTTTTCTAGATTAAAGCCCTTTCGCCTATGTCTTTAAAAGAAAGAAGAGATGCAAGCCACTTAGTTGGCCTTGATACAGGACGAGAACCGACCAATCCCTACAGATCCGTTGACCGGGGAGACGAAATGGGAATGGCTCGCGCCTATGCCAGCGAGTTTGGCAAGATGGTAGAACTCCAGCTTCCTCGAATTCTACAAGGACAAATAGAGCCCGATAGCCGCCAAAGAGATATTCTCGAAAGCGCTTATACAACAATCTGGGAAGAACTCTCTCCCCTCCAAAGAAAAACTTATAAATTTTATGAATTAGGTGAATTAGGAAGAGCCTGCACCAGGCTCGCTGAGCCCACTAGCGATTGGCTTGAATTTGAAAAGCCCAAGGAGCCAAAAAATGAAGCCTTAAAAAACTTACTCCAAAATCTCGATGAAGTTTATGAAATCAATCTTATGGGGCTCTATGAGAAAATCTGTAAAGACGAAAAACTGCCCCAAGATTACGATAGAAATATCAGTCCCTACGTAAGGTATCTCATCCAAACCGCTTTATTTCTGGCAAGAGAGGCTCTTAATCCTACCCCTTTGCCTCTTTCAAAAAATGGGGTTTGGATTCCCAACTTGTATGTTCAAGATGAAGAAGGAAAGCCCCTAACACAAATCGACGCGGTTTTAACAACCCCAGCCGTAAAAGAAAAACTAACGAAACCCAATCCGACTCTTGAGGAAATATTGAAAGCCGTCAAAAAAACAGAAGGCGGGGCTTGGGAGATGATTGAAATAAGACTTCTCCTCAGAGATAGGTACAATACAGGGCCTGATAAAAATAAGCTCAGAAGGCCATTAAGGCGAAGTCTTAGGGGACTTCAAGAACGCCTGGGAATACTGGCTCTATGGTGGTATGGGAAGCGGAAAAGAACTTTCCCTTTTCCGACTACCCTTAAGCTCATTTATGTCAGATCTCCGTCTCTTAGGTTTTATAATCTCCATCTTGATTCTGCCTTTTTTGAGGAATGGATTGAAGGACTTACAGTAAAACAAGGGGCTTTCCGCAGCCGAATCCAACAATTCAAAGAGACAAGGGGAATCTTGGATGAAGAATTATCAACAGCCAGCAGGCTGGAAAAGGAAAGAGCCAGAGCCGAAAGAGAGTTAGACCAAGCCTTGGAAAAGCTGGGAATAACGGAGGAAGAACTGTTAGAGTTAGGGCAATGGGAAGAAGACGACCTTCAAAAAGCGTTCACGGCGTCATGGGATAAAGAGTCCTTAGGGAAGGACTTAAATAAAATTTTAGAGGAGAAGGGAATTTCGCAACAAGAGCTACCAGCAATTGTCGCTGCTGAGGAGAAAGAGGCAGAAACCGCACAATTAATCGAGATCCTCCTTGAAACCCAAAAGACGGCTAAGAAACAAGAAAAGAGAGAAGCGAGAGAAGGACGTAAAAGGCTACAGGCTCTTCGCAAAAAAAGTAAGGGGGAAACAGGCGAGGAAGTCGTCTTATTTGAAAGGCCGCCGGCCGTAGAAAAAGAGCCGACAAGGCCAAAGACACCCAAAAAGAAAAGGGGAGAAGAACCCACCCAGAGCGAATTATTCGGGGAAGAAGTCACTGAGTCCGAAGGTCCTGCTTGACAAAGAAAACAAAACCCTCCATAATCAACCCAAATAAAACCCAAATATATGAAAACGGGCATTTCAGATTTACCCCTCCATTACGGCATGGCGCCAAGATGGCTCTTTGACAGGATGACCAAGTTGGCCCGGGAAATCTCGATTATCCTGATTACCCAACAGGGAAATGATGAGTATTTAAAGCGCCTTGCCGATCCTAATTGGTTCCAGGCCTTTGGTTGTGTCTTGGGTTTCGACTGGCACTCCTCCGGCCTCACCACCACTACTTGTGGGGCCATCAAAGAAGGACTACGGCCGATAGAGAAGGATTTAGGCATCTTCGTCTGTGGAGGCAAAGGGAGAGCTTCCCGAAAAACTCCAGGGGAAATCGATAATCTAGGCCAAGAATATTCATTTAACAGTCAGCCTCTAATCTATGCCTCAAAGATGGCCGCTAAGGTAGACAACAATGCCCTTCAGGATGGTTATCAACTTTATCATCATTCTTTTTTCTTCACCAAAGAAGGCCAATGGGCCGTGGTTCAGCAAGGAATGTCCCTCGATAAACTCGGGATGAATAAGGGGTGGGCGAGGCGCTATCACTGGCTCTCGGATAAGGTAGAGGATTTTGTCAATGAACCCCACAGTGGTATTGCCAGCGATAAAAAGGGGGCGGTCTTAAATCTTACTGATACAACCAGTAAAGACAACAGGCAAATTTCCACCAAACTCTCTCACCAAAAACCAGAAAAGACTGTCCAGATGATTAAGAGGCTCCAGGAAACAAGACTGCCTGCTAGGCACGAATTACTCCTTGACGACATTAATCCAGAAAACCTCAAAAAAATTTTTCTTAGCACCTACGAAAGACAGCCAGAAGACTTTGAAAAACTCTTAGGCATGAAAGGAGTTGGCCCTAAAACCATTCGGGCCCTGGCTTTAATCTCCGAACTTCTCTACGGTGCCCCTGTCGCCACCCAAGACCCAGCCAGATACGCCTTTGCCCATGGAGGTAAGGATGGTATTCCTTATCCCGTTAACCGAAAAACCTATGATCACTCAATTGAATTTCTCAAAGAGGCAATTAATAAAGCCAGATTAGGCCATTACGAAAAATTGCATGCCCTCCGCCGCTTGTGTTAGAATTGTCCCCAGGTTATGGAACCATCCAAAGAAGAAAAACAACCAAAATTTAAAAAGAAACTGGGCTATCGGACGCCTGATAGGTTTAAAAGGCTAGTTTTTAGAAGAAACCCAGTTCTTACCGCTCGCCCACGAAGCTTAGGTGGCCATCGATGATTTCCGCCCTCAATAAACAACCAGACGGAACGATCGAGCTGACGATCAGCATCCCTTGGAAAAGGGTGGAAGAGTCTTACCAAAAGGCTCTCAATAAAATCGCCCAAGGAGTGACAGTTAAGGGTTTTAGAAAAGGTAAGGCGCCCTTAAAAATGGTTGAAGAAAAAACTGATAAATCAACTATTTATGAGGAGGCGCTTAAAACCCTCGTGCCTGAGGCTTATCTTGAGGCCGTCAGAGAGCAAAAAATCACCCCCATCCTTAATCCTCAAATTAAAGTTGTTTCCCTTGAAGAGGGTAAGGATTGGCAAATTATTGCCACCACCTGCGAACTGCCCGCGATAAAGTTGGAGGGCTACGAGTCAGCCATCAGGAAGGCTCTCGCGGCAGAAAAAATTTGGGTGCCGGGCAAAGACGAAGAAAAAGCCACACCAGAGCAAGAAAACAAAAAGTTAGAAAAAATCTTCAAAACTCTCCTCGGAACCATCGAGGTTACTCTCCCAACAATCTTAATCGAAGAAGAAGTTAATCGGATGCTCTCCCGACTCATTGATCAAACAAGTAAGCTCGGCTTAACCATTGAACAATACCTTAGTTCAATTGGTAAAACCAATGAACAATTGCGGCAAGAATACCAAAAACAGGCCGAGGAAACGCTCAAGCTTGAACTTATTCTCTCGGCTATTGCCGATGAGGAAAAAATAATCATTCCTGACGCCGCCGTCGACAAAATGATTGAGGCAACACCGGACGAAGCCATGAGAAAATCCCTCCAAACGCCCACCCAAAGGGCTTATATCCGCCAGCTCCTAAGGAAGAAAAAAATGATTGACAATCTCATGAAGCTATAGTATTATTCAGCTGCTTCCTCACTGCCCGAGAAGCAGCGCAGTGAATAAGAAAATGATCCCGAATCAGAAAAGAAACAAAAGAAGGGTGGTGGCAAGCGATAATTTTATCGAGGCCCTGCGTAATTTGGGAGGCGATATCGGTGATAGTGCCTTTGAAGATCTCTTCAAAGGAATTCCCGAGAAGGCGGTTGACCAACTGACGGGCAGGACCTCTGGCGAACTCAAACCAAACCAAGCCCTAGACATGAAGCAATTCTCGCAAGAGAAGGAAAAGAGAGAAAATCTCTCTCGCGGGTTCCAGGAAGAATTTCTAGACTTAAGGCATCAAGAAAGGCTCGTTTGGACTAAAGCCGAACAGGAAACTAAGCTCCAAATTAAGGCCATTCTTGAAGAATTGAAACAATTAGCCGCCTCGACAGAGAAACTGGCAGAAGAAGTTGAGGTGGCGGCCGAACAAGTCCCGGTCGAACCAGGCGTCTATCATCTTAGTTTTTTCGAGAAACTCCGTCAGACAATCGTTCTCTTCAAAGAACGAATTGAAGAATCAGCTACCTGGTTGGCAGCTTTCAACCAAAAGGCAAAAAAGAGAAACTACTACTGGGCTCAAGTGAGAAAATCAGGCACTAAATTCCTTCTTAGTCAAGAGCGCTATATGGCAACTCAAGCTGGTTGAAAACCAGCGAGGTGCTATCCTTCGGGGTAAGTGAAACGCGCCGAACTATGGCGACGCAGGCTGGCTAAACTTGTTCCTTTCCCTCAAATTTAGTAAAATGTCACTACGGGTGGTTAGCTCAGCTGGCTAGAGCGTCACGTTGACATCGTGAAGGTCACAGGTTCGAGTCCTGTACCACCCACTCTTGACAGTCCCAGAAGCTGTGATAAAATAAAAACAACTTGATTCTAAACGCCCGGATGAGGTATTACCACCCTCAGAGTTTAGACGCTGATTCCCGAATGAATCAAATTAAGGGCCTGAAGGGGAAGTGGGATGGAACCGCCCTAAATTAATCTTAGGGTTCCCACAGAACTGACGGGTTTTTTAGTTTAAAAACAAAATGGTTAATCAACTAGAAAAAATGAGGCACAGCTGCAGTCATGTTTTGGCGGCCGCCGTCCTGACGCTTTATCCTAAAGCCAAGCTGGGTATTGGTCCGGCAATTGAGAACGGTTTTTATTACGATTTCGATTTGCCCCGGCCCATTTCGGAAAAACATCTAGAAAAGATTGCCGCCTTGATGGATCAAATCATTAAGAAAAAAATTCCCTTTAAGAAGGAAGAAGTTTTGATTAAAAAAGCAAGAGAAATTTTCAAGAACCAACCTTTTAAACTAGAACTGATTAATGATTTAGCTAAAGAAGGGGTAAAAAAAGTTTCTTTATATTGGACTGGTGATCCTTCGACAGGCTCAGGACAAGTTTTCGTCGATCTTTGTGCCGGACCCCATGTGACGAATACCTCTAAAATTGGCCCCTTTAAACTTCTTTCAATTGCCGGTGCTTATTGGCGAGGCGATGAGAAAAAGGAAATGCTCACTCGGATCTACGGCGCCTGTTTCCCGACCCAAAAGCAGCTCGATGACCATCTTAAACTCCAAGAGGAGGCAAAAAAGCGGGATCATCGGAAAATCGGCCGCCAACTTGACCTTTTCTCATTCCACCCCGAAGCCCCGGGTGATATTTTTTGGCACCCAAGGGGTCTCATCTTACTCCATCAATTATACGAGTATTGGCGAGAGGAACATCTTAAGGCGGGGTACGTCGAGGTAAGAACCCCCGTCATCCTGACGAAAGAAATCTGGGACAAGAGCGGCCATACTACTTTTTTCATTGACAAGATGTACAAAGTCCTCACCCCAGACGCGAAAAAGTGGAATATGGCCATTAAGCCCATGAATTGCGACGGCAACATTTTGATTTACAAAAACAGACAGCATTCTTACAAAGAATTCCCTTTGCGAATGGGAGAGTTGGGGGTAGTTCATCGTTATGAAACTTCAGGAGAAGTTCATGGCATCATCAGGCTTAGAGAATTTACTCAAGACGATGCCCATATTTTCTGCACCCCGGAACAAGTCAAAGAGGAACTCAAGGCAGTAATGGCTCTCTGTTTCAAATTTTACAAGACCTTTGATCTTGAGTTAGATCACCTTGAGTTATCAACTCGGCCGGAAAAATCAATTGGCTCAGACGAAATTTGGGAAAAGGCGGAAATAACTTTAACACAGGCACTAAAGGAAGAAAAAGTGCCTTATAAAATCAATAAGGGTGAAGGAGCCTTTTATGGTCCTAAGATTGATTTCCACCTGAGAGATAGTTTAGGGAGAACCTGGCAGTGCGCTACTATTCAACTCGATTTTGCCCAACCCGAGAATTTTGATTTAACTTATATCACCAAAGAGGGAAAGAAAGAAAGACCCGTTATGATTCACCGAGTTGTTTTTGGTTCAGTCGAAAGATTTTTGGGGATTTTAATTGAGCAATGTGATGGTGCCTTCCCCGTCTGGCTCTCTCCTGTCCAGGCAATCGTCGTTCCTATCACCGACAAACACAATCAATATGGCCAAAAAATCGTGGACCAACTAAGAGAAGAAAAAGTCCGGGTCGAGCTTGACGACCGGAATGAAACCGCCTCGGCTAAAATTCGCGATGCCGAGCTCCAAAAGATTCCCTACATGCTTGTTGTCGGCGATAAGGAAGTAAAAGGCAAGAAGGTCAATGTTAGGGTCAGAGGTGAAAGGGTTCTTGGTAGTCTGTCTCTAGAGAAATTCCTCAAACTGTTCAAGGAAGATGTTGCTAAAAAAAGACAGGTCTGATAAAATCTAGGACAAAGTTGGCTAATAAGTTCTACCGACTCAATCTACACATCCAGGCTCGAGAAGTGAGGGTCATCGACGAAAAGGGGAAACAAACTGGGGTGATGTCACTAAATGAGGCCCTTAAGCAAGCCCAAGAAAAAGGGCTTGATTTAGTAGAGGTGGCGCCTCAAGCCCAACCCCCAGTTTGTAAAATCATTGACTTTAAGAAATTTAAATATTTAGAATCGAAGAAAGAGCAAGAAGAAAAAAAGAAGAGTAAAAGCATTAATCTTAAGGAAATAAGGCTGACGCCATTTATGGCCGAAGCGGATTTTAGTTTTCGAATTCACCGGGCAGAGAAATTTTTAAAATCAGGCGATAGAGTCAAGCTGGCTGTCTTTTTCAAAGGCAGAGCCATTACGAAGAAAGAGTTTGGCTATGAAATCCTGCGGAAGGCAGTCGAGAGGCTAGGTTCTCTTTCTAAGGCCGATGCCGATCCGAAATTTATTGGCAGGCGTCTTGAAGTGACCCTTAGTCCCGCCAAGGGAGGCAAAGATGGCAAAAAAGAAAAAGATGAAAATAAGGAAATCAGTCGCTAAACGATTCAAAGTGACGAAAACTGGTAAAGTCCTCTTTCGTGGTTCCCACATTGGTCACCTTAAAAGGAAAAAGAAGAAAAGCCAGGTGAGAGCCCAAAAAGTCCCCAAGGAACTAAAGGGTGCTTGGAAGAGAAAAATTAAAAAGTTGTTGGGGGAATGAAGCCTCCCCCAGCGCGGAGGTTGGGGGTTTCCTTTTTGAAGTCGGCTTCTTTCTTACCTGCTTCATTCTCCAGTATGGAAGCTGGGAGTATTCGCAGGAGCGAAACAAATGGCCAGAATAAAAACAGGCACTACCAGAAGAAGGCGACACAAGCAGGTCCTTGAGAGAACCAAGGGTTTTCGGATGACCAAGGGCCGGCTTTACAAAGTTTCTAAAGAGGCTGATCTTCATGCCGGCCAATATGCCTTTGTAGGGAGAAAGCAACGGAAGCGAAACATCCGTCGCCTTTGGATTACCCGCATCAACGCCGCTCTGACTGTCCACGAAATCTCTTATTCAAAATTCATTAATGGTCTCAAAAAAGCCAAGATTGAAATTGACCGCAAAATTCTCGCCGATCTTGCCGTCTCTGACCCCGACACCTTCAAAACAATAGTTGACAAAGTCAAATAATTTGCTAAAATAGCGCCAATGCAAGTTCCAACCATTACCCAAGCAGCATTTTTTAAGTTTTTCTTTACTTAAGCTGCTCCAGGGGAGGTTGGATTTTGCATTAAAGAGACAAAAAAATAGAAAAAGGGACCTCCCCAAAGGGGAGGTTTTTTATTACATCGGCTGCAAGCCGAAGGTTGAAATTTCGACCTGAGGCGCCGCCCGAGCCTAGCGAGGGTAGCACAGCCACGTAAGAAGCCGATCCCGAGAGGCGATAGCGAGGCGGAAAGATCAGGAAAACCCCGAACCTCCGCGCTCGGGGAGGCTTCATTGCTAGATTCACTTCGAGGAAGTGAAACGACGAGAAGCCAGGATAGCCAAGGAGGTCACGGCGCGTGTCTGAAAAACACGAGATCTCGGTTCGACTCCGAGTCCTGGCACCAAAACATATTTTAACAAGAATGTCTGACATTTCCCACGCGCGGAGCGTGTGGTGACTCTGAACCAAAATCGTACGCTCCCGCCTCGCCGCCGCTCGCATCCGCTCGCCGCCAAACAAATGGCTTCCGAAAAGCCGCGAAATCTGGTTCTGGTGCGGGTGTTGTGCTTAACGCACAGGCGGAGCCACTTCCCACCCCAAGTCCCGCTTCTCGGGATTGACCGGCAGGCAAAAATTTTCCTCCCCTCAAACTCCCCTCCAATTTTTGCCTAACTGTTTTTGGCGGGGGGTTGTGGTTAAAATCAAACCGATTTACCCACAAACACCTTTTCAAAAATGCCGCTTTTAAGAAGTTTTTGCGAAGCGTCTTTTGCTACAACTTTTCCTTTATCCAGAACATAACCGCGACTGGCGATATCAAGCAACGATTTGATGTTGTGCTCAACTACCAAAATTGCCGTTTTATGTTTCTCGTTTATTTCCTTAATCTTCGCAAAAACTTCTTTAACGATTTTCGGCGCAAGACCAAGCGATGGCTCGTCGAGAAGCAAAACTTTCGGTTCGGTCATCAGCCCTCGCGCCAAAGCGAGCATCTGCTGTTGGCCGCCGGAAAGCGTTCCGGCTTTAGCTTTGCGCCTTTGCTTCAATACTGGAAAAGTCTCCATCACTTCGGCGATTCGTCTTTTCAACTCCTTTTTATCGCTGACAATAAAGCCGCCGATTTCCAAATTTTCTTCAATTGTCAAATGGCTAAATACCCGTCGGCCTTGCGGTACAAAAGAAATGCCCCTTTGCACGACTTCATGGGAAACTGGTTTTATCTCTTTTTCGTGCCATAAAACTTTTCCGGAATGAATCGGCGCCAAGCCGAAAATCGTTTTGAGTATCGTTGACTTGCCCGCGCCGTTCGGTCCCATCAAAGCCACGATTTCGCCTTCATCAAGCGAAACGTCAACGCCGTCAAGCGCCTTTACTCCGCCGTAGTGAACCGAAACATTATGGAGTTGTAGTAAAGTTTCTTTTTCCATATTTATTATTTATTCACCAAGATACGCCTCAATGACCTCTCTTTTTTCCAAAACAGATTCGGGTTTGCCTTCGGCCAATAACTTACCTTCATCCATCACAAAAATATGGTCGCAAAGCTCTCGGATTAAACCTATATCGTGCTCAATCAAGACAACGGTTTTATTTTCCTGCTTTAACTCTTGGATAATGCTAGAAACGATTTTCCTCATCTCTGGGAAAAGCCCCGCAAAGGGTTCGTCAAAAAGATAAATCTCCGCCTTCATCGCTAGTGTTCGAGCAATCTCCAAAAGTTTCCGCTGGCCGTAGGAAAGATTGACAGCCAACTGATTTTTCTTTTCCCAAAGACCGACTTTCTGCAAAACTTCATCGGCGATTTTATGGTGGTATTCAGTGTGTTTTTCAAAAAGCGAGCTAAAAACATTTCTCTCGGTTACGACAACCAAAATGTTGTCCAGCACCGTCATTTGTTCAAATAGCCGGACATTCTGAAATGTGCGGGTAATGCCGTAGAAAGAAACTTGATGTGGCAATATCCTTGTAATTTTTTCTGCCCCATCAACAATAATTTCGCCGCTATCCATTTCCAGAACTCCGCTCAAAAGATTGATGAGCGTTGTTTTACCGGAACCGTTCTGCCCGATAATGCCGGTGATTTGTCCTTTCTCAACCCCGATTGAAAGCCGGTCAACGGCATGAACGCCGTTAAATCGCTTTACTAAATTTTTTGTCTCAATAATTTTCATAACTTGTATTCGCCTATTAACCCTTGCGGCCGATAGAGCATGAGCAAAATTAAAATTATGCCATACACCACTTGTCGCATTTGAGCCTCGATGTCGGACGGAAAGCCGACAAAGCGCAGAATTTCAGGAAGCAGTATCAAAAACAACGCGCCTAAGATCGAACCGCGCAGGTTGGCAAGTCCACCCAAAATGATAATTGCGAGAATGAACATCGACTCCGTCAGCTGGAAACCGGAAGGGTCAATGAAAGTAATGTAGGAAGCAAAGAGAGAACCGGCAACCGCCGCCATCGCGGCGGAAATAACAAAAATCACAAGTTTGAAATACAAAGTGTTGTAGCCGAAAACGGCAATGGCAGTTTCGTCTTGGCGGATTGCTTTCAATACTCGGCCGAAAGAGGAGTTGGCGACAAAACGCGAGGCGAAATATATCAAAACCAAAAATATCAAAGCAAGAACCATAAAATTAAAATTGTTCGCAAAGTTTATGCCGAACAATTCCGGCTTGGAAATTCCGGGAATACCCAGAGGGCCCCCCGTCAAATTTTGCCAGTTGAGAAAGACGGCAAAGACAATCGTATTAAATCCAAATGTGCCAAGCGCATAATAATCGCCTTTGAACTTGGACAAAACTACGCCGATGAGGAAACTTACGGCTACCGCTATTGCAATTCCTAAAATCAAAGAACTGAAAAATCCAACGCCGCTTTTTGTCAGAAATATTGCGGTAGTATATGCGCCAACGCCGTAAAAAGCGGCATGGGTTACGGACAAAAGCCCGGTGTAGCCAACAACCAAGTTCAAACTCACGCCTAAGATAGCGTAGATGGCAAACAAAATGGCTAAATGTATCAAATACTCCATACTACTTATTCATAATTCCGCGGGGACGGAAAATTAAAAACGTAATCAAGAGCGCAAAGGCGATGGCGTCTTTCCATTCGCCGGATATTTTCCAAATGCCGAAATTTTCCACAAATCCCAAAAGAAACGCGCCCAAAACTCCGCCGTAGATATTGCCGGCCCCGCCGACAATGGAAGCAATAACACCTTTGAGCAGTAAGCTCAATCCCATTGTCGGTTCAATACCTACATCAAAACCGACCAAAATTCCGGTAAATCCAGTAATCGCCGAGCCGATGAAAAAGACATAGCCGATGATTTTGTTGGTATTTATGCCGATAATCCGCGCCACTTCCTCATCGTCGCTGATGGCCCGTACTGTCTTGCCGAATTGCGTTTTGTAAAGAAAAGCGACAAGTCCAGCCATAACTAAAGCAGCAGATAGTAAAATAACGAGTTGCGTCTGTGTTATGACACCACCCAAAATTGTAAAAAGTTTCTGCGTGCCAATGTTTCCTGAAAGCGTTTTGAATTGGCTGGAAAAGAGAATCGCGATAACGGCCTGCAAAGCGGTCATCGCTCCAAGCGAAGCAACAAGCAAAACCATGTTTGACGCTTTGCGCCTGCGAAGCGGGAGATAAATGAATTTATCCAGGCCAAAACCGACAAGACCGGCTAAAGCGACGCCGAGAATAATCGCAACATAAACGTCTAATCCTAAAGTTTTGGCAAAATAAAACACCGCGTAGCCGCCGATTGCCGCTATTATGCCGTGCGCCAAATTGAAAAACTTTGTCGCGCCGTAAATGAGATTAAAACCAAGCGCGACCAAAGTATAAATCGCTCCGGCGATAATGCTGTTCAAGATGAGTTGTGGAAGCATGCCCATTTTACTTTATTTTACCTGTTTCATCGTGTTTTCTCAAAAAAATTGCCTCGTTTTGCGAGGCAATTTTGTTTCGCACATACGACCGAGTTTCTACTTGCCGACGCTAACCGGCTTCCCATCTTTTATCATGCGGACGGCTGCCTTTGATACAACAAGCCCATCTTCGTTAACGCTTAGATTACCAAGCGCACCGCTGAAGTTTTTAATCTTCGTTAGTTCACTTGCAATTTGGTCGGGCGTAGGTTTTGTCGAACCTATAATCTTTTCAGTAGCAGCAACTACTAAGTTAAAGATGTCATATCCATTAGCCGCTCCCAATGTTGGGTTTTTGCCAGTTTTCGCTTTGAACTTATCAGTAAAATCTCCTGTTGGGTCAGCGGCATTGACATACCATTCTCCCTCGAAAAGAGCTACTTGCTCGCTAAGTTCAAACGACTCAATAGATGTAAGCGGCGTGTTTATTCCTGCTTCTTTAATCTGCTTAGCCAATACCTCTAACTCTGGCGAGAACGCCATTAACAAGTAAATTTCAGCCCCGCTATTTTTTGCTTTAGCGATGATACTCCTGAAATCTTTCTCGCCAAAGTTAAATACTTGGTCGGTTACTATTTCAATGCCCGTCCCTTTTAATCTTTCTCGCAAGTCGGCCATTACAGCGGCAGCGCCTTGCGCATTCGACTCGAACACTCCCAGTTTTTTAATCCCTCTTCGCTGCAATTCTACAATGAAAACCTTATTTTCTTCAGAGGGAGGCGTCCAGTGAATGAAGTTGTATTTACCTTTTGCCACGTTAGGATCTGACGCTATGCCAAAATGCACAACTTTGTTTTGTTCTGCAATTGGCGTAACCACATTCCCTGTCACAGAACTAAAAGACACAATTACATCAGCTTTATCTACGCTTATCAGCTTATTGACTGCGCTTGCAGTCATCTTAGGATCCAGTTGGTCATCCTCAAAAATTACTTCATAAGCATATCTCGTACTGCCCATGTTTTCCTTGGCCAATAAAATAGTATCTCTTAAACCCTCGCCCATGAAAGCAAGATTACCAGTCATTGGTGCAACCACTCCGATTTTAATCGGTGCTGCCGAAACTTCTCTCGGGCCTCTTGACACAAAGTAGCCGATTGCCACGATGGCAACGACCACGATAATTCCGACAACCCACCTTGTTAATTGACTCATATTTTGATTGCTAATTTTAGTTATTTTTGAGGCGTTAATCGATCCTTCTTTTTACGTCTTTAGTTATTAAAACGATACAGAGAAAGTATACTCTCTCTGCAAGTCAACCTCACTTGCACGGCTTTAGTCTACCACAGGATAGCAAAAACCACAACCCCCCGCCAAAAACAGTTAGGCAAAAATTGGAGGGGAGTTTGAGGGGAGGAAAATTTTTGCCTGCCGGTCAATCCCGAGAAGCGGGACTTGGGGTGGGAAGTG
>Ga0315285_10002170_pt1 | contig 20494 bp, 24 predicted proteins | sample YL17G09_36_MG_FD_203698 | JGI IMG/M metagenome (GOLD analysis project Ga0315285, IMG submission 203698) | Sediment microbial communities from Yellowstone Lake, YNP, Wyoming, USA - YL17G09_36 | ecosystem: Environmental > Aquatic > Freshwater > Lake > Sediment | place: USA: Wyoming | collected...
GTGGTCGGCGGGTTCGTGGTCGGCGGGATCGTGGTCGGCGGGATCGTGGTCGGCGGGATCGTGGTCGGCGGGATCGTGGTCGGCGGGATCGTGGTCGGCGGGATCGTGGTCGGCCAGAAGTCCACGTCATCGGAGTAGAGGTAGAACTGATTCAGCGCCCCCACGCCGTTGATGCGCATGGCGACGCCGGGGAAGCCCTCAGCGGCCTGCCCAGTGACCATGGCTCCGTCGAACGTGCGGAGGTGCGGCTCTCGAAGGACTCCGTACAGGATCCAGTCGTTCGCCTCAGAGATCGCCGTCGATGTCTGGATCGAGCCTGCGTTGCGCTTCCACCACCTGATGTTCTTCTTCGTCGGCTCGGTGCCCCATCCCTCACCGCAGATGTACCCGCGGATCTGGGTCGTGGCCGGCGCGTAGAACCGCGCGTACTGGTCGCTCGTCTTCTCTACCCCGTACGGGCAGGAGGGCGTGGACCAGGGTCCGCCCTCGTTGTGGGTGTACCAGATGTTCCTGGCGCCAGTCTCTACCGGGCCAGCGTAGCTCGCTGAGATGTGGATGAACCCAGAGGGGTCGATCGAGATGCAGGGGTGCGACGCGTGGTGCAGGGCGCTCGTGTCGCCCATGTCGACGACGGTCGCCGGGGCACCCCAGACGAACCCACCCTGATCGAACACCAGGTACGCGAGCTCGTAGTTCCCCGATGTCCCGATACCGGACACGACGGCGTGGATGTTCCCGTCGAGCCCCATCACCGCGTCCAGCCCGTTCTCGTGGTACGGGCTCAGGTTGACGTCGGGGTACTCGAGGACTCGCGTGACCTCGTTGATCCACGTGTCGTGCTGGTCAGTGGACCGGAGCAAGACGATCTCGTCGTCTGGCCCGCCGGTCCACTTGCGGGCGAAGACGAAGAAGAAGAAGCCCGTGTTCCAGTCACAGAAGAACTGGCACCCGGACTGCAACGGGATCGTGACGTCTGTGCTTCCAGCGATCCACGGCGGACCCGGCGTCTCCGAAGCCTGCGGCCGCCTGAAGAACTTCACGTTCGCGTCGGTGGCGTTGACCGGGTCGATGAGTGCGATCGACGGCTCGTCCGGGTCCGTCCCGGAGATCCCCATCGCCATCCGCATGCCGCAGATGTTGCCCGCGGCGCCGCGGTCCCAGATCAGCTCCCCAGCGGACCAGTTCAGCCCGTTGTCGTCCGAGTAGTTCCCGTAGTAGTACCGGCCCGTCGAGTCGGACGTCGCAGACCACAGACGGCCGCCCTCGGCCCTGACCAGAGCGTGCCTCGTGTGGAAGGCGTTGGTCGGCTGCGACGAGGGATCGATGTAGGCGGAGTAGATCGTGACCACTACGTCACCGGGAGGGCGAAGACTGCCGGGCCCTTGGCCGGGGGTTCACCGAGGACGAAGAGCGAGATCCGCGTGAGGTACAGGTGCTCAGCGTACAGCCGCACCTGCGGGATCACGAACCTGACCTCCCACGCAGCCGCCGGCGACGGGACGCCCGTGAACGAGAGCGCCACCCCGAACTCGTCGACCAGGTCGAGCGTGCACAGGGCAGGGTCCAGGACCTCGGTGTTGGTCACCTCGTCGTCGTTGACGAGCCACGCGTTGACGATCAGCCGGTCCTCGGCCTCGACGTAGCAGAAGCTCGCGCGGATGCGCTCCCCGGTCGTGATGGGGATCGTTGTTGGAGGGACCGTCGTCGGGCCAGCGATGGTCGTCGGTGGAGGGACCGTCGTCGGGGCTGGCGTGGTCGGCGGCAGTGTCGTCGGGCCCGGCAGCGTCGTCGGCGGGAACGTCAGCTCCGGCGAGAGGATCGTCGTTGGCGGCGGGGTCGTGGGGGTCGGGACCGTGGTCGGAGGAACCGTGGTCGGTCCGATGACCGTTGTCGGCGGAACCGTGGTCGTCCCACCATCCACCTCCAGCTCGAAGCTGTCGATCCACTGGAATGGCTCCGTGATCTGGATGCCGGCGCCGCCCGTGGCGTACGTGGCGTCGGCCTGCGTGATGATGAGGCTTCCGTTCCAGCGGACCTCGCACAGAGGGCCCTGGCAGCGCAGCTCCATGGTCGCCGGGTCAGTCAGGACCGCGGTGGCGTCGTAGAGCGCGAGCCAGGTGGAGACCCCCGAGTCGACGCGGAACAGGTGGACGTACGGCCGGGAGAAGTACGCCAGGTAGTAGCTGGCGCCGTCCGGCTGGACACGCGCGACGATGCCGAGCTTGTTGTCGATCGTCGAGCGGAAGGAGATCTTCGCGCCGAGGTAGTTTCTGGGGTCCAGGGAGCCGACGATTGCCACGCTCTTCGTCGGCAGCGTCGAGTTGACGCGGCACATCCCACCCTGGACCACGAACGATCCCTGGAGGACCTCCCAGAGCAGACCGCCGGTGTCGAACACCCGCCCTTGGAGGAGCGTGAGCCCGGCGCCGGTGAACCCGTCGAGTCCCAGGACGAAGGGCAAGGGGCTACTCCTTCACGACGAGGACGTTCATCACGCCGATGTTGTGGCTGGCAGCGAAGGCGGAGATGTACATCGAGACGACGTCACCATCGGCCACCGCGAGACTGAGATCGCCCGTCACCACGCTGTCGCCAGGCGGGAGCGTGATCGTTCCGGAAGTCGCCGCGGTCAGGTTCCGGACCGTGACCACGAGCGTCGAGCCACCGCCAAGAGGGTCCTGCGTGTTCAGCGCGTAGCTCTTGAGCGTGCCCGCACCCTTGACCCGGATGCCTCCCGTAGCCGAGCCGAGGATGTAGTCGTTGAGGACGGAGTCGTTCAGGCGCACCGCGGCAGAGAACGTCTGCCCGAGTCCTGGCTGCGGTGCGATCGCGCCGATGGCGACGTCGATGCCCTGAAGGTGGCCTTCGAGCGTCACACCGGCCGGGGTGTAGTCCGTAGGCACGTAGCCCGGCTGGATGAATGACCCGTCGATCGTCCCCGTGTGAGCGCTCAAGGCGTGAGACAGCGGAGAACGCGCGTCAGTCAGGCGCGAGTCACCTTCGAGGATCAGGTTCTGCTCGGATCCGATGACGCCAGCCTGGAACTTGTCCGTGGTCTCGTTCCACTTGATGCGGGCGTTCGTCAGCACGCCACGCTCGAAGTCGACGGCGACGATGTCACCACCAGCGGGGACAGCAGCGAAGCCCTCACGCAGCACGAAGGTCAGGGAAGAGGTCCCGAGGTCCGTGTCCTGGGTGTGGAACCGAGCGTCGTTGCCGGCCGCCACCTGCGCGGCGCCGGAGCCGATCTTCGAGGCAGCGACCAGGTCCGCGTACGCCCCGCCGGTCGGGACGTAGACACCAGCGTGGGCGTGGCCGACCGGGGAGTAGACACCGGTGTGGAGGTGGTTCCCCTCCGAGACCTTCCCAGCGATCGTGCCGAAGTCCGGCACCACGGTGTCGCCCGAGAAGGCAAGCCCAGTCCCCAGCTTGACGTCGAGGATCGGGTTCGCCGACGAGCCGCTGTTCCCGATGCCGGCGCCCGCGGTGACTGAGCCGACACCCCCACCGCCGCCCCCGCCACCGCCTGTGGCAACGATGCGCACCGTGTGCGCCGCAGGGCTGTCGACGAGCGCGCTCGAGCTGTTGACGAACTGGATGTACCCGTTCGCCGGGTTGACGTCGACCAGGGTGCCGTCGGGCATCCGCAGGTACTGGATGCGCTCCAGGACGTCCACCTGGAGGATCGCGACGTCCAGTACCGCCTGGGTGTACGCCGCGCGCTCCGCCACCGTGACCAGCGTGGCGACCACACCCGAGCCCGCACCGGCCGACCAGATCTCGTCGACGTTGATCTGGTTCGCACCGGTGCCCAGGTCGAGGTGCTCGAGCTGGACGCCGGCGACCTCGAGGCCGATCTGGTACGTCCTGGGGCTGGCGAGGACCTCGGTGGCGTAGACGCCGTCGACGCCCACGATCTCCTGGATGGGGGTCGACCCGGGGACGCCGGTCGGGATCTCCCGCTCGTTCGTCCAGGTGACCGGCCGCAGCGACATGTCCACGGCGTCCTCGATGACGAGGACCTGGTCGTTGCGAAGGCGCAGGCGCGACGTGGTCGTCGCGTTGCGCATGGCGTAGCCCTCGCCGGCCTTGTTGGCGACGTAGGTGCCGTACAGGAAGTGCAGGCCGTGGACCTCGGTGTCGAAGAACACGTCAAGGTCGAGCACGTCCGCCAGGCCGCGGAGCACCGTGATGTTCGTCTGCGCCTGCTCGGGCAGGAAGACGTCGGTCGACCCCTGGAAGGTGATCGAGGCGTCGGCCTGGAACAGCAGCCCCGCCATGACCGTGAACTGCGTCATGGAGAGCTCGCCGCTCTGGGAGAGCGCGCCGACCACCGCATCGTCGTTCCCGGCGTCGATGAACCGCAGGAAGGCCCCGTCGTCCATGATGAACGGCGTGGTCGTCTGGATCTCGATCCCCTCCGTCCCGATCAGGAGGCCCTTCGTGTAGATCGACTCCTCGCCGGTCGAGATCGCCTGGCGGATCTCGTTCATGTCCTCGGCGTGGAGGGTGTAGCCCGTCGCGGGGTACGGCGGCGTCGCCGGCGCGTTGACGAGGTTGCGGAGGACGACAGGGATGATCGTCGGCATGATGCCTCCAGTCTACCCCGCTCACGGCCTGCTCTCGTGTTGGGACAAGGACCACGGACCGAGAGTCTTCGTTTCAGGAGGAGGAACGCCATGGAGCTCGTCACGATCAAGAGCAAGCCCACCGATGTCCGTCCAGGCTGGGAGGACAACGACGGGTCGACGCACTGGAAGTGCACCCTGGAGTACGTGAGCCGGAAGATGCGCGCCGGCTTCAGCATGGGCGCCGCGCACGAGGGGGTGCCCGAGGCCGGGGACGTCCTCTCCTGCCTGCTGAGCGACGCGCAGTCCAGCCAGGAGTCGCTCCGGGACTTCTGCGCCAGCATGGGGCTGGACGACGACTCGAGGAAGGCCGCCAAGATGTGGCACGCCTGCCGCAAGACGGCGACCAAGCTGAAGGTCTTCCTCGGCCCCGAGATGTGGCAGAAGTCGAAACACGTGAACAACGAGGAGTTCGCCCGGTACCTGACCCGCGGCACCACGGAGGACGAGATCGAGGCGGGGAAGAAGGCGACCGACTGGATCGAGTTCACGTACGACGACCGGCAGTTCCGGGCGCGCCTGGTCTACGGGTTCGACGTCTGTTTCGCCATCAAGACCAACCAGCCGGCGGCGTTCCACGCGCGGCCGGAACTCCAGGAGCTCAACGAGGGAGTGGAGATCTGGTCGTCCAGCCACCTCGAGGACGTCATGGAGCGCATCCCGAAGGAGGTCAAGGCCCGGTGGGAGAAGCTCATGCTGCTCGACAGCTTCTACGCCGACCACGGCCCCTGGTACTACATCGAGAACACGATGTACGCGTACGAGCTCGCCACAGGGCTCCGGCCCCGCTCGAAGGACGAGTCGATGCCGGAGTGGCTGCGCCGCGCCGTCGAGTCCAAGAAGCGGGACCTCATCGAGCGCTGGGGCAAGGACTCGATGATGGTCAAGGGCGCGAAGCCGAGTGATGGCCAGTGGTTCCTGGTCTTCCAGGAGCGCTTCAAGCACTCCTGCCTCTTCGGCATCCTCGACCCGGAGCCGCCGTTCCCCTGGAACGACAAGCTGCCGGCCGACCCGTACCGGGACTTCCCGCGGCCGAACACCACGGCGCTGATGTCCCTCCAGCTGAAGGAGCTCCAGACCGAGAGCATGAAGGCCTGGCTCCAGAAGCGCCACTCAGCGGTCATGGAGGCCGGCTGGGCGATCCTGACGGCCGAGGGGTTCGACCGCGAGGCCATCCTCAAGAGGAAGGTGTCAGCATGAAGCGTGCAACCCTGTGTCCGTGCTGCAACCGGACGCCGGACGAGCACAACCGGCCGAAGTTCGTGCTCGAGTGCCGCAACCCGGACGGCACGCTCCTCTTCAAGGACGCTGAGGGCAAGGAGGTCCCTCAGCCGCCGTACAGTCCCGCCGGGACGCTCGAGTGGACAGAGAACGAGCTGTGCGACTACTTCTTCAGGAACGCCCCCAAGGAGAAGAAGACGGAGTCGGCGTACGGCTACGGCGAGACCGCCGACATGAAGACGATCGCCGCCTGGTTCGCCGAGCGGCACTGGTACTGGAGAAGGAAGACCTGGTAGGAGGCCTATGAGGAACATCAGCTTCGCCCTGACCACGGAGCAGGTCAGGGCCCGGACGAAGACGGTGACCCGGCGCCGCGGCACCTGGTGGTCCAAGGTGCTGAAGCCTGGTCAGCACGTCTGTGCCGTGGTGAAGAGCCAGGGCATCAAGGCGGGCAAGATCGAGCGTCTGGGGGTCCTCCGGATCGTGAGCGTCACGACGGAGAACCTCTGCGCGCTCGAGGACCGGCCGTGCGCCGGCATGGTCGACACGGAGCGCGAGGGCTTCCCCGGGATGACGGCCGAGGAGTTCATCGAGATGTTCTGCAAGCACATGGGTGGACCGACCAACCAGACCGTCACCAGGATCGAGTTCGAGTACACGGAGGAGCCATGGCGAGACGCTTCATCGGACAGGCAGTGATCGAGGTCGAGTTCGACGACAACTACAAGGGGGACCCGGACCGCTACTACTACAAGGGCCACATGTCCGCCGGCGGGAAGTCCTTCACCTCGGGCGGCTTCGGGTCGCCGTGCAACGGGTGGGGGCCGGGAGTCGCGGCCGACTCCTCGGAGGCGTACGATCGGGTCTCCGTGAGCGTGGTCGAGTTCTTCACGTACTTCACGACGGGCAACCGGCGCAACGAGGACAATCTCGGTGACTACCCACCCCCGGAGATGGCAGACGTGTTCGCCGAGGCCGTGGTAGAGGCCAGAGGGGACGACAAGGGGCGCCTGGAGGTCAGGCGCCGCAAGGACGGGCCCGTGGCCCTCGTGGGAGGCTAGATGACCAAGCTCAGCATCATCATCCCGTGCCGCGGCTTGGCCTCGGAGCTGTGGTTCACCCTCCAGTCCCTCGCCTTCGACGACCTGGACGACGTCGAGATCCTCGTGGTCGACAACGAGGGCAACCGGGACGTCCAGAGGGTCTGCCTCGAGTTCGGCGCCCCGGTGAGGTACGTCCTCGCCATCGACGTCAAGTCGCCGTACTACCCGCGGAACGTGGGCGCCAGGATCGCCAAGGGGGAGTGGCTCCTCTTCCTCGATGCGCACGTGCTGCTCAACCCCGGGGCGATCGACACCATCAAGTCGAGGATCTGCCCCGGCGCAGTCCTCGACGGCGCCTGCTACCCGCCCATGTCGATGGTCCACTTCCCGGTCGGCTTCCGGAACCAGAAGACCTGGTACGGGCACTACAAGCTGACGCTCGAGAAGGACTTCTGGGGCACCTGGGGTCCGACCGTGATCCTCGGCAGCGGGCCGGTCCAGAAGATCGGCGCCACCGGCATCTGGGCGTTCCTCACCCGGAAGGCGGACTGGGAGGCGGTCGGCGGCTTCAACCCGAACTTCACCGGCTACGGGGGCGGCGAGGTCTACCTACAGCTGAAGTACTGGCGCATGGGCGGCCAGGTGCTCCTGGACCCCGCCATCTGGGGCGTCCACTGGTCCGCTCCCCGGACGTACGCCGCGAACTGGAGGGACCGCATCCGGAACGTCGGCATCGGAGGTACGGCCGTCGTCGGGCCGAGCTTCTGGAAGCGCTTCGAGGACGGGCTGGTCGCCCACTACGCCTCCAAGGGCGTGAAGGACGAAGAGGCCAGGCACTGGCTGCGCGAGGGAACGAACCTGGGGCTCGAAGAAGCCGACTGGCTCGCCGAGCGGGCCAAGTTCTCCTACGACGAGGTGCTCGAGTTGTGGAAGCGGGAGAACGTCGCGGTGGCCTAGTCTTGGGACAAGGAACCTGGGGCGAGAGAACCCGTAGCCCCAAGGAGGAGCTCGTGAACCGATCGCAGATCGCCGCCGAGATCGTACGGTGGCTGGAGACGAAGCTCGGGCCCGCGCCCCCGGGCTTCGTGGAGAAGGTCGAGGGCATCCTCGGCAAGAAGTGCCCCCACAGCCAGGGCGTGATCCTGGTCGTGGCGACCTGCATGTGCGAGTACTGCCAGGAGCAGCGCGCCCAGGCAGTCCGTGAGTCCGTGGAGCCGGCCCGGCGGCTTCAGAGGACCATCCTGCGGAACGCGCAGGCCCCTTGCATGAACTGAGTCGCGCTGCGAGAGCAGCGTGGTGTTGGCACCGAGGGCCCTGGCTGGCGAGCTGGGGCCCTCACTACGTACAGGAAGGAGTCCCATGGCACACGCACAGCCGCACGCCGTCGACCAAGTGTTCAAGCGCTGGGACCCGTCCTGGCGCGTCAACCCCATGCAGATCGTCGGGCATCCGGCGCTCAAGCAGGCCCCGTTCGTGGACATCCAGAACGTGGCTGACTACTGCAACACCGGCCGCGGGGAGAAGGTGAAGCGCAACCCGCCGCGGATCGGGAGGTGCTTCTCACCCTGGAGGACCTCGTTCCTGTTCTGGCACGAGCCGCTCAAGGACCTCGGCATAGCCTACAAGCTGGCGCTAGTCCTTCAGATGCCACCGACGGCGGACTGCCCAGAGGCGCTCATCAGCGGGCTCATCTTCCAGGCTGAGTCGAAGGGCGGGCCCTACACGGTCCTGTCCGGGATGTTCAGCTTGGCTGTACCCGAAGGCGGCCTCCTCGAGGAGTCCGACGACGGGATGCAGATGTTCAAGATGGTGATCGCCGGTGACGCCAGGTCTTCGGTGTACGCGGACGGCTTCTGCGCCATTCGCCCGATCGCCGAGAGCATCGTCGGGAAGGACTACGTCGCGGCCCTGGACCTGGTCAAGGACGTGCTCCCCGACTGGGCGAAAGACAGCCAGGCGGATGTGCAGATCCTCCTGAGCGCCTTCTCGTTCGCGCACTGCAAGAACGTGCAGGTCGCGGAAGCCGGCAGGACCTCACCACCGCCGCGGTGGACGAAGGAGCTCGGCGTGCCGTCGGTGAAGTACAGCGTCGTGAAGATCGACACCCGGATGTCGAAGCGCACGAGCGGGCCGCACACGGACACGGGCAGGCACACCAGCCTGCACATCGTCCGGGGGCACTTCAAGCACTACACCCCCGAGAAGCCTCTCCTCGGCAAGCACGTCGGGACCTACTGGTGGCCCGACAACACCCGCGGCGACTCAGCTGTGGGTGAGGTGAAGAAGTCGTACAAGGTCGAGCCGTAGGAGGGCCCATGACCAAGAGGAAGAAGGCGACCGCTCACTCGGTGAAGTTCCACTACCGGAAGAAGCCGGGGGGCGGCCGTGTGGCCGTCAGGAGCCACCGCAAGAAGTGACAACTGGGGGCGGCCGTCCGTCCCCTTTCGCACGGAGGAACCATGACGAGCGCCGCAATGATCGAGGACCGGCTCAGGGAGGCCGAGGAGAAGGCCATGGAGAAGCCGCCCGAGGAGGACGGCTGCTACCTCGTGATCCGCAACAAGCAGATCGAGCGCATCGAAGACCGCACGCCGCCGACCCCAGACGAGCTCCGGCGGATCATCGGCCTGTCCCTGCTCGAGAACGCCCCCATGCGCGCCATGCCCGGCGTCTACTACTGGGTCTGGGCGTACCACTCGGCCAACCCGCGCACCGCCCAGATCCTCTACGAGGACCACGGCGAGCTGTTCATCCAGGAGGACCTCAGCGGCGTGGTCGTCATCACCCGCATCGACAAGTGGGGCCGCATCCGGCTACTGTCGAAGGCCGACGCCGACACCTGCGTCGGGTGGATCCGGGTGAAGTAGGGAGCAACTACTCCAGAACGTGGTACTGGGCGCGGCCCTTACCACGTTCCTTTCGCTCTGCGCTCGAGCATGGGCTTCATCTGCGTCGCCCAGATCCCGTCCCGGGACCACTGCCAGCGGCGCCGCAGTCGGCGGATGTGCCGCTCGAGGTGCGGCTCCACCCTGGCGGCCGCGCCCGCCGGCGTGTCGTGCCACGGGATCAGGATGGCATCCGCGTCCGAGAACTCGGTCATCCCCTCGACGCCCTTGTCGGGCAGCACCACCAGGGCGTCCGCGGTGCGGGCCTCGGCGATCGCCAGGGAGCACGCCTCGCTGTGCGTCGGCCACAGGAAGAGGTTCGAGAGCCCCATCAGCTCGCGCACCACCCGGTTCGGGATGCACGGCATCCACCGGCTGTCGAACTCGTGCGCCCACCACCAGCGCAGGGAGGGGATCGCCTTGCAGTGCTTCGTCAGGAACTCGACCTTCGCCTTCGTCCGGTCCGCCCGGCCGCCGCAGAGCATCACGTGCACGCGGTACTTCTTCGCCAGCTCCCCGTACGTCGACAGGGCCTTGTCGATCCCCTTGGAGTCGTAGCGCCCGATCGGGAAGGGCAGCACGCCCAGGAGGTCGCACTCGAGGAGCGACGTCGCTCCAACGATCCGCTGGACGTCAGGGGAGAGGAGGTCCGTCACGTCGGACGGGTTCCACACCTCGTCGATCTGCGTGAACAGGACCGAGTACATCCGGCTGATGCCCTCGATGGCGTCCCGGTTCAGCGCGACGAACGCGTGGTCCGGCAGGCCCACCGGGTTGCCGGCCAGCGGCCGCCACTTTGAGTGCGTCCAGTGGATCCAGAGCGCCTTCGTCTGCGGCGCCACGATCCGGATGCCCTCGCGGTACCCGTCCCACCCCTTCATCGGCGCGAACCAGAGGTCGTGGCACAGAACCACGTCGTACTCTGCCAGGGCGCCGTGCCCGAAGCGCTGGACGAACTCGTCCCGCACCAGCTCCATCGACCGGCCCATGAAGCCGGGCATGGTCAGCGTCGCCACCTCCGGGATCGTGCCACTCTTCGGGTCGAAGCCCTGCTTCACGAAGAGGGTCACGTCGTGGCCGGCGCGCTGGAACATCCGCACCTGGTCCCGGATCACCCTTGTGACGCTGTACGCCTCGTCGAACTCGTGCAGGCAGGTCAGAAGGGCCACGCGCATGGGACAAGGAGAGTAGAGCCGGAGTGTGTCCGGCCGCCACTCAGGAGGAGGCGAACATGAAGTGTCTGAAGGCGAAGCTGGAGTACGGGCCCGACCCCTTCAAGGGTGGGGCGATGTGGAAGCACGACGGCAGCGCGATCATCACCTGCGAGTTCGAGGTGGGCGCCCCGAAGGTGCTGCCCTTCTACCACGACGAGATCTCGATCGCGGCGGAGGAGTGCGTTGGCAAGACCTGGGAGGAGATCCTCCGGTTGAAGACGGCGCGCGACCTCGCGTTCCTGCAGTCGTAGACCCTGGCGGGGCCTCCCCCGCCCTTTCGCTACGGCATGCCACCGGTGCCGGGCGTCTGGCCCGTGTCGGCCTTCGTGGGGGTCGCGTTCTCAGCCTGCGTCTGGTCGCGGGACCCAGACGCAGGCGTCGTGTCCCTACCGAGGCCAATCAGCGCGCGCCGCTCGCGCTTGTAGCGCTCCCACTTCTTCGGCGCGTTCAGCCCCATGTCGACGCGCCTGTTCCAGGCCGCCTCGTTCTCCGGGCTCTTCACCAGGTCGCCGGTCGCGGCCTTCAGGAAGCCGGAGAGGACGTCGTTCATGGGATCTCGTGACCTCGGTCGATGAAAGTGTTCACGACCCGCTTCTGCGCCGACCGAGACCCCTTCGTCCTTTCGTACGCCTTGCTCTTACCGGGGAACCGGGAGATCCGACGGTCGAGCTTCGCGATCGCGCGGTCCCCGGCCGCCACGAGCCCAGGCCACTCCGCCTTGAACACCTGGGAACCCGTACTCCTTGCGGCTGGGCTCGCCTTGCGAGCCGAACTCTGGAGGATGCGCGCGAGCCGGTCGACTCCAGCCGCCTTCAGGAACCCGTCGATCACGTGCATGGGGACCTCATACCTTGAAGCCGTCGCGCAGGTTGGCGTAGCTGTCGTAGCTCGACCACTGGTACTGCGCGAAGGTCGTGAGGGAGTACTCGGAAAGGAGCCCACCGTAGGCCGCCTCAGCGTTCTGGCTCTTCTTCAACCGCATCTTCATCTGCTCGTACCGGCCCATCAACTGCGACGCGAGCTGCTGGTAGATCTGCGACTTGTCGGACGTCTGGACGCTGATGCCGCCGTCGCTGTACGCCAGGTTGTTCCTGGCCTGCAGGATCGCCGCGGACCACAGGCAGAGCCCGCACACGTACAGGATCAGCAGGCTGCGCGACGGATGGTTCGTCACCTGGATCGCGCCCAGCAACGGGGGCGTCGTGTTCCAGTCGTCGATCGCCATGTCCACGAACAGCTCGAGCAGAGCGTCGCCCGTCTCCTCGCCGTCGAGGAGCGCGTTCACTTCCGGGTGGTCCCGGAGGAAGCTGCGGACCTGGCGCAGGATCACCTGCACCGAGTCGTCAGCGTACGTTCTCAGCCCGAAGGAGGTCGCCACCCACACAGTCTACAACGCGATCAGCCTCTCTTCTGGTGCGCTCCGCAGAACAGCGTCCCAGTCTTCACCGGCCGCCGGCACGCGTCTCCACGCGCGGTCACCGCGGTGCAGTGCGACGGGGCCGACGTGATGTACCCGTCCTCCGACGGTGACTCGACGTCACCCTCATCGAGCAGGCCGCCCGGGGCGATGTCCCCAGGCCGCGCGGGGCCGAAGTTCAGCGCACTCGGGTCCAGCCGAACCTCACTCATCGACGGGAGGAAGTCCTTGATGTTGGGCCGCGCGTGCGGGTCCTTGCCCACAGTCTTCGGCTGCTCCACCGGGAACGGCGGGTGGTCCGGCTCCGGCTTCGTCGCCGGCGCCTTCTTCAGCTCCTCCACCCGCTTCTGCGCCTCCCCCTCAAGGTTCGGCACCTCCCAGCGCTTCGGCTCCGGCGTCGGCGCGAAGGGCAGCGGGTCCACCTTGTAGGGCGCCTGCCCCGTCACGAACATCTGGCGCTCCACCGGGTTCGTGATGGGCACCAGGCGCCGCTGCGTGCCCGACTTCTGGAAGCTGCTCGTCCGGCACTCCAAGGGGAGCTGCGGGTACGCCAGGGGGCTCTGCCGGTGGTACACGATCTCGATCAGGGGCATCGTGCCGTCGGACGCCTTCCACTCGCCCAGGGGCCCGCAGGCCCGCTTGAGGACCACCTTCGGGACCCGGTCGAAGACGTAGCCGTGCAGGACCTGGAGGTTGCGCACCGAGAAGACGGTCCTCTCGTCACTGTGGCAGAGCTCACCTTGGCCCAGAGAGTAGATGTCGCAATACATGCCCAGAGTCTACCCCGCGGCCGCCCCAACTTCACCTCAGCCGGAAACGAACACGGCCCCCGGGGTTTCCCCCAGGGGCCGTGCGAAGTTCAGGAGGTCAGGGACTAGGCGCCGATCTCGACCCGCATGCAGGCGCGGATGTTGCCGAAGCCCATCCCGATCACTTCCCAGGTCTTCCACTGGATCATGTCCGCTTCCTTCTTGATCCAGAACTTCGTGCCGTTCAGCACGAAGAAGTGGCCGAAGAAGCGCTGGTCCGTGAAGACGTAGAAGTACTTCGGGAGGCACACGTCCACCTTCGTGGTCGTGATCAGCTTGCGCTGGAGGATCTGGTCGTAGGAGTAGCCCTCGACCAGGATCTTGCTCGCCGCGTCCGAGCCGACGTCGACGGCCTTGACGTTGAGCAGGTTCGTGAACCGCTGCTCCGAGACCAGGACGATCTCGGCACGCAGCTCGCGGACCGCCTCCGAGGCGACCTTGCCGTTCATCGCGGCGAAGGAGGCCGAGAGCGCGATGCGGTCGAAGGACCCGGTGTGGTTGCCCTGGCCCGGGTCGAACTGGTTGGCCGAGCCGGCCGTGGCGTCGATCTGCGTGCAGCCCGAGTCGCCCGGGTTGTCGAAGATCGCGTCGACGTGGCCGATGAAGGCCTTGTCCTCGAGGCGCTGGATGTCCTTGATCGAGTTCTCCTCGATCATCTTGATGATGGGCATCTCGTACGCGTACAGCTCAGTTTCGTTCTTCTCGTAGAGCTGCGTCTCGATCTTGTAGAAGCGCACCGCGAAGCGCTTCGTGCGGACGTAGGTCGACGTCGGCTGCGAGACCAGGTTCAGCGCCTGGGCCGCGAAGTTCTTGTCCGAGTCGTACTCGATCTCGCAGATCTTCTCCACGGTGTCGTGGGTCGTGGCGCGCTGCACCTCGGCCTTGGTCACGGGCACCGGGTTGATGATCTTCCGCGCGAAGCTCTCTTCGCGCAAACGCTGCCGGATGTAGGTGCTGGCACCGTCGGCGAGCTTCGTGCGGCCGTCGTCGGTCTCCAGGGACCGGAAGAAGCGCTCGTTCGCCACGTCGGCAGCGATCTTCTCCATCTCGGGCTTCTCGGTCGTCGCGTTCTGGGACATCTTCAGGGCCTCCTGTGCTCGTCGTGCCGTCAGTCTACCAGACGGCTTGGTGCTTGGGTTGGGTAGGTCCGCCGGTGAACTACGGCGCCGACGTCACGACCTCTGCGTTGCTGTAGTAGGACACGGTGGTGATGCGGTACATGCCGCCGCCGAGGACCTCCTCGACGACCGCGACCACGTAGCGCATGACGGCCCCGCCGCCGAGCTGCTCGGCCAGGGGGACCAGGCCGATCGCTCCAGCGAAGTCGTGCCCCACCGGGAGCGCACCCACGACCAGCTCCGAGCCGGCGCGCAGGTTGAGGACGTTGTCGGCGTACCCGATCATGTTCGTCCTGGCAGTGATCGGCTGGATGCCGCCACCCCGGACGATCGCGATGCCACCCTCGTGGTCCGTCCGGCCCGCACCCGGGTCCAGGAAGATCGGGAAGCAGGACGGGATGAGGTTCGTGGCCTTGCGCCACTTGCCCGTCGCCGGGTCACGGCCAAGCCACTCACCCTCGCGGGGGAGGAGCTTCGACTCCACCTTGACGTTCTCATCGAAGGTGTAGCGCGCGCCGCCCTCGAAGAGCACGGCGTTGAGCTGATCTGCGCGCGCGCCCCACAGGTGGAGCATCTCGAGCGGAGTCTCGATTTCGAACTTGGGGACCGCCATCTTCGCTTCCTCGCTTCCCTGATCTTCGGATCAGAACCCTCCGCAACTTCAGGGACTAGGCGCTACCCGCCGCGATGTAGCCGGCGCCGACGTTCGTGATGATCGCGTGGTCGCTGCCGACCTCCTCGACGATCGCCACGACGGTGTGCATGGCGCCCGCTCCCAGGAGGGCCAGCTGCACCAGGCCGTTGCCGCTCGGCACCGCGGGGTGCGCGACGTCGAGCGTGCCGACGCAGAGCTCGTCACCGACCGCGAGGCCGGCGAGGTCCACCATGTTCGTCTTCACCGTCCACGGGCCCTGGAGGATGGTGACGCCGCCCTCGGAGTCCCAGCGCTCCTGCGGGTCCTGCCACAGGGGCCGCGCGATGCGGTCCATGTCGGACGCGTAGCCCCACTTGCCCGAGGCGTCGGGGGCGAGCCACTCGCCCTCACGGGCGGTGAAGCCGTTGACGACGATCGTGTTGTAGGGGAACGAGCGGTTGCCGCTGTTCACCTTGATCCCGTCCACGATCTTGTCGGGGGACAGGCCGCGGCGCCAGACGTGGGGCTGCAGTCCGCTGAGGACTTCGAAGATGGGGGCGATCGCCATGGTGTTCAGCTCCTCGTGTCTGCAGTGCTACTGGTAGAGCCAGGAGTGGGCCGCTGCCCAGGACTCCATGGATCCATCCAGCTTCTGGTTCGGGGTCTTGTCGGACGCGATCTTCTCGGCAGCGCCGAGCGCGTTCGTGAGGGCGGCCTCCTTGAACATCTCGGAGGCGACCTTCACGGCCTTCAGGTCTTTCTTCGAGAGCACGTCGACGGCATCCGCCATCGACTGACCCTCTCCGACCTCGAGCAGGTCGCGCTGCATCAGGTCACTTGCGACCTTCAGCGCCTCGCAGGTCCTGGCGTTCGCCTCACCCTGCTTGCGCAGGCTCTCGGCGTACGCACGCTGGATCCTCAGGGTCGTCGCGATCTTCTCGAAGAAGGACGCCGACTCCTCTTGGCCGGTGTCCTCGCCACCCTCGGAGGCGGTCTTCTCCATCTCGCTGCGGAGCTCCGCGGCGATCTTGGTGCACTCCATCTCCAGGCCGGTGGCCCCTGCGAGGATCTCGCGAGCGCGGCCGGCGGCAGTCTTCGGTTCGCCCTCAGCGGGCTCCTCGTCGACTGTCTCCTCGCGCTCTGCGATCGTCGCCTCGGGCTCGGCCACGTCCGTGCGGGAGCCAACAGCGTTTCCGCCGTCTCCTCCCTGCACCAGTCGCTCGAGCACGCTCATGGGGTTGTCTCCGACGTCGTTGACGAAGGACTACTCGGCGGCCTCCTCGGCCTCCTCCTCGGTCTCGTCCTCGTCCTCGACGCCCTCGGCGACGGCCTCGTCCTCGTCGTCGTCGGCGACCTTGATCTCGTAGCCGAGCTCGCCGAGGCGCTGCGCGGCGAAGTCCGCCAGGGCCTGCGGGTCCTCCTGGGCGACCTTCTCGACCATGTCCAGGAGTAGCTCCTGGTCCGGGTCGGAGGTCAGCACACCTCGGAGGGCCTCGGTCTGGGCGTCGAAGTTCCCGATCTCCTCGGCGACCTTGTTCATGGTCGTCTCGAAGTCAAGACCCGCGTCGACCAGCTCGTTGAAGCGCCGCGAGGCCTCCTTCGTGCCCATGTAGACGCCGACGCCGAACGCCTCCTGGTCCTCGGCCGTCTTCGGGATGAGCTCTTCGCCCTCGTCCTCGGTGGACTCGTCGGACTCCTCGCTCTCGACCTCGGCGAGGACCTCGGCCGCCTCCTCATTGGTGAGGGCCGCGATCTTCTGGCGCGAGATCTCGGCGATCTCGTCCCCGGTGAGCAGGCAGCCGGGCAGGGGGTACTTGCGGGTCATGGTCAGGTCCTCCGTCTCAGGTTCTGTGGTTCAGGGGGAAGCCGCTCGCGATGCGAGAGCTACCCCGCGTTCTCGGCCGCCGCGGCCGAGAACATGCCGCAGGCGAGCTTCATGCCGACCGACTGCGCCTCGCGGAGCTGGATGGTCCGCGCGAGGACCTCGCCGTCCCCGTACGCCTGGGAGGCCATCTTGATGCCCGCTTCGTTGCCCTGGAGGTCGATGAACTGCGCGAGCGAGAGGCTGGCAGCCTTCACCTTGTGCTTGCGGCCCGCCGCGTAGCCCGCCGCGCCGCCACCCGCACCCGCCGCGCCGCCGGCGATGTACCTGCCCTTGTGCTTGGTCAGGTGCCCCCTGACGGCCTCGGCACCCTCCCGCACGCCCTCGGAGGCCCGCTCGCGCCAGCTCAGCAGCGACTTGGGCATCCCGCCCGCGCTGCCGTACCGGCCTGCCGTCTTCTTGTGCTTGCGGCCCGCCGCATAGCCCGCCGCGCCGCCCGCCGCACCCGCCGCGCCGCCGGCGATGTAATTGCCCCTGTTGCGGGAGACGTGCTCGCCGACCTCCTTGGCGCCCTCGACCGCCCGCTCGCGCCAGCTCAGCAGCGACTTGGGCATCCCGCCCGCGCTGCCGTACCGGCCTGCCGTCTTGCCGACGAGAGTGTCAGAGCGGTGCGTCGCCGGGCCAGTCCTCAGAGCGATGTTCGAAGGCTTCGTCGCCACGCGGCTCGGATCGGTCGGGCTGACCGGACCCGGGCCGGGACGGTTCGACAGGTTCCGGGCGCCGCTGCGCTCACGGGGGTCCTGGCCGAAAGTGCGGCCCGAGAGCTCCGCTCCCGCCGCCTCGAGGGCCTTCTCGTCGAGCAGGGCCTTCACGTCCATCGGACCGCGGCCCATGGCCTGGCCCAGACCGGAGGTCACGCCCGCCGCATCCATCTGGCCCATCTCGGGCTCATGGCCGAGCTTCTGCGCGGCCGTCTTCAGCTGACCGTCTTCGCCTTCGATGGCTGCGAGAGCCTGGAACAGGTCGACCGGCATCGGAGTCCTCCTCGTATCTGGTTCAGCGCTTCAGCGCACGTCGTACTGCGGCCACCGCGCCCACCGCTCCGACTCCCGCTGCCAGGGGGTGATCCGCGATCACATTCTGGGTTGAGGTTGTCGGCTGGCCTTGCATCTGCTTGGCCCGGTAGTACGCAGAGCCCATGTACCCGAGACCGAATGGTAGCACGATTGACTTCACACTTTCGGGAGTTTCAGCAATCCATGTCCCCAACCCCTTGCCAGAGGCGGTTTTACCGCCCCATGGGGTTGTGGTGCACGAACCGTACATTTCGCCCTTCAGGAGGGAGGAGAGCTTCACTTTCGCTCCCACCTCGGGCTTCTTCTCGGCTTCGGACTTCACAGCGCTCGAACCGAGACGAAGTGCGGCCGCCACACCGGCGGCAATCAGAAGGGCGCTGATGACCGGCGCCGTGCCGATCCTCCCCTTCAACACGTCCAGGGTGTCCTTGTTCGCCCCCTGGATCGCCCGCATCAGCCCGTAGCTGACTCCGAGCGCGGCCATCGTGGCCGGGATGGACGGGTCGCCCTGACGGATCTTCTCCGGGGGGACGACCTCGGCAGCGTCCTTCTCGAAGGCCTCCATCCGCGGCCCGAGGAACTCGGGGTACACGGAGCGCTGCTCCACCCAGCCGGCGAGCTTCTTCGCCACCTCGGTGGAGGCGTAGCTCGAGTTGATGAAGTCCTCGCTGTCGGGCGTCAGCTCCGGGATCTCAATGTCCGGGTCGAAGCAGATGCCCTGCTCGTGGTACGCCGCGGCGAGCTTGTCGTGGCCCTGGCTGCTGAGCACCAGGTACTGCCACTCCTCCGGCTTCGGGACGATGCCCAGGTAGGTCAGCGTCGAGGCCACCTTGTGCAGCGGGAACTGCCGCAGCTCGTCCAGCACCTCGAGCGGGAGCGTCGGGTCCGCCTCGGCGAAGGCTTGGACCTCGGAGATCTCAGCCGGCTCCTCGGCCTGGCTGGCGACCTTCTGCGTCTCCCCCCAGATCTCGATGACGTTCCTGAGTTCCCCGGCGATCGCGCTGGGAACGCAGGAAGGCTCCTCCACCTCGTCGATCTCGACGTCGTTGGCGGAGGCGACCTTCATCATCGTCCCGGCGATCTTCTCGGCGGGGATGATGACGTGGCTCTGGTCGAAGAACTTCGGGTTCGGGTTCCAGACGCAGACCTTGCGGCCGTCGTCCCAGACCCGGTTCATCGCGTACTTCGCGTGGTCGCAGTACACCCTGGCGCTCGGCGCCCGGTTGTTGCAGATCGAGCAGACGTCGTAGGCCACCTTGCAGCCCATCGACGTCGGAAGCGAGCCCTCGTTCGCCCACTTCTGGAGGAGGTCGCCGGCGAGGTTGTCGTTCAACTCCTCGATGACCTCGACCCGCTTCATGTCCTTGTTGTAGGCCGCGAGCACCACCTTGCCGACCGCGAGCGCCGGGTCCGTGTTCTTGTGGTGCCGGAAGACGTGGGCGTGCTTCTTGAAGCTGCGGTACCCGTGGTCGTCCGAGTCGACCATCAGGTCGCACTCCCGGAACGCGTCCCCGTTGTTGTTGGGGCCCCAGGCCTCGTACGCCCCGAGGGCGGTGTCGAGCATGTACGTGTGCCCGAGCTTGACCTGGTACTCCTCGAGGAACTGCCGGATCAGCTCGGCCGTGTCGCCGCACTTGAACTTCGCCTCCTTGGCGAAGCGCTTCCCGTTCGTGGCGATCTTGCGGACGTGAGGGACCCGGACGTGCCCGTCCTGGTACCACGCGCCCCACGAACAGTACTTCGTGAGGCCCTCGTCGCCGCGGGGGAGGAGCGGGATCGCCATGGGCTACTTGTCCTTGTCGGAACCCTTGCCCCCGGTGAAGGGGGAGGCGAAGGGGCTGGTGAGGAGTTCACGCAGGTCCTTGGCGGGGCGGTTGGCGTCGCGGTGCTTCGTCTCGGCCTCCGAGAGACCCTGGGCGACGGTCTGGTTCATCCACGACACGTCGCTCTCGATCGCCTGGCGCACGAAGGACCGGGCAATCACCGGGTCGAGGGCCAGCGTCGGGGCGTAGCGCCGGAGGAAGGAGTATGCCTCCGGGACCTTGTCTTCCTTCTGCTCGACGTTCCTGAAGTGCGGATCGTCCATCACCGCGGCCAGTACGCCGGCGTACTGCTGCTGGCGCTGGCGGCGCTTGTAGAGCTGCTGGATTCCCAGGCCAGCCCCGAGGACCAAACCGCCGGCCAGGAGGGCCTGGTTGCGGCGCGCTGTCGGGCCACCCTCTCCGGTGACCGTGCTCTTGATGGTCCCCCACAGGTTCTCGCCGGCGGCCGACATGGCCTCGCCAAACGTGCGGGCGCGGGCGGGCAACCCCGTCCCCTTGGTCGCCTCCTGAACGGCGTTCGTCATGCTCGCCGGCGCCGGGAGGATGATGATGCCGTCCTTGAAGCCGGGCATCTTGAACGGAGACGCGGCCCCACTGGGGGGCTTGGCCGCGATCTTCAGCATCGACTCGACGATGTCGTCTCCGATGCGGACCTTCAGGCCGTCCTGATCGTACGCCAGCTTCGACGAGAGCGGAGGCAGCGGGGCGCACTCAAACACCGGCACCGGGGCCTCGTTGAGGAACTGCGGGACACAGCCCTCGACCATGTCGAGCTCGTCGGCGTACTGCTCGGCGGCGTGCTTG
>Ga0315285_10002172_pt1 | contig 20487 bp, 17 predicted proteins | sample YL17G09_36_MG_FD_203698 | JGI IMG/M metagenome (GOLD analysis project Ga0315285, IMG submission 203698) | Sediment microbial communities from Yellowstone Lake, YNP, Wyoming, USA - YL17G09_36 | ecosystem: Environmental > Aquatic > Freshwater > Lake > Sediment | place: USA: Wyoming | collected...
CCTTCCACTTCCCTCCGTTGGTCGGCCCCTTTTCACCAAGCGATCTTATGACCGCCCTTTCCTCTTCCCGGCGGCGGGCATTAGCGGAGCCGTGAGCTTCTCGTACAGGACAAACAGATACTCAACACGCTGGCGCTCGTTGGCGAACGGCTGAGGGCGGTAGCAGAGATCGACCGCCCGGTCCAGGGCGGTGTGGGCCTTGACCAGCTTGGCCGGCATGGCCACCGGGTCGTACAGGTCGGCCAGCGTCGACTCGCCCTTGGGCGGCAGAAACTCCTCCCGCGCGTCCAGCACGCCCTGCGCCGCCTTTTCGACCGCCGTACGGTGCTTGGCGCTCGGCGCCTCTGGCCAGGGGAAGTTGTTATAAACGAGCCTGGCCGAGTATCTGTATCGCGACTCCAGGCGACCGCAAACTTGCCGAACCCAGGCCATGTGCATCGCCGAACCGAGCACTCCAAAATGGTAGAGCGTGGCGTTTGGAACACAGGAGCAACTATTGTGAATAATTACGTTGGGCTTGAAAAATCCGAATGGAATGAACCGCCGCTTCTCAGAACTGTGTTGAGGAATGACGACATATCGGCCGGTTGGTTGCCGGATTTCAGCGAAGAGGGCGGGGGTATCAGCCTTCTTGCGCGTCGGTTCTTTCTTGCTCGCAAGGCGGAACTCGCGAACCGCTTCGACACGCTGCTTGATCCCGGGGATGCTCCGAATCTCCTCCGGGGTAATATCGACGAGCCAGAGGCACCATCGCGGAATAGAGTGGAGGTATTCCTCGGCACACAAGAGCGGTCGGAGGAACTTCCTTGCGCCTGGGTTTCCGGCCAGGAACTCTTTTCTGTCTTCCTCCTCTATAATGAGAAATCCACCGTCCGTCGGTTTGTTCCCGTACTCACAAGCTGGCACATTGTAGAGAGGTTTGCTGCGAGAACTTACTACTAGGTCCGCCCCCTCGATCAGGTATGGGCTGATGTTCTTTGGAGTTGTAACCGTGACATTCGCGCCGTGGTATTCGTATATGCGCTTGCTGTCAATGTCGAACGCGGCAAAGCCGAGGATAATCACATGCACATGGGCCTTGCCACGCGCTTCGCTTTCCCAGGCAAAAGTTCGGTGTGCAAAATGGATCTTTAGCCCAAAACGTTGGAAGAGCGCGTTCCAAAGCGATCCCACTTGTTCGCCTTGGCTGATGGAATTGGTGGAAACGAAGCCGACAACTATTCGGGTGCCTTGGACGTACTCTGCGGCCTTCTGGTACCATCCGGTAACATAGTCAAGGACACCTGCACCATCATTCTTTCCCCAGACGAGTGCCATATCTTCGCTTTGCTGAGGGGTCATCAGGTGTTTCCCCACAAACGGCGGGTTGCCGAGGATATAGGAGCACTTGATTGGCGGGAGGATGGCCTTCCAGTCCAGGCGCAGGGCGTTGCCGCAAACGATGGTTGGGCTTTTTCGCAGGGGCAGGCGGAACAACGGCTCGCCGACGGCCTCCGACAGGCGGATGTTCATCTGGTGGTCCATCAGCCACATGGCCACCTCCGCGATGCGGGCGGGCCATTCGCTGATCTCGATGCCGTAGAAGGCATCCACGTCGATCAGGGAGATGTAAGGGAATGCCTGCTGCCCGCGGTGCAGCGCCGACAGCACCTCGATCTCCAGCAGGCGCAGTTCGCGGTAGGTTATGACGAGGAAATTGCCGCACCCGCAGGCGGGGTCAAGGAAGCGGAGTTTGCCGATCTTCTCGTGGAACCGTCGCAGTTGGGCCTTGTTGGTCCGGATGCGCTGGAACTCGGCCCGCAGGTCATCCAGGAAGAGGGACCGGACGACCTTGAGGATGTCGCGTTCGCTGGTGTAGTGCCCGCCGATCTGGCGGCGCTGGCGCGGCTCCATGACAGCCTGGAAGAGCGAGCCGAAGATCGCCGGCGAGATGCGTGACCAGTCGAAGCGGGTGCAGGCCAGCAGGGCGTTGCGCATGTCCCGATTCAAGTCGGCGAAGCCCAGGCGTTCGGCGAAGAGGTCGCCGTTGACATAGGGGAAGGCGGCAAGGGTCTCGTCGAGGTTTTTCTGGCGCCTTTCGGGCGGGGTGTTCAGCACCTCGAACAGCCGGGCCAGGTGTGAGCCCAGGTCGCTTCCATCGGGCCTGGTCTGGTTCTCGATGAAGAGCCGAAATGCCACCCGCTCGAAGATGCCCGTGTTCTCCGCAAAGAGGCAGAACAGGATGCGCACCAGGAACCGCTCCAGCTCGTGCCCCTTGTATCCGCCGGCTTCCAGGGTGTCGTGCAGGTCGCCGAGTATCTGGACGGCCTGGAGGTTGATAGGGTCCTGATCCTCGAACCTGTGCTGCTTGTAGCCAGGGATAAAGGCGAACGCGTGGATGTAGTTGTGGAAGTCCGCCAGCGGAAACTCGATGGTCTTGATCGGACCCGGCAGGGGCATTGCCCGCTGGTCATCGGGCTCCAGGTCGTGCAGGGCAATGCGGGCGAAGTCCGTGACGATCACGTAGCGGGGCGCCTCATCCTGGCGCCCGGTGCTGATGAGGTCCTGAATGTAGCGGAACGCCTGGGACTGGGCCTTGCCCAGGTCCTTTCCCAGGCTCTTGTGCTCCACCAGGAGCACCCCGCGCCAGAAGAGGTCGATATAGCCATAATCCCCCGAGAGGTTCCTTACCGGCTCTTCGAAGCTGGCCACCGTGCGCCGGAGTACACCGAAGACCCCGAAGAACGCCTCCCAGAAGGGCTGCTTTTCCGCGGCTTCCTTCTTGGCCCCAGCCCAGTCGTGGGCGAAGCGTATGGCGTTGTGCCGGATTTCATTCCAGGAAATGGGCATGGGGCACCTTGTACCAGAACGGTTGCGGAATGTGTACTGGAAAAGCACCGTCGGCACCTCAAGCGGCACGCCAAGGTGAGAAGCGATAGTCACCCGTCTCTCCCGGATATGCCCTGACGGGCACACTACAAACGCCAAAGGCGCAATCCAAGCGCACGCGGAGCGTTCGTAGTGTGCCCGTCAGGGCATATGCTTTCTTCTCAGTGGGCCGTTTCCCCCCGCCTTGACACCCCCCGGCCGGGGGGGTATCTTCGCGGGATGAAGACCAGGATCGAGCAACTCAAGTCGGCCTTCGCTGCCTGCTTTGGCGTCAAGCCGGCCGGGGTGGTCCGCGCGCCGGGGCGGGTGAACCTCATCGGCGAGCACACCGACTACAACGACGGCTTCGTGCTGCCCATCGCCATCGAGCGGCAGACCCTCGCCGCGTGGTCGGCCAGGCCGGACACGAAGGTGCTGCTGCGGTCCGCCCAGGCGCCGGGTCAGGACGCCGAGTTGGACTTGGCTGGCGAAATCCGGCCGGGCAAGCCCAAGTGGGCCAACTACTGCCGAGGCGTCGCGGCCGGGCTGCGGGCTTACGGGCTGACGCTAACCGGATGCGACGTGATGTTCGACAGCGACGTGCCCATCGGCGGCGGGCTGTCATCGTCGGCGTCGCTGGAGGTGGCGACGGCAATGGCGATGATGGCCGCGGCCGCGGTGGGCGGGGCCGGGGCAGTCGCCGGGGCCGGGGCCGCTGGGGCTGCCAGGGCCGCAGGGGACGTGCCAGCCGTGGCCGGGGCCGCCGAAAGCGGCTCGAAGATCGCACCGCGCGAGTTGGCGCTGATCTGCCAGAAGGCCGAGCACGACTTCGCCGGCGCGCCGTGCGGGATAATGGACCAGTCCATCGCCATCCTCGGCCAGCCCGGAAGTGCGCTGCTGCTGGACTGCCGAAGCGGCGAGACCCGGCAGATTCCCTTCGACGACCCCAACGTGGTGCTCCTCGTGGCCGACACCGAGGTCAAGCACGCCATCAGCGACGGCGGTTACGCCGCCCGCCGCGACCAGTGCCACTCCGCGGCCGGCAAGCTCCAGGCGCCCGCCCTTCGCGACGTGGACCAGGCCCGCCTCGACCAGGCCGGGCGCGACGGGGTCCTGTCGGGCAAGGAACTGATGCGAGCCCGCCACGTCGTCGGCGAGATCTCGCGAACCCTGCGGGCCGTCGAGGCCCTTGCCGCGGGCGACTACGCCGCGTTCGGCCGGCTCATGTACGGCTCGCACGAGTCCCTTCGCGACGACTACGAGGTTAGCTGCGAGGAACTCGACGCCGTCGTCGAGCTGGCCCGCCCGCTGGCAGGCGTGTACGGCGCCCGCATGACCGGCGGCGGGTTCGGCGGCTGCGCAATAGTCCTGGCCGAGGCCGGACGGGCCAAGGCAATCGCGGGCGCCATCGCCGTGGGCTTCGCAGCCCGTTTTGGCCGGCGGTGCCCCATCTTCGCCACCCGCGCCGCCCAGGGCGCAAGCGTGGTGGAATAGCACGGCGGTAGCCGGCTTGCCACCCCGGCGCGCCGGGGAAGGCGAAGCCGGTAGCCGGGGAAAAGAAACAAAGGCGGAACCGGGAACCCGGAACTCGGAACCCGGAACCAGGAATAGGACACTCCTGGAATAGGTTGTGTCCTATCCTGGTATTAGCCCCAAAGAGGCATAAATCCGGCTCTTTGCACACATTGAGCGGTCTTCTCTTCAGCCCCGTTCACGGGGCTTCGCCCCCGCGATAGCGGGGGTTTAGACCAGGCCTTTCAGGCCTGGGTCTGGGCGACCTTGCGCCACTCCTTCTTTTCTTCTTCAGACCAGCACGCTTCAGCGCGCTTACCCGTAGGTGGCTGCCTTTAGGCTAAAGCCCTTCGCAAGCGCGCTGAAGCGTGCTGAAAAAGGAAAACAGAAGAATCCCGATTGCCCCAGGCCTAAAAGGCCTGGTCTATACTCCGCCTGCGGCGGAGCAAAGCCCCGTGAACGGGGCTGAAGAGAAGCCGGGTACCGTGGTTTGCGGAGCACCTCAAGGGGCTATGCAACCACGGCACCCATCACTTGATCTTCTTTGGCTTGCAGAGCCTGGACTTTTTCTTGGAGACGGCTCCGCAGTCCTTGCAGCGGAAGTTTCCGGGGGTGTCCTTGGCTTGCTTTTTGCCCTTCAAGCACATGCTCGGACCTCACAGGCCATTGTCGGAGATGTATTGTCCGACGGACGGCGACCGCGGGCCGTCCAGGCCCGTCACGGCCAGGCGGCGCTCGCGGCGGAATGTGATTATTACGGCCGGCATTCCCGCCAGCCAGATTGCGATGCCCACGAGGTGCAATGCGTCATGCACGGGCCAGTACCTGAAGTTTGCGGCCGCGGCAACGGCGGCGATTCCGGCTACGGTCAGCAGCACCCCGACCCCCGGCAGGCGTCGTCCCGTGCCGCGTGCCTCGACGTATCGCCCGAACGCCAGATGCACGGCGATGACCATTCCCATCAGCACGAGCATCTGCAATTCCCAGCCCAGGCCCGGCGCGGGCAGGTTCCATGCCTTCTGCCGCCAGATCGTGCAGATCAGCAGCGCCGAAGGCAAGCTCAGGCCCGCCAGCAGTTCCCGTCCCCGCCGGCCGAGGAACAGCCCGCCGGCCAGCAGCGCCGCGGCCGGGACGCGAAGGTCGTCTACCAGCCGCGTCGGCACGGGCGCCAGGCCGTTGTCGATCAGAAATGCCGCCCCGCCCAGCCCCGCCAGCAGCCCCGATGCCGCAAGGGCGGCCGTCAGGCTCAGCCGGCGCGGAAACTCCGTGCCCATCCACACTGTCCAGTCCACTACCGCAAGCACGACTACCGCCGCCAGGAATACCGCCGAAACCATCATCACGCGAACGGCCAGCACGCCGGAGACGTGCCCGAAGTACGCGTCGAAGGCCTGTTCGGGCACGGTAATCTGCCGGCCTGGAATAAGCCAGGCAAGCAGCCAGACCACTGCCATGCCCGTCACGGACGTTACCAGCGGGCTGGGCAGGCCGACAAGGCCGACAAGCGCACCGTTGAGCAGCCCCATCGCCAGCCCCGCGGCGCCGGCAACGGCAAAGGCAGGCCAGACGCCGACGCCGGAGTTTATCAGTGTCGCCGCCACCACGCCGCCCAGCCCCGCCGCGACCCAAACGCTCAGGTCCAGCGCCCCGCATCGCAGGGCGAGCAGGAACCCCAGCGCAGCCAGCAGAAGGCTGGAGGCCATGTGCGCGGCCACCATGGGCAGCAGGGTGTCCCTGGCCATGTCCCAGGAAGGAATGAGCACCGACGCCAGTATCAGCAGCAGCGCCACCGACAGCACATCCCGCGAGTACGGGTCTGCCGGCATGGGCGGACGCAGATTGTCTTCTATTCGAAGCCGGAACATTCGTCGCCGGTCACCAGGGGCCTCTGTCGAACACGACACAAGTCCCGCCATCGTACGCTGCCGGGGGGCTTGCCCGCAACCACGCTTCGGCGACATTCGGAGATCGTCATTCCGGAATCGGCGTTTTTCGAGTACTGGCGCCCGTGGTGTAATTAGCCCAACAGGCTGTGGCGGCACGCCAAGCCGCGTACGCAAGCGGGTGGCCCGGAAAGGCGCCGCCCGCTTGCGTCGGTTCTCGTTATGGGCTGCGGCTGGGTTATTTTCGCCTGCGGCGGATCAGCGCCAGCCCGCCCAGGGCCAGCAGGGACAGCGTCGCGGGCTCGGGCACGTCGATGGCGAAGGCAAAGTCCTGGGGGGTCACCCCGTCCGGTCTGAACACAGGGTTCCAAGGGCCGAAGTGCGGCCCGCCGTTGGGCCCAACGCCCACCGACACCTGCGCGCCGAACGTTTCAGACCCTACCTGCGGCGGGCCCGCTAGGGGGGAGGGATTGGCCCACGTCCACCCCGCCCCAGTCGCATTGGCGACGCTGAACCAGTAGGTCGTCCCCGCCGCGACGAGTACGTCCTGCGGGGCCCACGGAGTCGAGTATAAGAAGACGCCGTCGTTGTCCGGATCGAGGCCGAGTGCCGCAATCACGTGTTGGCTGATGCCGCCTGAAGGCGCCTGGGCCAACGGAACGTTCGGAGCGTTGCCGGTATCCGCGTGGAATGTGATCTCGAACAGATCTACTCCGGTCGCGCTCAGCGGCGCGCTGCCCCACCATGTCACATGCTGGACGAGCCCGCCTACGGCCGGGATGAAGTCGTCGGCCAGCACCGGACCGCCCACGCCGTGTTTCGACTGGTGCGGGGAGTTAAGGCCATTACCCGGGCCGCCCTCGTTCCACTCAAAGGCCACGACCGCTGAAGCACTGGAAGCCACGCAGAACAACAGTAACGCTGCAACCGCCATTCCAGCCATCTTTCTCACGTTCATGTTTCGTTCCTTTCCTTTTTCTGCCCCTAAGGGGCGCCTGTCTGCAACCGAAAAGTTCGCCCCGCGCAGCATCGACCGCGCAGGGTACACCGCAACTTGTTCGGAAACTTGGCCCTTGGGGCCTGAGGCAGGAAGAAACGAGCGAGCGATTTCTCGCCCTGCCCTCACAGTAGAACCCGCCGGCTCAGGCGGGTTTCCTCTCCGCTGTTTCCTCATGCGGAGGTCGGAGCGCATGATATACTACCGCGCATCGGCGATCTGTCAAGCGCAAAGTGCGCGAATATCGGCGAAAAAATGAACTACGGTAAACACCCTGATTGCCGGCCTTCGCCCTCGCCGCGAGCTGTCGGGCGCAAGCCTTGAAGCAGCCCGGCGGCAAAGGTACAATCGCGGCAAGCTGACGGGCAGGCCGACGATGGGTGGCCGGCGCGGCGGAGCCCACGCCCGGATAGCATAAGCACGCGCGGCCGGGATGGTCGCCGGGCATCAGGGAAGGAGCGACACATGGACAAGTGGGCACAGCGCCGCAAACGGGGGAAAACGTGCAGAAAACGGCCGATTTCACGGCTGTTTCGGCATGTGCGGGGCGGTGCGGGGCGGTGCAAAATGCACCATTCGGCCAAACGGGACTTGAACCAAGGGTATTGGATGGACGATAGTAACAGAGACGCTCCGGCATGGCGTGGGCTTGGTTTGGGCTTGGATGCACCGCGCGGGCGGTCTGCAATGCTTGAATGGCGGCCGGCGGGCTGTTAGAATAAGGTGCGCGGACAGGAGGGACCCAGGGTGTCCTGTCGGCGGAAGCTTTTCGGCGGGAGTTCTATGGCTCCGCGGGAAGCCAGGATAATCAGAGCCGGATAAGCAGCGCCCGGTGGTAGGCTGGAAAGCTCCCCAGGGAGCGAGGATAATCAGGAAATGTTTGAAAGATTCACCGAACGCGCGCGAAAAGTGATGGCGCTGGCCAATCAGGAGGCCCAGCGTTTCAATCACGAATACATCGGCACCGAGCACATTCTGCTTGGCCTGGTGAAGGAAGGTTCAGGCGTCGGGGCAAACGTGCTGAAGAACCTCGGCGTGGACCTGCACAAGGTCCGCATGGAGGTCGAGAAGCTCGTAAAGCCCGGCCCGGACATGGTCACCATGGGCAAGTTGCCGCAGACGCCGCGCGCCAAGAAGGTTATAGAGTACTCCATCGAGGAGGCCCGCAACCTCAGTCACAATTACGTGGGCACCGAGCACATTCTTCTGGGCCTGCTGCGCGAGCATGAAGGCGTGGCGGCACAGGTGCTGATGAACCTGGGCCTCAAGCTCGACGAGGTCCGCGAGGAGGTGCTGAACCTGCTAGGCGCGGGCGTCGAACCGACGGAAGAGGCCCCCCCGCCCGGCGGAATCCCCGGCGAGGGCCCGGCCAGGCGAGGCAAGAGCAAGACCCCGGCGCTGGACAACTTCGGGCGGGACCTGACGGAACTGGCCCGCGAGGGCCAACTCGACCCGGTTATAGGCCGGCAAGATGAGATCGAGCGCGTCATCCAGATTCTCTGCCGGCGGACGAAGAACAACCCGGTTCTGCTGGGCGAGGCCGGCGTGGGCAAGACGGCCATAGTCGAGGGCCTGGCCCAGAAGATCGTCTCCAACGAGGTCCCCGAGATTCTCCACGAGCGGCGGATCGTCGGCTTGGACCTTGCGATGATGGTGGCTGGGACCAAGTACCGCGGGCAGTTCGAGGAGCGGATCAAGGCCGTGATGAACGAGGTCCGCCGGGCGCGCAACGTGATACTGTTCATCGACGAGCTTCACACGCTGGTCGGGGCGGGCGGGGCCGAGGGCGCCATCGACGCCGCCAACGTGCTCAAGCCGTCGCTGAGCCGCGGCGAGATCCAGTGCATCGGCGCCACGACGATGGACGAGTACCGCAAGTACATCGAGAAGGACGGCGCGCTGGAGCGGCGGTTCCAGACGATCATCGTCAACCCGCCGAACCGCGAGCAGACCCTGGCGATTCTCCGCGGCCTGCGGGACCGCTACGAGGCCCACCACCGCGTGCGGTTCACCGACCAGGCCCTTGACAGGGCCGTCGAGCTTTCCAGCCGGTACGTCACGGGGCGAGTCCAGCCGGACAAGGCCATCGACGTGATCGACGAGGCCGGCGCGCGCATACGCCTCAAGAGCATGACCAAGCCGCCGGACCTGACGAACCTGGAGGCCGACATCGAGCGGCTCCAGCTCGAAAAGGACGAGGCGGTCAAGAACGCCGACTACGAGCGGGCGGCTGAGATGCGCGACGAGGCCGAGAAGCTGCGCCTCAAGAAGGACGAACTGAAGACCGACTGGAAGGCCAAGACCGGCGAGGTCGGCGGGGTTGTCGATGAGGATGTCATCGGCGAGGTGGTCTCCAAGATGACGGGCGTCCCGCTGACCCGCCTGGATAAGGAAGAGGCCCAGCGCCTGCTGGAACTGGAGAACGAGCTTCACAAGCGGGTGGTCAGCCAGCACGAGGCGATCGCGGCCGTGGCCAAAAGCATCCGCCGGGCGCGGTCGGGCCTGAAGGACCCGCGCAGGCCGATGGGCAGCTTCATCTTCGCCGGGCCATCGGGCGTCGGCAAGACGCTGCTGAGCAAGGCCCTGGCGGAGTTCATGTTCGGCGACGAGGACGCCCTGGTGCAGATCGACATGTCGGAGTACATGGAGAAGCACAACGTCTCCCGGCTGATCGGCGCGCCGCCCGGATACGTCGGCTACGAGGAAGGCGGGCAGCTTACCGAGAAGATCCGGCGGCGCCCGTACTCGGTGGTGCTGCTGGACGAGATCGAGAAGGCCCACCCCGACGTGTTCAACACGCTACTCCAGATCATGGAAGAGGGCCACATCACCGATTCGTTCGGGCGGAAGATCGACTTCCGCAACGTGGTGCTGATCCTGACGACGAACATCGGCGCCGAGCTGATAAAGTCCGGCGGCGGGTTCGGATTCTCGCGGCTCGACACGGAGACGACGTACGAGAAGATGAAGGACCTGCTGCACAAGGAGGTGGAGCGGCACTTCAGGCCGGAGTTCCTCAACCGGCTCGACGACATCATCGTATTCAAGACGCTCAGCCGCGGCGACCTGGACACGATCGTGGGCTACGAGCTGCGCAAGGTCCGCCAGCGTCTGGGCGAACACCACCTGGAGCTGGAGCTGACGGACGAGGCCAAGGCGTTCCTGATCGACAAGGGCTACAACCCGGACTTCGGCGCGCGTCCGCTGCGAAGGGCGATCGAGCACCACATCGAGGACCCCATCAGCGAGGACATCCTCCGCGGCAACTACCGCGGCAAGACGAAGATCAATGTGAGCGTCAAGAAGGCCGCTACGCCCGACGAGAAGGACCACCTGTACTTCGAGGGCAGCGGCGAGACCCCGGCCGAGAACGGCACGCAGCTCGAAAAGGTGCACGAAGGGACGTAGCGCGGCCTGAAGGCCGCGAGATATTGCGGATTGCGGATTGCGGATTGCGGATTGGGGATTAAGAAACCGCAGAGACTCAGAGCCGCAGAGATATACAGATAATGCCCCCGGCGCTTCGGTGCCGGGGGCTTTTTATTATGCCGCCACGACCGTAGGCCCCGGGCGTGGGTGCCGTGGTTTGCGGAGCCCTTTGCGCGAAGCAACCACGCCTCTCGCGTCGGATCGTGGCGAACATGTCTCATGGAGTTGTGGGGACAGATACCTTTGCTCTTCCGGGTTATTGTATCTGTCCCGGAGGCCAGAGACATCAGACCTCTGTCCTTGAGATCCAGACTTGGTCACTTCGATTTATCTTCATTCCGTTCGTGCTTGTCCTTCTTTGCTTCATGATCCTTCAGATACTTCTCCGCCCATTCACGAACCATGACAACATGCTTTTCGGGATCAAACTCGTTCTCCCTGGGCAGCCCAAGGTCTTTACCCGCCAACCGCTGCAAAGCATATGCAGCCGCGTCTTGATATCGACGCGCACCTTCGACTACCGTCTTGTCGTCCAGTGCTCGCAGAAGCGCTGGGATTGCCCCATCTTCCCCCAAATATCCGAGCTTTCGTATAACCACAACACGCGCTAGGCCAGTTTGGTCCATCTGCTTCTCTAAAAGTGCCAATGATTCCGCTCCACCGCTGATGCGAACCTCGGCAGACTTCAGCCAGCCTGTCTTACCAACCCATGCAGAGAATCCCAACTGCTTGCCTGACTTCGTGTTCTCGTATTCGCAGGCAAGAGTAACTGATCCTAAGTCAGGCGCATCCCATATGTATGCGCGCCCATAGTAGTCGCCGGGCTCAAGGACCACGAAGTCCGCTCTAGCATTACGGTGCGCCACTCTCCCAAAGGTCATTGGCGGACCATATTCATCAATCGTCCCAGTATACTCTCTACCGGTATGCAATTCCGGATAACACGTCAGGCCTGGCATGTATACGGTGAGAGGGGAGTGGCCAACATTGTGAAGCTCCACAAAAAATCTGCACGAACGGCCAAGCGGAACTCGCGTATCCTCTGCGCGAATCACGAGTGAGGGTACATTCTCCCCGCTCGGCTTGTCAGATGCTGCCTGTGTAGTAGCCCCACCCCCATTCTCCGTTTGGGCCCCCGACCCGAAGGCCGCAAGCAGTGCGATACTGACTACCGAGAAAAGTGCTGAAGAGACTGTAACTGCAGCGGCAACCCTAGGCTTGTTTAGAATAGCTGAATATGTGGACACCATACTGTTTCTCCTCTTCCTTGCGGCCGACCATGGTTCGGCAAGCTAAAGCGGTATTGTCACAGATGCCTTCCTACTCCCTATCTACTAACTACTACTTCCTTCTTTTCCTGCTCCCTTCTTTTTCCCTCCGCGTTCTCCGCGCCCCGTGTCTCCGCGCCTTCTTGTCCCCAATCCCCAATCCGCAATCCGCAATCCGCAATTGCTTCTCCTCCCCCCTCACCACACAAGGAAGCTCACCGCCAGGAGCATGAGCACGACGGCGCCGGCGATTTCGGCGGGTTTGCCGAACCTGTCGCCGAGGCTCTTGCCGACCATCACGCCGGCCAGGCTCATCGCCGCGGCGACAACGCCGATGACCAGGCTGGGCCAGACGATGCTCGACGTGCCCTTGATGCCCAGCGAGAAGCCGACCACCAGGGCGTCGATGCTTGTGGCGACGGACAGTGCCATCAGCGACCAGCCGCGCGTGGGGTCGGGCCGCGATGTTGCAGTCGCGGTCGCCGCCGCCGGCGTTGTCGCCGTCGCCACGGCCTGCTCGGCCGCGCCGGGATGGCTCTTGACGGCCTCGTAGAGCATCTTGCCCGCCACGGCGAAGACCAGCGCCGCGGCGACGCACGAGCCGACTTTCTCCAGCAGCGACGCCAACTGCGCCCCCGCGAGCCAGCCGAGAACGGGCATCAGGAACTGGAACAGCCCCATGTGCCAGGCCAGGCGAAACCTCTGCCTCGGCCCGTGCCAGCGCACGCCGACGGCGGCTGAGACGCTCATCGCGTCCAGGCCAAGCGCAACGGCAATGGCAAGAACTTCAAGCGTGGACATTCCGGTCAGTCTTCACCGGAAACGGGCACGAGCAGGATATTGAGATTCTCGTCGTCCTGTAGCTCGGACTCGACTTCGGCAAGGAGGTCGTAATAATGGATTGTCCGCCTGGTGTCCTGATCGGGCCGGACAGGGACGTACCACCAGTCATCTTCCTGATGGATGCCTTTCTTTACAACCTCGATTCGCCAACCGGGGCGGTGGTGGTGAGCCAGCGACTGCTCGACCTTTATGCCAACGTCATGTCGCGTCAGCTTCTTCTTCATAACAGCCTCTCAATTATCTTAAGAAAGTAACTGGCGTCACGCAGGGCATTCCTTGCAAGTGTCTCATCTACCGAAGTCCGGGGACGGTAATCCGCATCCGTCCTCACGAATCGCAGCCGCCTCAGCACCTTAACCAATTCCCACAGGCCTGTTTCACTGACTTTCGCATAACGGGCGAGAATCAAACCGGGAAGTTGTTCGTGGGCGGGATTCTGCCAGCCGTGACGAAACTTCACGCCCTTGCCGACAACCCGACCAGCCGCGGCGCAGTAAACCGAGTAGTAGGCCCGATTCACGCATCCTCGATAACAACCATCGCGTTTCAGGACATTTGCGGCCCGCAGGGCTTCCGCGCTCAAGTCATCCCATGTTGCCATTATCCGTTCACGTTTATCGCGTCGCGTTATTGGCAACGCCGATTGCTATTCTACACCACCGGGCCGAGAGCGGGCCAGAGAGATTCACACGTCGTAAATCTTGCCTTCCCGATATTCCGTCCAGGCCAAGCGCAACGGCAATGGCGGGAACTTCAAGCGGGGACATGCTGGTTATGCGTTACCCTTAAGCTGTCTGAGGAGTTGGTGGAGTTCGGCAACGTCTTTGCCGGCCCGGTCGAGGAACCAGCGGCACCACTGGCGATGTTCGGGCATGTCCTTGCGCTGGAGGTAGGTCCGGCACATCGCGGGCAGATCGCGGGCGGCCATCAGGACTCGCCGGCTGTCGATCCTCTCCTGGAGATAGCCGCTCTGAATGCCGATGTTGGCCTCGCGGAGGGTCTCGACGTACGCGTTGACCATCGGATCGCGCCCGGCGGCGCGGATGTCCGGCGGCAGACTGTTGAGCAGGCCGGCCAGGTCCTCGGTGCAGCGCCCGCACCGGGCGGATTCCCAGTCGATCAGCACGGGCTTGACGTGCTTGCCGCCCGGGCAAAACAGGACCTCGGAGCGGTCAAGCGAGCCGTGAATGACCGTGCGAGGCATCGCCGTGGGCTCGGCGAAGAACTCCGGCGGCATCCGCAGCAGGCTGACCAGCAGCGAGAACACCTCCGGCACGGTCGAGTACAGCACGGCGCGGTCATCCTCGCTGAGCCGGTCTATGAACCGCCTGGCGAGAGCCTCGGCCCGGCTCTCGGTGGGCTGCTCGGGCACGGGCAGGAAGCCCGGCGCCTCGTCGAGCTTGCCCCACCACCGCCCGTGCAGGACCGCCAAGGCTCCACCGACCAGCCGGCACACGTCGGGGCTCCACGTCTCGGCCTGGCTGAGCGGGCCTAAAAATTCGGTTATCACGCCGTAGTTGCCCTGGCGCGAGTCGAGCTCGACGTGGTAAACCTCGGGGATCGGCATTGCCCCGGCCTGGCTGAGAAACTGCCAGACCTCCGCCTCGCGCTTTCGGGCCAGGCCGAGCACCTTGACCATCAGGCTCAGCGGCCCCTGGCTCGTTACGAGGTCCACCTTCCTGAGACCCGCCGACCCGCGGATGTTGTTGGGCGAATCGGCGTAGTCCATCACCTCGATCCCGTGAACCTCCACCGCCTTGCGAGCCCTGCGAGTGAGGATCTCGGAAAAGTACTCCGCGGATAGGTCCTGGAAGCCGCCAAGCATGGAATCGCCCTTTCCTACTCCTTGCCCGCCGCTGCCTGCTGATAATGCGACTGGTAGTAAGAGGTAAGCAACTTCATGGTGTTGACCTTGTTCTGTTGCCAGTACTGGCGCATGCGCTGTGCGCCTTGGCGGCACTCTTCCAGCGAGGCGTCGGGGTAGTACTGGACGGTCACTCCGGAGAACTTGATGGCGGCCTTGGAGGCCCTTCGCCTTACGGCCGGGTCGGTGTCTTCCATCGCGTCGATGATCGCGTCCATCTCCTGGAACGCGAACATGCGGTCCAGACCCGCAACGGCCGCGGCGCGCACGTCGGGGGACTCATCCTTCTTGACCATGTCGGCCAGTTTGACGGCCTGCTCTCTTGGGGCGACCTTGGCAAACGAAATGGCGGCCTTTTCACGGACGGCGGGTCGGCGGTCGCTCAGGGCCCCTTGGATCGCCGAGCGTGCGACCTCGCCTAGATCACCCAGGGCCGAGACCGCCAGCTTGGCCGCGTGCTCGTCGGAGCTTTGAACCTGCTTGCACAGGCCCTCGACGTCCTTGACGCGAACCAACTGCTCTGCCTTCACGCGTGCCTGGTCCGCCTTCTGATCCCGCGGCGGGCTGGAGAAGAAAATGTATTTGGCCCCGAGGGCCACGACCAGCGCTGCGGCAACGGCGATGAGAACACGAATGCGCACTGATGAATCTCCCTGAATGCCGACGGCCGGCGCCCGAAGTGCGTGCCGGCGAGCCAAGCTGACAGCGTGTACCTGCTCGATAGGCCTTGCCCCGCCGGCGTCATTTCTCCCACAACTGGCGCTCGACCTCGACGTCCACCGGGTCCAACTGCCACCGGTAATATGTCTTGGCCGAACCCCCAAGCATTGCCGCGTTGAGCTTGCCTTTGTGGCGAAGGAAGTCCGGCCGGCCATCCTTGTTCTCGTCCCACTCCTTAACGTCCCAGTTGTCGGTGCTGGCGGCGATGGCGTTGGGGTAGTCCATGACCTGGATCTTGTCCAGACGACGCATGTCGATCCTGGCGGTGTTCATGCCGTAATGCGTTGCGCCGCCAACGTTTAGCTTCACCGTTACGGTCTTGCCCCCGTAGTGGTGCTCGTTGATGTCCTGGGTCTTGGCGTAGCAGATCTTTAAGTCCGGCGACCAGACCTCGGGGTTGCCGCCGGTACTGGCCACGATGGCTAACGTCGCCGTGCCATCGCCGTTCTTGGTCACGTGGATGGTGAGGTCCTGGAAGTCGTAATCGCCCGACCCGATCGCGCCGTCGTCGTAGCCCCACCAGTAGGAGTTGGGGTTGCCGTCAGGCACGTACGGCCCGGGCGTGATCCGTTTGCTCTCGGCCAGATTGAACTGCGTGTTGGATAGCTTGAGGATCTTGAACTGGCCGGCGAATCCGCCGTCCTTGTTCATCTCGAGTAGCGGAATGCCCACGTCGCTGGTCGGGCTGGTGCGAATGACGATCAGGCTCTCGACGGGGCTGCCCTCGGCAAGCTGGGCGCCCTCCGGACACCGGAGCAGCTCGTGGCCGCCGGTCAGGTTCTCAACCGCCGCGGTCCACCCGCCCTCAGCCAGGGCGTGCTGGTCCCACGACATTGACCGCGTCGCCCACGTCTGGGTGGCCTGGTTGATCTTGTTGAGGTTGTTCAGGCACAGAACACGTCGAACCTCGGCTCCTGCGCTGCTGTACGATGGCATTATGATCGCCACCAGAAGCGCGATTATGCCTATGACCACCATCAGTTCCGCAAGCGTGAAGCCTTTCGACCTGTTCATGTTCGCACCTCGCGTCAGCGGCCGCCAAACTCGCACGGGAACCGCGGCCCCGGTTTGGCAACTATATTATACGTCGGAGTCAAGACGGTGCCAATTCAATTCCAAAATCCGAAATTCAAAGCACGAAATCCGAAGCAAATCCGAATCGCCAAATTCAAATGCTCCAAACGCCAGGGCCAGGCACAATACTCATCCCGGACTCAACGTAAATGATGCCTTTCGCCGAAGACGGTAAAGATGATATACTCTAATCCAGCCAGCCGGCGACGCAGCGCCGGGTGCGGCAATCGCCATGGAAAGCTACCTGACCGCCCACATCTCGACATCCGCCATTGAGCACAACATCCGCCTGCTGCGCGCGTGCCTCCCGCCGGCAACCAAGCTCTGCGCCGTCGTCAAGGCCGACTGCTACGGCCACGGGCTGACAAGCCTCCTTGGCCTGCTCAGCCGGCATGCGGACTGGCTGGCCGTGACCAACCCGGAGGAGGCCCTGACCCTTCGCAGCCTCGGCTATGAAAGGCCGCTGCTGATGTTCTTCTCGGCCTGCGTGAACGTCGAGGGCAACCAGCTTCGTGACACGCTGGCTGAGCTGATCGCCCAAAACGTGACGCTGACAATCGTCTCGCCGGCTGAAGTCGTCGCCGTCGGACAGGTCGCACGCGAGGTGGGCAGCGTCGCCGACGTCCACGTGAAGGTGGACACCGGCATGGGCCGCTCCGGCGTGCTGCCGCAGGCCGCGCCTGGGCTGCTGGACAAGGCCCGCGGGGAGCCGGACATTGCCGTCACGGGCATGTACACCCACTTCGCCACGGCCGATGAGACGGACAAGTCCTACGCCCGCCGGCAGTTGGAGACGTTCCTGGCAGCCGTCGACGCCTGCGGCGGACACAGCGGGCTCTGCCTGCACGCCGCCAACTCCGCCGCCACCATCGACCTGCCCCAGGCCCACCTGGACATGGTCCGCCCTGGAATAGCCATTTACGGCTACCCGCCGTCCGATGAGATGGTCCGCAAGCTGCCGCTGAAACCCGCCCTGCGCCTGACCGGCCGGCTCATGCAGCTAAAGACCCTCCCTGCCGGCCACAAGTGCGGCTACGGGCTTACCTATACCGTGCCAGCAGACACGCTTGTCGGCCTGGTGCCCGTCGGCTATGCCGATGGCTACCCGCGATGCCTGTCCAACCGCGCCACGATGCGCATCCGCGGCCGGGATGTGCACATCCGCGGGCGCGTGGCGATGGACCAGGTGATAATCGACCTGACCGACGTGCCGGATGCGACCATCGGCGACGAGGTGGAGATTATCTCCAACGACCCAGCCAGCCCGCACAGCGCCGAAAACCTCGCCCGCCTGTGCGGCACCATCACCTACGAGATCATCACCAGGCTTGGCAACAGGGCAAGGCGGGTGCTGGAAGACTAGGCCCCGAAGCGGGGCCAAATGCCAAATGCTCAATGCCAAATGTTCAATGCTCATCTCTTTTCCTCTGCGACCTTTGCGACCATTGCGCGAGTGAAATCTTTCCATCATGCGAAGAAAGTGACGGTTAACGGTGCAGGCATCCCTTCGGGAGAACCGGCGACCTGCCCGCCGTAGCCTCTCGGCGTAGGCGGGTATTCCCCGGCCGCCCGGACGTTGATTGTGGACGGCGCAATCCTCATCTGGGAATCCCGCTACGACTCGCTGAGTCCGCCAAAGAGCACTGACAAGAAGAATCAGTTGATCGTCACACCTCTAATGTCCCTCTAATCCGACTGGCTCTACATTGGCGCGGTGATTTGGTGATCTGAGGCCGGACAGAACCGAAGTTATACCGTCCACGGCGGTCGTGGGCGAGCATTCATCTGGGAACATTGGTTGGACAGAAGAAGGAGCACAAGCAATGCAGACGAATTGGGTGAAAGTAACGATGGCGCTGGCGATCCTGGTTGCGCTGACGGCAGGAGCGTCGGCGAAGGATGCCCCGAAAGCCTCCGGCGGCGACGGGATGGTGGTCAAGATCGACGGCAAGATGTACAAGCTGGTTCCCTTGCCCGAGGCCAAGGATGCCAAGGCCAAAGGCGAGGCTGACAAGCAAGCCAAGGCAAAGGACGACCGGCGTGATGAGAAGGCCGGCAAGCCCAAGGATGCCCGGAAGGACAAGGACGACGACGAGAAGGACGCAAAGGCGAAGGACGGCAAGGCCGTCGGCGCGGCATCTCTGATCGGCAAGAAGGTGATCCTGCTCGTGGATGGCAGGCAATACGTGGCGGTCATCCTCGGCGACGCGGCCGGAAAGGTCGAGGCGGGCAGGAGAGCGAAGGGCGATGATGAGAAGTCCGCCAAGTCCGGGAAGGACAAGGACGACGACGAAAAGGACGCAAAAGCCCGCGACAAGAAGGGCAAGGACGGCGAGAAGGACGCTAAGGCCAGGAAGGACAAGGACGACGACGAAAAGGACGCAAAAGCCCGCGACAAGAAGGGCAAGGACGGCGAGAAGGGCGCCAAGGCCAGGAAGGACAAGGGCGACGACGAAAAGGACGCAAAAGCCCGCGACAAGAAGGGCAAGGACGGCGAGAAGGACGCTAAGGCCAGGAAGGACAAGGACGACGACGAAAAGGACGCAAAAGCCCGCGACAAGAAGGACAAGGACGACGACGATTGAGCATGCGCAGTCCGATGATTCGTCCGCGGAATCGTGAGTGGCAGGATCATCGGAGGAATGAGAACCCGATGGCATTGTTGCAGGTACGTGGTCTTCAGCATGTCGCCTGGCTGACGTGATTGACGTTAGTCACGTGCGCAGCACGCCCGGTGTGGGCCCAGCCGAAGTGACAAGAAGTGACTCATCCCGGCGGTCGCGGCTATTGCGGCAGCCGCATTCGGCGTTATCATAACAGTTGGCTTTGCATCCCGGCCGGGACGCCTCAGAACGTTCCGGCCTGGCTTTGGGTGCTGGTGAGCGTGTCATCATGCGTGTACTGGTCATCGAGGATTTTAATCCCTTGCGGCGATCCATCGCCAAGGGACTCCAGAAGGCGGGGATGGCCGTGGACCAGACCGGCGACGGCGAAGAGGGACTGTGGTACGCGCGGCTCAACCCCTATGATGCTGTCATCCTGGACCTGATGTTGCCCGGCCTGGACGGGCTGACCATCCTGCGGAAGCTGCGGGCCGAGGGCCTCAAGCATCACATCCTGATCCTGACCGCCCGCGATACGGTCGAGGATCGCGTCCACGGCTTGGACGCCGGTGCTGACGATTACCTGGTCAAGCCATTTGCCTTTTCCGAGCTGCTTGCCCGAGTCCGGGCGCTGATCCGGCGGACTTACCAGGCGAAATCGCCCTCGGTGCAGGTAGGCCCGCTTCGGCTGGATACCGCGAAACAGCGAGTCTGGGTCGGCCAGCGTCCCGCGAATCTGTCGGCCAGGGAATACGCGCTACTGGAGTTCCTGGCGCTGCGGGCGGGAGCGGTGGTTAGCCGAACCGAGATATGGGAGCACGTTTACGACTTCCACTCCGAGTCCGACAGCAATGTCGTGGACGTCTACATCTACTATCTCCGACGCAAGCTGGATGAGCCGGGCAGGCCGTCGCTGATCCAGACCGTCCGGGGCAGGGGGTATTGCCTGGGGGACGGCGAAACATGATCCTGCGCCGCCTGACATCGCTCCGTGCGCGGCTGCTTCTGGGCGTGATCGTCGGCTTGGTCGCGCTTCAGGCTGCTTCCAGCGTCGTGGTGTACGCGCTCCAGCGCAGCGCCCTGTACAACAGGTTCGATCAGGCCCTGATGACGACAGCCAAGGCGCTGGCGCCGCAGGCCAAGCATGAGAAGTCCAAGGGGGTGCACTTCGACGTTGAGAAAGTGCGGATGCCGGAATTCCAGCGGCCCAAAGGGCCTGATTACTTCCAGGTGTGGCGATCCGACGGCTCGGTCATTGCCCGGTCGCAGACGCTGGGCGAGGCCAACCTGCCAATGGTGCAGCCGGGGCAGAAGGCGGTCGCTTATGACTGCGAACTGCCGCGGGGCGAGGCTGGAAGGGCCGTTCTGATGACCGTCGAGCTTCAACAAAAGGGGCCACCGGAACGCCGCAATCCGCCCCAGGCCGTCACGCTGGTTGTGGCCAGGG
>Ga0315285_10002173_pt1 | contig 20480 bp, 15 predicted proteins | sample YL17G09_36_MG_FD_203698 | JGI IMG/M metagenome (GOLD analysis project Ga0315285, IMG submission 203698) | Sediment microbial communities from Yellowstone Lake, YNP, Wyoming, USA - YL17G09_36 | ecosystem: Environmental > Aquatic > Freshwater > Lake > Sediment | place: USA: Wyoming | collected...
GGAGCACCGAGAAAATGGCTCAGGTTCGCCCTTTTATGCTCGGCGGCCTCTGTGGTCGGCGGCATCTTGGGTTACGTAATCGGGATGTTTCTTTGGTCTATGATAGGCCAGTGGGTTTACGCCCATCTTGGGTTCATCGGGCTGACAGAGGCAAATTTTGCCAAATTTCAAACCTGGTATGGTAAGTATGATTTCTGGATAGTTTTTACCTGCGGATTTACGCCCATTCCGTATAAGGTCTGCACTATATCCGCCGGCCTGGCAAGCATAAATTTTGGCGGTTTTTGCCTGGCGTCGGCGCTCAGCCGATCGGCAAGGTTCTTCATTGTGGCCGGCCTGCTGGGCTGGAAGGGCGAGAAAATCCGAACCATCATCGAAAAATACTTCAATTGGTTTTCGCTGGCGTTCGTCGCGCTATTGATTGGCGGATTCCTTGTGATAAAATGGGTGCATTGAATCAACCCCCGGTGAAACCGGGGGCTAAATATAAAAATACCGCCCGGATGACCATCATGAATGACGCACAAAAACGCACCCTCCTGACAGTGGCACGCGACACGGTCAAGGCGGTTGTCACCGGCGGGCGAGTGCCCGAACCCAAATCGGACGACCCGGAATTGAACGCCCATTGCGGGTGCTTTGTAACGCTGAAAAATAAAGGCCGACTGCGAGGCTGTATCGGCCAATTCACCGCTGAAAAGCCGCTGATCGAGCTGGTCGCTGAAATGGCACAGGCCTCTGCCACCGGCGATCCACGCTTTTTCGCCAATCCAATCACTCCCAGAGAGCTGAAAGAGCTGGACATCGAGATATCCGTTTTGTCGCCGTTGCAGCGCACGGACGACCCATTGAGCCTACAGTTGGGCGTTGACGGCATCTATATAAAAAAGGGACGCGCCTCGGGGTGCTTTTTGCCGCAGGTGGCTACCGAGACCGGCTGGAGCAAGGAGGAGTTTCTATCTTATTGCTGCGCCCACAAAGCGGGTCTTGCCGCTAATGCCTGGAAAGACCCGGATACAGAGGTCTATTTATATACCGCTGATGTATTCGGTGCGGCCTTTAAGTATATATAGCTTTGCCTCGCCCGTGCGCAGCTACATTATCTGCACTAACAGCACGTCAGCACAATTCTTTGCCTATCTGTGCAGCGTTGCCTGTATACATATATTATATTGGCCTTTTGTAATTTTAGACAAAATTTTTCTTGCATAGAGCAAATCGTGTGGTATCTTTACACCAACAAAGGATTGTTTCATAGCCAAGTTTTTCAGGACGTTAATGGAATGTCCATCACAGTTGGCTCAATCCTGGCAAAATCTTCGAATCCTGGCCCACGGATGGCCGATGTTTATGCAGGGAGGCGACTATGGTTGGAAGGTGCACGCCAGTTTGGGTGGTTACTATTGTATGCTTGGCCGGCTGTTTGCAGTCCCATAAAACAGCAACTAACAGTATTGAGGATGCTCAAAAGCTCAACGACTGCAAGGTCGTTATAGAGACTTTGCAGAATGAAAATCTGCCGGCCCTGGAATCGACCGACAGATGGCACGGCAAATACGGGCCTGGGCTAAGGCTTACCACCGCTCACTATGAGGTTTACACCACGCTTTTGGAGCCTTTGACGCTCCGCCGGATTCCCGGGTTTATGGAGTCTGCTTACCACGCCTACAATCGTTTAGTGCCGCAGCCGATTGAAACGACAGGCAAGCTGAGGATTTATCTTTTCGCAGATCGCCGGCAGTGGGAGGATTTTACAAAGACCTTTGCGGGCGAACGCGCCGAGCTATTCTACAAAATAAAGGCCGGGGCATATTATCTCAATGGCGCCTGCGTGACATATTACATCGGCGCGGGGCGGACGCTCTCGGCTCTGGGACATGAGGGCTGGCACCAATTTAACAACAGGCACTTCCGGTTTTGCCTGCCGAGCTGGCTTGACGAAGGCATCGCCATGCTTTTTGAGACGAGCCGATATGAGAGCGGACTCTTCTATTTTGAGCCGAACCAGAATGCGTATCGATTGGAGGGGCTGAAAGAAACGCTGATAAGCAGCCAGCAAATTCCGCTGAGCAAATTAGTGGCGATGAACCCTGGCGAAGTGCTTGCCATAGACCAGGCGGAGGCGGTAAGGGCTTTTTACAGCCAGGCGTACGCACTGATACGATTCTTGCAGGAGGCCGGCTCCGGCAAACACGCCGACAGATTCCGCCGGCTGATGGTGGATGGGCTGACCGGCAACTGGCCGCTCAGCAGGGCCAGCAAGAAAATAGCCGCCGATAGAAACGTGCCGCGAACCGTAGAGTGGAACCGAATTGTCGGGCCGCAACTATTCAAACAATATATCAGCAGCGATATCGACCGGCTGGAAACCGAATACCTGGCTTTTTGCAGACAGATAGTTGGCAGTGTACCGCTGATGGCGAAGAGCCAAACCGAAGGCTTTCATACGACGATAAGTTTTACCCTCAGCGAGCCGGATGGTCTATTGCCGTGTACAGACCAGGGAATCGGTACGCGATAGGAATGGATGAGCAAGCAGCGTGCAGTCTCAATCATTCTGGCTTCGGTCTCTCCGCGCCGCAGAGAGCTTTTAGCCGAGGCCGGCTATAAATTCACTGCCGTCACCCCCGATATCGATGAGTCAACCTTTTCGACCGCCGGTGTCGCAGCCGATGAATACGCAAAGAAACTGGCTTTAGCCAAAGCAAAAAATGTCGCTGAAAAGTATCCTGATAGTCTGGTTATTGGAGCGGATACGGTTGTCGATTTTGCCGGCGAAATTATCGGCAAACCTGCCGACTCAAAAGAGGCTGAGCAGATTACCAGAAAGCTCTTTAGCGCCCCTCATAAAGTAATAACCGCGCTTGCCCTTGTCAGGCGAAGTGACGGCATCGAACTATGTGAAAGTGACATCACGACCGTTCACCCTAAAAGTCTGACTGATAAGCAGATCGCTGAGCATATAAAAAGCGGCTCCTGGCAGGATAAAGCCGGTGCTTATGCCATTAAAGAAACGGGCGACGAATTCGTCGAGAAAATTGAAGGCAGCTTGACCAACGTAATGGGCCTTCCAATGGAGCTTCTGCAGCGCTTGCTGAAAAGATTCAGTGATTGATGCCACATAACAGACATAACCCCGCGTTAAAACGCGGGGCTAAATATTTATATTTTACCACGCGAAGTAGCAGCTATAGTGGCGGTAGAATAGACCTATCGAACGCATCGCAATTATGACGACAACCTGCGCAGCAAGATTAAGCAATAAATGACCCGCGGCTGCCGGCACATCCTGGCCTGTGTACTGCTGCGCTTGCATCTCAAGAACGCCGGCAGCAATGAGCAGCCCCGCCACAACCAAATACGGCCTAAACGCGCGAACTATTGGGGCAAGAACATAGTCAGGCCGAAGCAAAGTGAAGTCTCTGCCCACCGCCATAGTTAATATCGCCGCTGGAAAGAGGAATAGGCCAAAGGCAAATAAGGCCTGCAAGATAATTTCCGCTCGCCAAGAGTCTTCGGCTGCGAGGTCCGGACTTTGCAGGATGGCAAGCGCGATGATAAACGGAAGCTGCACAACAACCATAGTGAACAGAAAGACAGCCAGGGGCTTAATGACGTACCATATAAAGGTGATGCTGGTTCCAAGGTAAATCTCCGGCAGGTTATCTATGTCGTAGGCCGTCTCGTAAATAATGTTCAGGTAGAATCCCAGCAGCCAGCCCCAGACCACGACGAACGAGATATAATTCACGCAGCATATTCCTGTGCCCAGAAAGAAGTTAAAGCATACCGCTGCGATGACAAAGCCCAATGATGTTGAATTCTGCGGTCCGACCAAGAGCCTCCAGCTATCAACAAGAACTGCCCGGTAGAAGCCGGGCACAGGCTCTGCCTTTTGAATCTTGGGCTCGATTTTTTGCGGCTTCTCACTGTCTCTGGATGGTATTATAAAAAGTTGCCCACAGGTTAAGCATCGGGCGCGCTTTCCAGCGTACCTGTCGGGGAAAGCAATCAGTGCATCGCAATAAGGGCAGTTAAACTGAATGGTCATATAAGCGTATTGCGTTACGCACGACACCCTACGCACGCCTGTCCCGAGCCAAGTCGAGGGAACGCATGACCAGATTAGTCCTGGCGCATGCAATCGACGAAGACATTAACGTTGTTGGCCCACTTTTTGGCCTCCAGCAGGTCTACCCTGTCCTGCTTGACCAGCATTGCCAGGTGCTTTTCCAGCGTGATCATTTTTTCATCGGGCTTATCCCGAGTCTTTGTTTGCAGTTGCGAGTACAGTTGCTCGACTTTGCCGGTGCGTATCAGGTTTGCACAGGCGTAGTTGTTATTAAGTATCTCTATCGCTGCGAGCCTGCCGGTGCCGTCTTTTTTGGGCACGAGCTTCTGGCTGATGATGTAAGCCAGGCCGAGCGAGAGCTGGTTTCGCACTTCGGCTTGTCTGCCGGCCGGAAAATAGTCCAGGATACGTGTTACCGTGCCGGTAGCATCTCTGGTGTGCAGGCTAGAGAAGACCAGGTGCCCGGTTTCTGAGGCCATAAGTGTCATCGCTATCGTCTCGGGGTCGCGCATCTCGCCGACAAATATTATGTCGGGGTCTTCCCGCATCATTTCTTTCAAGCCATTCTGAAAGGATGTGACGTCCCTTCCCAGTTCCCGTTGCGAGATAATCGAGTATTTCTGCTGAAAAATGTATTCTATGGGGTCTTCCACGGTAATAATTCGGCAAGCTCTTTTCTCACTGATCCGACCGATCAGCGAGGCAATGGTGGTGGATTTGCCGGCGCCGGTAATGCCGGTCAGAAGCACCAGGCCGTGCTTGCGATTGACAATATCCTCCCAGATATTGTTGGGAAAACCAATCTCCTCAATCTGTGGGACATCCAGCGATAACGCCCGGATTGCTGCGGCTATGCCGTCGTTTTCCTTAAATACATTGATACGAAACTGTAGTGACTTGTATCTATAGGAGCAGTCGACGCTGTGCTGGTCATGGAATTTCTGAAGATTATGATCGCTTAAGAGAGGGTATATTAGCCGCTTTGCCACTTCTGCCGTTACTGTTGAGCCTTTGAGTTTTACCAGGTCTCCGTCAATACGATAGGTAGGCGGTGCGCCGACTTTGATGTGCAGGTCCGAGACCCGCAATGCGCCGTGCTCCTCGAAGTATTTCAACATATCAAGGATGCTGAGCTGGCCAAGATTCTCGGTTGAGTATACTTTTGCTGTTTCGGATAGTCCTTCGGCCATATTTGTCTCCACTGGCAGTAAATGACAAACCGCTTTTGCTATTTTTTCTTGTAAGCTAACCAATCCTGGAGGTTTTTGGCTAGTATCTGCACATCTTTTTTATTCATAATATGGTCGATAATTGCCGGCGGAACCTTCAGCCTTACCATTGCCTTGTGGGCCCTTTGCCAGAGCCGGTCGCGCTTAGCCTGGGTGTCGGCTAAGTACAGTTCGGTCACCAGCTCGCTCAGTTTCTGGAGCATTATTGTATCAAGGTTGTTGTAATAACCTGATATAACCGCCTTCTGGTATTGTGAGAACTCATTCTTGGCCATATCAGCCTTTCTTGTGTTTACGAGATTCCTGCCGGATATTCTTTTACAGGAAATGCTCTGATAAATCAAGTTGTCAGGATTGAAGCAGCGGTTTTTGCTGGCTTTGGCAGGCTGAGCCGATATAATCACCTGGCGTGAAAGCCGGCTCGGCTGATCGGATTGAAAATTCAAAATGCAAAAGGCAAGATTGAGGAAGTCATCCGGCACTTAGTTGTGTACGTGTTTAGCCAGGGAAGAACCATCCCCAATCCGCCAAACGGACGGCGGATTGAGGCTGCCACCCAGTACGAGCGGCAAGATGGCTGTGGCAGCCTCAAGACCGGCCCTGCGTGAGCAGAGGCGGGGCTTGGGGATGGGCTTGCATCCGTAGCGGGCTAAACACAGACTTAATTTTTTTTAAGTGCCGGATTCCACAATGTTGATTTTTCAACTTTGATTTTTGAATTCAAGATGCTGAATAGGGCGGTATTCATTTTAGGTTTGTTGGTGCAAGTGGCTGATCCCCGACAAGTCGGGGCCGGGCAAAGCCAGAAGGAGCAGGTTCTGCCTGAAAGTCGCGGCGGCTCAGCCGTCCAGCCCAGCCGGCCCATTTGGATTGCCGACAATTTGCACCTGGCCGGACAAGAGCTTACCAGCTTTCAGGGCGGCCCCGACAGACAGGTTATGGTACTGCGAGGTGGATTTGCGATGTCGGTCGCCCACAACCAACTATCAAGCGACCAAGCGGTTGTCTGGCTGCAAAGGTCAGCAATTGAATCCGGCCAAGACCGCCGTATAGGCTCAAGAATTCTGGCCTATCTAAAAGGCAACGTGTTGGTCAGAAAAACCACAGGCGCCAAAACCCCGGATTTGAGCCAGACAGTGGTTAAAGACAGCGGAGCAATGGTGGTTCGATTCGATGTTAGCGGCGAAGTCTTCATTACCGCGGACAAAAAAGGGATTGCCGATCCCGCTGGCTCAGAGCTTTACGCGGAGGCCTTTGCAGCAGTTGCGCCCTTTGAGCCGCAGTTGCAGCCGAAGGCGCAGCGACCAGAATCGCCCCCGCAAGAGCCTATCGAGCCGGGTAAGAAACTTGCCGGCAGGCAAGTAAAAGAGCCGAACCTGATGTATCCGCTCAATATAGCGCAACTGGGCGAAGTCGCACCTAAGCTGGAGTGGGACGAGCAAACCAAAACGGGCATGGTGATAGGCAGGTTCTATATATGGCAAAAACTGGATGAAAAAGGAGGTTTGCTCGAACTGCAGGCGGATAACGCCGTAGTATTTGCTTCGGGTCGGCAGCGGCCATCGGGTCAGCGGATATCAGGACTCCAAGACATTCTGGCCAGCGGCGCCGCCGGAGCAATCTACCTATCCGGCGACGTAATAATGACCGAAGGGCAGCGAACAATTCGAGCCGACCAGATATATTACGATTTTGAAGGAAAGAGAGCGCTGGCGTTAAATGCAGTGATGAGGACTTTTGACGTTACCCGAGGTATCCCGATTTATGTCAGAGCGGCCAGGCTGAGGCAGGTGGCGGAAAACAGGTTTGCCGCCGAGAATATCACCTTGACAACCAGCGAATTTTTCCTGCCTCAGATTTCGGTCAGCGCTTCAAAGATAATTATCGCAGACACAACCTCCGTTGACCTGCAGCAGGACACGCTCTCAGACAACAGTTTCGATGCGCAGATTCAAGATGTGCGGTTCAAAATGTACGACCGGACATATTTCTACTGGCCGTCTGTGCGCGGCAGTCTGCTGCGGCCCGATGTGCCGCTTAAGAGTGTGCGTGCCGGCCACGATAGTACCTTTGGCACCTCGGTCGAGACGCAATGGTATCTGGCCCGGCTGCTTGGATTGCAGGAAGCAAAGGGCACCGAAGGCACTTTGGGAATTGATTACTACGACAAGCGTGGCCTGGGCAGCGGCATAGAGATCGATTACGTAAGAGAAAAGTATTTCGGCAGGCTTTTGGGCTACATAATCGACGATCACGGAGAGGATAGGCTCGGCAGAATCGACAGCCGCAAGAACCTCGAGCCGCCGCACGAGCTTCGCGGGCGATTTAAGTTCCAGCATCGGCAATTTCTGCCCTACAACTGGCAGCTCACGACCGAGGCCGGCTACACCTCCGACAAGAACTTTTTAGAGCAGTATTATCGCAACGAATTCAACGCCGACAAAGAGCAGGAAACGATTGTCCACGCCAAGCGTCTGGAGGACAACTGGGCGCTATCTTTGCTGGGCAAATGGCGGCTAAACGACTTCGCTGATACAATGGAAGAATTGCCCAGCGCCGAGTTTCACTGGACGGGCCAGTCACTTTGGAATGACAAGCTGACGCTGTATAGCGACAACCAGGTGAGCCGATTCCGTCAGCGTCTGGATTCCGATGGGCAGCCTGCCCCGAGCGGCGCCGAGGGGTCGCCCGTTCTGCAGGATTTCTTTACGTTCGGCTCGACCAGAAATGAGCTGGATATGCCGATGGCCGTCGGCCGATCAAAGGTCGTGCCTTTTGTAGCCGGCACGGTAGGGTATGAGGACGGCAGCGGATTTCGGACGGAAATCGACGGCGACCCGGCAAGCAGAGAAGATGAAGTCTGGCTCGGCGAGGGCGGCGTGCGAGTATCAACGCCCGCCTATTGGAAGGTTTATCCGGATGTCGAGTCGCAGCTATGGGATTTGAGCAGGTTGCGACACGTCATTCAGCCTCGGCTGACCGCGGTTGCTTATACCCAGGGCGATTCGGTGGTGGAGCAGCGAGATGCCTTGAATTTGGGCGTCTCTCAGCGTTTGCAGACAAAGCGAGGCCCGGCAGATAAGCTGCGGACGGTCGACTGGATGCGGCTGGACGTAGACTTTACGTGGGTAAATGATTCGGGCGACACATCAGCAGGACCGGACCGCTTCATCTGGAATAGACCATATATACCGCTGGCCAATACCTACGGCAGGAGATTTGGTCAGGTCTTACTGCCGCCGCAAGATAGGCGAAGCAGCAATGTATTCGGCCCCGCACGAAATTACATCGGTGCAGACTACCTCTGGCAGTTGAGCGATACCACCGCGGTATTGAGCGATTTGAACTACGATATGCAGAGCGGCGTAGTTCAGCAATTTGACATCGGTTTTTCTCGCCGCCGCTGGCCGGGCTTGAGTTATTATATAGGAAGCAGGTACTTAAGGCGTCTTGATAATGGCTTGGGCGAGAAAGGCTCGAACGCGCTTACTTTTGCCGCGACGTATGAGCTTGACCCGCGGTATACTTTGGTCTTTTCGCAGCAGATGGATCTTGACTACGGCCTGAATATACGAAGTGATATAACGGTGATAAGGCGTTATCACCGGCTGTATCTCGCGCTGACCTACAGTGCCGACGAATCGCTGAACCAGCACGCGGTGGTACTGAGCATCTGGCCACAGGGCGTGCCGGAGATGGCGATTGGGCCGAGCAGATATATGGCCCTCGGAACAACAAACTGAAAACTCAAAACTAAAAAATCAAAACTAAGAAGGAGAATTCCATGGCATTGGTCAATACCAAGAAAATGTTTGAGATGGCCTACAAAAACGGCTATGCAGTCGGTGCATTCAATGTGAACAATATGGAAATCACCCAGGGTATTATTGCCGCCATTGCCGAGGAGAATGCGCCGCTCATTCTGCAGGTCTCCAGAGGAGCACGCGAGTACGCCAGCATCAGCTACCTCAATGCAATTATCAACGTGGCTGCCGAAGAAAATCCGGACATCCCCATCGCCACAAATCTGGACCACGGCGACAACTTCGAGACCTGCAAACAGTTTGTCGATGACGGCTTTACTTCTGTTATGATTGACGCGTCAAAACTGCCGCTCAAGGAAAACATTGCCGTAACCAAGAAGGTTGTCCAGTACGCGCACGCCAGAGACGTCTGCGTTGAAGCCGAGCTGGGCCAACTGGGCGGAATCGAAGAGGATGTAGTGGGAGTCGATGACGTAAGAAAGCACCTTGCTGACCCCGACCAGGCGGTGGAGTTTGTGGAAAAGAGCGGCTGCGATTCGCTGGCGGTGGCTTGTGGAACCAGCCACGGCGCTTACAAGTTCAAGACCGAGCCTAAGTTGGCTTTCGACGTTATACAGGAGATAGCAGAGAGGCTGCCCGGGTTTCCGCTGGTGATGCACGGCTCAAGCAGCGTGTTGAAAGAGTTCGTCGACCTTATTAACAAGTACGGCGGCAACCTGCCAAATGCCATGGGTGTGCCGGAAGAGTCTGTTAGCAAGGCCGCAAAGATGGCAGTCTGCAAGGTTAATATAGATACGGATTTGCGGCTGGCGCTGACGGCTAAAATCAGGCAGGTTTTTGCCGAAAAGCCGGGCGAATTTGACCCGCGCAAATATCTTGGTCCGGGCAGAGATGCCATCAAAGCAATGGTTAAACATAAACTGCACGTCTTAGGCTGTGCCGGCAAGGCAGCCGAATGCGCTTAGAATTGTGAATTTAGAATTTTGAATTGGGAGTTATCAGGAGCTGCTGCTTTGTCAGAGAAACCGAAAAATAGATATTTCGTGCCGAAAAACGGACGTAACAGGACACAGCCTGTAAGCGCCAGAGCCGCCTGGTTGCTGGTGCTATCGTGCTTTTGTGTTTTACTGCTGCTATGTTGGTCCGCCGGTTACGGCCTTTCGGCTCGACCGGGGCCGCGCGAAATCTCAAAGTCCGCATCAACTGAACCTAATGCTGCACGAGAACAGGTATCGGCTCAGCCTAATGCGGTCAAAACGGCCTGCGAACTAATCTACCAGGGCAAATTTGACGCCGCAGCCGAGCTGATAGAACAGCCTGACAGGACAGTATATCCCCAGCTTGGCCGGTTGGCTGAGATCATCCAGCAATACAAGGGCATAAGCGAGCAACGTCAGTCCGCCCGCGAAGCTGCGTATCGGGAACAGTTGGTCGAGCTGCAAAAACGCCAGGCCCAAGGCAAGACAACCGATGTGAACGATACAAACGATGTCAACGACGTAAATGACATCGTTAATGTGCTCTCAGTTATTACCAAAGCCAGTGAATTCGCAAGTCAGGAGCAGAGAGAGCATCTATTTTCGGACGCATTTGTAAAGGAAACCATCCAGAAGGCAATAGATAAGGCTGCTGATTTTGAGCTGCGGGGTAAATGGCTCGACGCGTACATAAATTGCTATAGCTGGCTCAAGGCTATCGATCCGAATAACAAGGCCTACTCGGATTATGGCGAGCAACTGCTGGATAAGGCTATTATTGTGGTCTCTCTTCAGGATAGTCCCTGCGAGAGCCGCGAGGAGCGATACAAAGGCATAGAAAAGGGGATGTTCGTCTGGGCTATTGAAGTTCTCAGCGGCCATTACGTCAGAAGGACTATCGACTATAGTCACATGGCAAAGCAAGCCGTCAGACAGTGCAAATTGTTGGCCGAAGTGATGCCGACCGCCTTTGCGCCAAAGCCCCAGGGCCAGAGCTCCGAAAGCTCGCCTTCGTCGCCCGATGCCAATCAGCTTACGGCCTGGTCCGCGGGGCTGGCGGCGATATCGGACCAGATCGAGCAGTCGTCTACCGGGCTAAAAAAAGATGAGCTCATAGATGTTTTTGAAAAGGTCCTGGCACTTAATAAAGCGACTTTGGAATTGTCTCAGTCTGCACTTGTCGCGCAGTTTACAGAGGCGGCATTATCTGCACTCGATCCTTACACGGTCATGGTTTGGCCCAGGCAGGTGCAGGAGTTCGAAAAGAGCATGACCAACGAGTTTACCGGTATCGGGATAGAAATCTCCAAACCCAAGGGACTATTGACCGTGGCAAGCCTGCTGCAGGATACGCCGGCGTACAAAGCCGGTCTGGATGCCGGCGACGTAATCGTAGCAGTGGACGGAGTCCAGACAAAGGATATGACTCTGCTCTGCGCAGTTCGCAAGATTATCGGCCCCGCAGCCACCAAGGTAACGCTGACGATAAAACGTCCGGGGCAAGAGAAAACCAGAGACATTGTTATAACCAGAGGCAAGATAACCGTTCCTACGCTTCGAGGCTGGAACCGGACCGAGACAGGCAAATGGCTTTATATGATTGATGAGCCAAACAGAATCGGCTACGTCCGCGTTACGGGCTTCTCCTCAGAAACTGCCTCGGAGCTTGAAGAAGTGCTCAAGAATCTGGAAGGACAAGGTTTACAAGCGCTAATTCTGGATTTGCGATTTAATACCGGCGGCCTTCTTACCAGCGCGATCGAGGTGTCGGACAAATTTCTAAAAGAGGGAACGATAGTCACCACCCGCTCGCCATACGCGGGCGTATTAACCTATGCACCGGCGCACGAAAAGGACACACACCCGAACTACCCGATGGTCATACTCATAAATTACAGCTCCGCCAGCGCTTCGGAGATAGTGGCCGGGGCGTTGGCAGACAAAACGCATAACCGGGCAGTTCTGGTAGGCGACAGAACCCACGGCAAAGGCAGCGTGCAGGGAATAACGCACTATCCCCGCGGAGCTGCACAGCTAAAATACACAATGGCACATTATCATCTGCCTTCCGACCAGAGAGTTAAGACCCGTGAAGAAACGGAAAAGCAGGGCAAAAAGGACTGGGGCATCGGACCGGACGTTGAAATCGAATTAACAAGCGATGAGCTCAAGAAGATGCTCGACATCCAGCGGGGAAACGACGTGCTGGTTCAAGCCGGCCGCGACCCCAATAGTGCTTCCCTGAAGAGGCATTCAGCACAAGAAACCGTGGCGGCCGACCCACAACTGGCGGTTGGCATGCTGATTATCAAAACCAAACTGATCGAGGCTCAGCTCGCTGCGCTGGCCGCGGGGCAGACTCGCCCGGTAAGCGCAAAGGCCCTTTGATTCTGCAGGTGTACAGCTTTGGCAAATGCACAAGATTCAGACAAATTCGAACGGCAAAGACAGGAAAAACTCACGCGGATTATGCAGTTGGGTATCGATCCTTACGGCCAGAGGTACGAAGGAGCCGAGCCAGCTGCAAATATCAAGCTCAGATTCAAGGAGGGCGATGACACTCAAAAGGCAAAATGTGCCGGCAGAATTGTTCTGCTGCGGGACATCGGAAAGCTGATTTTTATTACTCTGCGAGACTCCAGCGGCACTATCCAGGTGGGCGCCAGCACGAGTCTGCTGCCACGCGATGCCTCAGACTGGCAGCTGGCCAAACTGCTTGAGCTGGGTGATGTAATCGGGGCGTCCGGCCGATTGGGAAAAACCAAAACGGGCGAAATTACCGTATGGGCTGAAAGTCTTACGCTCCTTGCCAAATGTCTCCATCAGCCGCCCGAAAAGTTTCACGGCCTGGCAGATGTCGACCTGCGCTATCGCCAAAGGTTCGTAGACCTCTGGGCCAACCCGGAAGTTATGGAGCGATTCAAAAAACGCAGCGCCGTCATTGCCACAATTCGTGAGTTTTTGCAGGGCCGAGGCTTTTTAGAAGTCGAGACGCCAATGATGCAGCAGCAGCCGGGCGGAGCGGCGGCAAAGCCGTTCGTCACCCATCACAATACTCTGGATTTGGACCTATTTTTGCGGATTGCGCCGGAGCTGTTTCTAAAAAGACTGCTGGTCGGCGGGATGGAAAAGGTCTTTGAAATAAACCGGAACTTCCGCAACGAGGGACTAAGCAGATATCACAACCCGGAATTTACGATGCTCGAATTGTACCAAGCTTATGCCGATTACAATGTTATGATGGATTTGACCGAGGAGATTATCTGCCTGCTGGTCGAGAAATACTGCCCAAGCAATCAGATAGAATTCGGTGATATGAAGGTGGATTTTAGCCGACCCTGGCGGCGGGCTCGATACGCGCAACTCATAAAAGAGCATACCGGCTGTGACATTGACGACACCGGCGCTCTGCGAAAAAAGGCCGCCCAGCTCGATATAGATGAGGCGGTTATGGACGACGTGGTAGTTGTTGACGCGCTATTCAAGGCTGCCGTTGAGGATAAACTCGTTGCCCCAACTTTTGTGATTGATTATCCGGCGGTGCTGTGCCCGCTGACCAAGCGAAAAAAAGACGACCCAAAATACGCTGAGCGCTTTGAGCTGTATATCGCCCAGATGGAGCTGGCTAATGCCTACACCGAGCTAAACGACCCTGCCCAGCAGTACGAGAACTTCCTCATCCAACTGCGCGGGCAGGAAGACTCAATGGCCAGGATGGACAGGGATTTTATAATGGCGCTCAAATACGGTATGCCGCCCGCCGGAGGCCTGGGCATCGGCATCGACCGATTGGTCATGGTCTTAACCGGCGCCTTGAGTATTCGTGACGTCATACTATTCCCGCTTCTAAGGCCTGTACAAGATTGACCGTGGAGAAATCAAACCCCACGTAAAACGTGAGGCTAAATAGAACCCCCAGTTAAAACTGGGGGCTAAATATTAACGACGACAATGCTGAAATTATTCTTCTGGCTGCGATACCTGCGTAAGAAAAAAATCGTATTCTTGAGTATTGCCGCAGTCGCCTTATCAACGGCGTTATTGATAGTTGTTGCAAGTCTATTCAACGGTTTCATTGATGCGTTTGAGCAGGCCGCCGTTGACACTATCGGCGACGTTGTTCTAGCGGCACCCACAAGATTCGCAAAATATCCGCTGCTGATCGAACGCCTGGAGCAGATAAGCGCCGTAAGCGCAGCAACGCCAACTCTATCGGCGCCGGGCCTGATACATCTGGGTAAAGGCAACGTGCGAGTCGTAGAAATCTGGGGGATCGAGCCGGCTTCAAGAGCAAGAGTCACAAGTTACAAACAATCGCTGCTGAAGCAAAAAGACTCGCCCGGCGAGCCCCGCTTTGAATTTGCCGGCTCTTCGGAGAAAACCCAAGGTTTTGTCGGAATCGGTGTGTTGGCCGAGCCTGATGAGGCGACCGACGAATACGATCTTGGCGTGGCCGGCAGCATGATCGGCAAGGATGTTGTCGTTACTACGGGCACGGTAGCGGGCGCCAATGCCAGCGACGACTCTGCCGGACTACCGCCGATAACCAGAAGGGTCATCATATTTACGATTACCGATGTCGTTTTTACGGGAGTTTACGACCTTGACAAGAGTCTGGTGTACCTGCCCATAGAAAAATTGCAGAAGGAATTGCATCCCGAGGAAGACAGCCGGATGGCCGACCGCATTCAGATCAAACTTAAAGATGACGCCAACGTGGAGACGGCCCTGGCAGAGATTCGAGGCCTATGGCAGGTCTTCGCTGCCGAGCAGCTCGGGTGGGGCCCATATATGATAGCCCAGACGACCATCAAGACTGCCCAACAAATGCAGAGCCAGTACGTTGCCGAGCTATACAAACAGATGGGACTGCTGCTGGTGATATTTGGCGTAGTAAGTTTCAGCGTAGTGGTGCTGATATTCTGCATATTCTATATGATCGCAAGGCTTAAGCAGAGAGACGTCGCCATAATGAAAAGCTGCGGCGCGGCAAGCAGCTCCGTGGCTTTGATTTTCGTGGGCTTCGGCTGTTGCGTCGGAATAATCGGGTCGGGCTGCGGCGCCGCACTGGGATATCTGATTACCGAAAATATAAATGCAATCGAGAGCTGGATAAGGATACTGTTTGGACTCAAGCTATGGAAAAGCAGCGTATATATGTTCAGCAAAATCCCCAGTGAGGTTGATTGGGCGTCGGCTTTGCCCATTATGCTCTTCGCCGTTGTAGCTGCGACTATCGGGACATTGATTCCTGCCATCGTCGCCGCAAGAACCAGGCCGGTAGAAATTCTGCGGTATGAATAATTTGCAGGAGACTATTTCGGAATTCTAATATCTAAATCCTAAATCCTAAACAGATTTTAATGACCAAAATTCAAGACTCCAAACTCTTATGTTTTGAGAATTTGAAATTTGTATTTTGAGATTATTTAGTGTTCAGAGATTAGAATTTAGAAATTTTTGTCCGAGCTATGTACAAGATTCTTCTTGCAACCAGGTATTTAGTCAAGCGTCGCATCACGTATTTTGCCATGCTGGCGGTCGCTCTTTGCGTTTTTATTGTTGTGGTGGTGATGACTGTGATGACGGGTTTGGTGGGCGGCTTCAAGCAGAAAAATCACAGTTTCACAGGCGACTGCGTCATCGGCACCGAATCACTGGTGGGCTTTGCATATTACGAAGACTTCGGCAGAATACTCGAAAAAACAGATTTTGTGCAGGGCATTTCACCGGTAATAAAAAGCTTTGCGCTGGTAACTCCCGCCGGAATAGAGCGAAACTATGCCCTTGAGATTATGGGCGTTGATCCGGTCAGACATAGCAAAGCTACTGATTTTGCCGACACCTTGTACTACAGCAAAGACAATGTATCCGAAGCATTTAGGCCGGTTTATGACACGAATCTTCCGGGCTGTATACTCGGGATCGACCTAGCGTTGGAACGTGATGCCAGAGGCAGGTACTCCTATGAAGCGACCCCTGGCAGAATAGCTCTTTCTGTAAGCTGCTTTCCTCTAACGGCAAAAGGCGCTTTAGCCAAGGCGGGCACAGGATTAGTCAATACGCAGACCTTCTACTACAGTGACAATTCACACAGCGGATTAGCCAGAGTCGACAGCCGCCTGATCTATCTGCCGTTTGAGCAGGCTCAATCGCTCTGCGGTATGGCGGGGCCGGTCAAAAGAGTCAGCGCCATCCACATTAAATTCAAGCCGGGCGTCAAGCCGCCGGCAGGACGTCAAAAAGCGGCATCGCTCTGGCAGAAATTCAAACAAGATAAAGCCGGCCAAGACCAGGCATATCTCCTTGACACGGTGACGGTGCAGAGCTGGAAAGACTACAGACGTGCATTCATCGCGGCGATGGAAAAAGAGCAGACCATGATGACCGTAATGTTCGGCCTCGTGGGAATCACGACAGTTTTTATCGTCTTAGTGGTCTTTTATATGATTATCAGCCACAAAAGTAAAGACATAGGCGTGTTGAAAAGCATAGGCGTCTCGAACGCCAATATTGTCCAGTTGTTTGCGGGTTTTGCTTTTTCAGTCGGCTTTTTGGGTTCGGCGATTGGCACATTTTTCGGCTGGTTGTTCTTGTCAAAAATAAACCAGATAGAAAGCTGGCTATTTGAGCACTTCCATTTTCAACTGTGGGATAGGACAATTTACGCGATAGGCGACATCCCCAACCAGGTGGAGTTTAAGGTCCTGGCAGTAATTATCGTTTCGGCGATTGCTGCGTGCTTAGCCGGGGCACTAATACCGACCTGGCAGGCGGCGAGGTTAAGACCCGTAGAGACTCTCCAGGTGAGCCAATTATGAGCAATGAAAACTCCATTCTGAAGGCCGAAGGGCTCTACAAGGCTTATCGGATGGGCGTCACGAAGGTCCAGGTGCTCAAAGGAGTGGAGCTGGCCGTAAGAAAAAGTGAATTTGTAGCCATAGTTGGAGCATCCGGCAGCGGCAAAAGCACACTGCTGCACATATTAGGCGGCCTGGATGGGCCCGATAAAGGGGTGGTAAGCTTTGAAGGACGAGACCTCGGCAAAATAAGTGCCGGCGAATTGAACCGGTATCGCAACAAAATGGTGGGTTTTGTTTTTCAGTTTTACCACTTATTGGACGAATTAAATGTCTTGGAAAATGTCTATCTGCCGACAATGGCCTCCAAGAGCATCGCCGGCTGGTTCGCATGTCGCAGATGGGCGAAGAGCCGGGCCAGAGAATTGCTTGCCGAGCTGGGTTTATCGGACCGTGCCAAGCATAAGCCGTATCAGCTATCCGGCGGTGAAAGGCAGAGGGTCGCTATCGGCAGGGCTTTGATGAACGAGCCAAAGCTCCTTCTGGCTGATGAGCCGACAGGAAACCTTGACTCCGCCACAGGAAATGGTATCTTAGATGTTTTTGAGAAACTGAATAGGGCCGGCCAGACGATTGTGATGGTAACCCACGACCAGAGGATCGCGCAAAAGGCCGGGCGGATAATAACGTTAGCCGACGGCAAAATTCGGGGTGGGTGAGGCGCGGCGTGTGTCGGGTAAAACAATCGCACAGGCCACAGCAGGGGATACGAGACTATGGGACTAAAGATTTGGCTTGATGACAAACTCGTTGACGAGGTAGATGCTAAGATATCCGTTTTCGACCACGGTCTGCTGTATGGCGACGGCGTCTTTGAAGGGATCCGCGTCTACAACGGCAAAATATTTGAGCTGGAAGCCCACATAGATCGGCTCTATAGGTCGGCCAAAGTGATTCGCCTTACCGTACCCATGACCAGGGATAAACTCATAAGCTCGGTCAAGGAAACCGCCCGGGCCAACAACGTTGTAGGCGGCTATATCCGTCTGGTCGTGACCCGCGGCGTGGGGACTCTGGGACTGAATCCTTTCGTCTGCGAGAGCAGCACCGTATTTATTATAGCCGACAACATTCAGCTCTATCCGGAAGAGTTTTACGAAAATGGGATGAAGGTAATAAGCGCTACAACGGTCCGCAATCATCCTCTTGCGCTGCCGCCGCAAGTTAAGAGCCTGAACTATCTCAACAACATCCTGGCCAAGATTGAAGCGCTGGATAGTAACGTCCCCGAGGCGATTATGTACAATCACGAAGGCTATGTCGCCGAGGCTACAGGCGACAATGTCTTTATTGTAAAGGACGGAGTGATTTACACCCCGCCGGTCGAGGCCGGGGCGCTACCGGGGATAACACGAGCGGTCGTCATCAGATTGGCCAAGGAAGAAAACCTCCAGGTCGTTGAAAAGAATCTTACCCGATTTGATCTGTACGTTTGCGATGAATTCTTTCTGACCGGAACGGCTGCCGAGGTTATAGGTGTCGTTGAGATTGACGGCAGGGTTGTCGGTGACGGCAAGCCCGGACCCATAACGCGACTGCTGAGAAAAAAATTCTACAGCTACGCACACGGAAAGGAGAAATAGCGCATAGCCGACAGCACAGATGCCAAACACTATGCGCCGATCACTATGCAGTTGCCGCGTGCCGACAAAACCAGTGGCATGCCGCGTAGCAGGGTGCCTCCATTCAAGCTCATCCGCAGCCGCCTGGCTCAGGTAAGAAAGCTAATCAATCAGCAATTGACCGCGCCAGCAAAAGACCGGGCGGTCGGACAGTTGCTGGACTATATGAACGCCCGCAGCGGCAAAATGATCCGACCGGGTCTGGTTCTGCTTTCGGCTGACGCAGTCGGGAAAATCACGGACAACCACATCCGCATCGCAGCGATCGTGGAGATGATTCACAATGCCACGCTGCTGCATGATGACGTCATAGATGAGGGGCAGCAGCGACGAGGGCTTGCCACGATAAACCGTCTCTGGGGCAACGAATCCGCCGTGCTGCTGGGCGATTTTTTGCTCAGCAGGGTCTTCAATATGTGCGCCGATCTTGAGCCAAAGATCATCGGCATAATTGCTGCTGCCGCCGCTCGAACCTGCGAAGGTGAGCTGCGACAGATAATTCAAAAGCGGAACTGGCGGTTGAGTGAGCCGGAATACATCGACATAATCACCGAGAAAAGCGCCGTTTTTCTCAGCAGTTGCTGCCGGCTGGGCGCCTTTTTGGCCGGAGCAGGCAAAGCCGACGTTGAGTCACTCGCCCGCTTTGGGCTGAACGCCGGGATCGCATTTCAAATTACCGACGACCTGCTCGATATCACCGGCGATGAAAACCAAACCGGCAAGACAAGCGGCAGAGACGCCGACAGAAACAAGCTGACTCTGGCGGTGATACATCTGCTGCGAGCCGTTGCCCGCAGCCAAAAAGCTAAAGTCTACGATAAGCTAAATGCCGTTGGGAAGGATAAACGTGCTTTGACCAGGATGCTGCGGTCCTACGGGAGCCTGGAATACGCGCACAGCCGCGCACAAGAATACGTCGCGCTGGCGATAGGGGCGCTGGCAAAACTTTCCGAAAGCGATGCTAAAAAAGCCCTGATTGAGACGGCCAAATTTATGGCCGGCAGAACCGTTTAGCATCAGGCTGCCCGATCTGCTGATGTATCGAGATCGCTGACCGAACCTAAATATTCAGCCCCGCAATCCTTCGACCCTGCTCAGGTCTGTCCCGAGCAGGGCCAAGGGGACGGATTCGTTGCCGGGTTTTGTCTAAAATTTGTACTTCACACTTAAGCTCACCCAGGTTTCGTCGCCATCCGGATTGACCGTTTCTTCCATCGCTATCTGGTGATACAGTGCCGGCGTAAATGTAAAGTCTTTGCCGAGGTCAATGTCCGTGGAGATGCCGAACACAGCGTTAGACCAATCCTGGTCAACGTTTTGGCCGAAGGGGCCAACCCCATCATTGTAAACCAGCTCTGCATGCAAGTTCAGCTTGTGCTCCGGAATTTCGGGCACCAAGCCTTTTATAGGCCAGCCATAATCAAGCATAAGAATGTGAAACCATCCCGAAGCGGTTCCGCTGCTGCGAGCGCGCGTTGTGAGGTCCCACTTGCAAGAAACCAAAGAATCGCTGCTGGAAGGCCACATCTTAGCAGCAACGTAGGTCGGAACTAAGCCCTTTATCGGAAAGAGCTTCGGCCAGGAGAAAATGCCATTCATTTCCTGCAGGCCAAGCTCATCGTGCCGCCATTCCGGAAAGTTGTAGTACACCCAACTTATCCTGTACGTAGTGACATACGGCTCATTGCGAAAAAGCCGGTTATAATAGTATGCCGTATAGTCCCAACGTTCGAAATCTTCGAACCCACTGGAATTGGCTCTGTGCATCATAGCGCTGACGCCAAAGCCTGTGCCAAACAAGTCAACGTCTACGGCCGGCTGAATCGCACACTTGTTATCATAGACATCAAATCCACGCCAGATATATCTGCTTTGAAATGTGACATCGATCAGTCCATGCAGCTCACCCTGCTGGGCCCGAACAAGGCCGACGCCGCTCAGCAGAATTACCGAAGC
>Ga0315285_10002174_pt1 | contig 20478 bp, 33 predicted proteins | sample YL17G09_36_MG_FD_203698 | JGI IMG/M metagenome (GOLD analysis project Ga0315285, IMG submission 203698) | Sediment microbial communities from Yellowstone Lake, YNP, Wyoming, USA - YL17G09_36 | ecosystem: Environmental > Aquatic > Freshwater > Lake > Sediment | place: USA: Wyoming | collected...
CGAGATGGACTCGTACATCACCTGGGCGCGTGCGCACCCGGGGCCCGAGGTGAACCTCGACGAGGCCCTGGCGTACAGGGCGCTCCTGGCGGCGCACTGGAACGAGCAGTTCAGGAAGGAGGGATACACACGTGAAGACGAGCTCGGCCCGATCGAAGCGGTCCTGGAGTGAGATCAAGGTCGGCGACGCGGTCGTCGTCCGGAAGGGCACGTACAACCGCAGCGGCGACAACCTGGGCTACGCGCGGTGCGTGGTCAAGTCCATCGCGGGGAAGCGCGCCGGCGTGGAGTTCCTCGGCCAGTCGAAGGTCGAGCCGCGGCGGGGCATCCTGCTGCTCGAGGACCTGATCCCGGAGAAGCTGGCCGGGACGTTCTTCTCGTACCAGTGCACGAAGCGAGCGTGCAAGCGGTCCTACTGGGTGAAGGCCATCGGCCCCGTGGCCGGGCTCTGGTATTTCGGCTCCTCGGCCGACTTCTGCTACAACTGCGGGAAGAGCGGCCCGAAGCGCAGCGGCCTGATGCGCGTGGACGGCGAGATCACGAAGCTCGACGTGGAGACCTGCCTCGAGGAGGTCACGACCACGAAGACGTACGACGTGAAGGCCCACATCCAGTGCGGGAGCATCGGGTACTACCTGTGGGAGCAGGGCGCCGCGGTGGGCTCGCCCATCAACCCGTTCGCTGGTCTGACGAAGCTCGAGGGGGAGAACGGCCGCCTGCGGGTCACCGTCAAGGTCGAGTTGCTAAAGAAAGGCAAGCCCGCGAAGCCTTGGCACAAGAAGGGCTGCAAGGCCTGCGACGCCGTGAGGGGCACGTCGCCCAAGGCGCGCTCATGACCATCCCGTTCGTGGTGTTCGGAAACGAAGAGCTGGAGGGCAAGCCTCGCATCCGGGCTGGCGACAAGATCACCTGCCCCAGCTGCAAGGAGCAGCACGTCGTCAAGGCCGGCAAGGACACGAAGACGGGCAAGGCCGTGCTCCACTTCTACTCCTGCGGCGAGAAGACGTACCTCGCCGGTGTTGGCGGGCGCCGGGTTGTGTAGGCAGGCCTGAATAGCGTGCCGCCGCGGGGCGGCGCTGTTCAGGTTTCCGACCTGATCCTTCAACGGCGGGGGTCTTGACAGGCTGGTAGACTTGGGGTCCAACCCAGGAGGATCGCATGAAGAAGTTCCTGACCCTGTTCCTCGTCCTTGCGCTCTGCGCCTGCTCCACCGGGGTCGGCCGCGCGACGTCGCTCGCCTTCACCGGCGTGCCGGAGACGGTGCCGATGGCGCTCGACTCCATCGAGGCGGAGTACGGCCGCCTGTCGGCCTACGAGATGGCCGACATCGTCGCCGGCAACGTCACGGACGAGGCGGGCAACGTGGTGCCCGAGGCGGTCATCAAGCAGGAGCTCCTGCGCGCCGACCGGCAGGCCCGCATCGATGCGGTGCAGTCCCTCATCAACGACCTGCGCACCTGGATCGGCGTCGAGAAGGGTGCCGACCCGATGGCGACGCAGGACGCGGCCGCCAAGACCCGGACCGAGATGCTGAAGCTCGTGATCGACAAGCTCGAGAACGCGCAGCTCAAGGCCAAGGCCGCAGGGAAGTAAGGGGGAGCCATGGCCAAGATCGACTTCGTGACCGGGACCCTGACCCCCGGCCTGGACTTCACCAAGATGTCCTCGGACCAGCTGGCCGAGAAGCTCGCCGAGGGCGTGCCCGCGGAGAACCTCCACCAGCTGGCGTTCGACCTGGCAGACGACGCGGCCGGCCAGCGCTTGCTCAACAAGTACACCGCGACGGTGCTCAAGCTGGCGGCGAAGGCTGCGGCCAGCGGGACCGGCGGACTCACCAACCTGATCGCCGGCTTCACGGCGACGTAGGAGCGACCCCATGGACCTCAAGGAAGCAGCGATCCAGGTCTTCGTCCCTGTGCTCTGTGCCCTCTTCACCGCGCTCGCCGGCTACGGCGTGGCGTGGCTGCGCAAGAAGGCACAGGAGGCGAACCTTGGCGTCTGGAAGGACTCAGCCGAGATCGTCTTCGATGAGCTCGACACGGCCATCACGAAGTTCCAGCCGCTCGTCGACGAGATGAAGGCCAAGGCCAAGGACGGCAAGCTCGACGCGGCGCAGGTGGCTCTCATCCAGGCAAAGGCAATCGACTTCGTGCAGACACAGCTCAAGCCGCAGGGCATCGACGTCGCGAAGACGGTCGGCGCAGAGATGCTCTCTGGCTGGGTCACGCACCTGGTCGAGATGCGGAAGGACCCTGCCCTCGTGGCGAACGTCAACACGGCGACGTCCGTGTTGGCGAAGCCGCCGCTCCCGGTCTGATCGGTGCGAAAGGAACCCGGCTGCCGCAGGCGCGGCCGGGTTCCTTGAGGTCAGCGTTTGGGCGGGGCTCAGGACATCCGCATGGGAGGAGAGAGCTTGACCTCTCGGATGTCGCACTTCTCCCCGAGTAGGCCGCGGGAGAACAGCAGGTCCCGGCCTCCGATCAAGCACGCCACTCGGAACTTGCGGCAGTGCTTCGCGGAGTAGAAGCAACCGGACTTCTCCCAGCCAGCGACGATCTCCTTGAGGGTGATGAGGAAGTACGGCTTTGTCTCCTTGTCCCCCTTCTTCGTGGGCTCGATGTCCTTGAAGTTGAGGCAGCGCTCCTCGTCCCCCAAGATGATCTTCGCCACGGACATCCAGGCGTTCACGTCCTGGATCTTCCAGCGGCCGCCCTTGCCCTTCTTGTGGCGCTTGTAGACCGCCCTCTTCCTCGGCGCCGGAGGCGCTTCCGTCACCGGGGGCGGAGGCGTCGGAGTCGGCACCGGCGGCTGGGGCGGCCGCTGCGCGTGGAGCTTCTCGAAGAGTGGCTCAGGATTGTCCGCGAAAGCCCACGGGGGTGCCGCCCTCCACGTCCTCCTTCCGGGTTGTGTTCGTCACGGTGGAGACCACGTCTGTGGGCTGTGCGTCCTTCGACTTCTTGGTCTTCTTGCCGGCCTTGGACGGGTCCTTCTCCGGAGGAAGGCAGATCGGCTTCGAGAGCCGAGGGCTCTCGGTGATGAACTTCCGGTACAGGTACGCCAAAGCCGTCTCCGGGTCCTCCTTGTCCCCCTCCTCCTTGGGGGGGACCACGGACTCGTCGATGCCGGTGATCTGGTAGAGGAAGTCCTTCCCCTTCGTGCCGGCAGTCCACTTGTGCTGGTCTTGGATGAGCCCCCAGGACTTCGGGGCCTCGAGCGTCGGGGGGTTCGACATGACCCTGGTCGTGGTGTAGCCCATCCTCTTCACGAGTCCGATGCGGCTCCACCGCGGCTTGGCGAGGAACGAGTTCACCTGGGCGACGATGCCGTCACCATCGCAGAGAGCGACCGTCTCTGCCGCCTTGATGAGCAGCAGCTCAGCGCGGATGCAGGCGACGTCCTCGTCGAGAGCCAGGACGTCCGGGTCCGAGGATTTTTGCTTCCGGGTCTTGCGCTCGAGGAAGTCCTTCACGCAGTCGTCCCAGTTTTCTCGGGCAAGGATCGACTGGCGCACGGCGTTGCCGCCCTTCGTCTGCACGATCCTCTTCTCGATGACGTCCTCGATCGCGCTGGCGAGCGCGTCGCCGACCTCGTCCGGGATGTCGTCATGGTGGAGGATGCGCTGGAACCAGACGAAGTTGACCTTCTCCTCGGTGAGGTACTTCACGATCTTCGTCCGCGTGTCCTGCGATGCGACCACCATGAAGCTGGTCAGGTTCTCCAACTGCAGACTGTCCTTGTTCGCCATCTATGGTCCTCCGTGGGCTGGCCCCGCTTCAGCAGGGCTTCAGCGGCTTCTACTCCGCGGCGGGGACGGTCCGACGCCCCCGCTCGAAGTCCTTGTCCCGTAACTTCATTCGGTACTACGTAGTTACGCGCTCTGGTGCTGAGCCGAACAGGGGCCCGGTGTCACCCCTCAGCAGCGTCTCCTGGACGCGCAGGACCGCCTGGAAGTCCTTGCTCTTGTAGACCGCCTCCACGGCGGGAGAGTTCTTCATGCGGTTCGTGAACGCCATCAGGGCGGCGCCGGCGACCAGGTACGAGTTGTACCTCAGGACCCGGGCGCGCGAGGGCCGCGTGCCCCCACCCTCGGCCTCCGTCACTCGCGCCTTCACCTCTTCCACGGTGACCGGCGTGGAGTCCTTGGCCGAGTCGTTCTCGTAGAACTCCACGAGCATCGCTCGCTTCTCTTCCATGGGGAGGCTCGACTCGCAGACAGCCTTGGTCTGCGTGAAGCCCGTGGCCGGCCTGGTGATGAGCCGGTGCAGCTTCATCTCGCGAACGAGGCCGACCACGATGCAGTAGCCCTCGAGCGTGTCGACGGAGACGCGACCGATGATCTTCCTGATGTCTCTGAGGACGTCTCTCCTCGTGACGTCGTACGCGGCCATGATCTTGTCGACGGCGTCGCTGAGCTGCGCGGCCCAGTGCCACGTGCGTTCGACCAAGAAGCCCCACACCGCCTTCAGCTGGTTGCCAGCACTCTTGACAGCCTGTTCATAGGACCGCATCAGACTCCCCCTTGGTGAAAGGACAGGGATTGCTCCCTCTTGCACAGTCCTTGTCCCCACTGATGCGCTGGACTTGCACCCCCGTCTGTGTCTCCTCGTACGATCGTGGGACAAGGAACCTGTTGGAGCGACGTCGCTCCACGGGAGGTGTCCCATGAGGTACTCAGAAGTGAAGCCCAAGCCGGGTCAGTCGATGGCAGAGGCGCTGCGTACGGCGCCGGTGGTCATGATCGACCAGGCGATGTTCCGGAACTGCCCGCATTTCATCATGTGCTTCAAGCAGCCGGGGTCCGAGGGCGCGCACTACGACGCCACCGGGCACTGTGAGTGCGAGCGCAAGGCGAAGCTCGCGGCCGCCGTGCGCCGATCCACGAGGGTGGGCTGGTGCCCGGCCGAGGGCGGCAAGTGGTCGCACCTGATCGTTCGCCCCGAGATGACCCGCACCGAGGCCGGCTCCAGCGAGGACCGCGTTGTCTGCGGCCTGGACATCGAGCTGCTGCGTCCAGAGCGCACGAAGAAGCCCGAGGGGGGCTGCTGCTCGAAGTGCCGCGCCTACGCGGCGAAGAGGAGGTGGCTCTGATGTCGATGGGGCTGAGCGTGATCGGGTCGTTCGAAGGGCTCCGCAGCCTTCGTGACAAGGCGGAGAACACGAGTGGCGTGCTCAAGGGGCAGGCGCCATCGGCGCCGCTCGTCCCCACGGTCGACATGCTCGAGGACCTCCACGAGCGGATCTCGCGGCTGGAGGCCGAGCAGGACAAGAAGGGCGTCATGGTGCCCGACCCGTCGAGGGGCCTCGTTGCCTTCGTCCTCACCGACAACCCCCAGGCGTCCGAAGCCGCGGCGCGGGTCATCGTGAAGGCGCTCATGGGCCGCGTGATGCACGAGGTGAAGAAGCTCAAGGCCGAGGCCGAGGGTGAGCTGCGGGCCGCCATGAGCCAGAAGAAGGACGACTGGCGCCACGAGTCGACGGGAGGCGTCCAGGCCATGGTCAAGCTCGAGGAGCGCCTGACCGCGCTGCTCAAGGGATGAAGCGCAGCCCCAACATGACGTGGGCGGAGTTCAAGAAGCTCCGCCCAGAGCAGGCGGCACAGATCGAGGCCGAGGACGCTGCACGCAAGGCGGGGGAGCACCTGCCCAAGCAGCAGCTCCCGGACAAGGGCGGCTGGAAGCCCGCCACGCCGACGCACGTCATGTGGATCGACGGTACGGTCGTGAAGCTCCCGTCGAAGACTGAGGCGCGTGTCGCGGAGCGCCTGATCGCCGAGGTCCGGATGCTGCGGGAGCTGGACGCCAAGTGGAAGCGCCCGCTCACCCGGCTGTACCGTCAGTGCCGCGTGGCGCTCATGACCATCGACCCGCGGCCAGGCGGGTGCCCGACGTACCTGACGGTGGACTTCTGCATCGTGCACACGAACGGGCGCAAGCAGTACGTGGACGCGAAGCCGAAGAAGTGGAAGTCTCCGGAGTGGTTCCGGGGCAAGCTCGCCGCGCAGGCTGAGCTGGGCATCACGATCGAGGAGACAGACCGATGACCAAGCTGAAGCACTGGTGGGAAGACCACGGGTGGGAGGTCTGCGTCACGGTCTACGCCCTGATCGTGGCGACGATCCTCATCTGGGTCGCGTGTGGCCTTCTGGGAGGTGCCAGTTGAAGAAGCCCTTGCTGAGCGAGGAGGAACGGCGCGAGCTCGACCTCGCGCTGGGCTACAAGTACGAGAAGATCCACGGGTGCCCGCGCGAAGGGTGTGGCATCCCGCAGGAGTTCAAGGCCATCGGGCATCTGCTCGAGGCCGCGCGCGCCGGCCCCGGCTTCGGGATCGACGTGTCGCTGGTGTGCCGCGACCAGGCGCGGGAACTGCCCGGTTCGTACATAGCCTCGGCGTCCAGCCCCCTGGGTGTGCCGTGCGGCACGGTCATCGCCAACCGCGGCCCCTTCGTGGCCGTGGCACTCTCGATCATCGAGGCGTCGAAGCAGCGCTGATCGTGGGACAAGAGCCTTGAGATGGCGGCGCAGATCGCGCCGCCGTTTTCGTTTCAGGAGGAGCCCATGCAGAAGTGCACAGAGTGCGGCCACACGGCGGACAAGTTCCCGGAGGTGCCGTTGAAGGAGTACGACGCTGTCGTCGTGGTCACCGTCACGTTCGAGGTCAGGACGCACGTGAAGACTACGGACCGCGCATCGGCCGTGAAGGCCCTTCAGTCCAAGGCCGACGAAGAGATCCGTGAGCAGCTCGACGGCGCGAACATCCGCTGGGAAGACTCCGATGTCGAGAAGCTCGACCCGCACGAGGTGTGTCCGCGCGAGTGGACCGAGGCGGAGCTGGAGACGCTCAGGCACGCGAAGCCGGACCTGACCGTCGCGGACGTGGCGAAGATGTTTCCTGACTGCGTCGAAGCGGACGTACGCGACCAGAAGCTCGCGTGGCGGAAGAAGGAGGGCTGATGCGCGACATCGACCGGATGGACTTGACGTGGATCGTGAGGCGGCTGCCCAGGGAGGTGCGACAGCTGATGCAGGAGCGCGGCCGCAAGATGTTCCTCGCCGGCGGGTTCATCCGGGCGGTGATCGCGAACGAGAAGGCCAACGACATCGACCTCTTCACGTCGACGAAGGAGGAGGCGCAGTCCGGCGCGGACGTGATCGGCAACAAGCGGCAGTGGATGCCGATCGCGACAGAGAACGCCTTCACGATCCGTGGCGCCCCGCCGGTGCAGTTCATCCACCGCTGGACGTTCGACTACCCGGACGACTGCATCAACAGCTTCGACTTCACGATCGCGCAGGCGGTCGTGTGGTGGGACGAGCAGGCGGTCGGCGGCGAGGGCCGGTGGAAGAGCCTGTGCTGCGACCGCTTCTACACGGACCTGGCCGCCAGGCGGCTGGTGTACACGGAGCCGAAGCGGGAGGAGGCCGCCGGCGGGTCCATGCTGCGCGTGTTGAAGTTCTACCAGCGGGGCTACCGCATCGACCTGGGCAGCCTCGGCGCGGTGATCGCACGCGTGGCCATGGGGCACGAGAAGGTCGCGGCCGCGGTCGAGGAGCACGACCTGGTGAGGATCTGTTGCGGCCTGCTCCGGGAGGTCGACCCATCTATCGACCCGGACCACATGGCGCACCTGCCGTCCCAGGAGCACGAGGTGGAGTGCGACGAGCAGGCCTGACCGTCACGCCGTGACGTCACAGCGTGGCCCCGGTGGGGGCTTGGGCCACGCTTTCGCTCCGAAGTTACAACGTGAATAGAATGTTGTAACTTCAGCCCTGTGCACCTCCTCCTCGTCTCCAGCCACTTCAGCGGCATCATCAACAACCTGATCCACAGGGGGTTCTTCGAGGCGTTCCCTGGGCACGTCACCTGGTACGGGCCCGGGGAGCAGAACACGCCGGCGAAGGAGACGCTGGGCCAGGTGGTCCACCGGACGAAGCCTGACCTGATGCTCGTGAACATGAAGAAGCGCGTGGTGGGGTGGCTGCCTCCCCAGAGGATCGCGGAGATCGAGATCCCGAAGGCCGTCGTCGAGGTGGACTTCTGCCACGATCCGAAGGAGCAGTGGTACCGGGACTGCCAGTTCAACCACGTGTTCTTCAGGTCGTACCTGGATGCCCGCGGGGCCAAGCTCAAGAACACGCACTGGCTCCCCTTCTCCATCCACCCGGACTGGCTCGTGTTCCCACAGCAGAAGGATGGCCGCAAGCTGCTCGTGACGTACGCGGGCAACACGAGCCACCCGGAGTTCTACCCCGTCCGGACCAAGGCGTTGATGGTGCTGCGGCGGGAGAAGCTGATCGAGGAGCCGGTGAAGCCGCGCTACCACATGGAGTACATGAAGTGGTGGCGCCAGTACCTCGTGGGGCTCACGTGCGGCTCGATGTTCCACAACGCGAACGCGAAGCACCTCATCATCCCGGCGGCCGGCGCCGCGCTGCTCACGGACGGTCCACCAGGCATCGAGCTGCTCTTCCCTGACCCCAGCACCTACTGGCGCTACAAGCCGGACTGCTCGGACCTGGTGGAGGTGGCCCGCTCGATCCTGGACGACCCCACCAGGGCGTGGGTGGTGCGCCGCAAGATGCACGACGTGCTGAAGGCCCGGCACACCCACGAGGTACGCTGGCAGGAGCTCATCAAGGCCATGAACATCGGAGGCGCGACATGACGATCTACGTCGACGACTTGCGCGAGGTCAGATCCCCCAAGGGCACGCGCGTGAGCTCGTTCGCCACGCTGTTCTCGGACTACGTCCCGGGCAGCAACCCGCAGGCGGGGATACAGGACGAGCTCGCGACCTTCGTCAGGAACGTGTTCTCGATGCCACCCGAGGCCGTCCGCATGGACCGGCTCGTGCCGCACGTCCTGCTGACCCCGGCCCAGCGCGAGGTGGCGCTGCAGCGCGGAGCCCTGCACTCGAGGGGGGCGCTCGCTGAGTTGCTCCAGCGGCGGTGGTCGGAGAAGCGCGGCGGCGGGGCCACGCTGAAGGTGGTGGGCACGGACTACCTCGAGCTGATCGAGGGCATGGGGGCGCCCATCGTGCTGCTGGCCGACCTGAAGGCCGCCACGGGCAAGGTCATGGCGATCCGGCACGACGTGGACCACGACCTCCAGCTGGCCCTGAAGTTCGCGCGCATGGAGTCGTCGTGGGGCATTCGCTCGACGTACTTCCTCCTGCACACGGCGAAGTACTGGCCGGACACCAAGGCCCTGCTCGCCAGCGCGAAGGAGATGGTGGCCCTCGGTCACGAGGTGGGTCTGCACCTGGACGGCATCAGCGAGTTCGTGTCCGGGCGCAAGGACCCGGTCACGGTCCTGCGGGCGGCTCTGGTCACGCTCCGGCAGGCTGTCCCGGTACGAGCGGCCGCGGCACACGGCAGCCCGTACTGCTACACCCACGGCTTCCGGAACTACGAGGTCTTCAGAGAGTTCGACATCACACAGAACGACTCCGGGGGCAGGATGAGCGGGCGCTTCCCGCGGGTGTCCATGGCCGATCTCGGCATCGAGTGCGAGGCGTACCTGTCCACCGACCACAACCACTACCTGTCGGACTCGGGCGGTTCGTGGCGCGGCTGGATCGGCAACCCGCGCCCGCGCCCCTTCGAGCGGCTGGACCCACCGATCGACAAGAAGTTCGGCGTGGCAGCGGCCTTCGCCGCAGCGCCGCAGGGCAAGCTCCAGATGCTCACGCACCCGATCTGGTGGGAGGTCCGGTCATGAGGCAGGGCGTTCTCTGCGGCCTGACGTTCACGGTCCCGGACGGCTTGGACCCCGACGAGGAGATCCTCGAGCGGTACGGGAACCGCTCCCAGACCCAGCGCTACAAGGTTCAGCCCGGAGACACCGTCGTGGAGCTCGGCGCGTTCGTCGGCTTCCACGCCATGCGTCTCGCGCAGGCGGTGGGGCCGACCGGGCGTGTGATCGCGGTCGAGATGATGCCCGAGTACGCGCAGATCTGCCGGCGGAACTTCGAGAACAACCGCCTGACGCAGGCCACGGTCGTTCCCTGTGCCGTCGCCACGAAGGACGCCTGGGCCGAGGCGCACTGTGACCGCCACCAGCGGAACTCGCTCGTGGGCGGGATCGTGCAGAACGACGGGTCGGCGCAGCGCTCTGTCATGGTGCCGGCGCTCACGGTGGACCAGATCCTCGACAAGCAGGAGGTCTCGAAGTGCGACCTCCTGATCGTCCAGATCAACGGCACCGAGATCGAGGCCCTGCGCGCGGTGAAGAACTGGGACCGCATCCGGAACATCGCGGTCGCCACGCAGTACTGGAAGGGCGGGCACGACTTCCGGTGGTACACGCCCTGGTCCTGCCCTCCGCTGGTCGAGCTTCTGACCCAGAACGGCTTCCAGGCCGAGGAGATAAACTCGTGGGTGTACGGACGGAAGATTTCTTCGTAACCGGGAAGGAGATCCAGCCATGACGTTCCCTGCGGAACTGCTGCGGAAGGACGACACCGCACTCTGCCTGTTCTGCGCAGCCTTCGGGGGGCGACAGGATGCGGTGTTCCTCCGCGATGCCGGACTTCGGGATGTGACGTGCGTAGACATCGACGGCGAAAAGCTCAACGCCATGAAGCCGAACTTCCCGACCTCGTGGGGATGGCGGCAGGGCGACGCCTTCGCTGTGATCGACGAGACTGTGACTCAATGGGACGTTGTAACGGTCGATGCGTGGTCGAACTTGGAGGACCAGGTCCTGAGCAGGTTTGACAAGTTGCTCTCGATGACAAAGCGCGTTCTCGTTGTCGGGGTCAGCATGCCACGTCTGGAGGCGATGGGGATTGATCCATCCAGAGCTTCCTCGAGCCTCCTTGGGCACAACGTCACGTTCCGCAAGAGGTCGAGTTACCTGGGCGGTACGTACTGGATCGTCATGGAGAAGACAAGCCATGCGTGAGTTCGTGTTGCACTCCATCCTTCCTTGCGGGTGCGTCCCGGCTACTTCCAGCTTCTCGAAGCACTACATGGATAGGACTCAGCCGAGCGCGATCCTTGACCTCAACGGGAAGACCCTCGAAGAGGTGCAGCACAAGATGAAGCGCACTTCTTCGGTCAGGCACAACCTCAACAAGGCGACCAGGGCCGGGTTTGTAGTGCACCGGTTCGAGTGGAAGAACTTCCTGTGGGACATCGTTGACGTGAACACATCGATGAAAGAGCGCCAAGGCCAGCGCATGGGGAGTAGTTACCTCGATCAGTCCGTCGAGCAGCGCCGTCCCGCCAATACATTCCTGCCGATGGAGGTGCCTGCGTGCCCGCTCCACCACGCGTGGTCGTTCGGGGTTTTCATGCCGAAGCCAGGCCACAAGCAGGGTGAGTTCGTGGTCGATGAGCGGCTCGTGGCGTACATCCACGGAAGGCGTTCGGGGAACTTGGCGCACATGAGCATGATCCTGGGCCACGGCGAGTTTCTTCACTTCGGGATCATGTCGTTGCTCGTGTACGAGACGGTGCCGTGGCTTCTCTCCGGTAGTCGGGAGACTCAGGGCGTCGAAGGGTACTGGTACGGCCACTGGGTGTCCGGCCTGACGACGTTGCAGGACATGAAGCGAAGGCTTGGGTTCGAGCCGATGTTCTTGGTGCAGGGATGAAGACGATCTTCTTCTCGTCGTCCGGGCGCTCCGGCAGCAAGTCGATCGCTGCCACGCTCGCGGCCGTCCCCAACATCCGCTCGTACCACGGGCCCGCGCACGAGGTGCTCGAGGCCCTCAACCTCATGGAGACCTACGAGGAGGAGCCGGACTGGTGGCCCTTCTCGAACTTCCTCTCGGAGCGCATCGCCAAGGCTCACGACGAGGGGTGCCACTACGTCGAGTCGACGTGGTGCGCCACGGCGGTCGGCTACCGGCTGCGGAAGATGTTCCCGGGCTGCCAGATCTTCCACCTGGTCCGGGACCCGAAGGACTTCATCAGGAGCGGCCTGTCCCGTGGCTGGTTCAACGACGACATCGCGTACCGGGCGACCGTCAATGCGTGCTCCCGGGACCTCTGGCCGATCAGCTTCGAGCTGAAGACCCGAGTCGAGATGATCGCGGGCCTCTGGGCGACCCAGCAGGACTACATCACCGGCGGGAAGCCGGACGGGGTCGTGCGCTTCGAGGACCTCGTCCGTGACGGGGTCGACCTGGCTCGGTTCGGCATCGGCGAGGGCGTGGTGCCGCTGCTGCGGGAGAACACGACCGAGACGCACACGGCGCCGCCCCCGGCAGAGTGGCCGGCGGAGTGGCACGAGCAGGTCGACCGCATCGTCGGGGACACCGCGAGGAGGTTCGGCTATGGGGTCTGACACGATCTACGACTTCCTGAAGTTCCCCCACCAGCCGTACCCGGCTGCTCTGGCGAACGAGATCCTGAAGCACCGGAAGACGCCGCTGATCGACCGTCACCAGACCCCGCTCGCCTCGATGGGGTCCTGCTTCGCCATCAACGTCGCGCGGTGGCTCAGGGAGCGGGACTTCAACTACATCGTGACGGAGCCGCCGGGCGAGTCATCGGCGAACTGGGACCGGGTGTTCTCGACCGCCTGCATCCGGCAGATCGTGCAGTACTCCTTCGGTCGGTTCCACCCGGGGGTGAGGTGGTGGATGCTGCCAGAGTTCAAGGTCCAGGACCCCTTCCGGCGCAACGTCGTCTACCCGGAGGATGGTGCGGAGACTCTCTTCGAGGCGCACCGCAAGGCAAGCCAGACGGCCCTCCTGCAGTCGCAGGTCCTCATCCTGACGCTCGGGCTGACCGAGACCTGGCGCGACAAGCGGGACGGCGCCACGTTCTACAGGGTGCCATCGCCGAGGATCTACGACCCGGCCATCCACGAGTTCCACCTCCAGACGGTGCAGGAGTGCGTCAACGATCTGCTGACCGCCATCGACCTGTTGGGGAACAGGACGGTGATCCTCACGGTGTCTCCGCAGCCGCTCTTCGCCACCTTCCGTACTGACGTCGATGTGCTGACGGCGAACGAAGAGAACAAGGCGACACTGCGCGCGGCTGCGGCCGAAGTCGCACGGTGCCGCTCCAGCGTCCACTACTTCCCGGGCTACGAGCTTGTCACCAGGGTGATCCGCGACCCGTACGAGCCCGACGGGCGCCACGTCCGGCCGACCACCGTCGACCAGGTGATGGACCTGTTCTGCTGGATGTTCGTCAGGGAGCCCGCATGACCGCACTCTGCGTCCTGACTGCCTTGTGGCAGCGCCACGCTGTCGCTGAGGCCGTCCTGCGGCACACGGCCGAGGTGAAGGCCCAGCTCGCCGGCGATGTGGACCTTCACCTCGTGGCGGTCGGTAGCGAGGGGAAGGTCTCGCAGCAGCTCGCCGAGAGGCACGGCTTCTACTACGTCGAGGCCCCGAACGCTCCGCTCTCGGACAAGTGGAATGCCGGGATGGTCCGTGCGCGCGACATCGCCGCTGTCACCAAGGCGCTCGGCGTGCTGATCGTCGGCTCGGACGACATCGTGACGGCGGGGATCTTCCGTGCCGCGGCGGAGGCCATGAAGAGCGGTGCCCTGGTCTGGGGCTGCATCGACATGCACTACGCCGAGCGGGGGCCGAAGGTGATCTTCTGGCCCGGCTACTCAGGCGATCGCGCCGGCGACACGATCGGGTGCGGCCGGACGCTCAGCAGCAAAATGCTCCAGCTGTGCGGCTGGAATCCATGGCCGTCTGGGCTGCCGCGTAGCCTGGACTACCACATGATGAAGCGCCTGAACACGTTGACGCGTGAGCGGAACCTGTTCGTGGCGACAAGTATGGTGGAGGCCTCCGGTCGCATGGTGGACCTGAAGGTCGACGCCGCGGTGGACATGTCAAAGTTCGCGGCCTACGAGAAGGTCGGCGAGGTTGTGGACCTTGACGCAGTCCTCTGTGACGTTTCGCCGACGACCCTGGAGGCAGTCCGCCAGCTGCTCGCGCCATGATCAAGAAGTGGTGGGAGGACGGCCCCAAGGGCGCTCGCAGCATCAAGGGGTGGATCTCAACTCCCGAGGGGAAGTCCACGCCACTGCTGCAGGCGATCATCGCGGACATCGAGCGCCTCGAGGTTCTGCTGATCGAAGTTGCGGAGGAGTCCCCGGACCAGTACCGCGACAGGATCCGGTTGCTCGACAAGCGTGTCAGGCGCCTGGAGCCGCGCTCCGAGATGCCTGCCACGCCTCTGCCGGAGCAGATCGTCCCTTTGCACCTGATGATCGGGAAGCACATCAGCGACGCGCTCAACCTGTGCGGTGGCGACGTAGAGATGGCGGCGCAGGCGCTCGAGATCGGGCAAGCGACGATCTACCGCAAGATGAAGAAGTACGGCATGGACGTGAAGTCGATCAGGCGCGCTGCGAGGAAGGAGGCAGGTGGAGGTGCTGACCAAAGTGGTCCGGCACCTGAAGAAGTTCTGGAAAGGGCCAAGACATGAGCGAGGCGAAGAAGTTCGAGATCATCGGGGGGAAGGTCGTCCGGTCGGCCCAGCCGAACGGCACCCCACTGACCGCGATGGGGCGCTGCACGTACTGCAAGATCAAGGACGGCCAGGTGGCTGAGGCGAAGGACGCTCTCTTCCAGGCCAACAAGAAGATCGGCGACCTGAAGGAGGAGCTGACCAAGGTCCAGAACGCCAGGGCCGAGAAGAAAGAGGCGTACAGCGTAGTTGACATCCAGCGGTCACTCACCAATGCGGGCATCACGAAGCTCGTTCGCACGCTCGTGCTGTACCTGAGATACGTGCGGATCGTCCTGTGGACCCTGAAGGTGCTGAGGGACCACCCGCCGGGCGGCTTCTGCGTGGCGTGCGAGCAGCCGGACGGCGCGCACGACCAACACTGCCTGATCGCCAAGCTCTTCGACGACCCGGGCCAGGTGATCCTCGAGCACAAGGACGTGAAGATCGACGAGCGAGATCTCCCGATCCCTGAGGAGCTCCGGATTGAAGAGGTTGAGCCGCTGATCGACAGGCCGTGGGGGATCGCGTGCGACATGAAGAAGGAGTGCCGCGAGTTCCCGTGCGGGCGCCCGCCTTTGAAGGGGAAGCTCTGGTGCTTCGTGCACATGCCGAAGGGGAACTGACAGCGACGCCGGTTGACAAGTAGTGGTTTCCTGGTACTGTCTGCGTAGGCCACCAGGAGGTGCCAAATGTTCATCGAATGTCAGGCGTGCGCAGGAGACGGTGAAGGTGTCTATGGCCACAGCTGGACCACGTGTCCGGTGTGCCACGGCGCCGGCCAGGTCTTCGTGCCTGTCGCGCAGCCGGTGATCGACGTCAAGGTTCGCGGTCGGTCAGCCTTCAATGGACCGGACTTCGAGGACGTGAACCCCACCGGCGTGTTCCCCGATCCGTCGTACCGGAAGAGGGCGCTGGCCTCCGTCTGAGCTGAACTGAACCAACCACTGAGGGCCGTGGGAGAGATCCCGCGGCCCTCGTCGTTTCGTGAGTCGCCAAAACGAGGCGAAGAGAGGAGGATGGGCGGATGTCGATCGACGTCGTCTGGAAGCTCGGGTTCCCGCAGCGAGGTGGCCTCCACGCCTTCTTCGCGCCGGGGACCGCCGGAGCGACTGCGTTCTGTTCGTCGCACGTGAAGGCCGACGGGTTCCCCCTGTCTGTCCCACGAGTGGCCCCGAGGTGCAAGCTCTGCGTTAAGCGGCTTGCGTTGGCGGAGCACTTCGGGATCACGCAATCCTGGGATCTGCCGAAGAACTTCGCGGGCATCTCCAGGTCGCGTCGGATTGAGGAGGAGCGCCGGTCCTGCTGGCAGGTGGTGCGTCACGGTGGGCGCAGGAACAACCCTTGGCATCCGATCTGGATCGGGCCGCAGGCGCAGGCGCAGGCGCTCTACGCGCGCATCCAACGCATGCTCACGGATGCAAGGGAGTGCTCTCGCCGCCGAGGCGGGGTCCGGCTCGTCGATCCAGACGGCCACGTCGACTGTGAGTTCATCAAGAGCCCGTGGCTCAAGGAGAAGACGAGTGCCCTACCCGCTCAGCCCAACGACCCGGTGTAGCTGTGGGGCGGCCGTCGCCGTGCTGAAGCTGGCGCCCGAGTCGGTCCAGGAGTTCGGGGCGACGATGATCGAGGTTGAAGGCGTCCCCGTGCTGGTGGGGCGCCTCGGCGCGTACTCGTTCGACCTCGACCCTGGGTACGCCTTCGAGTTGGACTCGATTGAGACGGCGCGGCTCAAGAAGGTGCTCAAGCTGCACCGCTGCGTGAGGCGCAGGTGACCGGCCGGCTCGTCAAGCTACCCCGCATCAACCTGGGCGGAGGGGAGGGCCGGCGCGACGACTGGGGCACGCCCAGGTGGCTGTTCTCCGTGCTCGACGACGAGTTCCACTTCACCCTCGACGTCTGCGCGACGGCCGAGAACGCGAAGTGCAACGCGTACATCTGCCGGGAGGACGATGGGCTCCTCACGGCGTGGTTCCGTGGCCTGCCGGTGGTCTGCTGGATGAACCCGCCGTACGGGCAGAAGCAGCTGCCCCAGTGGGTTCGCAAGGCTCACATCGAGGCGAGGCTCGGCGCCACGGTCGTGTGTCTCGTGCCGTCCCGCACGGACGCGTCGTGGTGGCACGACTACGTGATGAAGACCGCCGAGGTCCGGTTCATCCGGTCTCGGGTGAACTTCGACAACGGGAGCCGCAAGGCCCCCTTTGCCTCCGCGGTCGTGATCTTCCGCCATGGCTCGCGCCGGGCGTCGCTCGGGGCGCCCATCCTGAGCCCCAGACGTGGGACAAGGACACTGGAGGGGTAGTCCCTCCGTTTCGGAGGGAGCTACATGGCCTGCAAGAAGTTCAAGCCTGTCGGTGAGCTGAAGCTCGACATCAAGTACGTCGACAAGGACCGGATGATCGGCTTCGGCGACGAGGACCGAGTGGTCACCGGCCCCAGCGTCATCGACCTGACCCTGGGGAAGCTCTTCAAGATGCTCGAGCGAGAGTTCGGCCGGTGCGTCTCGAAGACCTACGTGGATCGGAAGGACGCGCCACCGACTGAGATCGGCTGGGTGTTCAACGCCCGCAGGCGGTACGAAGACAAGCCGAAGCAGACCTACCTGGCGGAGATCTGGGTGAGCTTCTTCCGGGACGCCGAGTGCGAGTGCTGCGAGACGGTTGCCGGCCGCATGCACGTCACGCTCGACGAAGCGCGCGAGCTGCTGGCGAGGAAGGAGTCTCTGGCTGCCTGATTTGCGCGTCGCCCCCGCTCAGTAGAACATCGCCCCCTGGCCCACAACGAAAGGACCCCATGACGACAGACACGACCCCCATGGCTGATGGCGTTCAGAGCGTCGACCTGAAGGAGCTGAAGGTCCGCGAGGACCAGCAGTACCGGCTCGAAGACAAGGCGGAGATCAAGAAGCTCGCGGCCTCGATCGACGAGGTGGGCATCCTCCACAACTTCGTCACCGACCCGGACGGCAACATCTGCTCCGGCACCCGCCGCTACGGCGCCCTCGGCGTCCTCAAGTGGGACCGCCCGGTCCCCGTGCGCAAGGTGAGCAAGGAGCTCGCCGACGCGATCGTGCTGGCGGCGAACAGCACGACCCAGGCGCCAGACCCGCTGCGCGAGTCTGCGCTCGTGAACGCCATGGTTCTCAAGGGCTGGTCGTTGCAGGACATCGCCACGACGATGTGCTGGGAGCCGCGGCGGGTAGCGCTGCTCCAGCAGCTCCAGAACCTCTGCGAGGACGCGAAGAAGGCCATCGTCAACCCGAACCACTTCATGCACGACTGGGCGTACGAGTGGATCGAGCTGTTCGCGCAGATCGCTCACGAGGACCAGAGGAAGTGCCTGGCGGACAACTACTTCCAGTACGTGCGTGATCTGAGCCAGCTCGAGCACCAGCTGACCTCGTTCTTCCACGTGCTGAGCCGGGCGCCCTGGGCGCTCGACGATGCCACCCTGGTCCCGACCGCGGGCAAGGACGGCACGTGCGTCACCTGCCCCAACCACTCGCACGGCAAGCCGTTCCTCTTCGACGAGCTGGAGGCGAACGGCGATCTGAGGAAGGCCGTCTGCCAGAACAAGTCGTGCTGGCTGGAGAAGTCGAACGCCTGTGCCGGCCGGAAGATCACCGAGCTGCGCGACAAGAACCCCGAGTCCGTGATCGTCGTTCACCACGGAGCCAGAGAGGCGCTGCCTATCCTGAAGGAGCACCCGACCTTCATGGAGCACCAGGTCACCACGTGCGCCAAGACGGAGAAGGGCGCTGTCCCGGCGCTGATCCTGAAGGGCGACGGGTCCATGGCCCGTGGGTACGTCCGGAAACCGATGGAGACCGCGTCACCGGCGAAGGCAGGCAAGGCGGCCGCGGCGAAGAAGCCGGAGGTCTCGGACATCGAGCGCCTCAAGATCCAGAAGGAGCGGCTCGAGTCGCGGCGCAAGCAGTGGGTCGTCAACCACATCGTCTCCCAGGTCCGGGAGTGGGGCGACCGGAAGCCTCCGAGCCACGAGGTCATCCTCGGGTTCGTGGCGGCCTTCCGGGTCGAGCAGCCGCTGACCGAGGACGGACTGCCGCGCGGCCTGCACGGCAACGTCAAGGTCCGCAAGGAGCTCTTCGCGCTCGCGAAGAGCGACGGGAAGTTCTCCAACTCCGTCTGGCCGCGGGTGAGGCTGGACATCGCCCAGTCGATCTCCCCCATGGGCCGCGGCGACGACATGCTGGACGACGAGTACGCGGAGGCCATCTGGCTCGCGGACATCCTGGGCCTGGGCGCGGAGCGTGAGTTCCGGGTCCTGGCAGAGCAGGCGGCGCCGACGCCCAAGTCGCTGCTGTCGAAGTCGAAGGCCGCACCGAAGGTGGTGAAGAAGAAGAAGGGCGCGCGCGCGGAGGACGGCTTCCAGCCCGAGTCCGACTCGTAGCCTGAAACGATGTGACGTAGGTGGGCTCCGAGGTGACTCGGGGCCCACTCTCGTTTCGCTCCGACACGCTTCCCAGCCTCCGAGGCTGTAGAACATGGTGGTGGGCTACTTCATCGAGTGCCGGATGCCTGGCTGCGATTGGCGAACTCGCAACCCAGGGGAGTACATCGCCGTCGAGGCGCGTGTCACTGACCACGTGCTCAAGGACCACACCGCCAGGGAGGTGGTGGAGGCCCTCATCTCCTTCTGGCAGTACAAGGCCGACGGGCATCGACAGGAGCAGGGAGACCCGCTGATCTACGTGCCCGAGCAGTTCGAGCAGGAGAAGGGGTCTCCCAGCCTTCCGCCGGCGGAGCCGAGGAAGAAGAGGCACTCCGGTGGCAGCAAGCGGAAGTTCGACAAAACGTACGCCCGCATGGTCCTGGACGCGTTCGCGGCAGGGGAAGGGGCTGTCTTGACGACGACAGGCATCAGGAAGTACATGGAGGACGTGACGGGCGCGATCATCCCCACGGCGTCGGTGTGTGCGACGCTGCACAAGCTCTGCGAGGACAGCGCGGTCGAGCACGTGGCGACCGGCCAGTGGAGGAAGAATGCCTCGGGTCCCTGACGCTGATCTGCTGCAAGAGGCCCTGGGGATCGTCGCCACGCGGCCGGAGGATGACCGCCTGCGCGTGATCATTCAGGAGCTGTACCACCGGACGACGTCGCCGGTGGGGCAGCAGCGCTTCCTCGCCTCCTGGCGCGCCGGCCGCCGCGCGCGCGCCGACGGCGTTCCACTCGATGCCTGCCCATACGTCGAGAAGGTGGAGGGCAAGCGGACGTTCGCGACCGCGCACCGCAAGGCATGGATCCTCGGCTGGAAGGGCAAGGACAAGGGGTACGGCCTGCTGAACCTGCGGCGGGCGACGATGAAGCAGATGCTTCGGAAGCAGCGGGTGGGTGCGAGGTGAACGAGTCCTGGGTGAACCCTCTGACGAACCGCAACGGACGAGGCTTCAAGGTCCTGCCTGACGTGTCGGCTGACAAGCGGAAGTGTCTCATTGAGCTGCAGAAGGTGGTCCCTGCGGGGCATCGGGTGATGTCGTTCCGGTACGTGACCTCGGACAGCCCTGCCGACACCGTCGTGGAGATCTCTGTGCGCCCTCCGACCGGTCCAGCGGTGAGGTACGAGGCGCGTGCCCCTCGTGATCGAGACGGGCGCCCGTGGAGTACCATGATCGCGAGGGTGCTCGCTGCGTACCTGAAGGCCCAGTACTAGGGTCAGTCCAGCGCTCGCCTCCCGGGTACACTTCATCGATGGAGCTCTGGAGCAACAACGCCAAGACGAAGCTGGTCGCCCCCCTTCCAATCGGGGCCACCTCGTTCGTCGTCACGGCGGGTACCGGAGCCCTGTTCCCGGCCATCGTCCCCCCGGACTTCTTCTACGTCACGCTGGACGACGGATCGGGGTGCCTGGAGATCGTCAAGGTCGTCGCGCGCACTGCGGACACCTTCACCTGCGTTCGAGCTCAGCAGGGGACCACTTCGCGCTCCTGGTTGATCGGGGCGAGGGCCGAGAACAGGCTCACGAGGCAGTCGCTGGAGGATCTCCAGGACGCGGCTGAGGCGTCGACCTCGGCGCTGTCCACCGTCATGG
>Ga0315285_10002175_pt1 | contig 20472 bp, 23 predicted proteins | sample YL17G09_36_MG_FD_203698 | JGI IMG/M metagenome (GOLD analysis project Ga0315285, IMG submission 203698) | Sediment microbial communities from Yellowstone Lake, YNP, Wyoming, USA - YL17G09_36 | ecosystem: Environmental > Aquatic > Freshwater > Lake > Sediment | place: USA: Wyoming | collected...
GCAATCCGAACATAGACGTCATAACCGTCAACATTCGCAAGAACCCGTACTCGGAGGACGGCTGGAGCTTGGTCGAGGACTGGTACGAAACGAACATAACATGGCACTGGATAGAGGAGTTCGACCCGTTCCCCGTCTCGAGTTCGTACCTCCAGTACTGGGAGGTCAGCGGAGCGTTCTCCAATCCCACCTTGGTCCTAATCAATCAGGACCTTGTGGTCGTGGGTGTGTACAACGTCTACTGCATGGGAAAGGGTGTGGTCGACGGGGTTCAGAACGCCAGCTCGCTCCAAGAGGATGCCGCGGCGATAATCTCCGGAGATTGGACTTACACCTCGGGCGGTTCCAGCGGCACCGCGGTCAGTGTCGGGGGAATGTTCCTGCTCGGAGTCATCACGTCGTTCTCCCCGTGCTCACTCGCCCTCCTGATGGCGGTGATATCATTTATCGGGGCGGCGGCCATGGGCCAGGGCAAGCAGGAGGGGCCCGCGGCCAGGCTGCAGTCCGTGGGCCTCAAGATAGGCATCGCCTTCACTGTCGGGACCTCGCTCGTGTTCCTGATGTTCGGGCTAGCCATCTCGTACATCGGCAGGTTCGTTGAGATGTCTTCCACCTTCTACCTCATCTCAGGCATCATCCTGGTCGTCCTCGGTGTCAACATAGTCCGTCCCGTCGGTGATTTGCTCAGGAAGGGCCTGTCCGCTCTCCGCCAAGAGCCTTCGTGTCCAGCGCAGCGATCGGGGCCAGAGAAGACCGTTCAGGGGAGATTGGCATCTCTGAGCCGCCGGTCCCCTGAGCTCGCGGGACTTCTACTCGGCGTCTTGTTCTCTCTCGGGTGGGCCCCGTGCGCTCTGTCTCTTGTGTTCCCGGTCCTGATCCTCTTGGTGTCCCAGGACATCTCGATGCTCATGGGAGGGATCCTGATGTTCACCTTCGGACTCGGCCACGGAGCTACGATAATCCCATTCTGCGCAGCAACGGGCGAGATCAAGGGCGTCCTTGGCAACAAGTATGTATCACTTTCCAGATGGATTCAGATCATGTTCGCAGCCGCGATAATCGTCATTGGCGTGTTGTTCGCGGCTAGATACTTCGGCTTCAACCTATGGTGACTCAAGTCCTGTAGATTCTAGAATAGGGAGAAGGTTTGGTTCCTGTCAATCCCTCCTGATTGAATTCCAGTCGCGACATGCTTGTTCCTCAGGGGTACAAATATCAGTTACCTTTAATCATTCAATTTTCAGCCCGTATGTAAATGTGAGAGCTTTAATTACTGGTAGACACTAGACCATGATCAGGGCATTTCAGGGGAAAGACTATTCAAGGCATCTGACAGCTCAGCTTCTTGCAGGTGACATTCCTTGGACGTTAAGTTGGATTCCGTTGTGACATGCCCGAAATGCGGCTTCAGTTCTCAGGAGCGGATGCCAACGGACTTCTGTCTAATCAGCTACCAGTGCAAGAAGTGCGGCCATGTGATGACCCCGAAGCAAGGCGACTGCTGCGTCTTCTGTTCATACGGGAATGTGCCGTGTCCCCCGATTCAAGAAGCAAGAGCAAGCGAATGATGTTGTTGTCTCTGGTCCGGTTCCCTCTGATCTTCATCAGTGGGGCGTTCATCTCCCTGAGCGACATGACAGGCCTTGGGCTCGTGGCAACGCACTTCTCACCCCTGTTTTATCTAGTAGATGGCATAGGGCTTCCATGGACCAGAACACAGTCTTCAACTGGGGTGTCGACATACTCAGCCTCCTGGTGTTCACGGTTCTGTTCGTCTTCGCATCAGGAAGGGTCCTCCGCAGGAGCTTGATGAAGGGACTGTGACCCCCGCATTCTTTGCCGGTAGTTATTGCACCTAGCTTTAATTGCCGGCAGATTCCAGGCCAATAATAGGGCGTCAATCCGTCCGTTATGCTCGTGAATTCTCTAAGCGGGGGTCTTAATTGCCAGTAGATTCCAGACGAATATCCAGGCTCTCGCACATTTTAATTTCATTTCAGGAATTAATATCTATCCTCCTTCCGCAACGATCTTGAGAGAACCGCCCAGCAACCTCGCTACTCTATGTCGCGAAGCTTGTTCCAGATATCAATTATCGCAGATCTCGCTTCGCCGTCCTTCGACTCGACCGGCGTCTTGCCCGTGGCTGACAACGACGGGACCATCTCGTCATAGGGGATCCTTCCAAGGGTCTGAATCCCCCGCAGATCGGCTTCCCTCTCAAGGGACTCGGCGAGTCTGCTATTAACGTCCCAACGGTTGACAACAAGTGCGGTCTTGGCCTTCATCTGTGAGCAGAGGTCGGCGATCCTCGAAAAATCGCTGAATCCTGAGACCGTGGGCTCCGCGACCAGGACAATCATGTCTGCCCCGCCAGCTGCTGAGATTGCAGGGCAGCTGAGTCCTGGCGGGCCGTCTACGAGCACTGTGTTGGCCCCCGTCTGATTGGCTATGACCTTCGCCTTCTGTTTCACGAAGGCGACAAGCTTGCCAGAGTTCTCTCCTCCAGGGGCGAGTAAGGCGTGCACCATGGGCCCGAAGCGAGTCTCCGACACGAACCATTCTCCGGAGTCCCGCTCTTGGAGCTTGATCGCTCCTGATGGACATATGCGCATGCACACACCACAGCCCTCACACGCGTCAGCGTCGACTGCAACCTTCTGGAGGCCATGGTTCCCGACGATCGAGAAAGCATCGAATCTGCATGCGGACACGCATTCCTTGCAGCTGTTGCATAATCGGCCGTCTATGACCGCGGCCTTCTGTGAGCTGAACTTTCCGCGCTCCTTCACAGTCGGGTTCAATAGAAGGTGCATGTTCGGTGCATCGACGTCGCAGTCCGCTATGACTGGGTTTCTTGCGAGAGAGGCGAAACTCGCCAGGACGACCGTCTTGCCCGTGCCCCCCTTGCCGCTGAGCACCACTATCTCCTTCATGCCTTCTCAGCCTCCTCCAGGATCCTCTCCAGCATGGATTCGAATCTCCGCTTCATGTCAGGGGCGCGTACGAGCAATCTCCCCTCCGAGTGAGCTCCAGCGATCTCTCTCTGCAGCGGGATTTCCCCGACTATCTGTAGCCTGTTCTCTTCGCAGAACCTCCTCACGTCTGGGCCCGGAAGCCCTGTCTTGTTCAGCAGGACGACATGCGGCAGCCTCAGCTTCTTCGTGACAGCCAACGCGAGCTTCAGATCATGGAAGCCAAATGGAGTTGGTTCTGTCACGAGCACGCACAGATCAGAGTCTCGCATGCTCTCGACTGCGGGGCAAGCCGTGCCTGGCGGGCAGTCGATGATCGTGAGCCCATCTTTGGGAAGCTGCCTCTTGACGCGTTTTATCAGTGTCGCAACTGATGCCTCGCCGACCCTCAATCTCCCATAGGTGAGTCCCCGCAGACCGTTGGCACCTAGGCTGATGATTTCGCCCATCGGATGGTCGCGCTCCTCGATCGCACCTTCAGGACAAAACCTTGAGCATGCGCCACAACCGTGGCAGAGCTCGTCAAACACTAGGATGTCCCTGGGGAGGGACACGATGGCGTGGAACTCGCACACCTTTGCACAGTTGCCGCAAACTGTGCACTTCCCCTTATGCACGAAGGGCACTTTGCGGCTGACCACTTCTCGAGAAAGCTCCTTCCCGTCGAAGAACAGATAGCAGTCAGGCTCCTCGACATCGAGGTCCACCAGAAGAGCGTCAGCTGCGACGGCCGCCAGGTTCGTGGCGACCATGGTCTTTCCCGTTCCTCCCTTGCCGCTGGCTATCGAAATCCGTACCATGGTTCCCCCGCTAGCCTATGGGCTGGCCAGCTATAGCGGCGAACAATCCCTCTCTACTGAGCGAACCTTGCTAGTGCCTGTGCTCTTTGCAGGCATTCTCGTCAGAGGCTTTCTGCAACTTGCCCGCGCGCCACATCTCGACAGCTTGTCGCGCGCTCCCTTGTGCGCCGACATAGACCTCTATCCCGTAGGATTCGAACATGCCGATGGCTCTGGGACCCAGTCCGGAACAGATGAGTATCTGCGCGCCCGTCTGAGCTATCTGCTCCGGCGGCTTTCCCGTGCCACCCATGTGCTCACTCTTGTTCGAAATCACGTTCACCTTTTCGCTCTCAGTGTCGACGACCGTGTAGGTAGGAGCCCTTCCGAAGTGCTCGCTGACCGCGTCGTCGTATCCGCCTTGCCCGCTTGTGGGCACACATATTTTCAAGATATCATCTCCTTGTCGTCGTCGATTCAGAATTGATCCGTTTGTATCTCTGTTTCCAGCCTTCTCTGACGATGTTGGTCGAGCCGCAGCAAAAGCACTTCTCGGGAGGTGCCTCCACCGCCAGCTCCAGACCGCAATCCTTGCACCTGTATCTGCCAAGCTTCATTCTCGCATCCCCTTCGTCCCCGCCCGCTTGCCGTAGTCTCTCAGGGCGTTCCTGAGCGCGATCACCGCAAGAGTAGCGCAGTGCTCATGGTCGGGAGGAAGCCCGTTCAGCAGCGAGACGAGGTCGTTCGGCGTCACGAGCATCGCGGCCTCAAGGTTCATCCCAGTGACGAAGCGAGCAAGCCTGCTCCCACAGGCAATCGTGGGGCCACAACCATCAGTGTAGAAAGCGCACGTCTCGATCCTCTCAGAGCTGACTTTGATGTAGAACTCCATCGTGTCGCCGCAGAGGCCGTCAGCAATCCCTTGGCCGTCCGGGTCGTTCATGCGTCCGATGTTGGAAGGGTTCCTGAACTCCTCCACCACCTCTCTCGAGTACATCGCCTCGTCCTCGTGCTGGAGTATCCTCGAGATGTTCTCGACGAGGGTATCTAGCTCCTTCTTCTCCCTGTCGTCGCTCTCGCCGCTCATCTTGGCCCTCTCTGCTCCTGCCATCGAGGCCCATGGCCCATTCCACCGTGATGCCCCGGACCAGTGGGCCCCCCGATCTCCGCTAATCTTCCCTGGAAGAACTCCGATGCAGCCTGCTCAACGGTCCCGTCGTTCGTCCTGAATGCCCTTATTCCGGTCGCGTTCAAGACCCTGAACGCGTTCGGCCCGAGGTCGCCAGTCAAGACAACTTCAATCCCCATGTTCGCCAAAGTCTGCGCGGCCTGTATGCCGGCGCCGTTCCCGAGTCCCCGGGCGGTGTTCTCTACAGCCTTGAACTCGGTCCCGGGACCACTCGAGACCATGAAGTAGGCGCATCTCCCGAACCTTGGGTCGACAGCATCTTTCGCAGATGCACCAGTGGAGGTCACGCATACTCTCTGGTCATGGGAACCGACTTGACGATCTTCACCTACGGGCATCAGCTCTCCTCTTTGCGGCACTTCCTGCCGATCATGAGCGTTCCGCACTTTGGGCACTTGACCTGCGAACACGGGATCCCTCTTCTTGCATGCGGGATCTCATTTCCGCACTTCGGGCAGACGCACCTGCTCGAGCCGAAATCCACGTCGTCGAGATTGACGTTCATGCTCCACCTCTCGGTCCTCTACCTGGGCCTCCTCGCCCTCTGCCCATGTCTGATGGCCCTCTGCCAGCATGCCAACATCCCGCGCCTGCTCTCTGTCCTCTGTCCGAGTCAGGCCGGTGTATGTTCATGTTTCCGCACTTTGGACAGGTAGTGGGCCTTCCGGTACCATAGGGCACCTTCCATTCGTGCCCGCATGCGTAGCATCCAAACGTCCTCATCAAAGCCATTCTCATTTCCTCCGGCAGTTCCAATCCAGCGCCCTTCCTAGCGCCTTCTGGTGTCCGCTCTCTCGCTGAGCTTGGCCTCGAGATCTTTCACGCGGTTCCTTAGCCTCTCCAACTCTGCCTCGAGATCTTCGTGTTCTTGCCCCGGCTCGGAGGGCGTCATGTCCTTCTCGTATGGCAGCGAGGAAGCGTGGACAATCCTTCCTTCTGCAGTCCTGTAGTGAGCGTGGGGTCCGTATCCGCAGCGGCAGGGACCGATGTATGTCACATCCTTCGGCAGGTCTTTCGCCTCCGTGTATTCCACGGGATATCCTGGCCAGCAGTATCCGCGTCCATGGTGCCACCAGTTAGCTCCTCTTCCCATTGCGTATCCTCTTGGCATTTCTTGCTTCACCTCTTCGTTTCCTTTACTGATCTTACAATCTTCTCTGTGATATCCTCGAAGGCGTCGACAACGCCGTTCCCAGGAATGGACACGAAAGGCCTTCCATCGTCTCCGCTCTTAGCGATTTCCGGGCTGAGAGGCAGGCTTCCGAGATAGGGCACGTTCATGTCCTTCGCCGCCTTCTCCGGTCCGCCTTCTCCGAAAACGTCTATTGTCTTCCCGCAGTGCGGGCATGTCAGCCCGGCCATGTTCTCCACGATACCGATGATCGGGAGCTTGACCGCCTTCGCGAAATTGATGGATTTCCTTACGCTCAGCAGAGCCACGTCCTGTGGCGTGGTCACGATGATCACTCCATCAGGCGATGGTATCAGCTGGGCAATGCTGAGGGGCTCGTCGCCCGTCCCTGGAGGAAGGTCGATAATCAGGTAGTCGAGCCTGCCCCATTCAACCTCCTCGAGGAATTGCTTGATCGCGCCCATCTTGACTGGTCCGCGCCAGATAATTGGGGCGTCCCTGTCACCCACAAGGAATGCTATCGACATGACCTTGAGACCAGGGGGCACATTCATCGGGATGATGTGCCCGTTCTCGTTCATGTTGAGCGGCAGGTTGGGGACTCCCAGAAGCTTCGGCACGCTCGGTCCGTGAATGTCGGAGTCCAGCAGACCCACCTTCGCCCCCTTCCTCGCGAGTGCAATGGCGAGGTTGACTGCAACGGTCGACTTTCCGACGCCGCCTTTCCCGCTCATGACGATAAGCTTGTGCTTAACGGCGGCAAGATTCTCATTGATGGCGTTCGGAACAGGAATTCCTTTCGTAGCCGAAGTCGCTCCGTTGCCGTCGGACTTTTCGCAGGATCCAATGCTCATCTGCCCGTCCTCCCAGTTCAGCAGGTGAATACCCTGTCAGCATCCAGAGTCTCAGTGGTGAAGTCCATCAAGGTGATGAACTGAGTGCCTTCTACGAAGCTGTCCTTCTTGATCCCTCTGGACTCCAAGCAGGGTATGCAAACCAGAAGCTTCCCTCCGCAATCCTGGAACCCGGCCATCAGATCCTTGATGGGAGCCATGCCCTTGACGCTCGGGAGCTTGTTGGCGAAGCCCTTCTGGGCCAGCTTGACTCCGCTCCCCGTCAGGAACAACTTGGTCTTGACACCCATCGATGCCGAGGCGCTGGCGCAGGCAAACATCATGGTCGCCCTCTCGACATCTTCCTCACCGTGCGTTCCTATTACGATGAATGTCTTCTTCGTGTAGTCGGTCTTCTTGGTCTTCTTTGCCATTCTAATGCCTCAGCTGTCTAGTTAGGCAACGAGGCGTAAGCCAATAACGGCATACATGTTCGCCGGGAACCCTATTTGAGTGCATCTCATTCGCGGTTGCATGATAATGTCGGAGATGATCTTGTGACAAGCGAATCAGCGACTGGCTCAATGCCTCTGCTCGGAGAGAAGTTCCCTGAGACAGAGGTCCAGACAACGCATGGCAAGCTCGCCTTGCCAAAGGCCTACCACGGCAAATGGTTCGTATTGTTCAGCCATCCGGGCGATTTCACGCCAGTCTGCACGACCGAGTTCATGGCGTTCGCGAACGCCTCGGACGAGTTCGCGAAGCTGAACTGCGAGTTGATCGGCCTCTCGATCGACCAGGTGTTTTCGCACATCAAGTGGGTCGAATGGATCAAGGACAAGATGGGGGTCGAGATCAAGTTCCCGGTCATCGCGGATGGCATGGGAACGCTAGCTCAGAGACTGGGCATGATACACCCTGGCAAGGGCTCGAACACAGTCAGAGCGGTGTTTGTGGTCGATCCGAACAGCGTGATCAGATTGATCCTCTTCTATCCTCAGGAGACCGGACGGAACATTGATGAGGTGCTCAGGGTCGTGAAGGCGCTTCAGACCGCCGATCAGAACAAGGTGGCAATGCCAGCGAACTGGCCAAACAACGCGATCCTGAAGGACAGGGTGATCATTCCTCCAGCTGCGGATGAGAAGACCGCGAAGGAACGGCTCAAGACCTACGAGTGCTATGATTGGTGGTTCTGCCACAAGAAGCTCTGATATGTAACGCCTAGCAATCGATGCGCTCTCGATCTATCGGACGAACTCGTAGCTGGCTCCGACCATCCCCACGGAGACTCTCGATCCGAATGCCATCACGAGATCATCCTTCTTCTCCGTGCAGTGACAGGCGACGACCCTTTGCAGCTGACTCGGGAACTCAGTGGTCTGGCTGGCGTGGAAACCTCCCACGATTGATGTTGGCTTGGCCAGCTCGGACGTTCGGTCAAGGATACATCCTACTCCAGGATGCGCGCAGCCAGTGAGCACGACTGCGCCTGAACCGACTATCGCCACTAGCGCGTGCTCCTTGACTTCCTTGCCGAGAACCCCCGTGCTCCATATCCCTAGAGCAATCTCCCTCGGACCCTGGATCTCGACTACTCTGGCTTTCTTGCCGATCTCGTCTCGCAATCTCCTGGAGAAGCCCTCGTGGAGGATCACATCCATTCCCTCGGTCATTCTTGCATCCACCAGTACCTCGGGCAGCCCTCCGACGTGGTCCCAGTGAGAATGCGAGAGAAACACTGTGCGAATGTCCGCAAGACGGTGGCCCATCCGTGCGAGGTTCCGGCGTAGCATGTGTCCGTCCCAGCCGCAGTCGAAGAGTATGTTCGAACCATCGACAGAGAGGATTGCGCTGAACCCCCATCCGGCCTCGAACCCATTGAGCGCTTCCGAATCGTATGCAATCGACAACTTCAGAGAGGGTCTATCTGTCATGTAACACAGCAGAAGGAGGATGGTCCTCCGACCTAATGGCGCTCTCGGCTAACATGTATGCCCCCCTCAGCTAGCCCGCGTCCTGTTGGATCCATGCGAGGGTGGAGATCGCGCCCGTGACAACACCGGAAATGCCGGCAACAAGTGCTTGGCCATGTGTGAGCGCTCCTCCCGTGACTCCAGAAAGAAGCGCTAGGGCCGAGATGAATCCGTCGTCGAACCCGAACGCGATCTCACGGACATTGACCTTTTTATGCCAACGTTCGCCATCATCGATGTTGCGCGTGGCCGTTTTTTGAGCATCCTCTGGTCATCTTGGCACGCATCACACTAGCCTTGCCTGTCGCCGTCGCAGCAGCTACGCCCGTCGTCTTATCACTCCTCGGCCTCGAGCCCGAACTTCGTCTCGAGGTAGTAGTTGCTGTATATCGCTCCGGCAGGGTTGTGCGAGAGAACCCTGTCCTTGACGATGAATGTCGTTGACGGCGCCTTCGCGTGCCTCGCGAAGAGCATGTCATGTCCAATGCACAGGCCGACGACTATGTTCATATCGGTTTCACAGGCATTGAGCCGCATAGCCTGGCCTATCGGGTTGCAGACCGCTTCGCTCAGCTTCTGGGAGCCCATCCTTCTAACCCCCAGCTCAGACTTGTCAATCCCGCAGATCTTGCAGCACGCGGATCGCACATCGAACCCGTTCGACGTGAGTACCTTCTCGAGGACCCGCGCCTCTTTCGATAGGCCGACGCAGAACGCTATGCCCAGTCTCTTCATCTTCATTGATTTCGCATAGAGCATGATCTCCTCGAGCCTTGTTAGCTTCATGTAGTGCTCTGCCTCGATGTCGCCAGAAATCCTCATGGACTTCAGCTCATCCTTGGAATAGGCTGCACGCGCTTTCCTCTTCAGCTCAAAACAATCCTTGCCCTCGTAGCACTCCTTCGACCTGCACTTCACGCAATCCTTGACCATGCCTTCTCACTCCTTCGTGCGATAGAACACCTTGCCGATGTGTTCCGTCCTCAAGATGACGCCGTCGTCTAGCATGCGTGCGAGATGCTCCGAAGCTTCCTCTGGCGAGAGACCGGATCTGCTGAACACACCGATGATTTGTTCCTCCCTCATTGGGTGGACCCTGGCCATGTCCAGCAGGTCCTCGACAACCTTCTCTCTTCTTGAGCCGAACTGTCCTTCCTCTTGCCCTGTGGTGTCCACGGAGCCAGGAATCAACTGCATCGCAAGTTCGACAGCCTCCCTTGTAGGACACTGGACCCACCCCTCCGACGGAGGCCTTACCGGAGCGGTCAGGTGTATCTTGTCCGCATCCAGTGGCTCTATGCCATTCCTGATCTCCTCCAGGTTCTGCCTGTCATCATTCACGCCTCTCATGAGCATGACCTCTATCCAGAGCTCTCCGGCGAAGTCCGATGCGAACCTGCGCATTCCATCGAGGACCATGCGGTGACTGAGCGACCGGTGCGGGCGGTGTATCTTCCTGAAGAGCTGCTCGTTGCCCGCTGATACTGTCGGGAGGACTACGTCGAAACCGAGCGACTCCTTCCTCACTTCGTTCATCGAGAAGAGAGCGCCGTTTGTCAGAAGTGCCGTCTTGCCTTCCCAGCTTGAAGATATGCCCCTGAGGATCCCGCCCATGTTGGCCGCCAAAGTCGGCTCCCCGCAGCCGAGGAAAGTCACATAGTCCGGCACAGTTCTGAGACCGCGTAGCCTGTCGATTACCCTATCGACCACAGTCTCCGTTTGGTAGTAGGCCTTCCTTTCCACAGTCGTGTCCGTGGTTGGGCCGAGCTGGCAGTAGACGCATGAGTATGTGCAAGTCTTGCATGGAACCGTGTTGACGCCAAGCGACTGGCCGAGCCTCCTTGAGGGGACGGGCCCGAATGCACAGCCTCGAGTGCACTGCAGCTTGCCGTCGCTGGCGTTCATCGCGTGATGATGACAGAGCCCCAATAAGGCATAGATGGCGAACGGGTTAGCCCTGGTGTCCAGACGCTCAGGCGAGTTCGCCCATGTGGCTCGCGACAATCTTCTTCTGAGCTCTCCTGATCACCACGTCTAGAGTGGCCTTCGAGATTTCGAGCCGTTTCGCGAGCTTCTCCAGGTTTATCTTCCTCGGTATCTCAAAATACCCAAGTTCGTAAGCTAGCTGTAGAACGCGCTCTTGAGTCCGTGTGAGTTCGGATGCCGTGCTCAGCTTCGAGACCCTTCTGATTTCGACGGAGCATCCGAGGGCCTTGATCTTGTCCACCAGTTCTCCAAGAGCGTTCCCGTTCGGAGCAATGACGTTCCACTGAAGAATACCGTCACTCTTCGAAGTTGCTGAGTCCAGAAAGCAGCCATGCTCTGCGAGTAGCTTGCACACCACGCATGTCGATGTTTGGGCTGTCCCGACGAATCTGCCGGGACCTGCCGAGGTCAGACTAACATCGCACCTGGGCTCCAAAGCCCTGATTCTTTCCGAGAGCTGCGTCCCCGTCATGTCATCGGGGCTGTCTATCTGCAGAAGACTCATGCCTCCGCTTCCGTTTATAGGGATGCACTTCAACACCTTCACCGACAAATCGCAAGAAGTGCACAGGTCGCCGATCCAGTTGCCTGGTATCTTCACGAGCATGGTGGCCGATCTCATCTTCCATGCCTCCTCTTTCTGCGACCACATGCGTCTCCGGCTTGTACAGTGGCGCTCGTGTCAACGACAGAGTCAGAATCCTCTGGCGATGAGATCCTCATTGCGAGGCCGGAGACGACACATTCCGCGGCCGTACGTCGAGCGCTTGCCAGAATACGGTTGAACGTTGGCTGGGAGATGTTCATCCTGCTCGCCGCCTCTGCCTGGGGAAGACCAAGCATGTCGGCAAGTCTGATTGCTTCCAGTTCGTCGAGACCCAGGTCTCTCTTGTCTAAAGCGTCCAGCGGAACTCCCTGAGGCTTGAAGAACCTGTAACCCGGTTCGCAGCACACGCGCCTGCATGTCTTAGGTCGAGGCATCGTTATGAATTATAATTCATTAAGTACATGAATGTGTCGGTCTGTCTCCCCTCGGAAAAGCTCGTAGGGGAGGAAATGAGAGTGGTTTGTGAGGGGCTACACCGTGAGGAAGATCCAGGATCCTCGCCTTATGGCTTTCTCTTGCGGTGGGAAGTGCTTGTCTTGGGCGCACTCGACGACCGTTCAGCTGCCATTCTCGCCTGAACTGTCACAATGGCAGGTATGGGCTCTGAGTCGAACGGCGGTGGAAGGAGCTCTTCCTCAGCGTGCGGCTTCAGTTCAGCGGTTTTCTCGTCCGTCTTCCCTGAGCGGCCCTTGCTGCGGGTTCGGAGCAACAGGAGGACCACCAACACGGCTAGCACGGCAGCTAATGTCCCGACAAGGGCGAATGAGAACAGCACGGTGGATAGCACTCCGGGGGGATGGTCGAACGTCAATGTGACCTGGAAATCACCCGTCACATTCACGTTCGCAGATTGCGTTAAGTCCACATGCGTCATCATGTACTCACACACAAGACGGCCCTCGATTGTCACCATCTGGTTGGACAGCCGGAACATGATGGTACCGTCCTCCGTCAGGCCGTAACCGAGCGCGTTCCCTTGCGAGTCCTTGACAACTACCTCGACTCCGCTCAATGCCTTCCCCGCTGCATTCTTTGCGTTCACCTCGAGGTAGGAAACCGAGCAAGTGACTATCACATTGGCATCGCCGTCGAGCGTGACGAGAGTGTCGTTGACGAGAACACCGTACCAGTAGGTTTCAAATTCCAGCGTTCCTGTGGGCAGAATCGCGTGTATCGCGCCGCTATCGTTGGTCAGTTTGCTCACGATTATCTCACTTGCAGACTTGACCACAACATGCGCATCCGATAGAGGAATGCCCCTGGTATCCATTGCGACTATGTTCACGCTGCAGACATGGCCTATGACCGTGATCTGAATGTCTGTGGAAAAGACTATGCCAGACGCGGTGCCTATCAGGTTGCCGTGCCAGTAGACCTCAACATCATATGTACCCGCTGGCAGGCGCGCCACAGCAACGCCCATCTCGTTGGAGCACATTGAGTCGATGAGAATGTGTGTCTCGGAATCCAGCCAGACAACAGTCGAGATCGGTATCGGTGTCCCGACATTGTCTGTCACGTGGACGGTCATGTAGCACACGTTGCAGATCACGTCAAGAACCTCGTTGCTGCTAATCAGCACGTCCCCATTGAAGACCAGTGAGCCCCTCCACCACACACCAAGTATGCTGTTGCCGGCCGGGGCTTGGTCAATGACCCCGATGGATCCATCGATGCCCGACATCAGAACGGGGAGTCTTTCTCCATCCGCATACTCGAAGAAGACCGTCGCTGAGGGGAGCGGTTGGGATTGTGAGTCGACCAATCGTAGCTCCGGAGAGTAGACCTCGCAGGTCACGAACAGGATGGAGTCCTCTGTCAGGTTCACGAGGGAACTGTAGACCAGGATGCTGTGCCAGTAGACGGCCATCGTGCCGTTGCCGAACACGGTCAATGATGCCCAGCAGGTGTCGTTGGACAGCGCCGTGGCACCGTCATAGTTGACGGTCGCGCCTTCGAGCGGCATGCCTAGTGAGTCGTTCAGATGAACTTCTAAGTTATAGATCACCCCTATCGCAAAAGTGTTAGCGAGCAGTTCGTCATAAGGCTGGAATGTGTACTGGGCAAAGTAGTAGTAGTACGTCATGCCCGAGTCATCGACTGCCCATACATCGTAGGTGTAGAGGCCCGTTGGCATTCCCCCATAATCCCACGATAGTTCATAGACGGATACTTGAGCTGCATCGCTGCCCGTGATCCGGATCATGGGCTCGCTATCGAGCTCGGGAATGACAGTTCCGTTAGGCGCCCTAACCGTCAGGTTGACCCAGCGTATGTCGTAGCCGCCGTAAGGATCAGAAACGTTCGCGGTGAAGTACATCGTCGTGTTGCCCTCGTCGATGAAGCCGTTCTTGAGCTGGCGGGCGAAATCGCTTGTCGCGCTTGAGTCTATTGTCATCGGGTTCTGGGTCTTCAAGATAAGGCGAGAATCGAACAGGTGATAGCTGTCCCAGAAGACGGTCACATTAGTGTACTGAGACCCCACTCCCGCGCCCGAAGCTCCTGGGTTGATTGTCAGAACGAATCTGATTGTCGCGCTAGCATTGAAAGTGTGGATGAACGCGAGCGGGAAGACCATTGGAGCCGATGGCGGATATGTGAACAATGGAGTGTTGCTCGGGATGTTGTACAAGTACACGGATGTACCGTCGAAGTTGAGGCTCAGGATGTCCTGCTCTGTGACTTCGAACACCTCGATGCTGCCTGCAAAGTTCGGCTGTCCAGTGCCGACCTCACCAGTAATCCAGAAGATAGCGTCAATGCCTGTGATTGTGAGGTTAGATGCGGCGGGCGGGAACATGTACCATTGCATCGCGAACTGCTCCTGACCTGAGTAGCTCCTGCCGTCTCCCGTCATGTTGGACGGAAGGTTGGTGTCGAAGAAGCTCAGGACGCTCAGCTGCGGGGAAATGTATCTGGCCATATCACCCGTATGAAGAAAGTGCGTTATGTTGTGCGGCGGATCCGCCGCCATTTCTGTCGCAGTGATATGTTCTGTTTCGGCTGCGGGGCCTTGATACAGTCCTGAAATCGAGAGTGTGGTCGCAAGCATGGCGCACAGCAAAGCTACTTTTCTGTTGTTCATTTGTATTCCTCCGGGGGGAGCCTTCGGAATCAATTTGTCGTCGCGACGTACATAAGGACGTATGAAACAAGGTTAGAACAATGGAACAACTATCGAAGAGTCGCGGGTCAGTGGCATCGGATTGGTACTAGACTATTCGATAATAAGAAAACGATGGAAAAGGGTTTGACTGCCCAACTGGAATGGATAGCGCCTATTCTGAGTCGCCGTAGTCGTAGTTCCAATCGTAGTTCCAGTCGTAGTCGTGCTCTTGGCAGTTGCTGCCGTCGCACGTACCGTCTCTCTGCTGGAGCCTGGTCTGGTCCTGGGTCTGGTCGCAGTCGCCGCTGGCGGTTCCGCCGGCCGCTGCCGCAACCCCAGCACCACCAAGCATCACGGCGGCGCTGACCATCACGGCCAACATGAGCTTCGTCATCATTTCTTTTTCACCCCTCTTTTGTTTTACAGGGCGTCAAGCCCTAGGATTCAGATTTGAAAAAACAGGTTAAGGCGCTTGTGGTGCAAGGTTCGAAGGTTAGTTCAATCTTCAATGCGATGGATAGCGGGATTTGAGGACGACTTGGTGAGAGTTCTAATCGTGTACCAAATTCGTTAATATCATCCCCCTGCATGTTACACGTGACTATCATGACGAAGATCGCACTCGTGCCTACCGTTCTCCTTATGGGGCTGATCCTCTTAGTCCCGCTTTCCATCAGCGCATGCGGTGCCTCTGCGATGGAAGACATACGAGATATCACTTATTCCGTCGGAGCGAACGGCGTCGAGATACACAGTGCGAATACCACCGTACTGATATCGAATTCGCTCCCCGCTGCTTCCGCAAGAGCAGGGAACCTGACGAACTTGACTGGAGATGGCTTCGTCCTGCGCTCGTTTGTGGGTTACAATGCCAGCTCTGGTGGCGGCTTCTCACCAGACCTGGTGGAATTCATAGCACCGACAAACAGGAGCGCCTGGACCATTACGGGCCCGCAGAAGAGCGAAAACTCGCAAGGCGCTGTCGTTAGCTTGGAGATGAACACAATACTTGACATCATTCAGCTCGGAGGACCTGGCGGTGGGCCAGGAGGTCCAGGGAGCGGCGGACCCGTTTCTGTCATCCAAGACTGGGCGGAGGTCACGATTCGGTTCACCGTGTCTACTTACAACTACTCGTCAACATACCAGGGGTTGTCTCAGTCTCCAACCTACTCTGTCAATGGCAGCTCCGAACTCAAGTTCGATGTTAGCGTGGTCATCCTAAAGCCTTTGCCTGTGGACCGCCTCGCACTCGAGGTAGCCCTTATGAAGATGGATGATTCGTTGTACACATCTTCCACCAGTTCTGGTCCGTACGGTTTCAGAGGCTACCAAGGGGGCGACAAGATCACGGAGAGCGACCCGTCTGTCAACGAGACTCAGGGGTCGACTCTAGTGACCCACAGCTTCGAGAATCGAGACCAGTTCAAGCAGGTTTTCGATTTCGTGAATGAGACGGGCATCCCGGATGGATTCCTATCGTGGGCGAGTCAGGCGAAGGCGGGAACAACTGGCGGGGCAGGCCTAACCAACGTCTCCGCGTTCTACAGAACAGACGGAGAGGCCCTGACAATCTACCTGTCTACTCCGCTCACGACGGATACAATCACGATTGACCATGACCCAAGCGTCGGCGTGTTCGGTGGGATTAGTTATCCGATTGTGCTGCCAGGAAACCCAACTCTAGGGTCTTCTCTGCTATCGATCGTTGTAGGCGTAGCCGTGGGGGTCGGAGTTGTGGGTGGCACAGGGGCGTACGTGCTCTCTAGGGGCGAGGACCAGGACCCTGCGTACCCGGTTGATCTTGAGAAGAATCGGTACTATCGAGGGCTCCGGTAGTTGAGTCGCCTGTTGTTCTTTCAGTCTTCGGAGCCGATGGTCTTCCTGCTCCGATGTAGCTCGCGACAAACTCATCGACGAGCTTGTCCAAGAACGACCTCCGGTAGACGATAAGCAAATCGGAGACTTTGTCTGGATCAATGACAGTCATGCGTGATTCTCTGCCAGCCTTCTCGATCCTAATCAGACCTCTGGAGACGAGCTTCTTGATGTGATAGGAGAGCGTCCCCCCAGAAATCGCAAAGTTCTCGAGGACTTTACCGTGTGTGGCACCCGGGTTCATGAGGAGGAATAATATGATGCCTCTCGGTATTTCCTGTCGGAGTGCTGCAAGCATCTGCTGTTTGTCCCTCCCAATCTGGCCTCCAGGAAAATACCTGGTAAAGCTCTCACGCTTGTCGACCGTCAGGAGACCTCTGTCGACGAGGTAATCGAGATGATAGCTCAGGACGCCTATGGGCATGTTTGTCCGCCGTTGAAGGTCTCGGAAGTGCACCCCCGGATTTTGCCGGATGGTTTCGAAGATCCGCTTCCTGTTCGCCAGTTCAAGTGGGTCTTTCATGGGCCCTCCCTGCCAGTGTGCTGGCAACGAGGACAAGAACTAGCACCACGACATCCAGAAAGGGGATGACCCACCAGTCGTACTGCGCAAGCCAATCAGTCTGAAGGTTGATTACTAGCAGGACTACAGTGAGTGCGCTCTGGAGCGCAAGTCCCAGAATCATGATTCGTAGTCCTTTCAGGCCACTCCTCCTGAAGGAAGCGATTGAGAATGACAAGAGGACCAGAGATACCCCTAAGATGAGACCGAAGACTAGATCCTCAGTGACAATCATCTGTACCTCATCAGCATGAACAGTATACGGGTCTATAATTTGTGTGAATCATGTTCACGTTCGTTGTACGCCCGTCGCAAGAAGGCAGTCCGGTGTTCAAGGAACGCCGCCTTTAGGTGGCTGAAGGGTGCCTAGGGCAATTCCCACCCTCTGGTCAGACAGAAACCTGTTTGAATGATTCAGCGTTTCTTCTTGGCAAGGTAGATCACAGAACCAATCGCGAGACCGACGACTCCTAACGTCCACCCTTGAGGAGATGCGAAAAGGATGAAGACTAGAAGGGCGAAGGTCGCGATGATACCCACAATCGGGACTCCCGGATGATAGAGCCTTGATTCGGGTCGCAGCCTCAGGGCGGCAGCATTCGCTACAGCATAGTAGAACAGGAGGGAGAAGGTGCTCACAGCAACAACCTTCTCGAGGTCGATCAGAAGGACCAATGAGGCCATCAGACCACCGACCACCCAGATCGAATAGTAGGGGGTGCCGTGGGACCCGTGTACTGCCGATAGCGCGCGAGGGAGCTCGCCACGCCTCGCCATCGAATACGCGACCCTCGAGACGCCCAAGACCGATGTCAACAGGACACTGGCAGTCGCCAAGAGGCCACCGAAGGACACGACATAGGTCGCCCATGTGGCTCCCGTCGCGTCAATCGCGTGCGTCAGAGGAGACTTGGATGATGACAAGCCAGATGATCCGACGAGGCCAACTGCCACCACTCCGACCAGGACATAGAAGATGGTCGAAATCAGAAGCGACAGGAGTATGGCTCTGGGGACGTTGCGCCTAGGATCCTTGACCTCCTCCGCCACAACCGCAACCCGCGCGAATCCTCCGAACGCGAAGAATATGAACACAGTGGCGTAAAGCACTCCTGTGGTAGACGATACGAATGGCGTAAGGTTCTCGCTTTTGAAATGGCTGAGCCCGAAGACCACGAAGAACGCCAGGATTGACAGTTTCGCGACCACGAGGTAGTTGTTCAGGGTTGCGGACCTGCGCACGCCAATGAAGTTGATGTATGTGAACAGCAGACAAACCAGGGCTGCTAGCCAAGGTGCGGGTATGGCGGGGACGACGGCTGTGAAGTAGTATGCGAACCCGAGTGACACAGCCGCACCGGTGAAGGTGTTCGACAACATCCACATCCAGCCTGTGATGAACCCGAGATACGGGGACAGAAGCCCATGCGCAAACTCGTAGACTCCCCCTTCTTTGGGGAGCCAACTAGCGAGTTCCGCGAAACTGAGCGCCGTGACCAAGGACACCCCAGCAGCGATCAGGATTGAAATGATCATGGCGGGACCTGCCAGTCCAGCGGCTATCCCGATCACCACGAATATCCCGGCGCCGACTATAGCTCCGATGCTTATGGCTGTCGCATCGAAGAGGCCGAGAGTGGCTTTCATTCCAGGAATAGATGGTCCTACACCGTTCAAGCGAATTCGATCTTCCTGCGCTACTCGAAAATCGTGATTGGGCCGATAAAACATGTCACGTTTCTATAAGAGTCTGTCAGGGAACAACCAGCATCCCAGGTTTGTATTCAGCTCCCTGCAATCGCTTGCTTTGGTAATCAAGGAAGAAGAAGCGAATGAGATTTGCTGGCGCCCTTGTACATTCTCGCTTTGATTGAATCGAAAGAATGTATGTCTAGCTCGAACGAACTCAATTCTCAGCCGGTCCACGTAGCTCTTTCCTTTAGGAGCGACCCCGCCCCGATTGTGGCGTTGCGACGAGTCCAATTCCTTACTGGTAATTATACCTTGAAGCTTTAATCGCCGGCAGATTCCAGGCCAATAATCGGGCGTCAATTTGTCCCTAACACTCGTGAATTCTATAGGTGGAGGGTTTAAATGCCAGCAGATTCCGGGCAAATATCCGGGCCCTCGCACTAGTCTCCTGGAAAAGGAGAATATCCTTAAATACTGAGGGTCTCGATGTGCAAGTTGAAAACCGCTTCAGCGAAGCATGATGGTAATGGCAGGTGCTTAGTCCAGACCTGTTCGTCTTAGAGTGGAGTGTGGTCGTGTGGTCGACCGCGTCGAAACCAAATTCAAAGCCATGAGATGGCACGTTCTCTCGATTCTGTGCTTTGTGACCTCTTTTTCACTAGTGGCTCTGGCCCTGTGCTCAGTCTCCGACTGTTCGTCATCAGCACCACATGTGGAAACGAGAGTCGATTCCACGCAGGCTTTGCAGACTGGGGGTGTCTCAGGATACGTGCTCGACCAAGCGACTCTGGCAGCACTTGGCGGAGCAACGGTCAAGCTGATCAGAGCCGGAGTAGTGCAGGCGGAGGTGACGACTAGTGCGTCGGGTTACTACGCATTCGCCAACTTGGTTGCGGGAACCTACACTCTGTCAGTGAATGCCTCAGGATACCATAACGCCTCGCATGATCTGATTTTCTCCGATTCAGGTGTCGTTCTGGATTTCTACCTGTCACCGATTCCGCCGAGTACCCACCAGCTGAGTGGATTCGTTTACGTGCAAGGCACGACCGACCCGATCGAAGGAGCGAAAGTTCAGGTTGGCGAGTACTCTGCAGTGACGGATGCTAGCGGGCATTATTCGGTGCGCCTGGCAGCCGGGAGTTATGTTCTTCTCGTCAATGCCTCAGGATATCAAATCGATTCCCACGACCTGACTTTCTACAATTCAGATGTCGTTCTGGATTTCTACCTGATACCGATTCCCCGCGGTACTCACGGGTTGAGTCCGGTAGGAATTGCCGCCATCGCTGGCACGCTGGTAGCCGTTGGAGGAGGTGTAGCATGGGCGATGACCAGGGTTTTCGGAGGACGCAGAGCCGTCGCTCCAGATGTTGCGAAGACGGCCCCGCAAGATCTCCACAAGATCACTGAACCCCCCACGGAGTACCATAAGATCACTGAGTCCCCTACGGACTACCACAAGATCACTGAGTCTCCCACGGACTACCACAAGATCACCGAATCGCCTACGGACTACCACAAGATCACTGAGTCTCCCACGGAGTATCACAAGATCACCGAATCGCCAACGGAGCTCCACAAGATCACTGAGTCCCCCACGGAGTATCACAAGATCACCGAATCGCCAACGGAGCTTCACAAGATCACCGAGTCCCCGCAAGAACTTCACAAGATAACGGAATCTCCGCAGACGACCGGGCAGACTACACAATCCGCTGTCAAAGACCAGCTCTCAGAGTCCATCGCCAAGAAGA
>Ga0315285_10002176_pt1 | contig 20472 bp, 17 predicted proteins | sample YL17G09_36_MG_FD_203698 | JGI IMG/M metagenome (GOLD analysis project Ga0315285, IMG submission 203698) | Sediment microbial communities from Yellowstone Lake, YNP, Wyoming, USA - YL17G09_36 | ecosystem: Environmental > Aquatic > Freshwater > Lake > Sediment | place: USA: Wyoming | collected...
CGAGGAAGATCTGGCTCACCAGAAGGATGACGAAATTGGGAGAAAAGGTTCGGGCCAGGGATGAAGCGGCGATCAGGGGCAGGGCGATCCGCAGGGAAAGCAGGTATCCCTTCCGGTCCCCGAAGAGCCCCCAGGGGATGCGGAATAGAATGAGACTGAGCATGGAAGCCGAATAAATCATGCCGAATTCGGCATGGGACAGGTTCATCTCCTCCATGATGATGGAGACCATGGGGGCGGTGGCGAAGAGGAGGAGGTGGAGGATGAACCCGATGGAGAAGGTGAAGGAGAGCATGAGCCCCGGGAGGTGGCTGGCTTCCTGTTTAGAAAAAGGATGGTCGCGTTCTCTCATAAGAAAAGGGTGAAAATAGCTTCCCCTCCCCCAGGAGGGATCAAGGGGAGGGGGATCGACGAAAAGCCACTCATTAAGGGATAATTTTGAGAATCTCCGGGGTTCGCGCAGGAAGACTCGGTACATTCTTGGGATACCCCAGGGCCATGGGGGCCACGATGCGGCATTCTTCCGACAAGCCGAGCTCCTTCAGGATTTCCGGGCTACGGATCTCCGATCCCAGGTTTACCCAGCAGGTTCCCAATCCGCGGGCCGAGGCCGAAAACATGAAATAGCACGCCGCCAGGGCGCAATCGACCCAGAGGGAACGGACCTCCTTGGCCCCGACGATGTACACCAGACAGGGGGCGTTGTAAAAAACATTGAAATCCTTGTTCCGCAGGGCCGCTTCGTATTTCTTCAGGGGAGAGGCGGGGTCCTTTTCGATCGAAGAGAGGAGATTCTTTTTGCTCTCCTCGGAAAGCTGCCGAATCTTATTCCGGTTGTTGACCACGATGAACTTCCAGGGCTGCCCGTTGCCCGAACTGGGGGCCATGCAGGTGTCTCTTATGATCTCCCGGACCAGGTCCATGGAAACTTCCTTGTCCTGAAAGTCCCGGATGGACCGCCGGGTCTTCAGCAGCTCGAAGAAATCAGCCATCCTTATGGTCTCCTTTCCTTCGCAGGGGCGATTCAGTGAATCGCCCCTGCAGGGTTCCCATCATTTTATCCGACAAGGGGAAGAAAAGGAACCAAAGGTTTGATAGAAGCAGCAAACTTTTTCTAAGCGCCGGGAAATTTGGTATAATATAATAAGTTGCGATGGCAAAAAAATTTTCCCCGGGACTTCATGGGAAAAGGAGAGATGATTGATGAGGCTATTCACCCTGATCCTTCTGGCGGTCTTTCTGACGGCCTGTACCCAGGCCATCCCCCAGGAATCACTCAAAAAGGCAGACCCCAACCTGACTTTTCAGATGCTGATCAAGAATCCGGAACAGTACCAGGGGAAAAATATCCTTGCGGGCGGGCAAATCCTGGGTACTTCTACTCGCGAGGGAGAAACCTGGGTCGAGGTGCTTCAAAAACCCCTGGACTGGCAGCACAAGCCCAAGGATACGGATGAGTCTTTCGGGAGATTCCTGATCCGGTTCGAGGGTTTTGCGGACCCGGCGATCTACACCGCGGGAAAGAAGATCACGGTCCTGGGAGAAGTTAGGGGGAAGAAAGTCCAATCCCTGAAAGATATGGATTACGCTTATCCCGTCCTGGCTCCCCGGGATCATCACCTGTGGAGGCCGGAAAGCGGCGGCGGCCCCATGTTCCATTTCGGCATCGGCGTAGGAACGGTCATCCGATGAAAAAGATAAGGATTCTGCTTTTCCTTTTGGCGGTCGCTTTCATCCTTGCGTGCGCCCCCCTCTCCAAAGAAGTGATGCGGCAGGTGGACGAGACCCTTACCTATCAGACGGTCCAGAAAAACCCGCAGGATTTTCTGGGCAAGACCGTTTTGTGGGGGGGAGTGATTGTAAAGACTACGAACCGACAGGATGAAACGGTTCTGGAGGTCCGGCAGTCTGAGCTGGATATGGAAAAAAGGCCCAAGAACGTGGACTCTTCCGCCGGACGGTTTATCGTACGCCAGGCCGGCTTTCTGGACCCCGTTATTTACAAGGAGGGGCGGGAGATAACCGTCGCGGGCGGGATCGCCGGGAAAGAAGCCCTTCCCCTGGGGGGGATCCAGTACCCCTACCCCGTTATTCTGGCCAAGGAAATCCATCTCTGGGAGAAAATAGACCCCCGCCGGTATCCCTACCCCTACTGGGACTATCCCCCCTACTGGGGTCCCTACTGGTCTCCTTTCTGGCACCCCTACTGGAGACACCGGCCTTATTACGGGTGGTAAAGCCGGGGCGTCAGGTCTCGTAAACCAAAACCCGGATCAACCCGATCGAAGCGCCGGTTATGTCGGTTGTGGTTGTATCGCTGACCGATACAGCTTTTTTGACTTTTTTTTCCTTGATGAACTTGTTGACCTGCTCATCCAGGTCGGCCAGTTCCCGCATGGCTTTGAATTCCCTCAGCTCGGTGGCGAAGGTCTTGACCTTGATGTTCTTCTTCTCGGCCATCCTTTTCCCTCCTTTTGGCGTTTCCCATGATCCTTCGCACGGGCACGCTGCCGCGTGCCCCCACGGGGAACCCCGTGCGAGCATCACTCGTTTCCCGAAGCTGCGGGTTTTTAGAACTCCGACCCAAAACCCGAAACCCGAAACCTGAAACCCGGAACTTACGAGGGCTTGAATCCCTCCACCAGCCCATCCATTCTCTCCCCTTGCTGCAGGAGTCGGATGCGGACGAACCCGGCCTGGACAAGATCCGTGTGAATCTCCTCTAAGGTATATGTGTTGCCGCCCCGTGTTCCCACGAGCATGTTCACTGCGAAGATAGCCCCGTCCCTCGGCCGGGTGCGGTCGGGTTCCATGATGTGATCCCGGATGATGATTCGCCCCCCCGGCACAAGAGCCCGGAAAACCTTCCGGTATAGATCAAGATTCTCCCCCGGGCTGTTCTGGTGAATGATGGCGGAAATAAGGGCTAGGTCATGGCCGGGGGGAAATTCGTCATGGTAAAAATCCCCTCCTACCAAAGTAATCCGATCCAGGACCCCTTCTTCTCCCAGGCATCTCCGGGCGATCGGGATGACTTCGGGTTTGTCGAAAAGGGTCGCTCGCATTCCCGGGATGGCCCGGAGAAAGGCCAAGGTGTAGGTCCCGGAGGCGCCGCCTACATCCAGCAAATTCCTTGCCGTCCCTGGGTTGACTGCGGCAACAATCCCGGGGGCCAGCTTGGCCGCAATCGAGTGCATGGCCCCTATGAAAGCAGAGATTTGATTTGCCTCTTGGGATTCTATGGGCTTCCCCGGCTCTTCCCGGCCTTTGACCTTTTCGGTCAATTGCGACCATCTCTGCCAGACATGGGCCATGTGGTGAACCATGGGAAGGATTGATTCGGGGCCTTTCTCCGATAGCAGAGAAGAGATCGCCGGGGGGCAGGAGTACCTTCCTTCCTGTTTCACCAATAACTCCATTGCCGCCAGGGCGTCCAGGAGGATGGTCAACGCCCGGAGGTTTGCCCCGGTTCGGGCGACAACTTCCTCAGCGGAAAGGGGTTCGGAGGCCAGGAGGGTGAAAAGGTTTAGCTCCGCCCCGGTGAGTAGAACCCGGCTCTCCATGAAATTTCGGGCCAAGTCCAGAATGGTTTGGGGGGTTATGGGAGGCATAGATACCTCATTTTCTAATGAAAGAGAGGGAGGTTCTCCTCATGAAATTCGATCCTCGCAAAGGGCGCAGCGCAGAGCGCTTCGGGTCTAAAAAATCACCTTCTAGATAGCCTATCGGTTTTAATGCTATGCCCCATTCACTTTGCGCTATGCCCATTTTGATATGGTTTCGATTTTCGGATTTCAGGTTTTATTTCCGATTTTTTGCCAGCCACAGCTGCCGGGTCAGCTGCATGTGTCCGATGTGTTGGGCCACGTGGTCGATGACCTGAAGGATCCCTCCCCGGACAGTAATCGGCTTATCCCGAAACTTCCGTCCCTCCTCCAACTGGTTTTCGGTCAGCGGGGATAAAACCTCTTCGGCAACTTTTCCGGCTGCGTCGAGCCCGGCCTTCAAATCGGCCAATCTGGCTCCTTTCGTGACGAATTCTGCCTCCCGGTCCCGCTTGATGGGCGTTCGGCCGATGATCTCCTTCATCCAGTAGATCTGCGATCCGGCCAGGTGGACGGCCATGACCGCCAGGGAATTGGTCGCCAGTTCGCCTTCTCCCTGAATGGGCCGCCAGTCCAGACCTTCCGGGGACAATCCCTCCAGCAGGGTTTTGGCCTGATTCCGCAAGTCACCGAGCTTCGTTAGATAGGCTTGGACCTCCTTAAGCATTTTCCATTCCTCCTTGTTCGAGAATATGCTTATCAATCCCGATTCGACCTTTTGACCGTCTTCCAAGCTATGGGTGAAGTAAGGAAAACGAATATTCCAAAGGCGATCTGCAGGGGCAACCGGTCGGGCGATAAGATACCCGTTTGATAGTAAAAATATATAGTAACTCCGGTGTTAACGGCAATATCCGAGGCCATGATCAAAACCGAAAGAATGATTCCGGCAAAGGGAAGGGAGAGGAGAAGCAAGATCGCCAGGGGATCGAAAAAAGTCAAAAGCGTCCAGTAAAGGTTGATGGGGAGAGGGACATAATCGTATCCCAGCCACCCATCGGCAAGGATATCGACGATGTGATTTCGAGTGCCGTAGGCAAAGCCGAAGATGTAGACGGCGAAGATGAATCGGACGGGATTTAGCTCGCTGACCCGGAAATTGAATAGCGACCTGTAAAACATGAAGCCTGCCCCCTATCGGTGTAAATGCAGAATGTAGGGGCGCGCGGCGCGCGCCCATAAGGGGAATGCGGGATGGGAAGGGTGGAAGTCGTTGAAAATTCCGAATTCAGCATTCCGAATGCCGCATCTTATTGGCCCAGGAGAAGATTATGGGCCTTTTTCAAATTAGAGGGAATGGAAACTCCATAAGGACATCGATCCAGACAGGTCTGGCAATCCGAACAGGCCTGGGCGTCGGGGGTTAGAACCCGATACTGCTCTTTAGCCCAACCTTCCAGGCCGTAATTGCGGTAGTAACTTTCATAGCGGAAAACATCGGGAATGGGAATCCCCTCGGGGCAGGGGAGACAGTAACCGCAGTTCCGGCAGAACCCTTTCCCGGCCTCGGCGGCCATGGCCATGAACTCCTTGATTTCTTCCGCCGACAGTTTCCTCGGGGTCTTTCCGACCCGGAGGTTTTCTTCCAGTTCATTCAGGGCCATCATACCGGGAATGGCGCAAGTGATGTGGGGATTCGACAGGACGTAACGAAGGGCGATCTGAGCGGGGGACTCTCCCTGGAAAAGAGATTTGTTCCAACCTCGGGGGGGCATATTCCCCAGTCTGCCCCCGGCCAGAGGCTTCATGGCAACCAGGCCGACTCCCCTGGAAGCGGCCAGAGGGAGAAGATCGGCCGTGAGGCGGTCCTCGTCCAGGGCGCTGTAGGCTACCATCACGACGGAAAAGACCCCTGATTCGACGGCTTGCCGCATCATGGTAAGGTTGTTGTGAATGCTGATTCCGAGGTGGGTGATTTCCCCCTTCTCTTGGGCCTTCAAAAGTTCTTCCAGCCCGCCGGTGTTGAAGATCCTTTCGTATTCTCCGCCCCGCACGTCGTGGAAGAAGAGAAGATCGGTCCATTCGGTCTGCAGCCGTCTGAGGCACCGGTCCAGCTTGGCCCGCACACCCGGGCCGTCCCGTTCATCCACCTTGGTGGAGAGATAAAATTCTTTGCGCCTTTTCTTTAAAACCCGGCCTATCTTTTCCTCGCTGTCCCCATAACAATCTGCGGTGTCGATATAATTGATCCCGGAATCCAGCGCCCGGTTCAGGAGGGTCTCGCATTCCTTCAGGCTGATTCGAGGAAGTTTAATCGTCCCGAAGCTGATGGTGGATACAGGCCAACCGGTTTTTCCCAGAATTTTTTTCTGCATAGGTTAAAAATCCATTTATATCATTATATCTGATCTCTGCGGTCTCTGCGCTCTCGGCGGTGAAAATTTATTTCCCCGCGGACCTGAGTTGATTCACGAAAATATGGGCTCGGCGGAGCGGCTCAGGAATCCTGTAACCCCGGCAAAGAGAGAGGACCATTTTCACGCTGCCTTCCATATCCATCTTGTGCCCGGGAGAGACATAAACGGGTTTCACCCCGGCGCGGGTCCGCACGATCATCCCCACCGTTCGCTCCTCCTCCATCAGAGCAACAAAGCTTCCCTGCTCCAGTCCGGGTTCCATCTCCTTTCCGAAAAGGCGGCTTTTGGCGCAGCCGATGGAGGGCAGGTTGAGGAGGATCCCCAGGTGGGCGGCGATGCCCATGGATCGGGGATGGGCGATCCCCTGGCCGTCGATCAGGATTACATCCGGGTGCCGTTCCAGTTTGGAAAAAGCTTTCAGGAGAACGGGCGCTTCCCGGAAAGAAAGAAGACCGGGGATGTAGGGGAAAGAGCCCCGCCCCCTGGCTGCGGCCCTTTCCAGAAGGGTCAGATCGGGATAGGAAAACATAAGAAAGGCGGCGAACAACTTTTCATCTGTGCGGCCGTAAGAAACGTCAGCGGCGGCGACCGTTTTGAAAGGAGCTTTGGGCGGTCTGAGCCGCAGCTTTTTCCGCAAATCCTCCTGAATCCGGATGGCCTCTTGGGGACTGACTTTCCATGGATGGAGGAACGGAATTTTCAATTTTTCACCACAGAGGCACAGAGGTCACAGAGGTTAAAAATCTAAAATACATAATTGAGTGATTGGTGTTTGATTTTTTTTGTTTCCAAAAAATGCTTTTTACCCAATCTCTGTGCTCTCTGTCCTACTCATGGGCAGACTCTTTGAATTCTGTGAAGAAAATTTTCTTTAGGCAACGATCCGCTGAAATCCCCCCAACCCCCCTTTAGAAAAGGGGGGCGAAGGGGGGATTTCTGGGATGACGGGTGTTCATAGGGAACGCCTTTGGGAGTAGCTCAGATCTTGGTCTTGATCCATATCTTGAAAAATTTTTTCATATAGCTCTGTGATCTCTCTGTGCTCTGTGGTTCATCTTTTTTATTTGGTTGCAGCTATGCCGTACTGTGTCCTCTGTGGCAAGAAGTCTTAGCCTTCTTCTTCCGGTTTGTAGATGAAGCGGTCGAAGAGCTTATGGTAGGAGGTCCACCGGGAAGGGGCGTCCTTTTCCTTTTCGATCCAGGCCATGAAGCCGTTCATCTTGGCGTCCATATCGTCCAGGTGATGGAGGAGGAGGGCTTCCAGCGTCTTGGGGCGTTTGGGCGACCCAAATTCGTATTCCCCGTGATGGCTGAGGATGATGTGTTTGAGCAGGAGGGCCAGGTTCTCAGGAAATTCCGGGATGGCCTTGAGCTTTTCATCGATCATTTCCACGGTGAGGGTAATGTGGCCCAGGAGCCGGCCCGGGTCGGTATAATCGAAGGTCCGCTCGAAGGACAGCTCGGATACTTTCCCCAGGTCATGGAGAATGGCCCCGGTAAGGAGGAGTTCCTGATCGATTCCTTTGTACCGGGGACCAATCAGGAGAACCAGCTGAACCACGGAAAGGGTATGCTCCAGCAGGCCCCCGAGGAAAACGTGATGGACCGCCTTGGCCGCGGGGGCCATTTTAAATTTTTTGACCAACTCTTCATCATTAAAAAAAGCCTCCAAAAGTCTGCTCAGAAAGGGCTGACGAACCTGGGAAGCTATTTTCCTGAGTTCTCCGAGCATTTTCTCAACGTCCTGGGAAGTCTGGGGTAGGTAATCCCCCAGCTGGATTTCACGGTCTTCGCATTTCCTCAGCCTGGTAATGCGAAGCTGCAGCATTCCCTGAAATTCGTCGACTTCCCCCCGCACTTTTATAAAATCGTCTTTTTCAAAAAGGGGGAGGAAATCCAGGGCATTATCCCAGATTCGTCCCTCTGCTTCCCCGGTCCTGTCGGCCAGCTTGATGGAGAGGTAAGGGTTTCCGGCCTTGGTCTTCGTCAGGATCTTGTCTTTGACCAGAAAAAGGCTTTCCACCGTCTGGCCTTTTCTCATCTCGTTGATGAATGTCTTGGCCATATTCCCTCCTTAAAAAAGCTCCGAGTTGCAGGTTTCAGGTTTCGCGTTTAAAGTCATTAACTCAAAACATGGGACCTGCATCCCTTTCCTTTCCCCCTGCTCCCCGCACCCTGCACCCTACGCCCAATCCCTAATCACCGCCTCCGCCGCCTTCATCCCGTCCAGGGCGGAGCTGATGATACCGCCGGCATAACCCGACCCCTCTCCGATGGGCAGTAAACCCGGAACGTTGAGCGACTGATAATCATCTCTCCGAAGAATGCGAATGGGGGAGGAAGTTCGAGTTTCAACCCCTATGAGCATGGCTTCCTTTGAGGAAAACTTTCGCATCTTCCGATCGAAAAAGGGAATCGCTTCCCGCAGACTCTCGACGATGAACCCCGGAAGGCATTCTTCCAGGCGGGCAGGGGTGACGCCGGGCCGGAAGCTGGTTTCCGGGCACGGACGCGGATCCCTTTTTTCCAGGAAATCGAAGACCGCCTGAGCCGGGGCCCGGAAATTGCCTCCCCCCAGCTGAAAGGCCTTCTCCTCCCATCGCCGCTGGAACTCCAAGCCGGCCAGGGCGTCTTCTCCCCCGAAGTCTTCTTTCCCCACATTCACCACCAGAGCGCTGTTGGCCCAGGGGGAGTTCCTCCGGAAATAGCTCATTCCGTTGGTGACCATCGTTCCTCTTTCAGAGCTTGATCCGATGACCGCCCCGCCCGGGCACATGCAGAAGGAATAGACGGCCCGCCCCTTGGGGGTGCGGTGGGTCAGCTGGTATTCCGCGGGAGGAAGGCGGGGATGCCCTGCCGAGGGTCCGTACTGAATCCGGTCGATGAGCCTCTGGGGATGCTCGATCCGGAGCCCGATGGCCAAGGGCTTGGGCTCCATGGCCACGCCTGCAAGGTGCAGCATCCGGTACGTGTCCCGGGCGCTGTGCCCGGGGGCCAGGAAGAGAAGAGATCCATCGACCTCTTCTCTCCCGTTAATAACCGCCCCTTCCAGCTTGTTCTTTGAGATTTTCAGGCCCGAAAGCTTTGCCTGGAAGCGGAACTCCGCTCCCTGTTCCTGAAGAAACCGCCGCATGGCCGCCACCACCCGGCGGAGACGGTCCGTTCCGATGTGGGGCCGCTGGAGATATTGGATTTCCGGAGGGGCCCCAAAGCGGACAAAGGCCTCCAGGATTTCAGAGACGCGGGGGTCGTTGAGACGGGTAAAGAGCTTTCCGTCGGAAAAAGTCCCCGCTCCCCCCTCGCCGAATTGCACGTTGCTCTCATCTTCCAGGATCCCCTCTTCCCAGAATCGATTCACATCCTTGACCCGGGCCGAAACTTCCCTGCCCCTTTCCAGGATCAAGGGGGGAAGGCCGCTTTGGGTCAGCTTCCAGGCGGCGAAGAGGCCCGCCGGGCCGGTTCCCACGATCAGGGGGCGGTGACGGGGTTTGCTCTTCAGGATGGGAGGTGATTGGACGGTTTTGGGAGGTACCTCCTCGACCTGAAGGGCGGGGGGAGGCTGTCGCAATAAGCTCTCTTCCCGCTCCGGTGGCAGGGAGAACTCGACCGCATACACAAAATGGATCCGGTTCTTCCGGCGGGCGTCGAGGGATTTCTTTATGATCCGGAAATCCCGAAGGTCATTTAAAGAAACCTGGAGGATCTCTGCGGCCTTCTCCTGAAGGGCAGATTCCTCCTCCGGCAAAGAAAGATTGAGGGGGGAAATCCGGACGGTCATTTGACTCCTAATTTAACATATTTCATGAAACGGGTGCCATGAGAAAGGGGGTTTCCAGGGCCATAGAATTTCCTTTGGGTAACCCCCCGGCTCCGCGGGGACTCATAGAGTTTGACCTTTCCGGGAAGCTTGAGTCGTGGCCCGGGCGAGGCCACCTTTCGGTGGCAACCATCGATCATCCGCCTTGAGGGGTTCCCTGTTTTTCAAGCCTCCGACTCTGCCGGAGGTCATGACTTACAAAATGATTCCCTTCCCCCAATCTCCCTTTCCTCCCTTCCAGGATAGAAGATTTCGAAATTGACAACTGAAGATCAGGTCCCAATGGCCTCCCATGCCTTCGGCCCTGCCAGGAGCTAGGTGGGAATAAATTCCATAAAAATATGGAAACTGATCCATATCGACCGTTCCGTAACCCTTGACCGGGAAGCCCCTGACATTGTATCGTCCGATAAAATCCTTTTAATGTTACTCAATTATAAATATATTCCGGGTCTAAACACCTGGCATGGATTTCGCTCTTTTACTCCTTCAAATATCTCCTGAATTGTAAGGCAAGGGAGGTTTTAAGGGGCAAAGTGAAAAGCAGAATGACGGTTTATTTTACGGGCAGGATTTTGAATCTTTCCCCTGAGAGTATTCTGCCGCAGGACTTGGCGACAAATGGTTAATGCAGTCTCGGCATGTACGACCTTTTTCCCGGGAGAGGAATTAATTCTCTATAAGCATCCCTTGCTGGAGAGGACCGGGTGGGTGGTCGAAACATCTTTCGAAGAATTCGGGATAAACCCGCAATCGGAGGAGAATGCCTGTTTCTACGATCGACAGGGCCATTTGCATCGTCCTGAGAAAAAAGGGTTTTTCATTAATATTTGTTATTAAAAGCGTCGGGGGAGAAGCAGGGCGTAGGATCCTGTATCAATGACCTGTCCCCCGGCAATCATAAACACGGGGGCTCCTTATATCCTGATGGATTCTTTACTCTCTCTGCCTGGATCATTCTGTCAAAACGCCGTCTGATGATTCCTGTAAGTGGGGGGATTTTTTAAAAAAAGGGAGGGGAACACATGAAACGGATAGATCTCAAGCGGACTCCGTTTGTTTTAAAAGTTGGCGTCTCGGGGAAATTCAAACAATGGACGATCTTTCACCCCCTCGTGGAAGCCGCCAAACTGGTATTCATTACCGCCCTCACGGTTTTTCTTCTGCTGGAATATTTTCCCCCCTTTGCCCAATCCAGTCCAAGATTGGACTCTCCCGCTAAAAAGCGGAGCTTGTTCTCTCTCTCCCAACCTTTCGATGAATCCGGGGTTCAGGAGGTTTTGGATCTGGCCGGTATGATCCGGTTGGTAACCGATGACCGACTTTCCGAAGGCAAAGCCTTGAGATATGCCGGGCTGATCTGGCACGCCTCGCAAAAATATACCGTGAATCCCCTGGAAATCATCGCCCTCATCATGGCGGAAAGCACGTTCAAAGAGAGCGGCGTCAATGCCAAAACGGGAGATTACGGGCTGGGCCAGATCAATTGGAAGCACTGGGGCCAGCCTTATGGGTTGACCCAGGAAGATCTGCTGGACCCCGCCATCAATATTTACCTGACCTGTCATGTCTATAAATTTTTTGAACAGGATTTCGGGAAATACCACCGGGGGAACGGAATCAAGAGCCAGACTTACGTGGTGAACGTGAAGAGCATCCTTTCCACGCTGAGGGCCTTCGCCGAATCTACGCGAAACAATATTTCTTAAGGGTGTTTGTGGTAGGAAATGATCAAGGGCCAATATCCCTCACCCGGGTTAGATCAGGGGTGAAGATTCTCAAAAGATCCCGGGCCAGTCCGGAAGGAGGCTGATTCGGCCGGAGGAGGGGCTACGGCCACTGGAAGAAGGGGGTAAAAATATCTTTTATGTTTCCTCTCGCGGGCGATCTTCCCGGTTCAGGGATGTTGAATGGACTGGCGGAAAAAGTCCCAAAGGCCGGGATATTTTTCCTCCAGGGTAAAAGTATAATTGCTGAGGGCCCAAAGAGAAACGAGCCCTTGAATGATGCCGAAGAAAGTAGTTGCCGTCATGCCGGGGTCGATGCCGGCCTTTATTTCTCCGGATCGCATCCCCCGGATGATTATGTTCTTGATATGGTCTATGTAATTATTCAGCACGTCATAGATCTTTCGGTTTAGCCTCTTGTCCCCCAAACTGATGATTTCAGCCACTACCAGGAAAGAGACTCCCTTTCTCTGCTCGATGGCCGAGATGTGGTTTTTCAAAATATTTTCGAGAATTTCCAACGTATTGGCTTGGGGATCGTTCTTTTCAATGTCGCCGATCAAATTCTCTTCAATGTAATCGATGAGGAAGTCCAGGATTTCCCGCTTGCTTTTAAAATGGCGGTAAATGGCCCCCTGGGAAACGCCGATCTCCTGGGCGATCCTTCGGACGGTGACGTTCTCACTTCCATATTCAATAATCAATTTTCTAAGAGCGTCTATAATTTGCTTCCGGCGCAACGAAGTGCTTTGCCGCTTTTGAATTTTCCTGGGCATAAGAGACCTTCATTTTTTCCTCATGGGTATTCAACTTTCTTTACACGAAATGTCTCCAAAAAACAACCGTTTTTTGTTCCGACCAGGCCGAGTTCATCCCTGCTTTCATTTTAAGAAAGGGGATTTCTTTCTCCCGACCTTTTTCATTGCTGGGGATTACCCTAACCCGGCATAGCCGGAACCAAACAGGATGTTGTAGGGGCGGCCCTATGTGGCCGCCCGCAGGAGGGGCAACCACGCAGGGTTGCCCCTACAATTTGTGACCATTTATGCGTAGCCGGTAAGGGACTAAAGCCCAAGTCTTGCGGGAATAGATTTCAAAGGGGAGATGGAAAAGGGAAAAGACTCTCAAAAATTAAGCAAGCTTCTTTCTTTGGGGGTGATTGGCTACTGGAAGTTTCTCCTGGGCCATGAAACAAGGAAGGGCAACCATATCTTCTCTGGACGATTTTCTGAGAGGCGGGGGAAACCATCCTTCCGGGGTTGCGATCTTTCCCTTTCAGAGTAGGCCAACGGAGCCCGAAGGGCCACCGGCCCTCAACCCGTCGGTCAAAGATAAAATCCTTCTGCCCGGCACCATCGGGACCATCCCGGCTGACTGCGGCCGAAAGGTAACCCCCGGATTTCCCAGAGGCGGTCATTTCATAAGTTTTTCAACTAAAATAACTACCACGACGGCCAGAATCAGAAGAATGATAAAACCTCCATACATCAAAAAGTTCATAAATTTCTTCCCAAAGCTTATTTTTTCCTTTGTCTTTTCCGGGGTGGCGGTCTCCTGCACGGGCTTGTTGGTTGCTTCCATGGCGCTCCTCCTTTTCTTGTAAGTAACTGTTTATTTACTTAATACATTTTTTTATTCGCGTCAAGAAAAAAATATGCACGGCAAATCAGGGGATTGAACCGGTCGTATGGTTGGTCATTTTTAAAATCCGGGAAAAAGAGAATAAGAAACTAAACCACTTGAAATAATTAAATAATTATATTTGAAAACCTGTAACTGGAAGTGCCGGAAGGGAAAGAAAACATAATCCCATTCCTTCAACGGAAATTCCCTTTCTTTCCTTCGCATCAATTGTGAGTAAACGTATATTTATCTAATTATAAAAATAGTTCGCTGCGGAAAGCGAGGCAAACGGCAAATCTGGTGGCCCCGTGAAAAGTGGAGAGAGGGCCCCGAAGGACGAACAGGCAATACAGGAAAATCTCTGAGTTTTTATCAAAAGAGGGGGGCTGGGAATTTTCCCCTTGGAAAAGGAGCACTATCCGCTATGCCGGGATTTGATGCGGCGCTATAAAGATCTCCCCCAAAAAGGGTCAGGCTTGACTTGTTGACATTTTTATTTAGTCAGAACAATAATGTCAAATAGTCGAGCCTGACCCCCGTATTCCTTATTTAATTCCCTTGACTGCCTCAAAGACCTCGCGGGAGATGTCGACGGGGATGTGGCCGTGCTGGACATCGCCCTGATAGTTGTAATAGTTGAAAGGCGGGCCTTCGACAATGGTTTGGCCCCCGCTGCTGATCCCCCAATGATCCGAGGTATAGATCTTCCCACCCTCCAAACCGGTCACCCACTCCTGCTGGCCCCGCATGTAGGTGGAGAACTTGTAACTGATAAAATCCATGCTTTTCATCCGGTTCTGATGGGCGGCGAGGCTGGACTGGCGCATCTCCTCGGCATAACGGGACATCATGGAGGAAGTTTTTTTCATCTGTTCCCTCAGGTTGGCCATGCCCTGGCGGACCTGTTCCGAGGCCCATTGCTGGTTGATCTGGAAGCTTTCGGCTATTTTCATGAGGGAGGGGAGGGATCGTCCGAACTGGGACGAAGGCGCCCAGATGCCCGTGGGAATGATTCCCCATTGTCCGGCGTTGGTGGGGTGGGAGCCCAAAACATCGAAATAGCCGATACAGGGCACGCCGTTCTTGCTGGTGTAGGAGACCACGGCGATCTCTGCGTCGGTTTTCCGTTTTAAAAAAGCGGTGGCCTGGTTGGCCGCGGTTGGATTCGACTGGCGTTCAAGGGCCCGCGGGTTGGTCGAACCGAGATGTTTCATGGCCACCATGAGGGCATCGATGGGCGGCATGTAATTGTAGCGAAGATTCCCGGGGATGCTGGAGCTGTCGAAGTGGGGGATCTGGGATTTTCCTACAAATTCGATAACCGTAAAAATAAAGCCGGTATCCCCGTCGGGGGTGTTGCAGAGGGCCGCGCCCTTGCCGGCCGCCAGGTTCCATCCTTCCGGAACCAGGAGCGAACACGTGCCGTCGGGCGCCGAAGCCTTTTTCATCGGTAGCACAATCGACCTGCCGTCTTTCCTCTGGGAGGCCCGCCTTTGATAGGCCTGGTCATCCAGAAGGGTGATGTTGGAAATGACCGTCAGGAGGGTGGGCACCATTTCTTTGAACTTCTTTGCCGGCGCCTCATACCCGAATACCACCGCAGTGGGGCGCTTGACGTTGAAACAGTATCTCCCTTCAATCAGACCGTTTTGGGGACCGCTCCGCTGATATTTCACCACCGTGTGCATCCGATCGGCAGCGCTTTTGGCCTCGAGTATTTTCAGGCCCGCCATCTGCTCGCTGACGTTTTTCAAGGTGGCACCCGCAAGGGTTACGGAATCATGTTTCGGATCGATGTTTTCCAGGAAGATCATGTTCACATGGGACAGGTCCTCCCGATCGGTGACGAAGACCATCTTGCCGTTGGGGAATTTTTGGGTGCCCACCTTCCAACCCTTGGGCTTATAAAGCCCAAAGGCGCCGTCCTCGGTCACCTGATATTCAAAGTTGGAAAAGACGGGCTTTCCCTGGGCGCTGAGTTCCTGTGTGGAAAACGCAGCGATCAGCAAGGCGGATAAAAGGATCAGGTGCCTGGAAACCATATGCGCCCCTCCTTTCCATGAATGGAATTCTTGCCCTTTTCAACAAGTTGAACCAAGATCTCCCATCCCCAGGTTCCTGTCAAGGATTTATCCCCTTTGATTCGTTTCCCGGATGGGCAGATTTCGCCGCAACCCCGTCAATCCATCCTCGACTCTGGGCATAAGGAGAAGAAAAGGACGAGGTGTAAGACGGGTTGGGGAAACCGAATATGAAAGGGGAGGATGGTAAAAGAAGCCCGGGGAAATTCGCCTTTTGTTCCTTCGCTTCTTGGGGTATGATAAAAATGTGAAGCGATTGACCGTTTTTTTATCCATCGCTGCTTTCTTCTTCCTCCCCTCCTGCATGAGCTGGTTTCTGGAGCAGCCTACTTTTGCCCTGAAAGAAGTCGCCATCACCCGCCTCTCCCTCACCGAGGTTCATTTCCGCTTCGGGATCGAAGTGCAGAACCCGAATTCTTTCGATCTGGATTTGAGGGTCCTGGAATACACGGTCTATTTCAACGATCGGGAAGTGGGCCGGGGGCGGCTGGACAAAGAGGTCCGGATTGCCAAAACCTCGGCGACTTTGGTGCAGGTCCCCCTGCAAACGGACTTTAAAAGCCTGGGGGATCCCCTGGGATTGGTTCTGGCCGGGCAGGATTTGAAGTACAAGATCGAAGGGGCGGCCATCGTGAAAGCCAGCCTGGGCACCGCCACCATTCCCTTCTCGAAGAGCGGGGATATAAAAATCAAAAAATAAGGATGGAGGGGAAAATAGGGTTTCCGGATGGACACTAGTTAAAAAATCGCGTCCACGAAATCCCGGGCGCTGAATTCCCGCAGGTCGTCCGCTTTCTCGCCGATCCCGATGTAGCGGATGGGGATTCCCAGCTCGTCGGAGATGCCGATGAGAATTCCTCCCTTGGCCGTTCCGTCCAGCTTGGTCAGGACGATTCCCGTCACTCCCAGCTCCTTGTCGAACATCTTAGCCTGAGAGATGGCGTTCTGCCCGGTGGTGGCATCCAGAACCAGCAGAATTTCATGGGGGGAGTTGGGGATCTCCCGGGCCATGACCCGCTTGACCTTCTTCAGCTCCTCCATGAGGTTGACCTTGGTGTGGAGCCGCCCGGCGGTATCCACGATGATAATCTCCGCCCCACGGGCTTTTCCGGCCTTCAGGGCGTCGAAGACCACGGCGGAAGGGTCGGAGCCGCTCTGGTGTTTGATCACCTCGCACCCCACGCGCTGCCCCCAGATTTCCAGCTGCTCGATGGCGGCCGCCCGGAAGGTGTCGCCGGCCACGAGCAGGACGGACTTCCCCTGTCCTTTGAATTTCTGGGCCATCTTGCTGATGGTGGTGGTCTTGCCCGTGCCGTTCACCCCGATCACCATGATGACAAAGGGCCTGGGCGTGGCGGGGTCCAGGGGCTTTTCCTGCTGCCGGAGGATGAGGAACATCTCTTCCTGGAGGGTCTTTTTCAAGTGGTCGGCATCCTCCAGCTCCTTTCGCTTCACCTTTTCAATGACTTTGTCCAGCAGCTTCTGCGTGGTTTTGACCCCGATGTCGCTGGTAATGAGGATCTCCTCCAACTCCTCCAGGAGCTGGTCGTCGATCTTCCTTTTTCCGGAGAGGAGTTGATCGATCTTGCTCGCCATCCCCTGGTGAGTCTTGGAAAGACCCTCCTTCAGGCGCTGGAAGATTCCCTTTTTTTCTTCAGCCATAGAAGCTCCACAGAAGGAGGCAGGGGGCAGGGTGCAGGGGGCAGAAATAAGAAAAATCCTGCACCCCGTACCCTGCCCCCTGCACCCTGTTCTTAGTTCAATTTTACCGAAACGACCTTGGAAGTGCCAGCCTCTTCCATGGTTATGCCGTAGAGGGTGTCGGCGATCTCCATGGTCCGTTTGTTGTGGGTGACGAGGATGATCTGGTACCTCTGGGCCAGCTCTTGGATCAGGTTGTTGAACCGGCCGATGTTGGCGTCATCCAGGGGGGCATCCACTTCGTCCATCATGCAGAAGGGACTGGGGTTGATCAGGAAGAGGGAGAAAATCAGGGCCACGGAGGTCAGCGCCTTCTCTCCTCCGGAAAGCAGGGATACATTCTGCAGCTTCTTGCCCGGGGGCTGGACGATGATGTCCACGCCGGTCTCCAAGAGGTTGGACTCGTCGGTCAGGACCATTTCCGCCCGCCCCCCGCCGAAGAGAGTGGAGAAGATCTCCTTGAACTTCTGGTTCACGGCGTCAAAGGTGGCGGCAAAACGCTTGCGCGAGGTGCGGTTGATCTTCTTGATGGCCTGGTCCAGGGCTTCCAGGGACTGAATCAGATCGGCCTCCTGCTCGGTGAGAAAATCGAGGCGGATCCGGCATTCCTCATACTCCTGGATGGCCAGCAGGTTGACCTCTCCCATGGACTCGATCAGGGATTTCAATTCGGGGAGGCGGGCCTCGACTTCGGGGGCAAAGTAATCCCGATCATCCTCCCGGCTCAGAAAAGCATCGGTGGGAATCCGGTGCTTCTCTTCCACGCTGGAGAGCAGGTGCTTCAGGTTGAGGTCGGTTTCCATGAGCTTCATGGAAAGGGCGTTCTTCCGGTCGTGAAGTTCGTGAAGGCTCTCCCGCCGTTCTTTCCAGAGGACTTCCGACTTTTCCAATTTTTCCCGCTCCTCCCGGAGAGACTCCCTCTTTTTCTCCAGGTGGGACTGCAGTTCCTGGTGTTCCGCCAGGAGGCGATGGAGGTCGGTCTCGGCCTGACGCCGCTTCTCTTCCGCCTCCCGGATCTGGCCCAGGCAATCCTCGACTTCTTCCCGGCGGCGGGAGAGAAGGGATTGATTCTCCTGCAGGACCTGGCGGGCCCTCTCCAGGTTCTGGTCCAGGTTCTGCTTCTTTTCCTGGAGGGTGGCCACGCGCAGTTTGACCTCGGTCACTTCCGCCAGGAGAACCTCGATGTCCCCTTTCAGGGTGGTCAGGTCCTGCTCTCTCCGGATTAAACCCTGTTCGTGGTTCTGCTTTTCCTGCTCGGCCTCCTGCAGGGCCGCTTCGTTCTGGCGGGTCTTCTCCTGAACGTCCACCCGTTCTTCGGCCAGCTGGCTCTCCTCAAACTGGAGCGTCTCAATCTCCTGCTGCCAGCGTTTCAATTCCATCTGACCCTGGTCCAGCTCCTTCATCTCGCTGACGATCCGCAGCTCTTCCTGGTGGAGGGTCTGGGTCAATTCCTCGACGGCGGTTTCCAGTTGTTTGAGGCCCCCTACGATCTGCTCCTGCTTTCCCTCCAGGGAGGCGACCTTCCGGCTCAGCTCTTCGGTGCTCTGGGTCAGGTCCCGGATCTCTCTTTTCCGGTGGAAAGTCCCGGAGGCCGCCTGCTCCTTGCTTCCCCCGGTGACCACCCCCGAGGGATGGAGCACCTCTCCGTCCAGGGTAACCAGAGTTTTCCAGATGCCGTCCTGGTTCCAGAGGTCGAGGGCCTCGCGCAGGGTGGGGACAATCCACACGTCCCCGAAGAGATATTCGGCCAGCGGGGTAAATTCCTCCTTCACCTTGACCACGTCCAGAAGAGGAGTGACCCTTCCATGCCCGGATATCGCCGGGGAGGATAGGGGACTCGGTTTCAGCCGGAGGGGAATGAAGCTGGAGCGCCCCGATCCCTGGGCCTTGAGGTACTCGATGGCCTTGAGGCTTTCTTCATGGTTCTGGACGATGAAATGCTGGAGCTTCTCTCCCAGGACCGACTCGACCACGCACTCATACTTGGGATCGGTCTCCACGATATCCTCCACCAGACCGCAAATGCCGTTCTGGTCGATTCCCTGGGCCTGCCTCTTGCGCAGGATCGCCCGGACCCCTTCCTGGTAGCCTTCGAAGTTCCTCTGGAGTTCCAGCAGGGAATTGAGCCGGGAGCCTTCCCGGTTCAGCCGCTCTCTCTGCTGCTGCAGCTCCTCCTGGAGGGCCGCCAGGGAAGCCTGAAGATCCTTGAGCTGGCTGATTTTCTTCTCTTTTTCTTCCTCGACCTGACTTCTTGCGTTCCGGCGATCGGTCAGCTGCAGAGACTGCTGGACCATCTGATGGCGGAGCTCTTCCGCCTTTTTCTCGGCCTCCATTCTCCCTCCGGCCAGCTTTTCCTGCCGGCGGAGGAGCTCCCCGGAACGGCGATTCAGGTCCAGGATCTGATTCTTCAGGTAGGCCAGGCGGGTGAGAAGGTCCACCAGCGTATTCTTTTCGTTCCCCAGGGCCTGCTCGTGGTCGTTGAGCTGGATCTTTTTATCCGAGAAGATCTTCTCTTTTTCGAACTGCGAATCCGCTTCGCAGGCGATCTTCTGCTGGAGGTCCTGCAGGGATTCCTCATACCCCAGGATCTCGCGGTTGGCGTCTTCGATCTGCTGGGTCAGCTTGCCGATCTCCTCTTCGGCGCGGAAGGCCTGCTTCTGGAGATTCTCCCGGTCCCGGGAAGAAAGCTCGATCTGATTCTCCCCGGTTTTGATGCCTCCTTCGTTCTCGGCGAGCCGTTCCTGGTGCGCTCCCAGGTCCCGCTCGAGGTCCAGGAGGTTGACCTTGATCCGCTCCACCGCGGCATCCACTTCCTGGATCTCCGCCGTGGCCCGGACCTCCAGGTCCTTCAGTTCCTGCAGGGAGGCCTGCATCTCGTTATGCTGACCTTCCAGGGAGCAGTAGGTCTGGTGGGCCTGCCCCAGCTCGATGGCCCGCATCTCATCCCGGTAACCCTTGTAGCGCTCCGCCTTCTTGGCCTGCCGGTTGAGCGAGTTCATCTGTCTCTTGATCTCCCCGATGACATCGCTCAGGCGCAGGAGGTTTTGCTGGGTGGCCTCCATCTTGCGGAGGGCCGCGGCTTTGCGGTCTTTATACTTGGTGATTCCGGCGGCTTCTTCGATGAGGATGCGCCGCTCTTCGGGCTTGGCGTTCAGCACGAATTCCATCTTTCCCTGTTCCACGATGGAGTAGGCCCGGTGGCCCACGCCCGTGCCCAGGAAAAGGTCGGTAATATCCTTGAGGCGGCAGGGAACCTTGTTGATCAGGTATTCGCTCTCCCCCGAGCGGAAGAGCCGGCGGCTGACGGCGATTTCGGTGTAATCGAGATAATCGGCGAGGGGTCTGCCGTTTTCGTTGGAGAAGACGAGGGTAACTTCGGCCATGCCCATGGGCTTTTTGGATTCCGTTCCGTTGAAGATCACGTCCTCCATGGTCTTGCCCCGGAGTTGTTTGGGGCTCTGTTCTCCAAGGGCCCAGCGGATGGCATCCACCACGTTCGATTTTCCGCATCCGTTGGGCCCTACAACCGCAGTGACTCCCTGGGGGAATTCGATCTGGGTC